>ERZ777003.1545-NODE-1545-length-33452-cov-17.974429_pt1 | contig 33452 bp, 24 predicted proteins | sample MGYA00374956_ERZ777003 | MGnify/ENA primary metagenome ERZ777003 (study PRJEB29302, sample SAMN06268252) | bioreactor metagenome | isolation source: Joint BioEnergy Institute, California, USA | place: USA:Joint BioEnergy Institute, California, USA | collected... | reverse complement strand
TCTAATGAGATCACAGGTAGGGTGTTGCCAGTGTTACCATTGCCGAACCCGCATTGCCTTGGGGGCATGACATGGCTGAAGACACCCAAACAAAGGTGATCCGTATTGTCGTTGTGGATGATCATCCACTGGTTCGCGAAGGCTTAAGCGCACTCATCCACAAACAACCGCACATGGTGCTTTGCGGCGAGGCCGAAGATGCCCCCGCCGCCCTCCGGCTGATTGGCGAGGTTCGGCCGGATGTTGCCCTGGTCGATATCACGCTCAAGGACGGTAACGGCCTGGATCTGATCAAGAGCATTCGCACCCGGTATCCGGATGTCCGCGTGCTGGTTTCGTCGATGCACGACGAAGACCTATTTGCCGAGCGGGCGTTGCACGCCGGGGCCCTGGGCTACGTGCATAAGCAGCAGGGGATCGGCAAGCTGATCGAAGCCATCGAGCGCGTGCTCGAAGGTGGGATCTACCTCAGCGAAGGTTCGTCGCAGCGGCTGCTTGCCCGATATGCCAAGGCGGGCGACCGTTCGACGGCTTCGCCGTTGGCCGCCCTCAGCGACCGTGAGGTGCAGGTGTTCGAATTTCTGGGGCAGGGACTAGGCACCCGCGAAATTGCCCAGAAGCTGCACCTCAGCCCCAAGACGGTCGAACGGTATCGCGAGAACATCAAACACAAGCTGGGGCTGCCCAACGCCCACGAGCTGATCCGCCACGCCACGCGGTATGTGCTGGAGATGGGATAGGGGCGGATCAGCAACTCGGGAGGCTTCTGCTCAGCAAGCATCGTCGGCCCGGGCTGGTCGTTTCCTGGCCGCGACGCGTTACTGCTGCGCGAATGGGACCTGTGCCGCGAGCCGGCAAGCGCCTGGCGGCAAAATTGGCTTTCCCAGGTGCATACCCCCCTGATACACTGGTTCGATCAAGCTGCTTTGATGTTTGGCGGCCGCTAGTGTGGGGGGGCTCCCATGAGCCGACGTGTGGCAGGCAGGACCAGTCGCAGGGCGTTCCTGGTGGCGTCGACGGTAGGCTACGCCGGGCTGTGGCTCGGCCGGCCCGGCACGCTCGCGGCGGCGCCCGCATCGCAGTCTGGCACTTCGAAATCCGCGAAACCTGCTGCCGGCGGTGGGAAGGCCCGCTCGACGATCCTCTTCTTCTTGTGCGGTGGGGCCTCGCACATCGACATGTGGGACCTCAAGCCCAACGCGCCCGCGGAGTACCGGGGCGACTTCAAGCCGGTCGAAACTTCGGCTCCCGGCGTCCGCATCAGCGAGCATCTGCCACTGACAGCACAGCAGGCCCATCACCTGGCCGTGGTCAACTCGGTCGATGGCCGCGTGAATACCAACGATCATCACGCCGGCTATTACTACAACCTGACCGGCCACGAGGCCGACATCACCTTCCGCACGCTGGGCAACAACCGCACTCCGCAGCCCGACGATTGGCCGTACATGGGCTGCGTGGTTGCCAAAAACCGGCCGCAGCATCCGCAGTTTCCCAACGCGATTACGCTGCCGCACAAGCCCAGCCGGGCTCCCTACACGCGGCCTGGCCAATTCGCCGCCCGCTTGGGCGTTGAATACGATCCGCTGTATGTGAACGGCAGCGTGGACGAGCCGCTGAAGTTCCACGCCCCGGCGCTGACCCTGCACGGCGATTTGAGCGTTGCACGGCTGACCTCGCGGCGCGGCTTGCTCGATGACCTGGACGCCGCGCGGCGCGAGTTCGATCGCTTTGCCGCCGTGCAGACCTGGGATCGCCAGCAGGAACGGGCGTTTTCGCTGCTGGCTTCGTCGCGCACCAGCGAAGTGTTTGACGTGTCGCGCGAGAGGGCCTCGCTCCGCGAGCGATACGGCGAGAACGTCAACGGCATGAGCCTGCTGCTTGCCCGGCGTCTGGTCGAGGCGGGTGTGCCGTTCATTACCGTCTTCTGGATGGAGAATCGTACGATCGCCAAGAAATGCCGCAGCGCCGGCGGCTGGGATACCCACGGCAACAACTTCAACTGCCTCAAGGAAGACCTGCTGCCGATGTTTGATCGGGCCTACTCGGCCCTGCTGGCCGACTTGCACGACCGGGGCCTGCTTGACCAGACCCTGGTGCTGGTGACCAGCGAAATGGGCCGCAAACCCAAGATCGGCGACCCGCGCAGCGGCGGCGTGGCGGGGGCCGGCCGCGATCACTGGACGTACTGCCTGAGCAATGTTCTGGCGGGCGGCGGCATCCGGGGCGGTCAGGCTTACGGCTCCAGCGACCGGCTGGGCGAGTACCCGGCCGCCAATCCGGTCACCCCGGCCCACATCACCAAGACGGTGTACCACGCCATGGGGGTGCATGACTTGACGGCTACCGACAAGAACGGCCGGGTGTTCAACCTGCTGGAAAAAGGCGAACCGATCCGGGAATTGTTCTAGGACGCTTGTTGCCTTTGACGACATTTCTGGCTTGGGAGCGGGCCGGACCGGGCCTTCCCCCGCCGGACGGCCGTCGCCGCGATGCAACAATCTGCGGCATCCACTGGGCGCGTCGGCCCGGCGCGGCTAGAATGATTGACTTCCCGCATGGCCCCAGGTTTGGGTAACAGGGCCGCGGGCTGATTCTTTGAAGTTCAGACGCAACCCTAGAGACGGTAGAACGATGTACGCCATCATCGCGGAAGGCGGCCGCCAACTGAAAGTGGAAGAAGGACAGCAGGTGCGGATCGATTACCGTGATGCTGAGGCCGGTTCGACGGTGACTTTCGACCGCGTGCTGGCTCTGCGCGATGCCAGCGGCCTGAAGATCGGTGCCCCCGTGCTGGAGGGCGTGGCCGTCACCGCCGAGGTGGTGGAGCCGCTCACCAAGGGCGAGAAGCTCACCATCCAGAAGTTCCGCCGCCGTAAGGGTTACCGCCGCCGCACCGGCCACCGTCAGGCTTACACCACGGTGAAGATCACCAAGATCGGCTAAGCGGCCATCTTGAGCGTCGTACTAGGTCCGCAGTACGGACCTTGCTGCTGATCCTGCGCGCTAGCATATCGCCCAAAATGGCGTCATGGTCTGCTCCATCTGCGGGTTTGCTGTGCGCTTATTCATGCGCGCAATGCGAGCTTGCAGCGATCGCTGGTTCTTGAGGTAGAGATTGGCCCCGTGAAAGCGGCGCGATGCGCTACGCTTTCCGCCGGCGCCGCACAGTCTACCGGCGGCTCTGCTGGCCAAAGGTGTCCTCGGCTTCGACGAAGTACGAGCCCGACATCAGCCGGTAAAAGAACAGCAGGATAAAAGCGCCGGCGGTAGCGACGACAAAGCCCAGCGGGCTTACGGGCGTCACGCGGTAGGTGTCCAGAAAGTACATCAGCACGCCGCAGCCGATCACGCTGCCGCCGATGCCCATCAGCAGCGTGGTTACAGCCCCGCCGGGGTCGCGGCCAGGCATGATCGCCTTGGCCGAGAGGCCGACCAGTGTGCCGAAGCCGACCCACACCAGCAGGTCATGCATGGCTTCGTTCACCAGGGTCATGAAGTCGCCGTCCATGGTCGCTTCCTTGCGTCCCTTATGCTTAGGCGGTTGGCTCGGCACGGATCGTCACCGCTAGCGCAAGCAGTGCTGTTATGATTGCTTGATCCATTTACTGGATCACGGGGTGCGTTGTCACTTGCGCGGTGCGTGCCGGTTCAACAAACATCGACCGCGGCGGCGCCCAATCCGTTGATCCTCCCGAGCATCTGGCGCAGTTTGCCTCATCGGGCAACTGGACCAACTCTCCGCAAACTGCGCCATTGAGCAAAAGCAAAATCGCTCTTCTGGCATCAGGGCTGCATACGGTAAACCACTCAGCGTCGGTGCGACGCGGCCTGAAGTACACAAGTCTTGGACGGATTCAAGGTTTGGGTTACAACAGCCGCTCCCTGCCCGACGACATACACCCGCTCCAATTGTAAAAATTGGAAAAGCCCGCGTAACTTTTGCATTTTCATCCCGCACACTGGGTTCGAAGCCCACTTCCAAGGAGGGAAACGTGGCTTCATGGCATGTACTGGCCATTGCCCTAGCGACCCTGGGCAATGCAGCCGACGGTGAGACTGTTCTTTTAGATTTCACGTCACGCTATTGCGGGCCTTGTAAGCAGATTCTGCCTACAGTCCAGCAACTCCAACGCGAAGGCTATCCGGTTCGGATTGTCGACGTGCAGGCCGAGCCGCAACTGGCAGCCCGGTTTGGAGTGACCAGCGTCCCCTGCTTTGTGATGCTGGTGAACGGCCGCGAAGTCGATCGCATGGTGGGCGCCGATCACTCGGCACCGCAGCGGCTGCGGCAAATGCTTCAGAGGGCTGGAGCCAGTCCTCAGGCTGCGGCATCTGGCGCCGTCGCGTCGCGAGGTACACCGGCTCGCCCGATCTCGGGGGCTCTGCCGGCGCAAACCTCCGGTACACCGCTGCTGGAAAATGGCCGCTCCAGTCACGACCCGGCTGCCGGCCAGAACCCGGCCGCGATTTCACCCCAACAGTTGCAACCGCTGATTGATCGGCTGATGGCGGCCAGCGTTCGGATCCGTGTCACCGCCAACGGTCAGTCGTTCGATACCGGCTCAGGCACGGTGATCGACTTCAAGCAGGGCGAGGCGTTGATCCTTACCTGCGGCCACATCTTCCGCGACTCGGAAGGCAAGGGCCAGATTACGTGCGACTTCTTCGGGCCCGGCGGTGAACGTGGCGTGCCTGCTCAACTGGTGGGCTACGATTTGCGGCGCGACGTTGGTTTGATCGTCGCCCGGCCGCAGCGTCCCATCACGCCGGCGCCGGTGGCACCCGTGGGCTACAACCCGCAGGTGAACGAAACGGTCATCAACATCGGTTGCGACCACGGCCAGGACGCCACGGCCAAGGTCAGCCGCATCACCTCCATCGACAAGTACATGGGGCCGCCCAACCTGCAAGTGGCCGGCCAGCCCGAGGTCGGCCGCAGTGGTGGCGGGCTGTTCAACCTCAAGGGCGAAGTGATCGGCGTGTGCAACGCCAAGGATCCCGAATACAACGAAGGTCTCTATGCCGCTTTGGCTTCGATCCATGCCGAGCTCGATCGGCACGATATGCGGCAGGTGTACGATCGGCCCGGCGCGCCGCTGCATGGCCTGGCCGATCGCAAGCCGCCGGAGATGCCTTCGTCGATGCCGGTAGTGCCTGGCCGCCGCAGCGAGATTTACAACGGTCAGCCGTCCGCCGGTTTGAACAGCGACGAGGAAGCTGCCCTGGCGGCCATTGAGGCCCATCAGACGGAGATCCTGTTCCAGATTCGCACGTCGTCGGACATTGCCGATGGGCGGCGCGGCTTTGTGCTGAACGATGTATCGCCGCAGTTCCTTCGCAAACTGGCAGCGCTCAAAGAGGCCCAGCAACCGCAAAGCCTGACCACGCGTAAGGAACAGCCGCCGCACATGCCGCAGCAGTTCTCGAGCGAGCCCGACGGCTATTACCAGCCGGCCCCGCAAGGTCAGCCCCCGTACCAGGACCAGGGCGCATACCCGACCGGCGGGTACAACGGGCAGCCGCAGGCGGATCCGTCCGCGGTGCCGCCGTGGCGGCGTTCGCAAATGCGTACGGCTGCTGCCCCGGCGCAGGCTGGTTCGACGGCCAACCTGCGTTGGCGTCCGCCCAGCAATTAAGCCGTCCCCGCATGACGTCGCCGATGCGGCTTCGCTGGGCCGGCATTGGCAGTCGTTTCTTGGCTTGTCGATCGTTATCCCGCTGAAAACATCCCGCTTGCAAGGAACCGCAGGGCGTCAGGTCGCGGGCGCCATGCTCACAGAGGTATTTCGATGAACGTCCGATTGGTGGTTGTTGGAGCTTACCGCAACCGGGCGCGTCGGCTGCTTGAGGCGGCACGCGACCGCGCCAATGTTGGTTCTCGCTGGGGCGTGATTGCGCTGGCCGCGCTGCTGGCGGCCGGCTGCCGTTCGCCGTACTACGCCGACAAAGGCGCGTTGCTGGGCGGCGGCGTGGGCGCATTGACGGGCGCGGTAATCGGGAACCAGCTAGGCAGCACGGCCGGTGGCGCAATCATTGGTGCCGGTGTTGGCGCCTTGACCGGCGCGGCCGTGGGCAATGCGATTGACGACGTGGATGCCCGCAACCAGGCCCGCATTCAGGCACAGCTTGGTCGTGCCCTGCCGCCGGGCGGCGTGAGCGTCGAAGACGTGATTGCGATGACGCAGGCGGGCGTCACCGAAGATGTGATCTCCACGCACATTCAGTATCACGGCATGGTGCGGCCGCTGACTACGGCCGATATCATCCGGCTGCAGCAGTCGGGCGTTTCGCCCCGCGTGATTCAGGTGGCGCAGCAGCCGCCGCGGGTGCCGGTGGCCCAGCCGGTTTCTTACGGACCGCCGCCGGCCGTGGTGGTCGAAGAAATCTACTACGCGCCGCCGCCTCCTCCGCCGCCGTGCTACTACCGGCCGCGTCCGCACGTCCATATCCACGGACGGTTCTGACACGCGGCACGGTCTGAACCGATCCAGAGGTCTGCGCGTAGCCGGCTTGTTACCCAAGCCAGCTACGTTCGTATTCGCTGTCCTCCACGGCGGTGGCTGCTGCGGCCACGGTTAACGGCCGGAAGGTATCCACCATCACGGCCAACTCGCGCGTTTCGCGTTTGCCGATGGAGTCCTCGGCTTTGCCCGGATGCGGCCCGTGCGGCAGTCCGGCCGGGTGCAGCGTAAGCGATCCGTAGCCGATGCCCTTGCGGCTCATGAATTCCTCGTTGGCGTAATAGAGGACTTCATCGGACATGACGTTGGAATGGTTGTACGGGGCCGGGATCGCCTCGGGGTGATAGTCGAACAGCCGCGGCACAAACGAACACAGCACGAAGCCCGGCCCTTGGAAGGTTTGATGGACGGGTGGCGGCTGATGCAGCCGGCCGGTGATCGGCTCGAAGTCGTAGATCGATAACGCCCAGGGATAGTAGTAACCGTCCCAGCCGACCACGTCCCAGGGATGATGGTCGAGCTCGATCGCCGTCAGCACGTTGTTCTGTTTGACGATCAGTTCGAACGTCCCGTGCTCATCGCGCGGCGGAACGAACTGCGGTGTACGAATATCGCGTTCGCAGTAGGGGCTGTGTTCGAGGAACTGGCCTTGCTCGTTGCAGTATCGCCGCGGTGGCGTAACCGGTCCGGAGCTTTCGACCACCAGCAGCCGGATCATCCCGGCGGCAGCCTGGGGTTGATACCGGTGCAGGATGCCGCGGGGAATCACCAGGTAATCGCCCGCCTGAAACGGCAGCTCGCCAAACTCGCTTTCGAGCGTGCCTTGGCCTTCGCTGACGTACACGATCTCATCCGCCTGGGCGTTGCGATAGAAGGCGGCCTCGTGACGGCCGGCCTGCACTGTGGCCAGCGAGATGGTGAGATCGGCATTGAACAACAGGGGCGTGCGGCCAACGGTCAGGCTTTCGCCGTCCGGCAGTTCCGCCAGGCGAAAGTGCCGCATCCGCAGCCGCGGATCGTCTTCCGGCTGAAGCTCAACACTGCCCAGCAGCCGCGTGCCGGCAACGCGCGTGGGCGGGTGAATGTGGTACAGGAGCGAAGCGGGCCCCGAGAACCCCAAGGTCCCCATCAGGTGTTCACGGTACAGCTCGCCATTGGGCTGGCGGAAGATGATATGCCGCTTCCGCGGGATCTCACCCCGTTGCACATAGAACGGCATCGGCGCACCCCAGAAGGCTGAAAAAGAGCGTGGCTCGACGTGGGGAGGACCAATCGCGGCGGGAAAACCGCGCAATCGCCCCTCTATGTTCAACGATAGGGACGCCAGCGGGGGCGGACAAGGCAGGGGACGAGGGGGCGCGTTACACGTCGCTGCGGGTATTGTGCTTGCGCATCGTCACTTCGTTGCCGGCGGCGCTATAGATCACGTCGTCCATGAACGCCTGCATCAACAGAACCCCGCGGCCGTAAGACTTTTCAAGATTCTCGGGATCGGTGGGATCCGGCAGCTTGTGGATATCGAAGCCGGGGCCCTGGTCGCGAATCACAAACTCGGCCATTTCCGGCGTGAGGCGGGCCTTGATGCTGATGGTGCGGTCGCGGTAGGGCGATGTTTCCAGCCGCGTTTTTACCAGGCGGCGATAGGCTTCTTCGTCGGTGTCGCGCAGCTCGGAGCCGACTTCCAGATTGCCGTGGTAGAGAGCGTTCACCAGGGCTTCTTCCAGGGCCACGCTAACCTGGAGCCGGGCCGTTTCGTCGAACAGGCCGATGTGTTCGATGCTTTCGGACAGATAGCCCACCAGCAGCGAAACCAGCGAGGGATCGGTTTCCAGTTCAAAGCTGCACTCGCTGGTGGACATACAGCCGAGCAGCCGCTGCCGGTTGCGCTGCTGACCCGCCACCGCCAGGAGCCGCTTTACGGTTTCCAGCAGGTACTGCGAGAGCAGCCGTTTGGGGACGTAACTGGCGGCCCCTTTTTGCAAGGCTTCGGCGGCAATTTCCTCGCTGCCCGCCGAGGTCATCAGGATTACGGGAATGTGCGGATGATTGCGACGGATCGCCGTTACCAGTTCCAACCCTGTCATCTCGGGCATGATCAGATCGGTAACGACCAGATCCGGCGGTTCTTGCTCAATGCGAGCGATCGCCTCGGCGCCGTTGTTGGCATACTCAACGGACAGGTCGCTATCCTTCTCGAGCAATCCGCCCGCCAGCCGGCGGTCAGTCGCCAGATCGTCAACGATCAGAATCTTTGGCATGCGAGGCTTCCTCTACGTTCCTTCGCGCCGTCCGGAGCGGGTCGGCTTCCCATTGCATATCTTGGTTGATGAAATCGACCGTTTCCAGCGGTCAGGATCAGGGTTCATCGGGTGGCCAGCTCAAGGGGGGCCGCGAAGTGGGGGACAACGGGGGCACCAAAGTTCAACGAAGGGGAGCGAAGCCGACGAGAACTTGCGGCCGTTGTGCCGGATCGAGTAGCCGCACGCGGTCCGTGAGAACGCATTACCCGGCGGGGGCCGGCTGAGGAACTTCGCCTGTTTTCAGATACCGCTGAAGCTCCGGCACCAGGCGATCCAGGCCGGTTTCGATGGTGGCCAACTGCCGCTGGGCAGCGCTGGTGGAGCCGGCCCTGGCTTGCGTTTCCAGTTCCAGGGCCGCGCGGTACGGCGGCGTTTCGCCGAAGTTGCGCATGGCACCCTTGAGCGCGTGGGCCGCCGCGGCCACGGCTTCGACATGGTCGCGGGCAAGCGCCTCGCGCAGGCGTTGAAGCAGGATCGGATATTCTTCGAGAAACGCTTCGACGACGATCCGCAGCAGTTCGCGGTCGTGCTGCACCGCCTGGAGCGCCGCGCCCCAGTCGACCGTCGATGACTCGCCGTTATGATCTTCGGCCACGTTCAGGTGCGGCTCGCCCAGCACCTCGGCCATGGTTTCAAATAGGGCCGTCGCCCGGATCGGCTTGGCAAGGTAACCGTCCATGCCGGCTTCCAGGCAGCGCTCGCGGTCGCCTTTCATGGCGTGGGCGGTCATGGCGATGATCGGCACGCGCCGCCCGCTGCCTTGCTCCCGCTGGCGAATGATTTCGGTGGCTTCCAAGCCGTCCATATCAGGCATCTGTACGTCCATCAGCACCAGGTCGAAGTTGGACGACTCCAGTGCCTGGAGGGCCTCGCGGCCGTTGTTGGCTACCACCACCTCATGGCCTTGCCGCTGCAATAGGCCGACGGCCAGCTTCTGGTTCACCAGCGTATCTTCGGCCAGCAGCACCTTGAGCGGCCGCAGGCGGCACGTGGCAGGTGCGGGTTGCGCCATCGAGAGCAGCGAACCGGCATCGAGCACCACGGCAATGGTGTCGAACAGCTCCGACTGTTTCACCGGCTTGATCAAATGGCCCGCGATGCCCAGCCGTTCGCACTGCCGCAGGTCGCCAGGGTTGCAGGCTGAGAGCATGACAATCGCTGGCAGCTCGCGGCGGCTGAGTTGCTGCAGGCGGCTGATGAGGCATAGGCCGTCGCCATCGGGCATGCGGGCATCGACGATGGCCAGGCCAAACGGTTTGCCGTCGGCTTCGGCGTGCTGCATCAGGCTGATCGCCTCGGCTCCACTGGCCGCCACGACGGGCTGGAACCGCCAGTTGGACAGCATCTGGGCCAGCACCCGGCGCGACGAGGCGTTGTCGTCGACTACCAGTACCCGCAGGTTTTCCAGCGACGCCGGCGGCAGAGGCGGACCTTGCTGCTCGGTGGGCAAGCCAAAGCGGCAGGTGAAGAAGAACTTGCTGCCGCAGCCGACGCGGCTTTTCACGCCGATCTTGCCGCCCATCAATTTGACCAGCCGGGTGGAGATGGCCAGTCCCAGGCCGGTGCCACCGAAGCGGCGCTTCATGCTGTTATCGGCTTGCTCGAACGCCTCGAAGATATGCTTCTGCTTTTCCGCCGGGATGCCGATGCCGGTATCTGATACCGTGCACTCCAGCGTGACGTTGTGCTGGTTGCACTCCAGCATCCGCACCGTGACTACGATCTCGCCGCGGTCGGTGAACTTGATGGCGTTACCCACCAGGTTGACGATCACCTGCCGCAACCGGTGAGCGTCGCCGAGCACGATCGCCGGCACTTCTGCCGACACGTCGCAGACCAGTTCCAGTCCTTTGCTATGGGCCCGGAAGGCCAGCGACTTGAGGGCGTCGCCCAGGCGTTCTCGGAGATCGAAGGGGGCGGTTTCCAGGTCGAGCTTGCCGGCCTCGATCTTGGAGAAGTCGAGCACGTCGTTGATGACCGCCAGCAGCGATTCGCCGGAGTCTTGCAGCAATTGCAGGTATTCTCGCTGCTCGGCATTGAGCTCCGTGCTCAGCAGCAGGTCGGTCATGCCGAGTATGGCGTTGAGCGGCGTGCGGATTTCGTGGCTCATGTTGGCCACGAACTGACTCTTGGCCCGGTTGGCGGCCTCGGCCGCTTCCTTGCTTTGCTGCAAGGCGGCCTCGGCTTCCTTCCGTTTGGTGATGTCGCGGATGAAGATCGCAAAGGCGGCGGAACCTTGCAGCGGGATGGGCTGGGTGGCCATCTCGGCCATGAAGGTTTCGCCGCTCTTGCGCCGCACGGGGACTTCGATCCGCTTGGCCAGCAGCGAGCCGACTTCGCCCGCCCCGGCATATCGCAGCAGGTTATCGCGGTGGCGGTCGCGGGCGACGGCCGGCAGGATCAGGTCGACCAGGTCTTGTCCTGCCACTTCGCGGCGTGTGTAGCCGAACAGTTTCTCGGCGGCGCGATTGAACTCAATGATCTTGCCTTCGTGGTCGCTGAGGATGATGGCGTCCATCGAGGCTTCGAACAAAGCCCGTTTGCGGACTTCGCTCTCGCGCAGTTCGGCTTCTTGCCGCTTGTTTTCGCTGACATCCCAGAAAATGCCCTGCACGCCGACGACGTTGCCGGAGCTGTCGATCACCGGCGACTTCATCACCTGCATGTACCGCAGGGTATTATCAGGGCCCTGGTACTGCTCGACGTCGCGAAAGACCTCGCGCCGCTGCATCACCCGGAAGTCGTCCTGGCGGTACTTCTCGGCGAGCTTGGGCGGGAAGAAATCAAAATCGGTGCGGCCCAGAATGTCTTCCAGGGGGCGGCCCAGCAGTTCGCACAGCGTTCGGTTGGCGAACGTGATCCGGCCTTCAAGATCCTTGCGAACGACGTGGACCGGCAGATGTTCCACCAGCGAGGCGTACGAAGCCTCGGCTTCGCGGAGGGCCTGTTGGGCGTCTTCCGATTCGGCATCGGCCAGCGAGAGCTGGGCGGATAATTCCTCGATCTGCTCCTGCGCGGCCTGCTGCATCTGCTCCTGCTGGATGGCCTGTCGCCTGAGCGTGATGCTCAGCCAGGCCGTGGCCCAGATCACCCCCAGGACCAGCAGCCGTTCGACCACGACGGCCGCGGAGGCCATCGGCGGCGGGGCAGCGACGGCCGTCATGATCGCCAGGACCGAGGCTGCGGCGGCGACCACCCAGGCCCGTTCTGCCCGCTCCGCCTTCTGGCCGGCAAGGGCAATGGCCGCCAGATAGAACAGCCAAGCTGCCCGGAGTGCCGGCCAGGCCAGCTCAAGGGTTACCCCCAGGCCGAGCGCCAGCAGAACCAAGGTCAACAACAGGGCAGAAGATGATTTCATGTTGCCGCCAGGCAGGTCCCCGGCACAGCCACGATAGATATAGGAGATGCAGCCATCGCGCGGATACGCTGTGCGCACGTGACAGGATATGAGCTGACCGACGGCCACCGGGTCAGCGTAGGCGCGCGGTAACCAACCGCGCTACCTGGGCTGACTTACGGTATTGGTCCTGCGCCATGAGCGGGCTTCGATTGGTGCCTGCGGGGCGTGGGGCCACTCTTTTCAGCCTATCGCAGTCAAGTACGGCGGGCAACATCCGCCCGGTATGCTGCGTTCGGGGCCGGACCCCAGCGGCACGGCGCAGGCGGAAAAATCAGCCACGCGTGATTGTTTCGTTAAGATTCAGCAGCAAGTTCGCCAACACCGTCCAGGCAGCGTGTTCGGCCGGGTCCAAACCGGTGGCGGCCGGCGACTCGCCCGCGGTAATCAACTTTTGGGCGGCCTCCTGGTCGGCCCGGTAATGGGCCAGGCTCTGGTTGTACAGATTGAGACAGATTCGCCGCTCGTGCGGTTTGACATGCCTGCCGGTCACCAGGCGGTACGCGTAGTCCAGCCGGTCGTCGAACGACGAACCGCCTTCTCCCATGACGCGCGCCGCCAAATGCCGGGCTGCCTCTATAAACTGTACATCATTCATCAGGGCGAGTGCCTGCATTGGGGTATTGGTTCGCGAGCGGCGAACGGTGCAGGCTTCGCGGCTGGGGGCATCGAAGATGGCCATGGTGGGCGGCGGGGCCGTGCGTTTCCAGAACGTGTACATGCTCCGGCGGTAGAGGGCCTCGCCGTGATCCTGCGTAAACCGGGCCGTGTTGCTGCTGGTGTAGCCGACGGCTTCCCAAATTCCCGGCGGCTGATACGGTTTAACGCTCTTGCCGCCCAACCGGTCGACCAGCAGCCCACTGACGGCCAGAGCCGTATCGCGGATCGCCTCGGCGTCGAGGCGGAACCGCGGTCCGCGGGCCAGCAGGCGGTTCTCGGGATCTTTTTCCAGGTGGATCGGCAGCACGCGGGAGGATTGCCGGTACGTGGCCGACATGACGATCAGCTTCTGGATGTGCTTGACATTCCAGCCACTTTCGATGAACTCGGCCGCCAGCCAGTCCAAGAGCGCCGGATGGCTCGGCCATTCGCCCTGCGAGCCGAAATCTTCGGACGTCTTGACGATGCCGGTCCCAAAGTACCGCTGCCAGTCGCGATTGACGATCACGCGTGCGGTGAGCGGATGGCTGGGATCGACCAGCCAGCGCGCCAGGCCCAACCGGTTGGGCGGAGCATCGGAGGGCAGCGGCGGAAACGCGGCCGGCACGCTGGGTTCGACCGGTTGGTTCTTGTCGGGCTGATCGTACTGGCCGCGGATCAGCACATAGGTCGGCTTCTTGTTGGGCGAGTCTTCCATCACCATCGTGGCCGGGATGGAGTCTTGCAGCGACGTGATCTGCCGCTGCAACTGGGCGATCTCCTGCTCGATGGAGTTGGTGATTAGGCCCGCCTTGTCCCACAGCACGGTGCCGTCGAATTGGGTGAAGGCCCAGCCGTTGAGCTTTGTGCCTGGCTTCAGGCCAACCTGGGCCGGCTCGACTTCCAGACGGACCCATTGACCAACAGGCGGCAGATCGCCGATCCGGCGCCGGCTGGGCGAATTGTTCTTGCCCCAGGCGATCCGGTCTTCGCCCCAGTACGCGCGATGCTCCCAACTGCCGTCGTTGAACTGGAGCATGATCTGCTTGGGTGGATTCTCCGGATCGAGGTACACGTAGGCGAACAGCTTGTCGGTTTCGCCGATGATCAGCGGCTCGCGGGCACCGGTGAAGAAGTGTTGCCCCAAGCCTTCGCTGGTGCGGCGGGTGGCTTTGCTGCCGCAGGTCACCGGCTGCTCTTCGGCGGCGATCCATTGCCAACTGCCGCCAGACCCGCTGGCCGACGGTTGTGCGCCAGGCGGCAGATCGTCGTCGATCCAGGCGACTTCAGTCACGGCCGTATCGCCGGCCATCTTCTTGCGCTGCTGGGCCTCGGCCAGCAATTGCTGAAGCTGCGTCAGTTGCTTTTGCTGCTGCTCGTTGGGCATCCGCACGATGGGCGGCGGCAGCAGGGCATTGCCGTCCATGGGGTTCTCGGTCAGATTCGCAAAGTATGCGAACAGGCCATAGAACTCCTTCTGCGAGATGGGATCGAACTTGTGATCGTGGCAGGCGGCGCAGCCCAGCGTCAGGCCCATCCAGACCGTGCCGGTGGTTTCGACACGATCGACCGCGTACCGCACGCGGAATTCCTCGGCGATGGAGCCGCCTTCGCTGGTCGTGACGTTGCAGCGGTTGAAGCCGGTGGCAATGCGCTGTTCGAGCGTGGGATTCTCGAGCAGGTCGCCCGCCAGTTGCCAGATGGTGAACTGGTCGAACGGCATGTTGTTGTTGAAGGCCGCGATCACCCAGTCGCGATACGGCCACAGTGAACGCTCGTTGTCCAGGTGCAAACCGTGGGTGTCGCCGTAACGGGCTGCGTCGAGCCAGTGCCGAGCCATGTGCTCACCGTAGTGGGGGCTCTTGAGCAGCCGATCGACCAGACGCTCGTAAGCATCGGGCGAGTTATCGGCCAGGAAGGCGTCGATCTCCGCGATTGTCGGCGGCAACCCGGTCAGATCGTACGTCACCCGGCGGATGAGTGTTTCTTTGTCGGCAGGTGGCGAAGGTTCCAAGCCGGCCGATGCCAGTTTCTCCTGGATGAAGGCATCGATCGGATTGTAGGCGGGGTACTTGCCAGAAACCTGGGGCACCGGAGGGCGCCGGATCGGCTCAAAGGCCCAGTGGTTGCCCCAGGAGGCTCCCTGCTCGATCCAACGCTTGATCAAATCCTGCTGGGCCGGCGTGAGCTTCTTGCCGGTTTCCGGAGGCGGCATCCGCACCGAGTCGTCTTGCGATGTGATCCGCTGATAAAGCTGGCTGCCGGCCGGATCACCCGGCACGATGGCCGGCGGCCCCGATTCCAATTTGGCCAGGGCACTTTCGCGGAGGTCGAACCGCAGTTCACTCGGCCGGTTCGCAGCATCCGGGCCGTGGCAGGCGTAGCAATTATCGGACAGCAGAGGACGGATGTCGCGGCTGAAAACAATCGGGTGATCGCCTGCCGGTTCCGCAGCCCAAGCTGTTGCGGCCATGAGCGCCAGCGGTACGCTCAACAGAACCCGAATCCATCCCAGCGGGAAAACCATGCGGCCATGCATCGTCGGGAGCGACATACGGCAACCTCGGAGTGACCTTCGCGACGCGCCTGCGGAGCCGGGCGGCAACGTGGGCGTCGGGTTACGGAGGGAGCGATTCGCTGCCCCGCCGGTTCAGGCATTTTCACGGCGCAGGGGGCAGCACGGGGCGCGGGGATTGAACCGCCGTCGCGGAGCCACGGCAGACATCGATCCCATTCGATAGGATACCTCAATTGGGGAGGTGGCTCAACGAAAGTTCGGGAGACGGACTGCGTTAACGCCGCGCGTTCCCGCTCGGGAAGATGCGTGCCGACGTCTCAGGCGGTGCGCGGCGTGCTGCTCAACTGGTTGATGGCGTCCTGCCAGCGTTGGAGCTTGCGGAAGGTGAGGTCCAGGCAGTCGAGCAGCGGCTCGATATCCGTCAGCGGTTTGAAGAAGCAGCCTTCGGCGCCGCAGCGGAGTGATTGCAGGATGACGTCGACACCCACCTGAGCCGTCAGCATGATGACCTGGATGCTGCCGTCGCTCCGTTTGATCTGCCGCAACAGTTCCAGGCCGTTGACGCCCGGCATGTTGATGTCCAGCAGGACCACGCGGTGTTCGTCATTGGCCAATTCGGCCAGCGCCAACATCGGATCGTGCAGGGCATCGAGCTGGTAACCGTGCTGTCCTAGCCGGTGAGCGAGCAACCTGGTAAAGGGTTCGTCGTCGTCGATGTGCAGCAGCTTACGGCTGCGGTCGATCATGGCTCCGCCCCGGAGTTCCAAACGAGTTGTCCATTGCCCCACTGCCGCGGCCACGTTTTCCGGGCAACTTATGTATCCGGCTGTGCGCCGGCGGTAGATCCCGCCGAGGATGGCGGGATTTCCCTATGAAAGTTAGCTCGCAAGAAGAACCCGTGGGCGAATTGCAATCTATGGTTGAAATAATCACGGGCAGGCTGCGGATACGAGATACCGCGAGATATTCAAGGAATCTAGCGGAGCATGTTGATGGCGGCGGTTAACCACGTGATCCATTCGTCGCTGGGAGAGGACCCTGATTTCTCCGGGCTGGTTGAACAGTACGTCGCCGAGATGCCGGCCCGTATCGAACGGTTCAAGCAGTTATTCCGGCAGGGCGAATACTACGAGCTGAATCGATTCGCCCATCAACTGAAGGGATCGGCGGGCGGTTACGGTTTTGATGAGCTTACGCCCGCCGCGGCCCGCGTGGAGCATGCGGCGACCTCGGAGCCCGACCTGGTCGAGCTGGAAGCCGCGCTGAGTGAACTGCTTGACCTGTGCAGCCGCGTCCGCAGCGGCGCGGCCGGCTAAAACTGCGGTTGGCTGATACCGCACAGCCGCAGCGGCGCTCTTGTGTTTGAATCGTTGCGCCGTTTCTCATAGCTCACGGCCGTGTGCGCGCAGAGTGACGCATCACCTACGCAGACGCGTTGGCGCGCACATCATCACAACGAGGCTGGTTGCCGAGTGCCCCCCCGCGCTTCCGTTGCTGCTGCAGCTTACCAGTAGTAGTACGGGTACGGGGCGGGAACCACGTACTGCGGGAAGTAATAGGTGCGGAACGGGATCGTGCCAGGCGCATAGTACATGTACGGATACGGAGCCGGTACCGGCGAGGTGTAGTAGTAATACGGCCGGTAATAATAGGGCCGATAGTAGTACGGTCGGTAATAGCCGCCGTAGTACGCGCCGTAAGGGGTAACCACGCGCACGCCTGGGCCAGCCTCGGCGGGCTTCGCGCTATCGATGCCGATCCAGAAGGCGGCCATCAGACCCAAGGCCAGCACCAACCGTTTCGTCCACATGTTCGTTTGCTCTCCCGGGGAGCCTGAAACAAGGCGGCGGAACCATCCAGGGGAAACAGCTTCGGCCGCACATCGCCGCGACGACAATCTTCGTGCCCGCGGCCCATTCGTCGCCCCTGTGCCGCGCACCTTCGCCTGTTTGCGGCCGCGGCGAACAATGGTATCCCGCGAAATTCCCGGCGGCCAGTGTTCTCCCCCCGCCTGGCTTGGCAGGGGGCGAGTTAGCCTCTTACCGGCCGGATCAACCGTTGCGCTAGCCAGCCGCTGGGCAGGTTATCGACTACGCACCGTGAAGGGCGTCCCAGGGTGGTCAGGAGCCCTTGGGCCGCCAGGTAACCGCTGCGCACGGCGCCCTCCATCGTGGCCGGCCAGGTAGTCTGTGTCCAATCGCCGGCCAGAAACAGATTGGGAATCGCCGTCTGCTGTGCGGGCCGCAGGTCGTCGATGCCGGGCCGCACCGAGAACACCGCGTGCGGATCGTTCACGACTTTGGCCTTCAGCAGCGAAGCCTCGGCAGCCCGCGGGAACGTGGCCTTCAAGTCGGCGACCACCTCGGCCACCACCGACTCGCGCGGCCGGCCTTGCAACGACCGCGAGGCACTAATCACCACCTGGTAATAGTGGACACCTGGGCTGATCTCAGCAGACGCGGCTTTCTCGGTGCCCGGCGTGGCATCCCCGGCCTGCTCGTCCACGGGCCGGCGAAAAACCCATTGGCTGAGCCGTCCCACCAGCACGGCGTGCGGCAGGTCCGCAATCGGCCGATCGAACCACAGGTGAACCGCGGCAATCGGCGAGGCTTCCATCTGCGACAGCCTCGCCACTTCAGGCAGCCGTTCCAACGCGGCCGGATCGAACAGCCCCGGCACGTGCCGCCACGGGGCGGCCACGATCACATGGTCACACGGCTCCTGGTTGAGACAGCCAGCGAGCTGGGGCTCGTCATCGTTCCAGCGTTCCGGCGGTTGGGCGGATGGATCACCGGAGCGTGCGGCAATCGTTTCTGCCCGAGGTTGCGCCGCCGCCTCGCTGGTGCGCAATGCAACGCCGGTCACCCGGCCATCTTTGACAACCACCTGTTGCACCGCGGTGGCCAGCCGCAGCTCCACGTTGTGCTTGGTGAGCCAACGCAGCAGACGTGTGCCATATAACTCGCTCAAGGGTAGCGTGGGGATTTCGACTTCGTACGCCCTGCGGGCTGCCATAAAGCCATCGACGAACACCTTGCGGGCGTACATCAGGCTGGCGTGTTCCACGCTCTCGCCCAGCGCGCTTTGCAGCACCAGTTCCCAGAACTGCTCGATTGCCCGGGGCGACTGCCGCTGCTGCCGCAGCCAATCGCCCGTCACCGTGCGGCGGAGGAACGGGCCATCGTTCAGCCGGGCGAGTTTCATCAACGCCCGGGCAATACTCAGACGATCGCCGCGCGAAAGAAACTTCAGCCCCCATAAGGCTCCGGCCAGGTGCAGCGGAGCGGGCAGGAGGCGGCTGCCGGCAAAATCGTAGCGCCGTCCATCAGGCCCGATGAAGTGCAGCACACGATGCGTGGCGAACGCGTCAACGAGCCCCGTGTGCCGACAAAAGTCGGCCAGGTTAGTGCAACACCGCATGCTTACGTGCTGGCAGTGGTCCACCCATGCGTCCTGGGCCGGATCACGGAAGGAGGCCGCGCGGCCGCCCAATCGCCGCCGGGCTTCGTAGAGCCGCACGCGCACGCCGCCGGTACGGACCAACGCCACGGCGGCTGCCAGGCCAGCCAATCCTCCACCCACGATGGCTACCGTAGGCGTTTCGTCGCTGCCAGCGCTCATCGGCCTGTTGCCCCGGCAAAGTAGCGCTCCACGGCTGGCTTGGCCATGCACCAGGCGGCAATCCACAACTTGCGGGCAGTGGTGAGGCGGACCCGGCTGGAGAACACATCACCCCGCCGCCGGCGCATTTCATCGAGCAGGCCGCGGTAAATGCCCGACATGGCGCGGAACACGCCCACGCCGTCGCGATGCAGCCAGGCCTCCAGTTCGCGGCTGGCTTCGTAGAACTGTTCCGCGCGCTCGATCTCGAACTGCATCAGCCGGCGGAATCGCTCATCGTAGACACGCTGCTGAAGCTCCTCGGGCCGATAGTCAAACCGCCGCAGGTCTTCCAGCGGCAGGTAGATGCGGCCGCGGTCGGCGTCCTCAGTCAGGTCGCGGAGAATGTTCGTTAGTTGGAATGCCACGCCGGCTTGCTCGGCGGGCAGCAGCGCCGCATCGCCGCGAAATCCCCAAATGTGGATGCAGGCCAGGCCGACGGTCGAGGCCACGCAGTAGCAGTATTGCCGCAGGTCCTCGAATGTTTCGTACCGCCGCACCTCCAGGTCCATCTCCATGCCATCGATGGCCTGGTGCAGATACTGCGACGGAATGTTGAACCGCGCCACCGTGTCCGCCAGGGCCGGAAAGTACACGTTGCGATGCTCGCCAGCCAACGCGGCATCCAGAGCTTCACGCCAGGCGGCCAGGGCCGCGCGGCGGGCTTCAACCGGGAGCTGGCTATCGCCCAAGTCGTCGGTCTGACGCAAGAACGCGTACAGCGCGCACATCGCCTGCCGCTTGGCTTGGGGAAGCAAAACAAACGGATAGTAAAAGTTGCTGGCGGTGCGACGCGCCAGCCGCTGGCAAGCCCGATAACTGGCAGCAACCGATACGTTCATGGTTCTGCCACCGCGTTACGAGGGCGCGCGAAGCGGCCGGGGAAACACGCCGCGGCGATCGCGCGGAACAACAGCCGCAACTGTTGGTTACGGCTGATGGTCGGCCGGTGCCGCCAGACGTCGTAATCCTGGGCCTGGATGGCTTCCAGGATCGCCAGACCTCCCTGGATGAAAAGTGCCATCGCAATCCTCAGGCTCCCAGGCATCTCGCCTACGAGCGGCCAGCCGTAGTTGAGCAGCGCTCGGGCACGCGCCACCAGGCCCGCCATCATTTGGCGGAACTCCGGCGTGACTTGCCGCGTGCAGAAGTCGTCGACCGATAGCCCGGCGGCTTCCATGGCTTCCTGAGGAACGTAGATGCGGCCAATATCGAGGTCGCGACCCAGGTCCTGCCAGAAATTGGCCAACTGCAGCCCGGTGCAGACCGCGTCGGAGAACGGCAACAACTCCTCGCGATGCCGTCGGGCAAGGTACAGCACCAGCCGCCCGACCGGGTTGGCCGAATTGCGGCAGTACTCCAACAGGTCGTTCCAGGTGGCATAGCGCTTAATGGTTTGATCCTGCCGGAAGGCGATCAGCAAGTCGGCGAAAGGATCCCGGGGAATATCGAACCGTTCGACAGTTTCTGCTAGGGCCACAAATACGGGGTGCCAGGCGTGGCCCCCATACATGGCATCAAGCAGCGACTCCCACCAGTCGAGCAGGCGGAGGCCTTCGTCGCCGTTGGTGACTTCGTCGGCCAGGTCATCGGCCCAGCGGCAGTACGCGTACACGTTGCAGAAATGTTGCCGGAGATCGCGCGGCAACAGTTGGCTGGCGACGGTAAAGTTCTCGTAGTGGGTTTCCGCCAGGTGGCGGCAGTATTGCCGAGCCGTTGCCGGAGCCACAGCGTCTGCGGTACCCATGTGGGGGCCGTAGCGCTGCAGTTCTAAAGCGAAGGGCGTGGCGGACATGCAACTTGTGGGCGCACTCGAGGAATCTTGGGCCGGCTGCCAGCTATATGAGCCCCCCGCCGCGGTAGCCAAAGCGGTCGGGTACCCAAGCTTACTGGCGTGTATTATGATGCGCCAGAAGGAAGGACACAAACCAATGAAGATCATCCTGGCTAGCCCCCGCGGCTTTTGTGCCGGCGTCAACATGGCGATCGAGTCGCTCGAACTGGCGATTGAGCGGTTCGGCACGCCGATCTATGTGTACCACGAGATTGTGCATAACAAGATCGTGGTCGAGGACTTCAAGAACCGCGGCGTGGTCTTTGTCGACGACCTGGAGTTGGTGCCCGAGGGCTCCGTGCTGCTGTTCTCGGCTCACGGCGTGGCGCCGCAGGTGCGGCAAGTGGCCAAGGAACGCAAGCTCTTTGCGATCGACGCCACCTGCCCCCTGGTCACCAAGGTGCACCTGGAGGCGATCCGCTATGCCAAGGCCGGCTACACCATCGTGCTGATCGGTCACGAAGGGCACGACGAAGTCATTGGCACCATGGGCGAGGCGCCCGAGGCGATCATCCTGGTGCAAACGCCTGAAGACGTCGCCACGCTTGAGGTGAAGGACCCCAACAAGTTGGCCTACCTCACGCAAACGACGCTGTCGGTGGACGACGCCAACCGGATCATCGCCGCCTTGAAGGAGCGGTTCCCCCAGATTACCGCGCCCCCAAAGGAAGATATCTGCTACGCGACGCAGAACCGACAGGAAGCCGTCCGCAAGCTGGCCGAAGAGGCCGACGTGGTGCTGGTGCTGGGCAGCCAGAACAGCTCGAACAGCCAGCGTTTGGCGGAAATCGCTCGCGAGCGTGGAGTTACGGCACATCTGATCGACCACGCGGGCGAGATCGGCGACGATTGGTTCCGGGGCGACGAGACGGTACTGATCACCGCCGGAGCCAGTGCGCCAGAAAAAGTTGTCCAGGAATGCATCGCTGCGTTGCAGGATAAATTTGGAGCGGCGGTGGAAACGCGGATCGTCCGCCACGAGGACGTCCACTTTTCGCTGCCGCGCGAACTGCGCACGCTGGCCAAGACTTCGTAAAGGTTGTCGCCCGTTGGCTCTCGCTGGCTGGTGGCCTGCGAGCCGCTGGCTCTCCGGCAGCTTCTCCCCTCTGCCGCCAACGACCGGATCGGCGTGCGCCCCCGCGATCCTGGGAAACGCCAAGCTGCGATGTCGGGCTCCCGACTGCCGGAGCCACCGCCGCGCGCCTCTTGAACCTGCACGGCAAACCACCGTATGAGAATCAGCGATCTGGAACTGTTCCTGATTCAAACGCCGGGCCCCGAGGGGGAACGGCGCTCGCTGGTGGTGCGCATCGTGTGCGACTCCGGTTGGGAAGGCTGGGGCGAGGTGCCCAGTTCGCTGCGGTCCGAGGAACTGGCGGGTGCCCGGCAACTGCTGACTTCGGCACTGGCCGAACGGCACGTGGCCGATATCGAAGAGATCATCGGCCTGGAAATCCTCGCCCGGCTGCACGCGGTATCGGCGGTCGAAATGGCGTGCTGGGACGCGTTGGCCCGCGCGGCCAAGCTGCCGCTGTGCCGGCTATGGGGCGGTTGCTTCCGTGCCCGGGTGCCCATCTGTCGCAACTTGTCGTGCGACGGCGACGGCTCAGCCGCCGCACTGGTGCAAGGAGCCCGCGAGTGGGCCGAGCAGGGATATCGGGCGCTTCAGGTGACCTGCGTAGGCACGGATCCCAAGTTCAACCTGCGGCGGCTCAATGCACTGCGGACGATCTTGACCGAGGGCGTGGAACTGCGTTTTGACGGCCGCGAACAGTTTTCGCCGACGGCTGCCGTGGATTTCGTCACTGGGCTGCCGCGCGACGGTTTCCGCTTCCTGCTCGACCTCACCGACAGCAGCGAGCCAGCCGATCAGCAGCGGCTGCACGCGGTGGCCCGCTCTCCGTTGGCCTTGGGACGGTCGATCCAGCAACCGGCGGACGTTGTGCGGGCACTCGACACCTGCGAGCATTTTGTGCTTTCGCCGGAACGGCATCTTGAAGGCTGGCAAGGCCTACGGCGCAGCGCTGCCGTGGCCGATGCCGCCGGCTGTACGGCGTCGCTATCGGTTCCGTATTCGACCGGCCTGGCCGCGGCGATGCTTCTGCATGTGGTGGCCGCTACGCCGTCGCTGGCCGCTGCCCATGACCTGGGGGACCTGACGGCCGACAGTCAGATTCTTGAAGAACCGCTGAAACCGCAGGACGGTATGCTCGCCGTGCCGCTGGGCATGGGCCTGGGCGTGGAAGTCAGCCGCGCACGGCTGGAGGCCTGCCAGGTAGGCTAACGCGGCTCGCGCGTGCCCTCACTCTTCTTGTGCCACGGCTGTGCCAACCGCGCCATCTGCAGGGGGCACGAACGCCGGGCTTGTACCGCGTAGCCGCGTCCCTATGACGATTGCTCCAGCGCCAGCGCCTTCAGCAGGGCTTCCACAAAGAAGAACTCGCCCCACATGACCGATTCATCTACGCCCAGGTTCTTGGCGGTGTGATACACGCCGTGCTTGAGGATGCCTTCCCAGCCGGCATCGTTGATGGCCAGGTATTCCGGCTGCACCAGGGCATCGAGCATGGCCAGGGCCGTGTCGCGATACGCCTTGGCCCGGTCCGGACACTTCGTCTGCTGGGCCAGGTCCAACAGCCCGCTGGCGGCGATGGCACCTGCGGAGCTGTCCTTCTGCGGCCCCCAGGGCAGCGGCTGCGTAAGATCGGCGTCGAAGTCCCAATAGGGCACGCGATCCGCGGGCAGGTTCTTCAACCAGAAGTCGGCGTTCAGTTCCGAAGTCGCCAGGGCTTCTTCGTCCTGCGAGAGCGTGTACACCTGGCTATAGCCGTACAGCGACCAGGCCAGGCCGCGTGCCCAGGAGCTGTCGTGCCGTGCCCCCTGGTGCGTGGTCTGCCGCAGGAACTCGCCTGTGTTGAGATCGAAGATGCCTTCGTGCGCCGTGGAGCCATCACCACGCACCAACCGCTTGCGCGTGGTGCGGCAATGTTCCACGCCCACGGTGCGCAGTTCCTCGTCGCCGGTGGCGTTGGCCGCGTAAAAGATCAGCGGCACGTTCATCATGATGTCGATGAACAGCGACTCGGGAGCGACGAAGCTGCGTAAATACTTGCCGGCCGGCATGAATCGCATGGCCAGGGTGCGGCCGGCTTGGATCAGTACGTCTTGCAGGGCCCGATCGCCCGTCAGTTCATACCAAGGGCGATACGTGTTGAGAAAGATGAAGCCCAGGTCGTGCACGTTGCGATCGTGCTGACGATGCTCCAGCAACTTGGAGTAGTGCTCGGCATGTCGCCGCCAGGTTTCGTCGCCGGTGCGCTGGTAGAACTTCCACATCATGCCGGCGAAGAAACCGCCGGTCCAATCGGTCCACAGTTCGCCGTCGTGGTGCCAGCGGCCCCCGGTGGTGTAAATGGGAAAATAGTCCGGCGTCCGCTCGATGATCGCGAGGACCTGCTGCTGGGCAAAATCCAGAGCCCGGTTGTACGACGTCTGGCGATCCGACATGTGACAGTTCCCAACTTTGCAAGGCGTGCATCGTGACGTGAACCGGTCCTGCCGCTGCGTCGGGCGTGGCCACCGACACCCAGGGGAAGCCCCCTCTCAAGCTGGGGGGGCGAAGCAGGCCGGCTAAAGCGACTAGCTTCGAAGGTTCGCCGCGCCGGATCAAGCCCCTGCGGCAGAAAGCGTTCCGCCCATCACAAGCCGCCCCCCTACAAGACCTGGGCATCATTGCCCACGATGGCCGATGCTCCGGGGCGCCACTCTCGCCATAACTCCTAATTGGGAATGTGGTTAACACGCCGTTTCGCCTCTAGCTCGCCCGGCGCATCGGTTTCGGCGGCCCGGTTAACTGCTCGCCCCGAGTCGCTTCCGACTCCTTCATTAGAGGGGAGAGAAATCAGAAAATAAGCAAAAATATGTTTATTTGTCTTGATGTTGATGGGTGCAATCGCCGCTGCTTTCCCTCACAGGGACAGGAGCGTGTAGCCCGCCAGAAGGTGAAGGATTGCACCGCCCCTCCCCCGAAATCGGCGTACATGCCGACCCTGCCATTTACGGGGCCGTCTGGCCGCCTGGGGGATCTACCTGCCGGAACAGAGCCTCGCCCCTCCCGCTGTCGCTCACCTGCGATCGCATAGCGCTATGCAGCCTCGAGACGTCGCGCGAGGGCTCTCCGCAGTCGCTCATAAGTCATACCGCTCATTTTGTACTTCTTGTTTTACCTTCTGGAGACGAGCTATGGCGTCGATGTCCAAGGGCAGACGAGGCTTCACACTCGTGGAGCTGCTGGTGGTGATCGCGATTATCGGGATCCTGATCGCAATGCTGCTCCCGGCCATCCAGGCCGCACGCGAGTCGGCGCGGCGGTCCAACTGTGCCAATAACCTCAAGCAGTTTGCCACGGCGATCCTGTTGTATGCTGATCGCAACGGTGAACAACTGCCGCCCTCCGGCGGCCCCAACGGCAACCCCAGTTCATCGTCCTCGCCCGGTTGGGGGACGAGCTGGATCCCGTATCTTTGGCCCGTGATGGAGAAGGGAACCTCCTACGCCCGGCTCAGCCTGGCCGTGAACTACATCCAGGCGGATAACCTCGCGCTGGGCAGGGAAGACCGGTCGGACATGTACCATTGCCCGACCCGTGGGTTCCGCATTAACGCGAATCAATACGGCGGCCAGGTACCCGACTATGTCCCGGTGGGCATCGTGGGCAAGAGCCTGCCGAGCAGCCTGACGGCTTCCAATGGTACCCACCTGAATAACTGGGTCAGCTCGCTGGACAACAGCCACATGCGCGGCCCGCTCCAGCCCGCCCAGGCGCTGCTGACCGGCGCGGCCTACAACAATACGCCGGGCAAGGGAATGGTGCGTTCGCGCGTGACCATGGGGGCTGTCACCGACGGCATGACGTACACCGCGGTTGTGGGCGAAAAGCACGTTCACGCCCAGAAATTGGGCGATGACATGGCGGATCAGCCAGTGAATCCGATCCACGCCCCCAACGGTTTGCCCAATCGCTCGTGCTACAACAAGATCGCGGGGCTGACCCTGGCTCCCAGCGCCAATTGGCCCGAACCCTTCAATATCAACGACGCTACGTCCAATGCCTCGTACTGGACGTTCGGAAGCTGGCACCCCGGCATTACCCAGTTTGCGTTCGGCGATGCCCGTGTGGTGCCGGTGAAGAACCACGCCACGCAGGATGCCCTGTATTCCATGGGGGCTAAGGACGACGGGCAACCCTACAACCTGCCGTAACGGGGGGCCGAGGTAACCGCCTGTCGAAGGCAGGGGCAAAACACGCGGGGGACGTCCCTAGAAAAGGGCGTCCCCCCTTGTCCTTTTTATGGCCGCGGTATCATCAAGGATGCCGCAGTTGCTGCGGCCCGAAAAAACGCTCCGGGCTCCCCGATCGCGGGGCTATTCAAATTCGTTTATGTGATCTAGAATCGTCATAACTTTCGAATGTCGGCGAAAGGATTGTCGGCTGTTCCCGCCAAGACGTTCTTCACCAGAACGCACGACCAACAGGAACAGAGAGTTTCGCTCGATTTCGTTTGAGAGGAGGCGCACCGGCCGCACTCGGACGGTTACGAAGATACCGGTCGAGTGTGGCGGATTCTATCCATCGCCGGTTTATCAATACCTGGTGGCGCTCGTGAAGAGGCATATACCGCGCGTCTCCATGTTCTGTCATTGATAAACGCCGGACAGATAGAAACGTTCCGCTCGCAATTGCTCGGCAGCCATCGTGCGTGCGATGCTCCGGCAACCGGAACGGCGCCCGGGCAGCCCTCTGAATTGGATTCGGCGTCCCTCGCCGCATCAATGGTAACTGGAACAGGCGTCCCAAGAGGCTCTAGAGGTGCTTTCTGAACGTGTTGGCCGATAGGTAGCCATCACGTCTCCCCTGCGTTGCATGCTCCACGCTTGCGCTGCGCCGACTGTTTCACGGTGCGCATGCCGGTAACGGTTCGCTCTGCGCTGGTGTGACCCGCAAGACTGTTACGACCGTCGCCCGCGTTTTGGAACTGTGGGTTTTCAAGTTCGGAGTTGTCATCAATGCCAGTTCTGTCTCGTCGTCGTGCCGGCTTCACGCTGGTCGAGTTGCTTGTCGTGATCGCCATCATCGGCATCTTGATCGCCATGTTGCTGCCGGCCATCCAGGCGGCCCGCGAGTCGGCCCGCCGCGCCAATTGCGCCAGCAACCTCCGCCAGATCGGTACGGCCATCCTGCTGTTTGCCGACCGCAACAGCGATCAGCTTCCGCCCTCGGGCATCGGCAAGGAAGGGACCTACGCCTCGACCGATTTCAAGAACGACCTGTACAAGCACAGTTGGTTCGCCCTCTGCTGGCCGATGATGGAACAGCAGGCCGCCTACAGCCAGCTCAACCTGGCCTACTCGGCTGAATCGGACCAGGGCAATCCTGGGGCTCAGGTGCTCAAGGCCAACCGCCAGACGCACGCCGATTTCCGTTCGGACATGGCGTTCTGCCCCACCCGCGGTTTCCGACTGGTCCGCTGGGCCATGGGCGACACCTCCAGCCCCACCACGCTGGAAGGCCAGGCGATTGACTACGTGGCTGTCGGCGCCACTAGCTTCAGCAGCACCACCGAGAAGGATAACTTCACCCACCCCACCAACCAGCTCCTGGGCAGCATCATCGGCACCAAGGAACAGCCGGGCACTGACAACATCAACCGGCCGCTGCGCTCGCGCGTGCCGCTGGGCTCCGTCACTGACGGCTTGACCTACACCGCCCTGGTCGGTGAGAAACACGTTCCGCCGCGGCGGATCGGTCAGCCGGACTGGGACCTGCCGGTGGCCGGCACCACGCACCGCAATTTCCGCGGTGGCCGCATTGTGGGCGACCTGGGCCTGGCTCAGGAACTCGAGTGGGAAGGTGCCGCCGGCAGCACCTCCGACCAGCACAACTACCGCTTTGGTAGCTGGCACCCCGGCATCACGCAGTTCGTGTTCGGCGATACCCGCGTAGTCCCGGTGAAGAACCACACCAACACCACGGCCCTGACCAGCATGGCTCGTCGCGCCGACGGTCAGCCCTACGACCTGCCGTAAGCGACGCCGCAGCCGCGTTTCCTGCGGCGGCCAACGTCAGCTGATTCATGCCAGCCCTTTGCCGGCCGGACGGTCCACGCTTGGAACTCCGGCCGGTTTGCATTCCACGCGTGGCGCTTGCTGCGATTGAGGACACGGAGGCGATCGGCCGCCATGCCCCCGCATCCCGAATTGGGCCAGCCACGGCGCGCAACAAAGCGGCGTCCGTCACCCCGGCTGCTGGCCAAGGTGCCCGGCGCCGCCGAGCGATTCAAGCAAACGAGCGAGATACGCCCGCTTATTCGCGGACGCGTTCGATGTACTCGCCGGTGCGGGTGTCGACGCGGATCTTCTCGCCCATTTCGACAAACGCCGGGCAAGTGATCTCAGCGCCCGTTTCCAGCTTCACCGGCTTGGTGAGGTTGGTGGCCGTGTTGCCGCGGACGGCCGGCTCGCAGTACGTGATTTCCAGCACCACGTGGTTGGGCGGCTGCACGGCGATGGGCGAGTTGTTGAACAGCAACATGCTGCAGTTGGTGCCCTCTTTGATCCACTTCCAGGTATCGTCCACCTGTTCGGGCGTCAGCTCGTACTGTTCGTAGGTGTTGTTGTCCATGAACACGTACTGCTCGCCCTGGCGGTACAGGTACTGGGCCTCGATTTCGGTGATGTCGGCCGCTTCGAGCGTATCGCCGCCCTTGTAGGTGCGGTCGAGCACGGTGCCCCGGATCAAGTTGCGGAGCTTGCACTTGTAGAGCGCGTTGCCTTTGCCTGGTTTGACAAAGTTGCACTCGAGCATCAAGTAGGGATCGCCGTCGATCTGGACTTTGAGCCCCTTGCGGAACTCGCTGGTGTTGTAAGTGGCCACGTTGGTTCCTGCTTCGTTTCGTGGATTCGATGGAGTATGATTCCCTGCCGAACAAACGGCCGGGGCATGCAGCGGAGGTCGTCGACACGGCAGCGGGGACCTGGCGGCCAGGAGGGAGTTGCCCCTGGGATTCTGCCGCCCGCGCAGCGAATTTTTCCAGAACGACCAACTCCGCTCGCCTTCCCTGTCGGAGGGCGGCAGATCGGCGGCACCAGCGAAAAATTGGCTACGCAGCTTCCTGCTCAACGGCCCACGGCGGGGGGCCTGCCGGCCCTACAAGCCATCAGCGGCCGTGCATGCGTCTAGCCCGCTCAGCATGGTGGAAGCTAACCGTGCAACCCCAATAATATTCACTTTTCGAGAATGTTCGTCGAGATGGGAATCACCGCCGCCGGCAACAAATCTACGCCAGCCCGGTCCTGGCGTCAGGCCCTGCGCACCGCGATTCGGGACGCCCACACGCTGTGCAGCCGGCTAGGGCTGGACCCGGCCTCGCTCGACCTGGCTGCCGACGCCGCCGGCCAGTTTCCGGTGTTCGTTCCGGAGGAGTTCCTGGCGCGGATGGAGCCGGGCAACCCGGCCGACCCCCTCCTGCGGCAGGTGTTGCCGCTGGTCGCCGAGGACGTACCCCAGCCGGGCTTTGAGAGCGACCCGCTCCATGAGGCAGCCGCCGCCGTGGTGCCGGGCCTGTTGCACAAGTATCACGGCCGGGCTTTGCTGATCGTGACCGGCGTGTGCGCCGTGCATTGCCGGTACTGCTTCCGCCGGCATTTTCCTTACGCCGAGGTGCCGACCGGCCGCGGTGCCTGGCAGCCCGCCCTGGAAGCCCTGGCGGCCGACCCATCGATTGAGGAAGTGCTGCTCAGCGGGGGCGACCCGCTGATGGTGGCCGACGAGACGCTCGAAGCGCTGGTGGCTGACCTGGCGGCGATCCCGCACCTCAAACGACTGCGCGTACACACCCGGTTGCCGATCATGATCCCCCAACGGGTGACTGGCCGGCTGCTCTCATGGCTTTCCGATAGCCGGTTGCAATCGATCGTGGTGCTGCACGCCAACCATCCGGCTGAACTGGATGGCTCGGTGGCTGTGGCCGCCGCCCGGCTCAAAGCGGCTGGCGTGCTGCTCTTCAACCAGGCGGTGTTGCTGCGCGGGGTGAACGACAATGTCGATACGCTCGCCCAGCTTTCGCTGCGGCTGATTGAGCTGGGGGTCGTGCCGTACTACCTGCACCAGCTGGACCGCGTGGCCGGGGCCGCGCACTTTGAAGTGCCCCTGGACGAGGGGCGGAACCTGGTCGAGCAGCTTCGCACGCGACTGCCAGGTTATGCCCTGCCGCGCTACGTGCAGGAGCGGCCGGGCGAGCCCTCCAAGTCGCCGCTGGCCTAGCAGCCGTTCAATGCTGACCGCGGTTGCAGCACGCCGCGTTTTAGGCTCCAAACAGCTCGGTGACCGCGCGTCCTTTGCCGTCCTCGGTAGCGTAGAACGGGCGGCTCTCGACCTCGAATGCGGTCTGAGGGCTGATGCCCAGCGCCGTAAAGATCGTTGCGTGCAGGTCGCTCACGGTGACCGGGTTCTTGATCGCCAGGCATGGCCGTTCGGGGGCCGACTCGCCGTACAAGAAGCCCCGCTTCATGCCGCCGCCGAACATTACGACCGACGATGAGCCGGTAAAGTGCCGGTGCAGACCGTAGTGTTTGAGCTCCTGCAGCGTGTCGACCTTGAACGTGGCCTGGTCTTTGGCGGTGGAGCCGGGCACGCCTTCGATCAGCATGTCGCGGCTGAACTCGCTGGCGATGATCACCAGCGTTCGGTCGAGCAGGCCCCGGACTTCCAGGTCCAGGATCAATTGGGCAATGGGGCGGTCGATCTCGCGATGCAGCCGGGCCACCGTCTCGTGGCCGGAGTTGTGCGTGTCCCAGTGCAGGAACGGCACGTACTCCGTAGTGACTTCCACGTAGCGGGCGCCGGCTTCGACCAGCCGCCGGGCCAACAGACAGCCTTGCCCAAACCGGCCGGTGTTGTACCGCTCGTAGCTTTCTTTAGGTTCCAGCGAAATATCGAACGCCGCACGCTCTTTGGATGACAGCAGCCGGTAGGCGTTATCCAACGAACGCAGCATCGATTCCTGCTGGTAGTCGCTGAGGTACTCGCGGTGCGGCGATCGGTCGACCAGGCGCCGGAAGAACCGGTTGCGATCGGCAAAGCGGCCCGGCGTCATGTCACGCGGCGGCCGTACCGCCTGGGCGGCCAGGTGCGGGTAGGGCAGGTTCATCGGCCCGAACTCGCTGCCGAAGAAGCCGGCGGTGGTGAACGCCTTGATCTCCTCGCTTTCGCCGATGCCTTCCAGCCGCTGCCCGATGTTGATGAACGCCGGCATGACCTCGTTGCGCGGACCGAGCACGCGAGCGATCCACGCACCGATGTGAGGGCAGGCCACCGTCTGCGGCGGCACGTAGCCGGTATGCCAGTGATACTGATGCCGCGAGTGCAGGATGTGACCCAGGTCGGGCAAGACGTGCGAGCGGATCAGCGTGGCGCGGTCCATCACGCCGGCGATGTGCTCAAGCCCTTGGCAGATCTTGATGTTGTCCACCGCCGTATCGATCGCCGGGAAGGTGCTCATCACTTTCTCGACCGGCAGGCCGACTTCAAACGGATGGTACCGCTTGGGATCGAACGTCTCCGGCGCCGCCATCCCGCCTGCCATCCAGAGCACGATGCAGGAGTCGGCCCTAGGTTCGGGATGCTTCACCGGGCTGCCGTCGGCCGCCGGCAACAAACGCGGCTCGCCGGCCATCATCGCCGCCGCCGAGGCCGTGGCCAGTTGCTTGAGGAACTCGCGGCGCGAGGTAGGCGTTGGCAGATTGGTGTCGCCGCCTGGCTGATGATGGTCAATTTGTTTCATCGGACGCACCCCCGAACAAGTCCGCACGGTTCGCACTAGCGTACCAGTTGAAACTCCGGCAGCATGAACACCGACCACAGCAAATCTTCGATGGCCTGCGGTGTAGGCTGCTCGCCGAGCAACTCGCGGCATAACGCTAACTCGTCGGCCGTCGGCTCGCGCGCCAGCGCATACACAAACAACCAGCGTACGAGTTGCTGAGCCGCTTTGGGGCCCGGGTGTTCGCCGCCAAACGCCCGTAGCCGCCGGGCTCCCTCGGCAATGGCGTCGGCCAGCTGTTGGCCATTGGCCAGGTCGATGGCTTCCAGCGTGGTCAGTTCGCTCGGCCGCATGCTCACCACCTGGTCGCGCGTCGGACGACCCAGTGCCGCCAGGAAGGCGTTGTTCTTGAGGAGCGACTCGCGAACCATCGGTGCCGGAGTTTCCCACGCGGCCGCCAGCAGCCGGGCGGCGGGCTTGTCGACCTTGGCGTTCCACGCGGCGTGGCCCACTGGCACCGCCGGTTGCCAATCCTGGGGCTCGGTGGCGAAGCGGCCCTGGGCATTGGGCACCTGGGCCGTCCATTGCCACGAGGCATCGGTCACCAGCGTTTGCGATGCTGCTTGGGCTGTGGCTTTGCCCGAGTCGCCGTTGTTTTCAGCGGTTTCCCAGCGTGCGGCGAAGAACACGCCGGCAGGGTTTGTACCGCTGCCGCCGTTGCGGGCGACGATCGAAAGTTCGTTCTGGCCGGCACGCAGGTACGGGACGAGGTTGACCACTTCGACCGTTTCCCAAGTGCCATCGGATAGCACCTGCCGACCGTTCATATACAGCGTGTAATGGTTGTCGGCCGTGATGACCGCTACGGCGCGCCGAGGAACCGCCTTCAGCTCCAAGGGACGGCGGAACGTTACGGTTTCGCCGCCGGCTGCCGAACCTGCGTGCGACCAGATCCACTGGGCTTGTAGTGGCGCCACCTGCTCATCAACCGTGTCCTTGAGTTGCAGCCGCTGCACCGGTGCGTCCCATTGAACCGGTGCCGAGCCGGTTACCTGCCATACGGCGTCCATGAACTGCTCGGCGGTCAGACGGCGGGCGATCGGGCCGGCAAAGACGAACTCCTTGCCGTCGGCGGGAGCTTCCAGGGCGGGCGTGACTGCCTGGTACACCTGCGACGTGCAGATGTAACGCAGCATGGCTTTCAGGTCGTAGCCGCTGTCGGCGAACGTTACCGCCAGGTGATCCAGCAGGTCGGCACTCCAAGGAGGCGTGTGCATGGCATCGACCGGATGCACGATGCCCCGGCCCAGCAGCCGATGCCAGAGCCGGTTGACGATGGTGCGCGTGAAGCGGCCGTTCTCGGGATGCGTCATCAATGTAGCCAATTGGACGAGCCGCTGTGACGGCGGGGCACTGGCGTCGATGTTGCCAAGCTCCGGAAATAACCAGCCGGGTTTGGCAACCCGATCCAGCGGTTTGTCGCAGCGATGCAACTTCAGCGGCTGGTCGGCAACGATGGCCGCCAGGGCGTAGGTTTCTTCGAGCGTCCAGCGGTCGATGAAACTGTCGTGGCACGAAGCGCACTTCAGATTGATGCCCAGGAACACCTGCCCCACGTTCTGGGCAAACTGGATCTCGGTTGCCTGGCTGGCCGAGACTTCGCCCCGCCAGCGGATACCGCGGATGAAGCCTTCGGACGCGCTGGAGGGTGCGATCAGCTCCCGGGCAAACTGGTCGTACGGCTTGTTTTCGACCAGTGCGCGATACAGCCAGGTGGTGATCTGCTTGCGACCACCGGTAATGAATCCGGTGCCGCTGTA
>ERZ777003.1543-NODE-1543-length-33555-cov-9.450866_pt1 | contig 33555 bp, 37 predicted proteins | sample MGYA00374956_ERZ777003 | MGnify/ENA primary metagenome ERZ777003 (study PRJEB29302, sample SAMN06268252) | bioreactor metagenome | isolation source: Joint BioEnergy Institute, California, USA | place: USA:Joint BioEnergy Institute, California, USA | collected... | reverse complement strand
CCGACGCCAGCTCCTTCTGGGACGAACTGGGCCCTGATCATCGGGATCATCCTCGGAGTAGTCGTCCTGATCATCATTATTATCGTCGTCGTATTGCTGGCGCGTCCGAAAGCATCTCCTCCTTCTCCTGTACCTCCGAATGGAGAGGGAGCTCTTCTCATCTCGACCGAATGATGATCTTTCTGATCCTAGCTCGGCTAGAATCAGGTTAGTTGAGGGCGACAATTGCTCCAAGAGCTAGAGTCAATCCCCAGAGACCGTAGAAGAGGTATTGATTCGTCTCGACGATGTGGATGGCAAATCGCGCGATGAGTGCTCCCGACTCAGTCAGCTTGACCTCGATCAGGCCGTCATGATCGGGAGTCGACTTGGAGTCGATCTCCATGCCATCAAGTGTAACTTGGACCTGATCGAGTCGCTTGACTTCAGGATAGTTTTGAAGGACTCTTTTCATGACTTGACGATAGGCTTCCCTTCCTGATGACGCCTTGATTGTTCCATAGATCGGATGATAGACCACTTCGGGCTGGAGGAAAGTCAGATTCTCACGACTAAAATTTCGAATGACAAAGGGGCCTGGATTCGTGACCGTTCTGAAGTCGATTTTGGTCAGATTCACTTCGGAGGTGTCGATCGGTAGGTCGAACCTCTCCCGAATGATTAGACTCTTTGCATTCTCGACCGCATGGAACTGGCCAGAGTGAGCCAAGGAAATGAGTTGTGCCTCGATCTTGACTCCGACTTCGACCGTATCCAGATGAACGAAATCGAGACTCAAGTGTGATCCCTTGAACGAGTCCTTGATCAGGCTCTCGACCGTCAACTGCTCGATCCGACCAGTCGACCCGTCGAAGGCCTCTGGCCCGATCTCCCCACTAACTTCGAGAGACTGAAGATCGAGTTCGAGATCGGTAAGAGCTCGGTATCCGATTCCCCCAAGAAGGCTGAGACCTCGAATCTCTTTCAATCGCTCGACGACGCTAGGGTGAGCATCCCTCGCCCAATGATCCGGGATGGCTCCATTGAAGTTGATGAAGGGACTTTCCGATTCGAGGACGGCAAGTGAGAAGGGATGATCGACAATCTCGACCTTGATCTGACCGAGACGACGACCAGAACAAGTCACCACTAAGGTCGTCGGACCCATGATGACTCCTGGATCCTCCTCGAACTCAAGCTCCTTCATGTAGAACACGAGACTGTAGTGATCGAGAAACGAGCTCGTCTCAGTACCGTACTTGGCCTCGACCGTCTTGTTGTACTCGGTGATGATCCAACTGACCTCATCGATCGTCGTCGTCTTACCGTTCTGAATGATTTCGACTGGAACCTCGGCTGTATCGACCGAGAGGAGACTGACTGAAGAGGGAAGCTCGACCGTAATCGCCTTCTCACAGACGAGGTTCAATGGAAAGTTGAAGATACAGGAATCGAAGGGATGATAGGGCTCATCCGAAGTCAATGCGAACTCGATCAGGTGTAGATTCGGGAATTCGCACTCGGAGAACTGGACACCTGCTTCAAGTCGAAGTTGTTCGCAAGCGAAGACCGTTTTGCTGAATGTTTTTCTTTTGTTCAAAGTGAGCAGGTGGTTGGTGATGGTGGTCTTTTGAGTGAGCTCATCTCGTTGAACCAGGGGAGAGCTCCCTTCGATCCCTTGAAAGAACCGAGAAAGGGTCATCGATGTTTCTCTGGAGTCGTCTTGATCTTAAGAGGAATTCAAGTTCGGCCAGTGAGAGACTCGGAGTTGATTGAGAAAGACGTGCTCGGCGGCGAGCTGTTCGATATAACTCCAATTAATGTACCTCCAGAAGTTGTTGATGTACTCCTGCTTCTGCAGACCATAGTCGGGATAATACGAGTGCTCCCAGAGATCCAGAGCCAGAAGAGGAATGTATCCGTTGACACCCGGGTTGTAGGAGTCGTTTCCGTCGTCGATCAGGAGGAAGCCGGTACTCGGGTCATAGACCAACCAGACCCACCCCGAGCCAAACTGAGAAAGAGCGCGGTCATTGAATTTTTGGATAAACTCGGGGAAGGAGCCGAATTCATCAACGATGAACTGATAGAGACGGCCTGAGGGAACACCACCCGTCGGAGAAAGGATCTTCCAAAAGAACTCATGGTTGACCGCCTGAGCAGCTGTCTTTCCGATCTCTCCAAGATAGTCGTTCATGATCTGGGCAAGAGACAGCTGTTGAAGAGCCGGATGCTGCTGAGCGAACTGGTTCATCTTGGCGATGGCTTGTCGGTAGAGCTCGTAGTGAGCATTAAGAGATTGAGAAGAGAGGAAGCCGGGAAAGCTGTCCGTCTTCCAGGGAAGCGGCTGCACTGGAAAGGTCGATCGCTCCATTTTGGTTTCCTGGAAAGTTGTTTAAAGGCAGAGCGGTATCGAAAAGAGCATAATGTCGATCCGCTTACCCGGCTCCCGCTCCAACAACGAGAGAAGCCCAGAGCGACAATCCTTTCCTCCCCGCATTGTGATGGAAGGTCAGTATCCAAGTATTGTCACGACCTCGAAGCCCTTAGTTCCTCCGTATGTTCCGCCTCCAGCAGGCGAGACTCCTTCGCGATTGTCTTATGGATCTTCGACTCCGAGTCTTCGTCCTGCGAACAGACCCCTCCACCAATGATTCCTCAGCAATATCAGGCTCTTCCCCCGGTGATTCCCGTTCCAACGGCATCGACTTCTTATCAACAGCTTTTGACCGACTTGGCTGGCCTTCGCGCGACCAACACAATCGTCTCCTTCACTCAATCCGGTCGGTCTTCAATGGTCGACTCCATCGACTGAGAAGTTCTACGAGATCAAGGCTCTTCTCGGAACGGACCCGGACTTCGTCCTCCCAAAGAGTCAAGGTCTTGCCATCTGGTTACAGCCTCGTAGAAGGTACCACTCGTTCGAGGTAAGGGATCGGAAGTCCAAGCCTACTTTCGTCTTCTTCTCTTGTTCTTCGGTTTCCGAAGCAGCTCCGTGAGAAGACGATCAAGCACCTTCGGCCTAGTACGGGAAGAATGCTAATCTGATCAGAGTTCAGACCGACACCTTCGACAGGGCCATCTTGACTCTCGCTTTGATCAAGGCCTACGATCAGGGTCAACAGCTTCCCGAAGAGGTCAGAAAGGAGGCGGAAAGAGAACGAGCAGACACAGCAAGACTCGAGTCGCCGGTACGGGATGCCCTCGAGCGTTACATCATGGCGGAGAACTGAGCGGAGAAAGAAGTTCAACAAGCAAAACTTCAACTCACGAGATGTTTAGATCCATTCCACAACAGAGACAGTTTGCTTTGAGCCTCAGAGATGCAGTGGCAGCTGAGCTCTCAGACGACAACTATCTCGAAGGAATTCACGTCGGACCATTCGTCGTTCCCTTTCTACCCTTCAAGGAGGCGATCAAGAAGATCGAAGATGGCTTTGTTTGGCGACATGAACCCGATTTGGAGAAGTGGGGTGAACGCGGTAATCAGGTGATCAGCCTCAAGAAGGGAAAGGAACTCTTCCTGGTCGAGGTTCGATATGATCCCAAGGCGAACATGATCTTCCCACCCAAGTAATTCTTCATCTGATCAGATGGAGAAGTGGTCGAATAGCTTCTCGATACTTCGAGTTCTAGTTGGAACGCGAAGTGAAGGCCTTTCTTGTCGGCACCAGGAGCCGTGTCGAGGATTCCGTGCTCATGATGTTTCTCCTGCAGAGTAATCCCCGCATCCTGGAGCAATCTTTCGAGGTATCGACGCAGGTTGATGATCGGGATGGGCTCGGCCTTGACTCCGTTCCAGAAGAGATGTCAGAAGCACGTTCCCAGTCACCAATGACCTTGGCATGAAACTCCCAGTAGGAGGAGTCGTCCTCGAGGGGTCCAGTCGGCGTCTCCTCATTCGGATGATCGTCCCGATAGCTTCGGCTGTCTTCCGAGCTGTTGAGACGACAGCATCAGCAGTGCCTCGAAGCCAGAAGGTGACCATCGGTTGAGACTGATAGAGGCCATAACGAGTCCGAGCCGAGGACGGATCGCATCCGTCGGTACTTTCTCCAAGGCAGTGGCCAGGTCGGCCATCGTGCGGGAGATGAGATGAATTTCGTAGAGGCCTTGCATCTTCAGAGTCTCCCCCTGACAGACTGAATCTTCTCTCATTCCAATTTAGGAGTCCTCAACGCCGCAGCTCCGCATAGTTCTTCTGTTCCTCGAGCTGATACGCCAGTTCTGGAAGCTTCTCTCTGAGCCCTTGAGACAGGAGGTACTTGTAGACGGTGTAGTAGTGAGGTGATCCGGGAAAGAGGTACTCCCAAGGGACGACCGGTTCGGCCTCTTCAAGGAGAGTCCAGACGCGGCCGATACTGTAATTGAGCATTTAGAAGAAGATTTGTCTTCTCGAGACAGAACATGAAGTGCTCTCTTCTGCGATCGACTTCGAAGGCTCCTATCAGGAAGACGGAGGGAGCAGCTGGCTTCGACCTCTTCTATGATGGTGAAGATATCGACTTCGCCCCAGGTGAACAGAGAATCCTCTCGACTGGAGTCTCTCTCGAGATTATCGGGGGCTACTATGGTCAGATTGCTCCCCGATCTGGGCTTGCTCTTGAGTACGGAATCATTGTCCTGGGAGGCATCATCGACAGCGACTATCGAGGTGAAGTCAAGGTCATCTTGAAGAACACCGGGGAGAAACTCTGGATACTTCGCCAAGGTGATCGGATCGCTCAGCTCCTGATCCTCCCCTGCTACCAGGGAGATCTGACTGTGGTCGACGTTCTTTCGGAGACCGACCGGGGGACAGGCGGCTTCGGCAGCACCGGCAAATAACTTTTTGCGTCGTTCGACGCAAAAAGAGTGATCTGAAGGAATTGCTCCTTCCAGACCTACAAGAGGCGTTTGAGAACCTTCGACTGTTGATCCAGAAGAAGGAGAGGGTCGCTCTTGAGTTCCAGTCTCTCATCTGATCGATGGGTGACGAGGCAACGTTCCACCTACTCCCTCCTCGCGACTTCAAGTCGAACTAGTAGATGAAAAGCTATTAAAGGGAATGAACTCGAAAATCACCCTCATCTAAAAACCAGACCAGAATGCAGATCTTTTGTGAAGACGCTGACCGGAAAGATCATCACTCTTGAGGTCGAACCATCGATTATGTTTCACAGAGTCAGGAGTCGATTCGAAGACATGTCCTTGCGCACATTCAAATATCATCTTGGTCTGACACGAGATGTAGCACTCGCTCAGGACCCTACCGCCATTCCTCCGAGCAACTTTCACAACTTCGTCGTAGTAGAATTGTCGTTTCTTGTTCATTTGAAGTGTACTCTTCTTTTCAGTGGTATCACAATGGAAAGATCCATTTTGGTGGGGATTTGTGGATTCTGAGCAGAGATTGTCCCCCTCTTCTCTTTCGAGGAGAGTTGTAAAAATGAACGCCAAAAGCTCGAGGGGCAAAAGAGTAATCCTCGCGATGCAGCCGCAGTTCGAGATTCATGACTACACCGATAAGAGCATCGTCGTCAGAGTAAACCCTGAGGACTTTCTCAGGAACTACTCAGGCCACCTGGTCAATCTAAATGGTAAGTGGAACCCTGGCCTCGACTACCCGGTCAAGGGCGGCTCCTCCAAGAGGGGTGGTTGGATCTTTTCGAAGAAGAACGAGCCACAGGTGCGCCAACTCCTCCAGATGATCCTCACAGGTCAGGTCCCTCAGGCTTCTCCGTCCTTCACACAAACCTTGGCTCCAGAGGCAGCACCCTACAATCCGACACCGACTCCATCGATTGCCCCGTCAGCCAGTTTTCTCGCGGCCGCCGCTGCCACAGCTTCGCCACAACCTCAGTCGCTTCTGACTCGAGTTGCGCCGAGCCCGGCTCCATCTCTTCCTCCGACCATCCCGCGACCTCCTGACGGCCTCCCTACTCTTATTGCTCCCTCGACGATAAATCCACTCACTCCGGTGATGGGACTACCTGGTGGTGCTCCCGCCGGTTATCAGCAGATAATCTGTACAGTCCTACGTCCTGCCGCAGGGGCGACTCTTCACTTGAACGTTAGTGGACAGAAGATTCCCCTGACGGTCGAATCCGTCACTTCAGAGGAAGGGATCGTGAACCGCGCAGTCGTGACTCTGCCTGACGGTCAACGCACAATGATCGAGCTGAACCTGACCGGGATGCCTCGCTGGGAAGTTCCCGGGTTCACTCAAGCTCATGAGATCACGATGTAAAAAGCCATCAGAATCCCAGAAGGGATTCTGATGACAGAGCTACACTGGAGGAAGGAGTTGGTTCGTCTGAGCGTCGTATCGAGCGAGACTTGACCATCTGGATCGGTCATGAGGACGAGATAGTTCGGAGTCATTGGAATGAGCTCATACTTGGCGACTCGGCCCTGAGCAAAGAGTTGACCAAGCTGATCGACTGGCCTCTAAGCTCAGCTCGAACGCGTTCGAGAAGATAGTCACAATCCCGGGCTTCGGCAACGGCAATGAGGACACTCTCTTCCTCAACAAGGTCTTCCGCGGTCAGAAGGTCATGATCTCGAGCAGCAACTTCAAGAAGCGTGAAGCCGAGATCAAGGCGGCCCTTCAGGAGCTCGAGCAGAAGGCGAAGACAACGCCCATGCCGGAGAAGCAGCACAAGTTGAGTGGTTATGAAGGCCTCGCTTTGATGGCGGCGCTCCTCGGCAGCCTCGGCCCCAAGAAGTAGATCAGACAAATTTAAAAAGCTAGTTATCGATCCAACGAGATCGATAACTTCAGAGTAGAACGCAACCTCCACTTTTGGCCGGCTTCTTTTTCTTCTGACTGCTCCATCCGGGACGTGGAACGAGCTCCTCCTCAAGACCTCCCTCGAGATGAAGATGACAACGATACCCGTTACCCTTTGCTCGTCCCGGACTGTGTCGTCCGTTCAACTTCCTACATCGACGAACCTCTCCTCCCTTCTCGATCAGGGCAGTGCAGCGGTTCGGGTCGAGTTTGAGCGACTCGAGATACTCGACCGTACAGATCTTGAGACCCCTCTCTGAGTCGATCTTGGAATGATGAGTCGTACAGAGGAGGAGACAGTTCGCATTGGAAGCAACATACTTGTCGTCACTCCAAAGGCCTGGATCTGTTCCAGTTCGTTTCCACTTCTCATTCTGACTGTGAGACAGGATGTGCGCAAATTGGAGGGTCTCAAGGTCTCTTGTCTTCCCACAGATCCGACAGGCGTTGTGGGCCGCTGATCTCTCAGTTGCCTTGACTTCCTTTGAGAATTCACGCTCAGGTCGACCTCGTTCGAATGTCGCCATGATGTCTAAAGAGACATCCGCTTCCCTGTGTCTCAAAAGTTCAATTCTTCCTAGAAGGCATCTGTGACTCACGCTGATCTCTTCTGAAAAAGTCGAAGGTCAACTGGAGAGCTGGATGCATCTTTCTCAGGTCAGATTTCAGTGCAACAACACTGAAATGACACCTCTTCAGATCAAAGCGATCTCGATGGCTGTTTGTAGAGTCGGCTGATAGACTCGGCCTGTCCTGGGGTCGACGATCCAGACCTGCCGATCCCTGTCGACAAAGAAGTTGGCTGAGCAGAGCCTCTTTGTGTAGGGCTCCTCGGGAAGTCGGATGTCTCCCACGATGTATCCGAAGGTCGAACTGAGCCCGCGGAGACCGAGCTCTGGTGGACCGGCCCCAGCTCCCGCTGCGGACTCACCGTACCAGATCCTCTCGCGGCCAAGAAGCTGAAGAGCGAGGTTCCCGTCAGGGAGAAGCTGTACCCAAGGTATAAGTAGATTCAGGAAGCGCCGAAGATCGGCCATCGAGTAGATGTCATACACATGATCTGCGATCCGAAGATGATTGGGTTTGAGCCGATCCCTGATCAGCGCCGCGAACTCCTCCGAGCGAATTTGATCGATGATCTTAGGCGGCGCTAATTTCGTCTTCGATAGTTTCGTCCCCATACGTTCGTTTTTACGCGGAGGATTTTTCTGTACGCTTTTGAGCTTCTCGTTCTCCATCTCGAGCTCATCGATGGAGGCAAAGAATTAGATATCGAGCCTACTCTTCAAGATAGTCGATCGTTCTCTCTCTCTCGAAACCGATCTCGAGTCAATATCCATCTCGATGTTCAACACCGAAATAGGTTATCCGACGATGTCAACCTGTAAGGGAGGTGGTCGGTCGAAGAGGTTACAGGTGAAGGCTGGATCTTGTGTCGTGAAGTGAGGTTTGACGTACTTGATCGTGTTGACCAGGTCCTCTTTCGCTTTGATCATCTTCACCCAAGTGTTCATATAAGTGCTGCTGACATAGGTGTAGATTTTCTTCCGCTTCTTGGTTGCAGGCTTACACTTAGCCTCGATGGCATCAATCTGAGCTTTGTAACCCAAATACAAGATTTGGTTTATAGGGTTCATGATCGACTTCTCGACGTAGTAGACACGATCGAGAGGTTCAGCATCTGAGTTGGCCCAGTACATCTCCGGAATGCGCATTCTGAGTCCCTGCTTTTCGTTGCGGTCGGGATCCTGGTTCCTCACGAAGACGTAGTCGATCCGATCACCTGCTTGGATGACATGGCCCTGACGTCTCAACTCATCTGAGAAGATCTTGAGAGGGTGGGTACTGTTCGGCTTGTAGTTACTGCCGATCGCACGAGTCACCACCATCTTTGTGAAGGGAATCTGCCTCGTCATCATCTTGATGACTTCTTCATCGATAATGTTCAGGGTGTACTCGAGTGGTTTACCGAACATGATACTAAGAAGAACTCGTTGATATGCTTCTCGTGCCCAGATGCAGTTGTCACGGCGAGCGAGGATGATACCCTTCTTCATGAGCTCCTTCTCGTCCGGCTTGCCACCTGCAGCGAGAGGAATTCCGGCGATGGCCTTCCTTCCCTGAACTTCGACCAGTTCACCTGAAGGTCGAGTGATCTTGTAGGTAGGCCTGCCGACCAGCTCCATCCTCTTCGTCGTCTCATTGTAGGTCTCCGGCCAGCTGATCACAACTCGCGAATTCAACTCGATCGGAACATCGGCCAACAGGACACTGTTCGGGACGGCAACATGAAGAACCTTCCTCTTGCCGTCCCGAAGAATCGTGAATCGATAGAGATCAAGTGTCGGATCGTCGAAGTCCCGGTCAAACGGCACCTTCTCGATGATGTCACCGTCGATGAGTTTGATGATAGCAAGAGGGACTCCTGCATACTTCTTCTTCTTGATGAAGAGAGCGATGGCCATACCTCGCTCGAACTCGAGACTGAGAGGGCGCGGATAGATCTTGGTGATCTCTTCGCTCAGCATGGCACCAATTCTGAGACACTCGTTCGGGTCGGTGATGCCCATGTCGACCATGATCGAGTCAGTGTTATGAACTACCATTCGGCCGATTCCTGCACTGAAATGATGATTCTCTGTCTCTAAATCGTAGACATAGTCATTGGTAGGAGGTAATTTTATGATCTTCTTAATAACATCGGAGTCCTTGCGCTGAGTTCGAACGCTCGCATTTAGTCGATAGATCTGATCCTTATCTGCGCGGATGTTGATCGACGTGTTGTAACCGAGATCAACTAGAAGATGATAAAGACTCGCTGTTCCGATTTTACCTTTATTATCCATCCTGAGAGTAGCTTCTGTCTTCGCTCCATCAGCACAATAGTAACCATTCATAAAGGCAATCTTCGCTTCTTTGCTTGCAGAAAGGACTTCCTGAGGTACAACTTTATGCTTATCTTCATTATAGAAAAGGGTCCTGTACTTATCGACTAACTCAATGATGGCACCATAACCATTTTCTTCTGTGGTGGGTTCGAGTTTGTAGACATGAGAGCTTTCCATAGTATCATAGATCTTGAAATTGTATCTCGGTTCGCACTTGGCTAACATTTGAAGGGCATAGTTGAGGTAAGTTAGGTCGGTGCTGTTGAGAGCCCAACTCGATTTGTTTCCGCACGACCCATCTCCATAAAAGAAACCCCAAACCCAAGCTTCCTCTGGTGTCAATGTGCCATTTGTCGGAAGAGGAGGTAGGTCCTTGTGAAGTAGCGGGGTGCCAACTCCAACTTGGTGCGGTTGAATTTCCTGACCGTTCGGGAGAAGCAGAGAGTGATCCTCGGTCACATCAACGCAACCAGTATGAGTAAGAACACGGTATAGTTGCTTCTGCGTTTTATGCCAAATAAATCTCTTGATTTTGGTCCAGCCTTGATCAGACCAGACTTTAATATCAAATGGTTCCATGTCCATCTCACCCTTGACGTTTCCTAATTTCGGATGTTCACAGAGATCTCGGATACAAACCCATTCGGTCAGGCCATTCCTCTGAATAAGAATAGGAGTATCACCTGTCACACTGTCACCGTAGATGATCCTACCCTGGTGCCGCTCTCGAACGTGGTCGGCTGCCATCCCGATAAGAACGCGTCCCATCGCCGTGATCGAACGGGCAGCCTCAGGGAGAGGAAGACGGCCCTCCTGAACACCAAGAGCACCAAAGATACTGTTCGCCGTCACCTTGAGACCGAGCTGACGCTGATTCAGGACGTTGTTGTAGACTGGATCGTTGTCCGGCTTGATCAGCTTGCGGGTGGCACTGCGCGCGGCAACGAGGTGATCGCACATTCGGGGCAGGATTCCGTGGAAGACTTCCTTCTTGACGAACCGGTAGCGGAAATGGAGAGTCTGGCCGAAGGTTGGGCTCTTTTTGTTCTCGTCGAGCTCGGTCCAAGCCAATACATTACACATCTCGTCGGGAATATTGCTCTCAGGAGGTACAAGTGTTGTGTAGCAGATGTTGAAGGCTCGAATAATGCTCGGATACAGCGAGGCAAAATCGAAGATGAGAATATTCCGATAGAGTCCTGGAATCGGATCCTGAACGTGACCTCCCTTGAATCCATCCTTGCTGCCTGGACGTTCGTCGATGACAAAGTCCTCGCGATAAGCGTACTGATAGATCTGATTCTGAACACGAAGTTGTTGGCCTTGAGTGAAGATGTGAGTCATCTTGACGCAGACGATCGTTGCTAATTCGGTGAGCATGATCCAGGTGTTGAGCTTCTCGAGCAGGTCGATGCAGAGACAGGAGTCCTCCAAGCAGTAGCGACCGACTGTAGCCATCGCTGCGCTCGCTTTCTTCAATCGTTCGACTGCCTTCTGGTGGCTCGCAACGAGATCGTCGAGTCCTTCAGTCATCTTTGTCTTCTCGCATTCCTCCTTGGCGATTCGTAACTTCATCTCTTGTTCCTCGGCAGCCCGACACTCTGCGTAGGTCTCGAACATCTGACGAGCTGAGACATCGTGCTTGCCTCGACCGAGGAAGTGCTTCGAGACGAAATCGAGAGTATACCGATCGAGCTTGTGATCCCGCTTGATGATCGGATACATATCGATACAAATTCGTCCCTCAGCATCGAGAGGGGCGATCGTCATGAAGCCATAGGCAGATGACTTCCAGACTCGGCTGTTCACGAAGGTCGCCTGGTCCCTGATCAAACCACAGTTCCGCCAATCTCGAAGATAGAGCTTGAGCCGAGCATCCATGTAGGGGAAATCGTAAGCGAAGATGTTGTAGCCAAGAAGAACCGATGGATTCTTCATTGTTATCAGATCAGCAAGGCCGTCGATGAGCTTGATCTCGTGGTCGAACCGAAGTACAGTTGCCCCCTCGATGTCGTCACAAGGACCAACGACGAGCAGGATCTTCTCACGTGTCTCTGGTTTGTTCAACCGTTGGAGGATGAAGGAGCACTGAAAGACGATATCGGAAACGTAGTCACGGTTGGGCATGGCTCGGTGGTTATGAGAGTAGGTCTCGATATCAATCGCAGCGATGAGTGGACTCGAGACCCAAGACTTCGTCTCCTCCTCAGTTAGAGCCTGCATGTTCTTCCAGGATGCGATGAACTCGTGCTCACACGAGCTGATCTTTTCGATCTCCGGGACACGCTCAGCCTGAACCCGAAACCACTGACCATATCCAATCTGTGCATCGGTGATGAGTCGGTGGATCGTCGTGATCGAAGTCTCCCAGATCCGTGACTTGATGAAACCGAGCTGTTCGATCTCATAGCCCTGCTTACCAATCAAGTTGACACAATGGCGCATCGCCTCCTCGGTCCGGAAGTAGCAGATGAGAAACGGGAACTTAGCGTGGTTCTTAAAGTAGTAGAGTTTCTCCATCTCCTTGAAGTTGATTCGAGTCGGGGCATGATCACCCAGAGCTGCCTTGAGCCATTGAACGTAGACCTTGAGAGCAGCCAGGTTCCATCTGACTGGTCTTCCCTCGACTACAGTCGGAAGTTCCAATCGACAGAAGGGTTCGTAGTCCTCGATCCGAACAAGAACCTGCTCAGCAAGGAGAGTGGCCCGGACTTCATCCGGCTTTCCTTCATTTAGGATATTGGGTCCATCTTTCGTATGACCCCAGATCCGCACACTATGTACTCCATCTCGATCGCTCGAGACCCAGTCGTAAGCCTGGATCTCAAGTGGAACGAGAGGAGATGTTCCGAGTCGACTGTTCTGGTCGGACATCTTTCCGTTGACCGAACTTTTTATCTATCGGTCAAGTTTTCTTCTGTCGGGGATCTCTTTCGTCGTCGTATTCCATGCGGTTCTTCACTGAAGCGTGTGAGTGGTCTGAAGCCGCCTTCTCTAGTGATGAAATGAAGGTGATCCCTTCGGCATGGTTCCTCTAAAAATCCGGTCTCTAAAAAAGATCCCGAGATGTCGACATCGGAGACGCCCTGTCCCAACACAGCAACAACTCAAGAAGCTTGCGCTCAGATTCCAAATGCGGTCTGGGTTCCGACGGCAAACGGAGGTAGCTGTCATTGCTGCAACACAAATGGGACGACTTATCGTGACCCGAGTGATCCGACTAGTCCCTGTAAGTTATGTCCATCTAATAGCCTCTGCGGAACTGGTGATGGTTTTTGTAAAGGATCCTGCGGGTCCTGGGAATGGTTCGGATTTCTCAAGTGCGTAGTCGAACCGACAACCAATCTCAATCAGTGCCAATTCAGCATCTCTCAGTGGAAGTCATGGCTCTTCTATGGTCTCATCGTTCTCGCAATCATTCTTCTCATTGTGATCATCGTCTCGGTAACTCGGTCCCGTCCTAAATCCGTCGTTTATGTTTCGTCGACTCAGGCTCCCAGTGGTGTGACTCGACTTCAATGAGGGTTCCAGTCTTAAGGATCGATCGGTCCAGTAAAATGGCTCAGTCAGGATTCGAGACGTTTCCCGATGTCTCAAGAAAGCTTGATACCATCCTACAGTTACTTCAAGGACCGAATGGACTCGCCGCCTTGAATTCAGCAATCAGCCGACAGAATCAGATCAACGTCTCCTCCGCTCCAGTCCTGTCTCCTATCGTCTCGGTCGATCAGGGGAACTTTGGGGTCGAGTCTAGCTTCGCTGGACCAAGTCTCCTTTCGAAACAGAACTGGGGTGAGATCGGAATGCAACCAAAATTCGGCTCTGCTTATGTCGATCCAGTAACAGCAATGCAGACCGGAACAATGAGTTGGAACGATGGATGTAAGAGCTGTGCAGTTAGCAGTCCGATCACACCAACTCCTCTTCCCGCCCAGACGATCGTTCCGACTCTACCTCCACAACAATTTGGGCCAGTCGCCTCTTCCTCTTTGAATCAGTCCGATCTTGAGCAGGCGATGTCGAAATCGAACGATCTTCTTGAGCAGATCCTAAAGAAGGTCTCGACCCTTCGAGTCGAGACGAGAATGATGGCTCCCTCAGTCTCCTCAAGTCCAATGCCCGATCTGACCAATGCTCTCTTTACCATCAATGAGGGGATCAGTGAAATTCGACAACTCTTGGCGGTCCGTCCTGAACAGGGAATCAGTCTCGAGACACCAAGTCGAGTCACTGATGCAATGATGGCCGATCTTCGTCAATCGATAACGACCAATTCAGATGAAATCGTCGAGCGACTCGATCAACTCCAGTCGGGTCTTACTCACTACAGTGATCTTCTTCAACAGATCTATGATACCGTCTCACAGCTGGTCGGTCAGGCGAACGACAACGCCACGATGATCAATGATCTACGGACAAGCAGCTCGGTGCTTCGACAAACTCTCGGTGAAGCACATTCACTCCTCATTCAGAACATCAACCATCGAGGAAGCGACATTCAACAACTCATCGACGAGAATGCATCTCTTCGAGCGCATCTTCAGAAGCTAGTCAATGCAATCGAAGGAGAGCCTCGAAAGAAGAAGAAGTAGAATTCTACATCAGTCTAGATGCAGAACTTTGAAGTATACTCTGAAAGGCCACTGATCGGTCGAGGAACCCGAAGGCTCTGAGCAGACCGGCTCAAGCAGTAGTCGAGAAGCCGTTCTCGAGTGAATGGTCCAGAGAGAACCGATTCTGGACGCCCCTGATTATACTCGGCGACCTGAGTCGGTGAGAAGGGAACTCGAATCATTGGATCTGTAACGAGGCTTTCTGACAGGTCCGACCAGATTCGAATGACGTCGGGATCCTCCGAAAAGAGGACGAGGACCCGATATGGATACTGTTTCAGGTCCTCCTGGGTCCAAGTTCGGAGTGCCATTTCTGGAGGAGAGAAGATCTTCAAGGGAATCCTTGAGAATCTTTTCGATCATCAGACCATGCAGGTGGTAGGCTCAATTGAGAGTCGAACCATACAGACGACTTTAGTCGACGATCAGACCGTGGATGCCACGGGTCAGCCAGAGAATGAGCAGGATGATCAAGGCGAAGAGGATAGACCAGATGATCAGCTTACCCCAGTCGAGCTGGCTCTCACCAGTGACGGGGTTGGTCGACGTCACGATCGAGGGCTTGAAGAGGAAGAGAAGCAGACCGATCAGGACGAGGAAGATGAGGAACCAGACGAAACCGTTGAAACGGACGCGCTCCACATTCACGACAGTAGTGCGGGTGGGAGTGGTACCATTGGCACGGGTGTAAGAGCCCAGGTCATAGCGAGCTTGCTGAGGAACTCCGGCGTTCATTGCTTTTAGGATGGTTCGGAATTTTTTTCGATTCTCCTGCTTTCTCCAGAAATCGCAGAGGAGCTTACAAGACAAATGACTTCTGAAGAAGTAGTCCTGACCGCCTTCATCTTGAAATGAAAGACGAGTATCGATTCTGTGTAAGATCAAAGCCGAAACTTGGATCCTATGCCTCTCATCTGCTCAGAAAACCTGTTCGATACAATGAATCGCTCGAGTTGTCGTTCTCGACTCGAATGGATGAGTCGATTCCCCATCAAGATAGAAGAGAGTCGAGAGAAGAAGAGAATCTCGATCGCCTTAAATTCTGGATCGAGTTCGAAAATGGCAACAGCAGTGGAGAGTCTTAATACTTCATTGTACACTCAGCCAGGTAGAACAGTGGGTAAACATGCCGATCCAATCTCAAGGTTACCGCAAAGCGGACAAGCGGTCCCTCGGGTCGATCCCAAGATTGCCATGCAGACGATTCGAAATCTCACCATCTCCCAGCCCTCCGGTCTGATGAGTCCGAGTTATTCGAGAAGTCCAGTTAAGTCCGGTCTCGGATCGATCCTACAAACGCCCCCCGACTTGACTCCGATAATGGTGGCTCCGTCTCCGACTGGTAAGACAGCTCAATCTCCGGTCCGGGTCCCCTCCTCTCATCGTCCAAGGGACCCTCCTCTCAGTTATGGAGTAGTTGTCCCGGCAGAGTCAGATGAGACCAGATTCGAGGATCCTCTTCAGAAGATGCGCGATTTCATTAATGATCTTCCATCTGCTGAAGAGCCTGTCTCATCTGCACCTCCTTCCTTCACGGCTGAGCCTGAGCAACAAGAGGAGAAGCCGGTTCCTCCACCTGAACGAGATCGAGTTGGTGATGCCAAGAAGAGGGCCGACTATCGAGTAAAGTTCAGCATTCTTCGTGAGGCCTATCCTCACATGAACATCCCGGAGCCGAAAGAAGATCAGTCGATCGGCGAGATCGAGGTGATGTACAAGCAGTATGTCAAGAGGATTCACATCGATTCCTCAGTCGATCAGAACAAGATCTATCTGCTGATCCTCTGGCTGATCATCGAGATCGTGGGTTCTCGCTTCCTCAAGCTTCCTCTCGAAGGCTATACTAAGAATCAGTTCAAGTACATGGCGAAGTATCAGATGCTTCTGTTCGAGTTGGGAGAGAGGAGCTACTCGACCAGTCTGGGTGAGGGATGGCCCGTTGAAATCCGTCTCCTTGCGATGGCTGTCTTCAATGGTGTCATCTTCGTTCTCGTCCAGATGCTCGCGAAGAGGGTCGGTGTTGATGGAGATGGTGCCGACAAGATGGCTGAGGGCCTCCGTGAGACGATCAACGAGTTCCTGACCCAGAACAAAGGTGCAGACGTCCTTCGTCGAGCCGAGGAAGCGAATTCCGATACTCCTCCACCACCTCCTGCTTCCAAAGAGGCCTCACCTCCTCTCGGTAGTCTGGGCAGTTTGATCGCGACCTTCGCTCCAATGCTGGCCAACCTCGGCGCTACGGCCGCAGCCGCGACTGCGGCTCCGGAGAAACCACAAATCAAACGTCCGACTACCTTCGGGGCACGCCGAAATCGCGAGGCCTAGCCTGCAGAGCACTGAAGAGTTTATCTTCGATCCGAAGATCAAAGATGATGTCGTCACCCGGGCTTACTGGCAGGGACGAAAGAGGTTTCGGAAGGTGTTGGCGTCGAGATAAATGTAGACACCACCTTCACCCGGAGGCATGTTCGGCATGGGAGGCATGATCGGAGTGGGGATCGGGCGACGATTTCCGTTGTTACCCGGTCGCTGACCGCCGTTGTTACCGTTGTTGCCGTTCGAGATGACGACGGCTGCACCGCGAATGTACATCATCGCGTTCTGATCGACATTCGGGAGCTGTTGAAGAGCCCTCTCGACGTCCGAGAGACGATAATGAGTCACCCCACGATAACTCCTCGAAACGGGAAGACTGTTGAGAATTTCATCGACATCCTCTGGGGTGAGGTATCGCAGATGCTCGCTGAGATCTTGGATGGCAGTGATTGGGACCCAGGACATTTTCAGAAGGAGGTAAAATTTACTTAAACGACTGTAGTCATCCGAAAAGAAAGATGGCTAGACTAGCTCGACTCCTCTTGGAGCCAGGAATCCTGGACCCGGTTTCATAATCTTACAAGGAGTGTTCAGTTCAAGATGACCATTACATCCGCAACACCAATCGTAGAATCTCCTCAGAAGATCGATACTCTCCTGAACCTCCTTCTACCTTCTCTAAGGATCGCTCCTCCAAAAGAGTGAATAGAGACCCCTTCAGGCGGAACCGGAAATTGATTCTGAAACTTCCTTTCTCGACCAAGTTGCATCCTCAGTCATCAAGCTCGGGTTATCACCAAAATGTCGCTCACTCGCAAGCAGTACACTTCTCTCCTCGCCGACCTCGAGAAGAAGATCGAACAGACCGAGATTCACCTTCAGCGCCTCAAGGATCAGCGTCGCGTCTCTGAGTTCTTCGCTGAACTCCAGGAGATCGAATCCGGCCAGCTCTTTGTTCTCGGTCAGGAGGACTCCATTTTCTCTCTGATCGCGTCGAGCCCGACCTTCTTTAAGGTTGGTAATCCGACCGAGTACGAGCTTCAGGTGACCCGTCGCAACGGTAAGCTTCACATTGCCACCTCTTCCCTTCAGCGCTCTTTCATCACGGAGTCGGAGCTCGAGCGGCTCACGGCGAATGCGACCTGGGAATCTGCGCCAGCAGATCCGAGCTCCGATCACGAGGTCGACGAGGTCTGCAAGGTCAAGGTGATGGGTCGCGACATTGCTCGTGCCTGGACCTACGCTCCCGAGACGCCGATCGTCTCGGTGGCCAACCTTGCCCAGATCGCTCCACAGCCGATGACTGGATCTCAGGTCGCCTTTGTCCCTCAGTCCTCGAGTGGTCCTCAGCTCTCGATCATGCCCCAGCAGACCTTCACGACGCAGTTCACAGTCGGTAAGCAGTAGAGTTGGTCTCTAAAAAGTCAGTTGTATATGTTTTCGGTGCTGACACCGAAAACACTCATGCGAGTAGAATGCTCGACTGATAGGTGAGATGATCCATCAAATCGTCGTTTCCTTGGATCCTCTTCGCCTTGTAGAGCCAGAGATCACCTCGAATCGGCCTCGAGTTCGTCGATTCGATGAATCCAGCAAAGGGACTCTTGAGAGTCAGAAATCGGATCTCCTTCTTGATTGGACAGAGGTAGTAGAGGGTGCCGACGACATCTCCAGGACGGACGTATCCTTTCGTAAAGGAGGGCTTGAAGGCCAAGCGTTCCGGGACAACGACATCGAAGAAGTGGTGAGTCAGGCCACACTTCTGCGACGAAAGGTCACACCACCAATGATCCCGAGTGTAGAAGTCGGTCTGACTCTCTTCCTTGAGAACGAGTCGTTTGGTCAGGGATGAAGAGAGACCATTGACAATCCGAGGATAGAATGATCGCATGTCTGAAACCAGATTCGCTTACTCTTTTTATAGAACAATTTTGAGTTCGAAATCCAGTTTGGGGCCGACTTCCAATCGACCATGACTGACCTTGCTCAACTAGTCGACACCTACTACCGAAGTGTAAATGAACTTGCCAACTCGCTCGAACAGAGCCTTCCGGTCCTGACTCGAGGTCCGAGTATTCAGGATCTTGAATCGATCAGCGACTATCTGAATGCAGTCGAGAAGATTCTCTCTCAAGTTCACCAGTCCATTCATGATCGTCTCGGCATTCCAGTCCCTGCCAAGTCAGCTCAACAGACTCTGCTTAGAGGCGACCTTCGCTTCCTCATCGACGCGTACTATCGAAACGGAACTGAGCTCGTGACGTCACTTCGACGAGATCTTCCCGTGCTCGCTTCGGGTGCTTCGATCGAGCTTCTCGACAAGATCGACCGATCGATCTATCAGGCTGCTCAGATGATCTCTGGTCTGACTCGTCAAGTCCATGAAGTTCTCGAGGCGAATCTACTTGATCGTGAAGTTCTCCGATATCGCTTTGTTCTGGCGATGTCTGAGGTCGCAAGTAAGGGTGAAGATGCACGAACCAGCTACGAGGCGAAGAACATCCTGGAGCGATGGCTTCTCAACTTGGCAAACGATAAAGATCCATCGGCTCCCGACCCGATCTTCTCCGTCGGGAAACTGGCAGACAACTATCCTGCAACGGAGAAGATGCGTGCCGAATTTCGTGAGAAGAAGATCGATCCAGAGCGCCGTGTCCCACAGATCCTCAAATTGGGACGTGAGTATCTCACAGTGACTCAGGTTCCGAAGACTAGCAAGTGCCGAGTTGATGGTAGGAAGATCAGTGTAGCTGAATTCAGCTTCACCTACCCGGAAGATCGAGTCCAACTTCTTTTATCGAAGGCTCCGGCCTCTCTCATCTGTCCGATGGTCGTCCGATATGCTTGTCTGCTTCCGAGAGGACAACAGTGGGCGACCCCGTCTGCCGTCTACGAGTACCTCGTGACCAACTATGGAGTCAGTGTCGAGGGATTCGCCTCGCCTCTCAACTCTCGGATCATCACGCTCTCACAACCCGGACTCGGCTTTTGTAGTCTCTTCCCTGACACGGATGCTCCCTTTGGAAGTCTTGGCGATTTCTTCCAGGCCGACTTCACTGGACGTTCAGTCATGGCGAACCCTCCCTTCGTCCCGGCTGTGATGGACAGGATGGTCCAGAAGATTGAAGATCAGATCAATCGCGGGGGCTCGGTCCGCTTCTTCGTGGTCGTTCCAGAGTGGACCGATGCTCAGTTCTATCTCGACATGATGAAGTCGCCTCATCGACTCTTCGATTTTCAGCTCCCAGGTAACCACTACTACTATGTCGATCTGGAAGGCAATCGCATCTCGGTCAAGTTCAACTCGCACTTCTTCGTCCTAGGGACTCCGGATCATCGCGGTGACTACAGTCGACTCCGGGACGATCTGCTCCGGATCTATGAACAATGAAGTTAAAAAGCATTTAGGTCGATCACGACCGAAATGCGAAATGACTTAATAGCAAGGACGCTCATCGACGGCCTGAGGAAAGCCCGTCGTGACGTCAGGGTAGCCACCAGTGCTGACCCGATTGAGATTGAGGGAAGACGTCGGGAAGCGGAAGCCACTTCGAGCTTGAATCCTTCACAACCGCACCTGTCGGCCATGGTACTTGTAACGTCGGTTATTTCGTTGAAGATGAGGCATCGTCGTTGTGTCTTTGAATAGGAGATATTTTTTAAAGTGAACTCGTCCCCTAGAAAGATGAAACGCTACTTTCTTCTGAAGCAGACTGGCTCGCATCTCTACCTTCACCGCACCGATAAGGGTCTGAAGTCGGTCGCCTCCATGATCGGAGCAGCTCTCTTCCGAGAAGAGGAGGCGCGTTCTCTCGTCCGGTTCGATCTTCTCGAGTCAGAACTTCGACGAATCTGCCAGTCCTGGCTGGTAGATTTTTAGAGTAGGAGGTTCGACCTTGTCCTCTTCGGACGTCTCATCCCGAATTGCATCAGCGATCTGGCTGAGGAGCTTCGAGTGCTCTTCAATCGGTTGGGACATCATCTCCCATCAGCTTCGCAACAAGCTGTCCCTGGTTTGACTCGGGACCAATCATGGTAAAGATTTCGCGTAACTTCAACTAAAATTCGGTTCGCTTCGTCTCTGGGATCTCGGTCGCCTCGAGGGAGAGGGTCTTCGACCGATGTTTCAGGATGGACTTATGGAGCTCCTTGTCGTCAGAATTGGAAGCGACAATACTGCAGAGCTCTCTCCTGTGCTAGGCCAGCTGGGCTCGAACATCTTGGACACACCGCCCTCAGGCTCCTCTGTTTTCTCCATGGAACTACGTCTCTTCGTAGCTTTTTTATCAGGAGTCATTTCTGCGGAGCTGGCGAAGGAGCTGATGAAGAGAGGTCTGGAAGATATCCAACTGAACTCGTGAACTGGTCGCCTCAGACTGACGGACCCAGATTAACGAGCCTACCTCCGAGTTGGGCTTGAAAGCTGGAGTAAAATCGGCATAGGGAATCGGGGCAAAGAGGAAGTATCGATAGGGAGGTCCGGTTCGACTCCGGGATCGCCAGAGAATGAGACCCTCTCTTCTTCCAATTGCGTCCCGGACCGTTCCGGTGAGAACGCCACTCGACTCCTCCTCGACTTCTCGAAGCAGACAGGCGATCGGAGTCTCTCCCTCATTAGAGCCTCCTCCAAAGTCTCCGAGCCGACCCAGATTCGAGACGCCCATCAACCAGAAGATCTCGTTCTGATAGATCGCATACGGGATGACTCCGACGCGCTTGACCTGTGGATGATAGACGAAGAGTTCATCGACCGGGACGAGAGCGAGGAACTGAGTGATCTGCTGGGAGATCGGAAGAGATTGTGAGACCTCAATATATCGATAGGTCAGGCTGATCCGGGGTTCAGTCACCTCCGGTTCCTTTTCGATCGAATGGACCCAATGATCGTTCGTCGGCGGCTTAAGGATGTAGAGGCTCCCAGAAACGAGCGGGATCCTCAGACTTGATTCAGGAATCCACTTCGGTGGTGTCAGTGTGAGAGTTCGAGTCGCATTCAGAGAAATTCCAGCAATATCCGTTCCACTCTTCATTTCTTTATCACGGTGAGGACTTATTCCGACCTTACCACTCGGATATCTCTGGACGACAACATAGTTGTATTGAGCACCAGTGAGAGCGGACAGCCGCTCCTTGATTGCCCAGAGGACTGGGCCAGGTCCCTCCGAGTCGGGTCCCCAAGGCTTGACCTCTCGCTTGATTGTGACAGGGCCACTCGGTCGGTTGTAGCCGACAGTGATCTCGTAACTCACTCCAGGATCACCATAGATCTGATTGACCCGGCGACCTGGTGTAATCTCCTTACTCCAAGGAACCAATCGATCGAGATGCTGGTAGAGTCCCGTTGCCTCTTCCGAGGAGAGAAAGGCTGGATAAAACTCGACAAGAAGTCGGTCTCTCTGGTAGGTCTCCATTGAACTGCTCCGCTTCTTAAGGAGAGATCCTCAGCTCAATTTCTCTGAGGGAGGAGTCGAGAAGTCTTCCCGAGCTCAGGGTCGCGTAAGGTAGAGGCCCCGAAGAAGAAGTGAATCGAGCTGAAATCGAGAGGTCCGAGCCGAGATGAAGTTTGATTTTCACGGAAAGGAGAAGGGATTTCGTAAGGGAGTCTTGTTCCTTTGCGGTCGGGGTAAGTCGATCGAGAGTTGGAACCTGACCAGTACCGGACAGTAGATCGATCTTGAACTGGGCTTCCGGGAGCGAGTTCAGACCGGCCTTGTCGAGTTCAGTGAAGAAGACATTGAGAGACCCAACCTCACTCCTCTGATCGAGCAGCTCGACCCAAGTGTCAAGTGGCTCATTGTCGCTTCGAGTCTTGGTGGCTGGTCGAGAGGATCTTGTACTTTCTGTCGACGAGACATCGTGGTCTGCACATTCTCGAGCCGAGAAGAAGAGATATCAATTCTAAAAAATCAGTCGACTCGAAAGGACGATGTCAGTCACCACTCAAGAGATTCAAGAGATCCCGATCGATCAACTTATGGACTTCTTTGAGAGGAACGAGGTTGTCGGACAGCAGATCGAAGAGTTCGAATCCTACATTCAAGTCGATGATCAGCCCCCGCGTCGACAACAGGGGACGACGATCACGATCCAGACTCAAGATGGAAAGATCTATCAAGCTCGGGCCTCCCGACACCGGCCCGAACCCGGTCGACTCGAGCCGGTCTCCCCTTCAAGCGGTAAACTCATCTGGAATTCTTTGATGTAGGGAAATGTCGGTTCTCTTCCCAAACATTCGTCTTGTCGTCTTCGACTTTGATTGTACTATCACTCATCGATCGACATGTGGGAACAGCAACAAGGGTGCGAATTACTACATCCAGAGTATGATCTTCCGTAAGTTTATCGAGCACCTTCTGCGATCGCAACGTATGGAAAGAAGGACATTGTTCTCACCACAATGGTCGAGATTTTCCCTAATACGAATCCTTTTACTATCCTGGACATCTCGGTCTAGGAAGGAATCAACTGGAAGGAATGCCAGTATCCGCCAGAAGGCTACAACAAGAACAATATGTTGAAGATCTTCGCAAGGAAATACAAACTACAGAACGATCAGATGCTTCTCATTGATGACAGCGCAGCCAATGTCATTACGGCTCATAATGCAGGTTATAACGCTCTTATCGTTCCGGGGGGCAAGGGATTCGTCGAGACTCTGAAACAACTCCCTCTCCACAGACGACGAGGTGAATGCATTCATTGCAGCCCTCTAGACGACCAGACTCTTCTGAACCTTTTCAGAGCTCCAGCTCTGGAAAGAAGTTCTGTTTCTCAGGGAGGACCCAGAAACATGTCAGGGGATCACGATCTTGTAGTGACCTCGTCCCGTGAAGTAGATGGATTTCAGTTGAAATCCTTGAATTCTCTCCCGATCGGATTAATGATCGAGACTGAAAGATGTCTCTCGTCAGCCCGACTGTCGCTCTCGTTCTTCTCGGGATCTTCCTCCTGACTACTCTTTTCATCACCACAAAGCTATGACCAGAGCCGGACCTTTGTCTTCATGTCGGTTCTGGCAGGTCTCGGAGTGATCATCACCTTCTTCTTCTACTATGGCGTGGTCGAACTGAACGAAGAACAGCACCGACTGGCTGTCGTCCAGGAGACGGCTCGGATCAGTAACATCCTGGTTGAAGAACTCATGTCGGAGATCGTCGAAGCCGGGAAGGTTGTCCCGAACTTCGCCGCCTCAGTGACACCACTTCAGATCTATCCACAGAAGACACCCGATCCCGAGTCACCCGAAGCTACCTTCACCAAGCTCTTCCTCAGCTACAAGATCTTTTCGATCTGGCAAGATCTTCTCGTTGCTGATGAATTCATCGCAAATGAACCCCTCTCTTATATTACGAGCTTTCTTCAGAGGGCGAACAGTCGTCCTCTCTACTACGTGTGGATCAGGACCAAGATCGACTTCAACACTCAGACTCAGGAGTTCGGGGATCTTCTCTTCGAGTACGCTCTGCCGATCACCGATCAACGTCCAGAGATCTATGTCGAGACCGCGAAGAAGTTCTTGACGGACCCTCGCTATAAGGCGATTCGATCACAGTCGAGTTGAACTACTGGCTAGACAAGTCAAACAGATCGTCTGAGCATAATCCTCTCGGCTGATTCGACTGACCCGGGTGATCGTCGAATTCTTACAATCAGGGCAGTCGATGCAGGGATTACAGACGGCATGTTGCTCCTCGATGAGGAGAAGTCGCTTACACCGGCAGACGACTCCATCTTGACAGAACTCGAGAAGATCATTCGGGATTGAGACTAGGGGAATTCTTGCTTCTAGGACGGTCTTGAGCGCGAGTTCTTTGAGAGGACGAAGAATCCGGCCACTAGTCAGCGCCTCCATTTTTCTAGAGGAACGAAGTTTCTTCAGCTTCCTGAAGGAAAGCTGAAGTTAGAAGATTCCAGGAGCATAGGTTCGAAGCTCCTCATAACTCACCCGATTCAGGTGCGAATAGAGGCTCGGACTCGAGACATAGAGGGGAGATGAGGAACTGAGAGCGGCCGAGATGTGCCAGGCGACAGCCTCTCTCTGACTGTAGTCGATCCGGATGACTTGGCAGCCATAACACAATCCGATATAAGTCTTGACTCGATCGATCGCCTGCAATTCCTCGAAGCCCTTCTTGGTCCGATGATATTTGCGGACGAAATGAAAATGTTGTTCACCGTCGAACTCGACAAGGCACCGCCGTCCCATCCACTCGAAGTAGTAGTCGTATCGTCGTCTCGGAAGAGCTGGAAGGACGGCCTGAGGAGTGAAAGGAATCCCATAGAGCCGGAAGAACTCCCTGACTCGGCGTTCTCCAACTGAACTCCCACAAGTTCGGCACCACTTCCCCCGGCGAACTCGACTCAGAGCCATAATAAAGGTGTGGCCTTCATTACACTTCCAGGTTGGTCGACCCTTCCCACGATAAGTCACGAGTTGGCCACCCCGTTTGTAAGCGAGTTGTTGTGCAGCCTCCATCTTTCTTTTCAGTCTCTTGAAGAAGCTTTATGTCAAATTCTTATCCTTCTGGCGACTTGAAAAAAGAACCGCCCGGAGGATCGGACCGGGCTAGTCGCTCCCATCAGAAGATTGATAATGAAAAGGACCTCTCTGACAATTCGTCAGACTCAACCATCAACCGGGGTCGAACAATGAAAATCTTTCTTCTTCTCTTAGTTCTGGTCCAGCTCTCCCTGCAACAGGAATGGACTCAATCTCTTCTCTTCCAGCCCGTGCTCGACTTCTCCGTCGCCTCGAATGAGAGGAGAACTCTTGTCGTCTTCACAACCCCTCGTGGAATCGAGTACTCCTCAAGTCCATTCACAAACTCGATCGAGATCTCGAACGGTTCGTCCAGTCATCCGATCTTGAGGGTTCTGAACGATACATGGATCCTTGCTTTCATCAACAATCAGTACATCACCATCCTGAGGATGACAGAAGAGAACTTTGGGGTCTGGGATCGAGTTCTTCATACGCCCGCTTCTGACAGAATGATTGCACTTCATATTCTCTACCAGGCTTCGGCCGACAACATAGTCACTGCTCTCTGGACAGGCCCTCACGGCCTGGTCATGTTCTCTCGATCTTATACTGACGGACTGACATGGACGACGTACTTGGATTTCCCCTTTGTCAACTCGTCCAGTCTGTCACCTTCGACCTTCATCAACTACTCGTCTTGTTCCATGGTGGATCTCGACCCCTACTTCCACCTTGCTACTTTCACGATCGATGGCTTTGAGATCTTGTTCAGTAGCTCAACCCTGAGCATCATCTACAACACGACAGGAACGGGTCATCCTCAGGTGGCTGTCGACAAACAGTCGATCCTGTTCCTGTCGGGCTCGGGTGACCTCGTCGTCTCGAACGATCAGGGAGCGAATTGGTCGAGCCCGATCCGACTTGTTCCCGGTTCTCTTACCCTCGAGCAGACCGGAACCTGGCTTCTGCTTGGTCTGAACTCGACTGTCTTTCAGTCGAGAGACGGCGGGAGAACTTGGACTTCTCAGGAGACCGGACAAGGACCAGTCGACAAGATTGCTGGATCCTCTTCTCAGATCCTCGCCCTCCGGAATGAGAGCCTTCTTCTTTTCACACCCTCCTCTCCCTCTCCCTCTCCTCTTCCACAGATCGTCCTCCTGAACGAATCCCTCCTGATCACGACTCCAATCCTCTTGAACCGATCCCTTGTTGTCGAGGGAACCCTTTCGGTCGGCTCTCGGCTCCAGATTGAGGGCGACTTGGCTCTAACAGAGAACTCGACTCTTGATCTAACGAACTGGACCTCTCCGATCGAAGTTTCAGGAACCTTCATAATAGGGGGTCATCTTGTCCTTCCTAAAGGAACAGGAACTGTCGTCTTGATCCAGTTCAACTCGAGTCGAGGGAACTTCAGCCAGATCAGCGGCCCACGGTGTTCTCGTCTCGGGTATGCTGAGAGCAGTCTCGTCGTCGTCTTCGATTCTAGTTGTACTGAGCCGGCGATCCATCTCTGGATGATCATCGTGATTGTGGTAGCTTCGGTCGTAGCTGTTGCGATCGCGGTCGTCCTCTTCGTCTTCTTTCGAAAGAAGATTGCTCCTTATCACGATCGGAAACATTATGTTCCTTCATCAAAGAAGCAACAGGCCACATAGCAAAAAAGCCTCCAGCCATATTGAGATGGCTGAAGGTTCTGACCAACTTTCTCTTCCATAAAGGAAACCAAACCTATGGAGAAGGTAATTATGAATCCAGACGAACTCATCAGCCTGGCGGCCCGACATCTAGAGAAAATCTTGGAGGGTAAGGTGGACCCCTGCCATGGAATCGAACACGCCATGATCGTCGTCGGTCATGTTGACAAGGCCCTCAAGCAGATGGCGAGTCCTCTCTCAGCAAATCGAAAGCTAGCGATCAAGTTGGCGGCCCTCCTTCACGATGCAGACGATCGGAAATTCTTCTCGACCTCCAAGGAGCTCACAAACGCTCGGGAGGTCCTCGCTCATCTTCAACTTCCCCCTGAGATGGTCGATGTCATCCTGAAAATGATCAACCTCGTCTCCTGCTCGAAGAATGGTAACTCCCGAGATGGAGTCGAGGAGGAGTGGATGCTCTACCCTCGATTCGCCGATCGACTCGAGGCCCTTGGAGAGATCGGTCTTGTTCGATGCTGGATCTACACCTATCATGTTTCCCGACCCCTCTTCACAGACGAGACACCACGACCAAAGAGTCTAGAGGAGCTCCGGAAGGTTGCCTCTCCTGATCGCTTTGCTCACTACGTCACACAGAAGGGAAAAGTTGGCTCCTCCTCCTTCATCGACCACTTCTACGATAAGCTTCTTCACATTGGAGACGTTGGATCGAATCCATATTTCGTTGGGGAAGCAAAGGTTCGACTGAAGGTCATGGAAGAGTTCCTCCTGAAGTTCGGCCAGACCGGTCAGGTCGATGAGGTTTACCTCCAGGAGCTGGCGAACAAGTACGGAATCTCTCACTGAATAAAAACTCACATCCATCTTCGTTCGGAGATGGATGAATCCTCGCAGAAAATTCTCTCTGTTATGAACTTCGACCTGACTTCAGAATATGCCTGTTACTCGAGGCTACTGCCGTGTCTCGACCGCGATGCAGGCTGACGACGGTGTCAGCTTGGATACTCAGCAGAAGAGAATCAAAGAGTATTGTAACTTCAAGCAGCTCAACTTGGTCAAGCTCTATGAGGATGCCGGTCTTAGTGCGAAGAATACCGAACGACCGGCCTTACAAGAGCTGATGAAGGAGATGAGGGAGGGTGAGACCGTCATCATTTGTGATCTTTCTCGTTTGAGTTGTCGAACCTCTGATGCTCTTCAACTCTTCGAGGACTTCAAGAAGCGAGGTGTTAACTTCGTCTGACTCAGTCCTAACATCGAATTTTCGACCCCGGTGGGTGCTTTAATGGCCGTCCATCAGCTTGAGCGTGAGAACATCTCCTCTCACGTCAAGGCAAACATGAATCAGCTCGCGAAGGAGGGTAAACTGCGAAGTCGTTCTCCTTTCGGTTATAAATTCGTCGGAAAGGATCAGGACCTTCAGCAGAAGGTCGTCGAGAAGATCAAGGCGCTTCATGCCGGGGGTCTTGGCTACACCAAGATTGCAAAGAAGATCAACGATGAGTGTCAAGGACAAGACTCCACTCTTCTATGTTCAGACGGTCAAGCGAATCCTGGCCGACTATGGAGTGATTGAAGACTGGTGAGAGCAGCTCTTCGACTGCATAAAACATTTCGATCGTGAGACCGAAATGTGTGGGGAGCGCATTTAGACGCGCGAGCCCGAGCTAGATCCGCTCGAGGAGCCACCGACTTCCACACCACCGGGGAGTCCTGGGACTGTCGGGAGACCAGCGCCAGCCTGCTGGGCCGCCTGAGCACGCTTCCTCTCAGCGTTACGGCGACGATTGGCCGCCCCCTGGACCTGGTTCTTGTAGGCACGAGCCTTGGCGACGTCGTCCTGCTGGTAGGTGAGAACACCCTGCTCAGGAACCTGCTGGATAGCTTGCTGGAGGAGCTGAACTCGCATCTGGGCGAGCTCACGAGCCTCAGGAGTCGTCGCCTGGGCAACGCGAGCCTGCCAAGCCTGGAGGGACTGCCGAAGGAGAGGACCGTAGACCTCACGAATCTGAGGACGAAGTGCGGCGAGACCCTCAGGAGTCAAGCCACCCTGATCGGCAGAGACCTTGCCGTTCGAGATGAGCTTGGAAAAGTGGGCGTAGAGGAAGTAGTTCGGGTTGAACATCTCCGTCTCAGCCGGAGTGCCACGGCCGACACGAGAGTCGACGAAAGCGTCAGGGTTCTGGATCGCAGCAATGAGCTGCTGGGCCTTCTGCTGAGCCTCTTGAGCGAGCTCGGGGTGCTCCTGAGAGATGACAGCGGCATCGTTTCGGATGGTCTGAGCCATCACGTTGCCGAGGAGCTGACGCATCTCGTTCGAGGCAGTCAGACGAGTCGCGTCGATCTCCGGCTGGCCAGTCTGGGGGTTGAGGATAGGTTGGCCCGTGATCTCATCACGAGCGATGGCCTGGAGACCGCGGCGACCGGAGCCGTCGGGGTTCTCGGCATAGTTCGCGTGGAGGGCGAAGAGAGGAGTGAGAGTGCCTGGAGCGATGATGCCGTAGAGAGGGTTCACCTGGCCATCATACTGTCGTTGAGTGAAGAAGAGGCGATCGTTCAGGCGAGTGCCGGGCAACTCTTGCAGCGAGGTGCTCTCGGGGACGCTTCGCTTGTTCATGGCCTTGTCGGTCTTGAGGACGAGCTCACCTGTGACCTGGGGACCGAGGGTGGCCTGAGCGAAGAAGTTCACAATGTCCTGGTTGAACTGCTGAGGGGCGAGGAAGCCCGAGTTCGGGCCAGTGCGACGACGAGTCTTGTTCAGAGTGAAGGCGAGGCTGGGCAACTTCTGCATCCGCTTGATGATCTGACCCACCAGCTCGCGGTATTCGTTGCGGCCAATCTGATACTGGCGTTGCTGTCCCTGCGCGTCGGTGAAGGCGACCTGCATCGGGACACCCTTCTTCATCTGCGCGAGCGCATCAGCGAACACCTGGATCGACTTGACACCTTGGACCAGCAGGTCGACTTCGTCCTTGAAAATCTTCTTGGCCTGAGTACGGGTGATCTTGTCGCCTCCCAAGATGGAAGGAGACTCGCTTCCGCTCATAGGGGAGGCGAGATTACCGCCGGCAGCCTGAGTTAGCGCAACAAGAGTTTGAGCCATGTCTGGTTTTAGCCCCAACGGCAAAGTTTAAGAGAAGATTCAATTTGTAACCGACCGTCGGTCCCTTAAAAATTTTCACTTCCTGATCCATTTTTTAGGGGCAGTTCGACTCATCCTCGCTCGATTAAGAGAAGGGGTAGAGGGCTACCCAGTCGGCTCAGTCGGCTCAACTTTCGATCGAGGTCTCCCTGGCCTCAAGACAACTCGTCGATCTGATCGATACGAAACTCCAAGATCTTCGAGAGACTCAGAGGAGCATCCGAAGTTTTGATTAAGAGAACGAAACTTCCACCGAGACCGAAATGGAGGGCCGTAAGATCACTGTAAAAGACGATCCAGTTGATTACGCCATCTATTATCCGTTTCCGTGCACTGCTCTCCCGCCAGTCGGTTTAAACATCCCCGATGATGGCTGTCAGACCGTCTCAATCGACCCGGCTCCCAAGAACTTTGCAATTCGTATTGAGAAGCGGTACCGGACTGGCCACATCGAGCCGATCTACATGGATAAGATCGACTTCAGTCAATACGGTGATGCCTCCGAAACGACTGGAACAACCTTGATCGATCCAAGGATGATCTGGGCGATCACTCATTACATGAATTCTCTCCTCCCCCTCATGAAAGAGAGCCGGATCGTTGCGATCGAGAGACAACTTGCGAAGAACTACAAGGCAACGAGGATCTATCAACATCTACTGACCTATTTTATCATGGTGATGCCGAGCTTCACCCACTATTGCATCTTGATGGATCTCTCGACCAAGCTGAAGGGGAGGATCCTACATGCACCCAAAGGTCTCAATCACAACGGGATGAAGAAATGGGGTATCGAGAAGGCGATCGAGATCCTGACTTTGCGACAGGATCAGTGGAGTCTCGAGAAGATCAGGAGTCATCGAGGTAAGTCACAGACGAAGGCCGATGATCTGGCCGATACGGTCATCCAGATGGAGGCCTGGTTCATTCTCGTTGGAGGAATCTCGACACAGCCTCCTCAGGCTCTCACGATTGCTCCTCAGCCACCCCCTCTCATTGCTCCCGAATGGGACGGCTCGGCCCGATCAGGTCTTCAACTCGAAACGAGCGGAGCTCGTCCCGGGGTGGGCTCCGTCCAACTCGAGATACTCCCATCGAGCCTCATTCAATAAGATCTGCCAGGAAACCTGGTAGATGTTCAAACCTTCACGATGGCTCGGCTTTCTTCTCGTACGTGGATATTTGAGAGACAGATCTCACACTCTCCGAAGGCACCATAACGATGGGCAATACGAAGATGACAACCAGGTTGATAGTAGATTCGAACATTGCCCTCATTATGCATCGAAGCTAGCTTGGCAAAGATCTGGACCTTATCAGCCGTGAAGGAGAACTCGTTCGGTTCAGGAGGTTTCTCGACCTCGATGATGACTTGAGATGGGGCTTTCGGTCGAACGATAGCCGACTCGTCGATCTTGACTCCAGAGAGTTGGAGAGCTGGAGTCGACCATCCTGTCTTCTCAGCATTCGGATCCTCGTCAGGAACATCTCCGAACTTTTCGATGATTCCTCCAGACTGACCAGCTGCATCCGTTGTTAGAAGAATACCTGGCCGACCTTTGTATTCTTGACCGTTCAAGTACCTGCTGTTCATATAGTACTTGATTCTGATCGTGTCCTTTTTGCATTTGGCAAAGGAATCGATCATCTGACGGAACGACCGAGCTGGGATGACCATCAGAGAGCTGCGGTTCTCCTCTGGATACTTGATGAGAGTGTCGTCCGGTCGTGTCCTCGTCGCAGCAATGCACCTGATTCCCTCTCGTCCGTCGCCGCCAGTTCCGGAAGAGATATAGATGTTGAAGTCGTTCGAGCTGTTTGGGCCATCGAAGTTGTGGGGATCGGATGAATCTCGAGTCTGGGAGATGACGATTCGAGCTTGATCTTTCTTCTTGATGCGACCGAAGGTTGCCTGAATCCGGGACGCATCGAAGGTGAGGCTGAGGTTTCGATGTTGGACTGGAATGTTGTCGTCCCAAGCTAAGTTGATCTCGTCTCCGTAGAGAGAGCTGTTTCCATAGACCTGATCATCGAAGGTGCGATTTGGAGCAACCATCTTATCGGCAAGAAAGGTGATGACCGGTCTTCCCCTGAGTGCAGAGATGAAACCAAAGCAGTTCTTGAAAGCGTATCCATTATCTAGCTCACAACTCAAGACAGGGACAGGAACTTTATCGGACATTTTACTAATTCTCGCTCTCCTTAAGTCGACCTGACTCGTTCCTGATCTCAGAAGTTCATTTGGAGTGATGGTCATCTACTATCGATCTACGAGTCGTCAACTCATAGATCATGATCGGACGCTCAAGACTGATGAGCTCGAGTATCTCTCAACATCGCATAGAGTTGACGAACCAGAGGCTCTGTCTGGGAGAGGTTCGGATGTACATGAAGACTGACTCCGGCCGGACCCTGTGTCTCATCGATTCTTCCAACAATCTCGTAGTGAATGTCATTGACAGAGATGATTACGATTGCTCGTCGATCCGGTGTTCCTTGGTAGCGGTCGCCTGGCGGTCGCATGTCGGCTGGTCCATGAACCGCCTCATGAAGTGAGGATCCGCTGTAGAGCGGATTCGTCCTTGGATCAGGATTCGAAAGATATCCATCATTAAGCAGGTAGATGTCGACACCAACAAAGTCAGAGAGGATGAGCATGAAATCTGGCTGAACAGGATTGCCGCTCAGAAGCTCCTGGACTAGTCGATCCTTCACTACACGAACAGCTTGCTCATGAACATCAAGATTGGGAGGGAGCGTTATTCCAAGAAGAAGTCTCTGTTCTAGATTCGCCTCGATCGCTTGCTGTTCCAACTCAATCGAACCTGAGAATCGATTTCTGATAATTTGATCCATGCGCGGGTTCGTCATGATATTGTTCGCGAAGTCCTGTCGAAGATGCCGGGCATAAGCGATTCGAAACTGGTAGAGGAGATTGACGAAGACTGGCCCCATATCAGTGCGGTAGTAGGGAGGTCGTCGGATCTGATAGACAGTCTCGGGGTTGTCGGATCGTGGCTTATCGAAAAGCTCAGAAGGAAACCGAATCGCATAGTTGATCGACGATTCGAGCCTTCTGAGCGTCTCTTCAGAGATCGTAGTCGGCTCTCGATAACTCATCTGGTAGACCTCAGAGAGACCCTTGGCGACGGCGTGGAAGAAACAGCTGCCATCTCCAATGCATCCGATTCGACGATAGGAACTGCTTGCATTGACCGGTTCAGGTCGATCTGGACGGTTCCATCTCAAGTCGCCTGTCTCGTTGTCCGCTAGTAGAGTCGGAGCAACCGGCTCGATCGAACCAAGACGAGAGATTCTATTGATCGATCGATTGGTCACCCGTCGACGGCCTTGAGGAACGGGAACACTCGGCACAGGGAAGATAGTTGGAGGAACCGTCGGAGTGGGTTGGACTTGAGGAGGTGGTACAGCAGTTGGAAGTGGCATCTCCGGAAATCGAACTTGAGAGGAGTCAGGCAACGGGACAGCAGGAATCGGGCTAATTTGAGGAAACGCAACCTGGGATGGACTCACCTGTGGAGGAAGTGTGACCTGAACTGGGCGAGGCGACGGATTCACCTGTGGCGGTGAGAACTGTCCTGGTCGAGGAGATGGACTCACTTGAGGGGATTGCGAAGGAAGAGTAACTTGAGCTGGTCGAGGAGATGGACTCACTTGAGGGGATTGCGAAGGAAGAGTAACTTGAGC
>ERZ777003.1541-NODE-1541-length-33566-cov-6.659187_pt1 | contig 33566 bp, 29 predicted proteins | sample MGYA00374956_ERZ777003 | MGnify/ENA primary metagenome ERZ777003 (study PRJEB29302, sample SAMN06268252) | bioreactor metagenome | isolation source: Joint BioEnergy Institute, California, USA | place: USA:Joint BioEnergy Institute, California, USA | collected... | reverse complement strand
CGAGCAGCACGCGTTCGCCGACGAATACGGAGGCGGCGCCGGCGTGGCTCGCCATCACCCGGCCGTCGCGCTCCACCTGCCAGACCTGCGTCTCCGGGCGGTAGGCCGCGCCGGACTCGCGGAAAGCCGCGACCCGCGCGACCCCGGCGCGATAGTCGGCGCCGAGCGCGGCGACCAGCGGGCCGTTCTCCGCGACGGAGCGCTCCACCGCGCGCCAGACCTGACCGCCTGGTGCCGGCTGCTCGTCCAGCAACACCACGGAGAGCCCGAGCTGCGTCGCCTCCGTCGCCGCGGCGAGGCCGGCCGGGCCGGCGCCGACGACGACGAGGTCGAAGCGTTCCTCCGGCGCCGTCATCGCAGGCGCGGCGCGCCGTGCTGGCGCTCGATGACCATCCCCTCGCGCACCGTCACGAGGCAGGCCTGGCGGGAAGGTTCGCCGTCGATCACCATCAGGCACTCGAAGCAGGTGCCCATCATGCAGTAGGGCGCGCGCCGCTCGCCCGTCGCGGGGTTGGTCCGCGTGTGGTCGAGGCCGGCGAGCAGCGCCACCGCCGCCACCGTATCGCCCGTGCGTGCGCGCACCGGGCGGCCGTCGAGCGTCACCGTGACCGTCTCCGCCTCGCGGCGCGTCGGGTCAGGCGGCCTGTGGAACATCGAAGCGCTCCGGGGCGAAGGGTCGCAGGGTGTCGGGGGGGCGCTCGGCGAGGATCGCCTCGGCAAGGTCGTTGGCGTGCACGGCGGCGAGCGTGACGCCGGAATGGCAGATCGTCGCGTAGGCGCCGGGGAAGCGCTCCGACTGGTGGTAGACCGGGAAGCCGTCGGGCGAGAGGACGCGCAGCCCGGCCCAGGCGCGCACCACGCGCGCACGGGCGAGGTCGGGCATGATCCGCACCGCGTTCGCCGCGATCGTCGCCTCGCCGGCGAGCGTCGTGTCGGTGGTCATGCCGACGTCCTCGTGCGTCGTGCCGAGCAGGATCGTGCCATCGGCGGTCTGCCGGATGCCGTTCGCCGGTAGCGGAACATAGGGCTGGACCCGTTCCGTCACCATGATCTGGCCGCGCTCCGCGCGCATCGGCACGCGCAGGCCGAGCGCATCGGCGAGCGCGGGCGTGCCATGGCCGGCGGCGAGGACCAGCTTCGTCGCGCGGATCGGGCCGGCGGGCGTGTCCGCGGTGAAGCCCTCGCCATCCGGTCGCACGGCACGTGCCGGCGCGTCGGGCCGGTAGGCCGCGCCGTGGCGCTGCATCGCGGCGTGCAGGGCGCGCAGCAGGCGGAGCGGGTTGGCGCAGCCGTCATGCGGGCAGAAGGCGGCGCCGGTGACGTCGGGCCCGAAGCGCACGCCGGGCATGAGTCGCTCGAGCGCGGCACGCTCGAGCAGTTCGAGGCCATACACCTCCCGCCCGGACTGGTTGTGCAGGCGGAGGATCGTCACGCGGCGGGCCTCGAACCCGTTCTCGCCCAGGCAGTAGGCAAGGCCGCCGCGCTGCTCGTGCTCCGGGCTGATGCCGGTGGTGTCGATCAGCTCCGCGGCGAAGGCGCCCCAGAGATCGGCGGAGCGGCGGGTCCACCGGGCGTAGGCGGGCATCCCGTCGCCCTTCGACTGCAGCCAGACCAGCCCGAAATTCACCCGCGCCGAGCGCAGCGCATTGTCGCCCTGGTCGAGCACGACGACGCGCGCGCCGCGCTTCGCGAGGCCATAGGCGATGGCCGAGCCGACCATGCCGCCGCCGACCACGGCGATGTCGTAGTGCTCCGCTGTCGTCATGGCCTTCAGCTCAGCACGGCGACGGTCATGCGCTTGATCAGGTCGAAGTCGATCTGCGCGCCGAGGCCCGGCCGGTCGGGGGCGCGCACCATGCCGTCGCTGCCGATCTCGATGTCGTCCACGATGCCATATTTCTGCGCCTCGGCGGGCAACAGCACCTCGAAGAACTCGGTGTTCGGGATCGCCATCGCGAGGTGCAGGTTGGCGAAATTGTTCAGCGAGTTGCCGCCGTGGTGGATCTCGTAGTTCATGCGGAAGGCCTGGGCAAGATGCGCGGTCTTGTACACCGTCGTGATCCCGCCCTTCACCGCGACGTCGCCGCGCAGGTAGTCGGTCGCGCGGTTCATGATCCACTGCGCGTAGCCGTCGAGGCCGCCCAGCGGGTACTCCGTCGCCATGATCGGTATGCGCAGGAGCTGGCGCAGCTTGACGTAGTTGTAGAGGTCCTGGTCGGCGAGCGGGTCCTCGTACCAGTAGAAGCCCAGCGCCTCCGCCACCTTGCCGACGCGGAGCGCGGTCGGGAAGTCGTAGGCCCAGGTGGAGTCGAGCATGATCCGGTAGTCGTCGCCGACGGCGCGGCGCACGGCGCGGCAGGCGGCGATGTCGGCCTCCATCCGCTGCGGCGGGTGGATCTTGTACGCGGCCCAGCCGGCCTCCTTGTAGCGCAGCGCCTCCTCCGCATAGGCCTCCGGCGAGGGTAGGATGGCCGAGCTCGCATAGGCCGGGATCGCGTCGCGGTAGGTGCCGAGCAGGCGGTGCACCGGCACGCCGAGCGCCTTGCCCGCGAGGTCCCACAGGGCCACGTCCACCGCGCCGATCGCGCGCGGCGTCGCCTGGCGGATGCGGGTCCAGAGCCGCGCGACGAGCTTCTCGCGGTCCAGCGGGTTCTCGCCCATGACCAGCGGCTTGAGCCAGCGGATCAGCATCGTCGCCTCCGCATCCGCCGGGATGGTGGCGGAGCCGAGGAAGGCATGGCCGGTGACGCCCTGATCGGTGCGGATCTCGACCAGGCCGAGCCGTGACTCGCCGGCGGATGCCGAGGTGTGCGCGCCGTAGGTGACCGCGGGGATGCCCTTCCACGCGAACAGCGTCAGGACGACGTCGGTGATCCTCATCGCGCTCGGCCTCCTCCCTCCCGGAACGCGAAAGCCTAGCCCGCCCCCGCGAGCGGGGCGAGACGGCCTCCCTGCGCCGGCACCTTCCGGCGGCAACGGGTGCGGTCGGCGGCGCAGCCGGCGGACCTCGCGGCACCGCTCCCCTCCCGGCGCACGGGGTGGCTCCTCGGAGGCCGGTGGCGCAGCGCCGATTCGGTGCGATCCTTGGCCGGCCGCTCCTGGATTCGCCGCCGCGGCCCGGCCGCGCCGCCGCCCATCTGCACGGCCGGGCCGCGGCGCCGAAGCCACGCATCCGGGCGAAATCAGACTAGGCCGGTCAGAAATTCTTCCCAAGACGTAGCCATGCCGGCATCCTCGGGCGCCGGCGGGTTCCGCCGTGGCTGCCCCCGATTTCGTTGGGACGCCAGAGGTGCGAATAGTGATTCAGACGGATCGGAACGCTCCTGTGGCGTTCTGCTGGGGGGGTTGAGGATGCGGGTGATCCTTGCGCAGCCGCGCGGGTTCTGCGCGGGTGTCGTGCGGGCGATCGCGATCGTCGAGCGGGCCATCGAGATGCATGGCCCGGGCGTCTATGTGCGGCACGAGATCGTGCACAACCGCCGCGTGGTGGAGGACCTTGAGCGCCGCGGCGCCATATTCGTCGAGGAGCTCGACCAGGTTCCGCCGGGCGCGGTGACGGTGTTCAGCGCCCACGGCGTCTCGCGGCAGGTGGAGGCCGACGCCGCCGGGCGCGGCCTCAACGTGCTCGACGCGACCTGCCCGCTGGTCTCCAAGGTGCACAACGAGGGCCGCCGCTACGCCGCCCAGGGCCGTGCGGTGATCCTGATCGGCCATGCCGGCCACCCCGAGGTCGTCGGCACGCTCGGCCAGATCGACGGCGAGGTGCACCTGGTGGCCGACGCGGCGGATGTGGAACGGCTTGACCTGCCGCGCTCGCGCCCCGTCGCCTACGTCACCCAGACGACGCTCTCGGTGGACGACACGCGGGCCACGATCGAGGCGATCCGCGCCCGCTTCGACGACGTCGTGGGACCCGACACGCGCGACATCTGCTACGCCACGCAGAACCGCCAGACGGCGGTGCGCGCGCTGGCACAGCAATGCGACGTGCTGCTGGTGGTCGGCGCGGCGAACAGCTCCAACTCGAATCGGCTGCGCGAGATCGGCGCGGAGCAGGGCGTGCCGTGCTACCTGATCCCCGACGCCTCGGCGCTGCGGCCCGAATGGGTCGAGGGTGCGCGTACCGTGGGCATCACCGCCGGAGCCTCCGCGCCCGAGAGCCTGGTGCAGGAGCTGGTCGAGGCGCTCGGCCGGATCGAGCCGGTCGAATCGGTCAGCACGCTCGAGGGGGTGGTGGAGAACGTGCATTTCCGCCTGCCGGCCGCGCTGGAGCGGCGCCCGGCCCCGGCGGCGGCCCGGGCCATTGCGGCGACGGCGCCGGCGGAGTAGGGCGAACCGCATGGGCATCCCTCTCGCGCAGCAGCTCCGCATCGGCGCCTACATCCTCCGCCAGCGTCTGAAGGGGCGGAGGCGCTACCCGCTGGTGCTGATGCTCGAGCCGCTGTTCAAGTGCAACCTGGCCTGCGCCGGCTGCGGCAAGATCGACTATCCGGCCCCGATCCTGAACCGCCGCCTCTCCTATGAGGAGTGCATGGAGGCGGTGGACGAGTGCGGCGCGCCGGTGGTGGCGATCGCCGGCGGCGAGCCGCTGCTGCACAAGGAGATGCCGCGGATCGTCGAGGGCTGCCTGGACCGCGGCAAGGTGGTGATCCTCTGCACCAACGCGCTCCTGCTCGAGAAGCAGCTCGACAAGTTCAGGCCGCATCCGCGCCTGACCCTCGACATCCACCTCGACGGCGACCGCGAGCAGCACGACTGGGCGGTGAGCCAGAAGGGCGTGTACGACCGCGCCGTGAAGGCGTTGAAGGCGGCGCGCGCGAAAGGCTTCCGCGTCGCGATCAACTGCACGCTGTTCAACAACGCCGATCCCGATCGGATGGCGCGCTTCTTCGACGACGTCACCGCGATGGGCGTGGACGCCATCATGGTCTCGCCGGGCTATGCCTATGAGCGCGCGCCGGACCAGGAGCACTTCCTCAGCCGGCGCCGCACCAAGGAACTGTTCCGGGCGATCTTCGCACGCGGCAAGGGGAGGGGGTGGCAGTTCGGCAATTCGCCCCTGTTCCTCGACTTCCTCGCCGGCAACCAGAACTACCGCTGCACGCCCTGGGGCAACCCGACGCGCAACATCTTCGGCTGGCAGCGCCCCTGTTACCTGATCGGCGAGGGCTACGCGAAGAGCTTCCGTGAGCTGATGGAGGAGACCGACTGGGACTCCTACGGCACCGGGAACTACGAGAAGTGCGCCAACTGCATGGTGCACTCGGGCTACGAGGCGACGGCGGTGATGGACGCGGTCCGGCGGCCCTGGAAGTTGGTCATGGCGGCGCTGCGCGGGCCGCGCACCGAGGGGCCGATGGCGCCCGAGATCCCGCTCGAAGGCCAGCGCCCGGCGGAATACGTGTTCTCACGCCATGTGGAGAAGGCGCTCGCCGAGGAGCAGGAGCGGCAGAAGCGCGAGCGGGAGCAGGCGGCCGCGCCCCAGATCGCGGCCGAGTAGCGCAACGGCGCGGGCGAGGGCGGCGAGCGCGGCGCGGCTGCGCGCGGCGACGCGGAGCAGGTCCGCGAGGTCCCCCGGGCGGCGGGCCAGCCCGCGCAGCACGGCCAGCGGATCGGCCCGGCCCTCGGCGGTGAGGCCGGCGAGCGCGGCGGGCGGGATGCGCTCGGCGGCGGTGTCGGCGACGGCACGCAGCGCGGCGAAAGGCAGCCTGTGCGCGGCGGCGAAGGCGGCGGCCGGCTCGGATTCAAGATCCACGGCCAGGCTGCCGCCGGTCGCCGCGCGGAGTGCTCGCTTGGCAGCGGGATCGGCTGCGACGGAGGCAGCGCCGGCGAGCGGGCCAGGGCGTGCGCCGGTGATGGCGGCGAGGGCGGCGGACCAGGTGGCATCGGCGGGGTAGCGCGCTCCCTCGGCACTGCGTAGTTCAGTGGCGATGAGCAGGTCGCCCGGCCGCAGCGCGGGGTCGAGCGCGCCGGCGATGCCGAAGCTGAGGACCGCCGCGGCCGCGGGCCGCCGTTCGCTTCCTCGGGCTTGCGCTTCGAAGGGCCCGGCCGCGTGGCTCGGCCGGTTTGCCGCGTCGCCGGAGCGTCGCTGGCCGTTGGTGTCCGGGTCGCCAGCGGCCGCCCAGGCCTTCAGGAGTCGCGCTGCCCGCCGGGGATCGCCGCCCGTGCAGATCACCGCCATGCCCTCCGGCAGCAGCGCCGCCTCGCGCCGCATGCCGACGACGACCAGCAGCGGTGGCGCGACAGCGGCGATGGTCACAGCCCGTGCGGCACCGTGCGCGAATTGCTGCGCTTCAGGGCGCGCAGCCGGGCGAGCGCCCAGACCGGGAAGATCTGCCGGTAGCCGTGGTAGCGAAGATAGAACACGCGCGGGAAGCCGGTGCCGGTATAGGCTTCCTCCGGCCAAGTCCCGTCCGGTTGCTGGGTGCGCAGCAGGAAGGCCATGCCGCGCTCCACCGCCGGGTCGTCCACCGCGCCGGCGGCCATCAGCGCGAGTAGCGCCCAGGCGGTCTGGGAGGCGGTGCTTGGCGAGGCCTGCGGTCGCCCGTCGCGGTGCAGCGCGTAGCTTGCCCCGTCCTCGCCCCAGCCGCCATCGGGGTTCTGCCGCGACTTCAGCCACGCCACCGCGCGCCGCATCGGCGGGGCGTCCGGCGGCAGGCCCGCCGCGTTCAGCGCGGTCACCACCGACCAGGTGCCATAGACGTAGTTCACGCCCCAGCGGCCGAACCAGGACCCGTCCGGCTCCTGCTCGCGCAGCAGCCAGTCGGTCGCCCGCGCGACGACCGGGTCCTCGGGCCCGTTGCCGAGCTTCGCGAGCATGGCGAGGCACCGGCCCGTCACGTCCGCGGTCGGCGGATCGAGCAGGGCGCCATGGTCGGAGAAGGGGATGTTGTTCAGCGCGTGGTGCTCGTTGTCGGCGTCGAAGGCGCCCCAGCCGCCGCTGCGCGACTGCACGCCGCGGATCCATTCCGTGGCGCGGTCGATGGCGGTGTCCACCTCGGCGCCTTGCAGCAGGCCGGTGGAGCGGGCGCGGTCCAGCGCCAGCACCGCGACGGCGGTGTCGTCCACGTCGGGGTAGTGCGGATTGGCGTACTGGAAGGCCCAGCCGCCGGGCCGCACGCCGGGGCGCTGCCAGGCCCAGTCGCCGACCACGTCGAGCACCTGCCGCGGCAGCAGCCAGCGCAGCCCTTCGCGCGCGGCTTTCTCGGCGCGCGGGTCGCCGGTCTCCAGCAGGGCGTGGCAGGCCAGCGCGGTGTCCCAGACCGGCGAGAGGCAGGGCTGGACGTAGATCTCGCCGTCCGCGCGCTCCGTCACCAGCTTCTCGATGGCGGCGCGGGCGGTGCGCGGCCGCGGATCGTCCTCCGGGATGCCGAGGCAGCGATACATCAGCAGCGCGTTGACCATCGCCGGGAAGATGGCACCGAGGCCATCCTCGCCGTTTAGCCGCTCGGTGACGAACTGCTCGGCCAGCGCCTCCGCCCGCCGGCGTGGGCCCGCCGGGAACAGGTGCTGCATCGGCTGGAGCACCCGGTCCAGGGCGCGGAACAGGGTTGCCCAGGGCTCCTTCTCATGCTCCCCGCCCGGCCAGCGGCGCACCTTTTCGGGCGGCTCCAGAAACAGCTCGCGGACGCTCACGCCGCGCGGATTCACAGCCCTCGGGCGGTGTGCCTGCACCACGAGCAGCGGCACCAGCACCGTGCGGGCCCAGTAGGAGATCTTCGCGATGTGGAAGGGGAACCACCGCGGCAGCAGCATGATCTCCGGCGGCATGACCGGCACGGCGCGCCACGGCACCTCACCGAACAGGGCGAGGGCGATGCGGGTGAACACGTTGCAGCGCGCCGCGCCGCCCGCCGCGCGGATCGCCTCGCGGGCGCGGCGCATGTGCGGCGCTTCCGGGTCGTCGCCGATCAGCTTGAGGGCGAAGTAGGCCTTGACGCTGCACGAGACGTCGAGCGCGCCGCCATGGAACAGCGGCCAGCCGCCGTGCTCCGGCGACTGCAGGCGGCGGAGGTAGCGCGCGAACCGGGCCTCGCGCTCCGGCGGATCGGGTTCGCCGAGGAAGTGGCGCAGAAGGACATACTCGGCGGGGATGGTGGCGTCCGCTTCCAGTTCGAAGGCCCAGTGCCCATCCGGGCGCTGCTCCGCGAGCAGCGCCGCCGTGCCACGTTCCACCGCCGCGTCGAGCGGGTCACCGCCGATGAGATCTGCCGGCGCGGCGAGCGCTGAAGATGGGAGATTCTGAATCTTCGACATGATGTTGGTTCGGTCCCTGATGGGCGACCATAGTCCGGGACGCGAGGCCGCCATAGGCCGGGGGAGGGCGAATGCCGCCCTACGGCTCCGATTGCGGCAAGGTGCGACAGCGACGGGCTGGGGTGGACGGCCGGCCGAAGCGGCGCCTGTCGGCCTCAGGCGCCGCCGGCCCGGGAGGGATCGGCCCGCGGGCCTGGCTCGCCCTTCCACATTCCGCCGCGCCCGCGTGCCTCCTGCCAAGCGGAGTCCAGAGTGAAGAGCATGTACGTCGCCGCGATTCCCGGCAGTGCCAGCCCCCAGGCCGGCGAGAGGCCGTAGCGCCGCAGCATCGGGACGAAGGCCCCGGCCATGGCGAGCCAGGTCGCCGCGCCGATCGCGCGCGCGGCCGAGTCGCTTCCGGCCTGGGCGAGCGCCGGCGGCGCGAGGAAGACGAGCGCCAGGGCGAGCAGCATCCCCACCAGCGCCAGCGGGTTGTACCCGAGCTGCGCATAGGCCGTGCGCGCGACCATGCGCCGGATCCCGTCGAGGCCCTGATAGCCGCGCAGGCTGATGACCCGGTCGGTCAGGCCGATCCAGATCGGCCCCTGCGCCTTCATCTGTCGGGCGAGCGAGCAGTCGTCGATGATCTCGCCGCGGATCGGCTCGAGGCCGCCGGCGCGCTCGAAGGCGGCGCGGCGCAGCAGCACGCAGCCGCCCGCGGCGGCGGCGGTGCGGGCGCGGTCCTTCGGCGCGTTGGCCCAGCGGAAGGGGTAGAGCATCTGGAAGAAGAACACGAAGGCCGGGATCAGCGCCCGCTCGGCCAGGCTCTCGCAGCGCAGCCGCGCCATCAGCGAGACGAGCACCGCGCCGCTGGTCTCCGCCCGGGCGACGAGGCGGCGGAGGCTGTCCGGGGCGTGGCGGATGTCCGCATCGGTGAAGAGGAGGTAGTCGGCAGGCGCACCGCCGGCGAGGTGGCCGAGGCCCTGCCGGAGCGCCCAGAGCTTCCCGGTCCAGCCGGCGGGGCGCGGGGCGCCCCGGACGATCTCCAGCCGCGGATTGCCGTCCGCCACGGCCTGCGCCGCCTCCGCCGTCCCGTCCCGGCTGCGGTCGTCCACCAGCACGATGCGGAATGGCCCCGGGTAGTCCTGCGCCAGCAGCCCCGCGACGGTCGCGCCGATCGTCTCCGCCTCGTCCCGTGCCGGCACGACCACGGCCACCGATGGCCAGCGCGCGGGCTCCGGCAGCGAGGCGGCGTCGCGGTCGTCCACGTCGCAGCGCCAGAAGCCGCCGCGGCCGAGGAGCAGCACCGCCCAGGCGAGCGCCGCGGCGAGTGCGATCGCGAGGCTCAACGCGGCAGCATCCCCGCCTGGCGGAACCAGGCCAGGGCGTCGTCCACGGCCTCGGTCCAGGGGCGGGCGCGGTAGTCCAGCTCCCGCTCGGCCTTGGCGCTGGAGAAGAACATCCGTTGCGCGGCCATGCGCAGGCCGTCGCGCGTCAGCATCGGCTCGCGCCCGGTCAGGCGCGCCCAGCCCTCGGAGGCGGCGGCGAGCGGCCAGAGCGGCCCGCGCGGCAGGCGGATCGGGTCGCGCCGCCCGGTCCGGCGCGCGATGTGGCGCAGCAGGTCGCCGAGCCCGACGTCCTGCCCGCCGAGAATGTAGCGGTCGCCGATCTGCCCGCGCTCCAGCGCCGCGACGCAGCCGGCGGCCACGTCGTCGGCATGGGCCAGGTTGAGGCCGGTATCGACATAGGCTGGCATGCGTCCGCGTGCTGCCTCGAGGATCACCCGCCCGGTCGGGGTCGGCCGCCGGTCGCGCGGCCCGATCGGGGTGGAGGGATTCACGATCACGGCCGGCAGGCCCTGGTCGCGCACCATTGCCTCCACGGCCCGTTCCGCGAGCGTCTTGCTGCGCTTGTAGGGGCCGATCGCCTCCTCCGGCCGGGCGGCGTCGGCCTCGTCGGCAGGCGTGCCGTCGGGGCGGGGCTTCAGCGTGGCGACGCTGCTGACATGCACGACGCGCCGCGCCCCGGCGGCGAGCGCCGCCTCCATCACCGCGCGGGTGCCGCCGACATTGACCCGCTCCATGCGGTCCGGGTCCGGGACCCAGATGCGGTAGTCCGCGGCGCAATGGACCACGGCCGCACAGCCCGTCGCTGCGGCGCGGACCGAATCCGCGTCGAGCAGATCGCCGGGCACGGCCTCCACCGCCAAGCCATCGAGGAGGATGCGCGGCGTTCCGGGCCGGACGAGGGCGCGCACCTCGCGGCCGCTGGCGAGCAGCGCGCGCGCGATGGCCGAACCGAGGAAGCCGGTGGCGCCGGTCAACAGCACTCGATCGGGCATGGTCTCCGCGGGACGGGAAGGGGCCTCTGCCGAACGTGTCGCCGGGAGGCGCCCCGATGTCCAGTCGCGGCGCGGCCGCGCCGTGCTAATTGCCAAAGCATGATTCGCCCCGTTTCCCTCGGCCGTCGCGGTCTTCTCGCCACCGCCGCTGCCACAGCGGCCGCCCTCGTCGCGCCGGCTCCGCTCGATTCCGCCGCGGCCCAGGCCGCCGGCGACCCGGCGGCCGTGGTCGAACGCTTCCACGCCGTGCTGCTCGACGTGATGCGCAGCGCGCGCCAACTCGGCACGCAGGGCCGCGAACAGCGCCTGCGCCCCGCCATGCAGGCGGCCTTCGACCTGCCCGCCATGGCGCGCATTGCCGTCGGTCCGGCCTGGACCCGGATGACGCCCGCGCAGCAGGCCGCGATCATGCAGGCCTTCGCCGACTGGTCGGTCGCCACCTACGCCGCCCGTTTCGACGGCTATTCCGGCGAGACCTTCACCACCCAGGGCGAGACCGAGCTCCGCAATGGCGACCGGCTGGTACGCACCACCCTGAACCGGACCGGGGGCGAGCCGCCGGTGCAGCTCAACTACCTGATGCGCCGGACCGGCGGAGACGGCTGGAAGATCGTGGACCTCTACCTGACCGGCACGATCAGCGAGCTCGCCTCCCGCCGCGCCGAGTTCACTGCGATCCTGCGCGACGGCGGGCCGGAGCGGCTGGTGGCGGAGCTGCGCCGCCGCACCGACGCGCTGTTGCGGGGCTGAGCGCGGCTGCCCTGGGTCGCGCTGCCGGTGGCGGCGGCGGCCATTGGGACTCTCGCCGTCGCCGGTGCGGTCGCGCCCGGGCGGCCCTCGGGTGGGGGCGCCGCCGGCTGGGTCGCTCCCGGGTCATCCAGGGGTTCCGGTTCCGTCGGCGCGGCCCTGCCCGGATCCCCCCACAGGCCGAAGCCCCCGCCCCGTTCGCCCCCGCCGGCGATCGTTCTCCTCAGCTCGGCCGCCCGGCGCTGCAGCCAGACGCTGCGCAGGCGCGCATAGAAATCAAGCGACTCCCTCCGCAGCGCATCGAGGGATTCGATGTTCTGCTCGCGCAGGTCGAGGCCGCCCACGGCGCCGCGGGCGAGATTCCCTTCCCAGGGGATCAGCCAATTGAGAGGGTTGAGGAAACCGTCGCCGACCAGCCCGACCGTATCGCGGATCGTGGATGGACCGGCGACCGGCAGCACGAGGTAGGGCGATTCGCGGGCGCCCCAGACATAGAGCGTCTGGCCGAAATCGCCGGTGCGCCGCGCGATTCCCCAATCGGTCGCGACGTCGAACAGGCCGCCGAGCCCGGCCGTCGAGTTGAAGAAGAAGCGCATCGTGGTGTGGCCGGCGTCCTCCAGCCGGCCCTGCAGGATGTTGTTCACGAGGATCCGCGGTTCCTCCAGGTTTTCGAGGAAGCGGCGGATGCGCACGCGGGCGAACTCCGGCACCACGGCGCGATAGGCCCGCGCAGCCGGGAGGATCACGGCGTCGTCCAGGGCGAGGTTGAAGTCCAGCACCTCGCGGTTCACCGTCTCGTTCGGGTCGCCGGGATCCGTCGACTCGTCCTCGGCGGAGCCGTTTGCGCCGGCGGTGGCGCAGGCGGCGAGCGACGCGAACAAAAGGACCAGGATGAGCCCGCGGAGCAGGCTCCGATGGAATCGGGGGGAGTGCATCCGGCTACCATACCGGATCGCGCGGCGAAGCCGACAACCGCGAATTCGTGCGTGCTGCCCATCTGTCCGCCGGGCCCGCCACGCGGGTGCAGCCAGCCGGTCGGAGCGCGTAACGACGCCCGGCGAGGCAGTGGACGAGACGCATGGGCGATCCGACATGCATGTGGGAGCACGCAAGTCCGGCCGGGCCGGCTGCTTGCCCGCGGGGGGCCGTTCCTCCGCCGAATGCGATCCTTCGGCCCTTCCAGCGATGCCGCCTGCCGGGCTAGAGGACACGCCCATGGGCGGGCAGATCACCACCGAGGACTTCGAGCGGGTCGAGATCCGCGTCGGCACCGTCGTGGACGCCCAGCCCTTCCCGGAGGCGCGCAAGCCGTCGATCAAACTGTGGGTGGATTTCGGCGGCGTGATCGGGGTGAAGCGCAGCTCCGCCCAGCTCACCGTGCACTACACGCCGGACCGGCTGATCGGCCGGCAGGTCGTCGCAGTGGTGAACTTCCCGCCGCGCCGCATCGCCGGCTTCGAAAGCGAGGTGCTGGTCCTCGGCGTGCCGGACGAGAACGGAGCGGTCGTGCTGCTCCGCCCCGACTTCAAGGTGCCCGATGGCGGGCGGATGTACTGAGCCGGCCGGGCCACGCCGCATGACCTCGCCGCGCTACTACACCGTCACCTGGGACCAGCTGCACCGCGATTCGAAGGCGCTCGCCTGGCGCCTGGTCGCCCTCGGGCCTTTTGCCGGGATCGTCGCCATCACGCGCGGCGGACTGATGCCGGCGGCGATCGTGGCGCGTGAGCTCGAGTGCCGGGTGATCGAGACCGTCTCGATCCTGACCTACGAGGAGGAGGAGCGGGGCGAGCCGCGTGTGGTCAAGCTGCCCGCCGCCGCCGGGGACGGCGAGGGCTGGCTGCTGGTGGACGACCTGGTGGACACCGGCAGCACGGCGCGGGCGGTGCGCGCGCTGCTGCCGAAGGCGCATTTCGCGACGGTCTATGCGAAGCCCCAGGGCCGGCCGCTGGTGGACACCTTCATCACCGAGGTCAGCCAGGACACCTGGATCCTGTTCCCCTGGGACACGGAGCCGCAATTCATCGCGCCGATCGCGAAGGCGCATGCGAATGGCGGCGGAGGCGCAGGGGGTTAGTTCACGGGCGGGCGGCATGCCTTGGCCGGCGACTCCAGCAACCACCGCGCACCGCGCATCCCTCGGGACCATGCATCCCCGCAAAGGGGGGAAGGACGTGAGAATCGGCCCCCCGGATCGGCGCCAGCGGCGTTTCTGTACCCCCGCACTGCCGCTGCCGGCCGGCACCACGAGCGATCGCCGCCCCACTGCGGCCTGACCGCCGGGGCGTCCGAAAAAAATTTGGTCGCCCCAGTCACATCCGGCGCCCCTGCCTCGTCCTATGGGCGACAACCCCATGGAAGGAAGGCTGCCATGACGCCCCGCCTGGACTACTTCTCTGTCGCCCCCCAGCTTCTGCAGGCTGTGCGGAACCTTGAGACGGCCGTCGCCTCCAGCGGCCTCGAGCGCAGCCTGATCGAACTGGTGAAGATCCGCGCCTCCCAGATCAATGGCTGCGCCTTCTGCATCGACATGCACACGCGCGACGCGCGCAGGGCCGGCGAGACGGAGGCCCGGATCTACCTGCTGGACGCCTGGCGTGAGGCCCCGCACTACACCCCGCGCGAGCGCGCCGCTCTGGCCTGGACCGAGGCGCTGACGCTGGTCGCCTCCACCCACGCGCCCGATGCGGACTATGACGGGCTGAAGCCGCATTTCACCGACGAGGAGATCGTGAAGCTCACTCTGCTGATCGGCACGATCAACCTGTGGAACCGCCTCGCCATCGGCTTCCGCGCCGTGCCGCCCCTGGCCGCGGCGCCGGCGGCGGCGGCCTGACCATGCCGCCGGGCGAGCCCGATCCCGTCGAGCACTTCAACCAGCTCCGCGCCGAGCTGATCGGGCTCGCCTACCGCATGACCGGCTCCCTCGCGACCGCCGAGGACATCGCCCAGGAGGCATTCCTGCGCTGGCAAGCCGCCGACCGCAGCCGCATCGAGGTGCCCCGTGCATGGCTTCTCAAGGTCGCGGCCCGCCTCAGCCTGGACCACCTGAAGTCAGCCCGGCACCGGCGCGAGACTTACGTCGGCCCCTGGCTCCCCGAACCCGTCCTTGAGTCCGAGGAGCCGCCCCAGCAAGCCGCCCACGAGCGCGCCCAGGACCTGTCCGTCGCCTTCCTCCTCACGCTCCAGCGCCTCTCCCCCGCCGAGCGCGCGGCCTTCATCCTGCACGATCTCTTCGAGACGCCCTTCGCCGAGATCGCCGCGCTCCTCGGCCGCAGCGAGGCGGCCTGCCGCCAGCTCGCCACCCGCGCCAGGGCCCGCCTGGGGGAGGCCACCCCCCGCCATCCCGTCTCCGGCGCCGAGGCCCGCCGCATCGCCCGCGCCTTCCTCGCCGCCGCCCGCACCGGCGACGAGACGGCGCTGCGCGCCCTGCTGGCGCGGGACGTCGTGCTGCACACCGACGGCGGCGGCCTCCGCCCGGCCGCCCTCAACCCGATCCTAGGCGTGGACAAGGTCGTACGCTTCCTCGCGGGCCTGGCCCGCAAGCGGGCTGAGCCCCCGTCTCCGCTCCTGCACCTCGGCCGGATCAACGCCTTGCCTGGCTTCGTCACGCTGGAGCCGGACGGCCTGCCCCAGACTACTGCGCTGGAGGTCCGGGACGGCCGCATCGCCGCGATCTACGTCGTCCGGAACCCGGAGAAGCTGGCCCTGGTCCGAGCACAGCTCCGCGTGTGACGCGTCCCATCGCGGCGGGTGAAGGCCTCCGGGGGATCGCCGCATCCCGCTTCGGCATCGTCAGCTTCGCAGCGGCGCCCGACTGCTGCCGGTGCTGACTTGCTGGCCCCGTGTCGGCCCGACCACGACCAGGCCGACACGGGGCCAAGCCTTTTCGAGGAGCGATTCACGCCTCGGGTGTATCCCCCCCGGCGATCGCGGCCTATTCCTCTGCTGCGCCCTCCCGCGACACCAGCACCTTGTCCACGCGCCGGCCGTCCATGTCCACGATCTCGAACCGCCAGCCGGCCCAGACGATGCGGTCGCCCTCCTTCGGCACCCGGCGCAGCAGAGCGAGCATCAGCCCTGCCACCGTGTGGTAGGTGCCCTCCGCGGGCAGCGGGGGAAGGTCGAGCCGCGCCTTCAGCTCGTCGCTCGGCATCATGCCGTCGAGCAGCAGGCTGCCGTCGTGCCGCCGCACCGCCTCGTGCCCGTTCCCGCCTGGCGCGGGCGTGCCTGCCTCCGGGCCCAGCTCGCCGATGATCGCCTCCAGCAGGTCGGAAGGCGTGACCACCCCCTCGAAGCTGCCGTACTCGTCCATGACGAGCGCCAGCCCGAGCGCGTCGCCGCGCAGCCGCTGCATCGCGTCGAGCGCGGAGAGGGTGTCGGGCAGCACCATCGGCTGGCGCAGCGCCTTGGCGAGCGACAGCGGCTCGCCGGCGAGAAGCTGGTCGAGCAGGTCCTTTGTCGCCACCACGCCGAGCACGTTGTCGATCCGCCGGTCGGCCAGGACGAAGCGCGTGACCGGCGAGGCGCGGATGCGCTCGGCGATCTCCGCCGCCGATGCGGTGCGGTCGAGCCAGGCGAGCTCGTTGCGCGGCGTCATCAAGGCGCGCACCGGCTTGTCGGCGAGTCGCAGCACGCGCTCGATCATCTGCCGCTCCTCGGTCTCCAGCGCGCCGGCCTCCTCGCCCTCGGCGACGACGGCCTTCACCTCCTCCTCCGTCACCGACTGGTCGATCGGGCGGGAGACGCCGAGCAGCCGCATGACCAGCTCGGAGGAGCGGCCGAGCACCCAGACGAGTGGCGCGGAGAGCCGCGCCAGCCCGGCGAGCGGACGCGCGACCAGGGCGGCGATCGGCTCCGGGTTGCGCAGCGCGAGCTGCTTCGGCACCAGCTCGCCGAGGATCAGGCTCAGATAGGTGATCGCCAGCACCACCAGCGCGAGGGCGATCGCATCGGCCTCGGCGCCGATGCCCGGCAGGGTCCGGAGCGCATCGGCGAGGCCCCCGGCGAGGCGCGCACCGCCGAAGGCGCCGGCCAGGACGCCGACCAGGGTGATGCCGACCTGCACGGTGGGCAGGAAGCGCTGCGGTTCCTCCGCCAGGCGCAGCGCCGCGCCGGCGCCCGCGCGGCCCTGCCGCTGCATCGCCAGCAGCCGCGCCCGGCGGGCGGAGACCAGGGCGAGCTCGCTCATCGCAAAGACGCCGTTCAGCAGCACCAGAAGCAGGATGACGAGAATCTCGACGGCGGTGGCCATGTGGGAGTCCTTCGAGACAACGGACCGGGCCCCGGGTCCGGCGCGCCACCTTCTAGCGAAGCTCCGCCCCGCTTGGCGAACGCTCCGGCGTTGATGGCGATGTCGGCGCCTTGGCAGCTCCGGTCGCGGGCGCACGCGGCGGGGCTGCGGCCATCAATTGCCAGTGTGATCGGCACGCACGCCACAGAGAGGACAGAGACGCCGCAAACCAGCCACCTTCCGGACCGGCGAATGCCGTAGCGCGGCACCACAAGCAGCGGAACGCACGAAGAAGGCGTGGTGCCGCCCGCCTCGGGCAGCCGCATCCACCAGCCATGACGGACGCAGGTGGTGGAACGGTTGCTCCGCAGGACGTCGCGGTTTCCGCGCCGCTGCCGGAGCTGCTTTGCGATGACCGTTTCCTTCCGCGCTGAACTTCCTCCGCGCGGCACGACCGACGGCCTCTCCCGTCCCGCGCGCGGCGCGCCCGCATCGGGCCGCTGGCGATCGGGAGTCCTGCACCCGGCGACGCTCGCCGTGCTGCTGCTGGTTGCGGCGCTGCATCTCGGCGCGTGGTGGGCGTGGAACCGCCCGGCCACGGCCGTGCCGGATTTCCGTGGCACCGTCGCCGGCCTCGCCTTCGCGCCCTACCAGCGCGGCCAGAGCGCCGAGAGCGACCGATGGCCGAGCGCGGAGGAGATCGAATCCGACCTGCGCCGCGTCGCACCCATGACCCGGCGCATCCGTACCTACTCGGTGCAGCAGGGCCTGGACCGCATCCCCGCGATCGCCGCGGCCGCGGGGCTCGACTTGCGCGTGACCCTCGGCGCCTGGCTGGACGGCCGGCCGGCGCAGGACAGCACGGAGATCGCCCGCCTGATCGAGACGGTGCGCCGCGACGGCCGCAACGTCGATCGCGTGCTGGTCGGCAACGAGTCGGTGCTGCGCGGCGACCTCACGCCCGCGCAGCTCATCGCGCGCATTGCGGAGGTGCGGCGTGCGGGCGTGCGCCAGCCGATCTCCACCGCCGAGCCCTGGCATGTCTGGCTCGACCATCCCGAACTCGGCGAGGCGGTGGACTTCATCACCATCCACCTGCTGCCCTACTGGGAAGGCCTGCGGGTCGAGGACGCGCTGCGCTACGTGCTCGATCGCTACGAGGCGGTGGCGGCGCGCTTCCCCGGCAAGCCGATCGTGATCGGCGAGGTGGGCTGGCCCTCCAACGGCGTGGACATCCGCGACGCGCGGGCGAGCCGGATCAACCAGGCGGCTTTCCTGCGCGGCTTCTTCGTCGAGGCGCAGCGGCGCGGGCTCGACTACTTCGTGATGGAAGCCTTCGACCAGCCCTGGAAGGTGAGCTTCGAGGGCCGGGCCGCGGGCCACTGGGGCATGTTCGACCTCGACCGCGCGCCGAAATGGCCGCTGACGGGCCCGGTCTGGGAGACGCCGGACTGGCCGGCCTGGGCGGCCGGGGCGACGCTGTTCGCCTTCCTCGCGAGCCTGTTCTTCCTGGCGCGCCGGCCGGACATCCGGCCTGTGGGCAAGCTGATGCTCGCGGCGCTGGTGCAGCTCTCGGTCGCGGGGACGACGCTGACGCTGCTGGCGATGAGCGAGACCTATCTCTCGCTTGCGGCCGGGGTGGTGTGGGGGCTGCTGGTCGCGGGCCAGCTCCTGCTGCTCGCGCTGCTGCTCTCGGACAGCTTCGAGCTGGCGGAGACCATCTTCGGGCGGCGCTGGAAGCGCCGCTGGCCGGCGCTGCCGGCGCCGGCGGGGGCGAAGCTGCCCAAGGTCTCGATCCACCTCCCGATCTGCAACGAGCCGCCGCAGATGGTGGCGCGGACGCTCGATGCGCTCGCCGAGCTCGACTACCCGGATTTCGAGGTCCTGGTGGTGGACAACAACACGCGCGACCCGGCGCTGTGGGAGCCGGTGGAGCGGCATTGCGCGCGACTCGGCCCGAGGTTCCGCTTCTTCCATCTGGGCCAGTGGCCCGGCTACAAGGCGGGCGCTCTCAACTTCGCGCTGCGCGAGACCGCGCCGGACGCCGAGATCGTCGGTGTGCTGGACAGCGACTACGTCGTCGCGCCGGACTGGCTGCGCCGGATGGTGCCGTTCTTCGACGATCCGAAGGTCGGCTTCACCCAGTCGCCGCAGGACTACCGCGACGCCGGCGAGTCGCCGTTCAAGCGGATGATGTACTGGGAGTACGCTGGCTTCTTCCGCTGCGGCATGGTCACGCGCAACGAGCGCAACGCCATCGTCCAGCACGGCACCATGACGCTGATCCGGAAGTCCGCGCTCGAGGCCGCGGGCGGCTGGGCGGAGTGGTGCATCTGCGAGGACAGCGAGCTGGGCCTGCGGCTCATGCGCCAGGGCTGGGAGGCGGTCTATGTGCCGGACAGCCTGGGGCGCGGCCTGATGCCGGACGATTTCGCCGCCTACCGCAAGCAGCGGCACCGCTGGGCCTATGGCGCCATGCAGATCGTCAAGGCGCATCTCGGCGCGCTGCTGAACCCGTTCCGGCGCGAGCTGACCTGGGGCCAGCGCTGGCACTTCGTGATGGGCTGGATGCCCTGGATCGGCGATGCGCTGGGGCTGGTGTTCGTATTGCTGGGGCTTGCGTGGTCGGCCGGGCTGATCTTCGCCATGCCCTGGGCGGAGGCGGCGCTGGGGAACCTGGCCCATGCGCTCGGCCTGGCGGCGACGGCGGCGCCGGTGCGGCTCGGGACGCGCTTCGAGTTCCCGATCCTGCTGTTCATGCTGCCGAGCCTCGGGCTGTTCGGCTTCAAGCTGTTCCAGATCCTCGCGCTCTACACCGCGCGCGTGCGCTGCGGCTGGCGCGACCGGATCGGCGCGGCGGTGGCCGGCCTCGCGCTGACCCACACGATCGGCAAGGCGGTGATCGCGGGGCTGTTCACGAAGCGGGCGCCCTTCCTGCGCACGCCGAAGATGGCGAACGCGCCGGCGCTGGTGCAGGGCCTGGCGATGGCGCGGCAGGAGCTGGTGCTGCTCCTGCTGCTGTGGGGCGCGGCGTTCGGCGTGGCCGTCGTGCACGAGGCCGCGACCTGGGAGGCGGTGCTCTGGAGCGTGATCCTGCTGGTCCAGTCGGTGCCCTACGCCGCCGCCGTGACGGTGAGCCTCATCGCCGCGATGCCGGCCCGGCGGAAGCAGGCGATGGCCGGTAGCCCCGGAGCCGCGGTGCCGGCGCGGAGCACGACGGCCGGCGCGGTGGCGGTTGTGGCCTTCACCAGCGAGGGTCGCCCGTAACGGCAGGGGTCTGCCCGCGCCAATGGGGAACACGGCGGCACCGGGCTCGCCCGGTGCCGCCAGCGCATTTCGTCTCCGGTGAGGCGGGGGCAGGGCGGGACGTATGCCCAGCGGCCGGTGCCGTCCGTACGCCGGGCGGCGGGCCGGATCGGGACAGGCTGTCACATTGCGTGAGAATGCTTTCCGAATTATTAATGATTGCGCGTACCGCGAGGCATTCCATGCACCCCACCGAACGGACCGCGCCCGTCGTGCTGGCCTTCCCGCAGCGGCCAGATGACCGTCTCCGCCTCGCCCTCAGGCGGCTGGAGGCGGCGCTTGCGGCGCAGTGCGACGCCGTCGCCGGGTGGCGTACGGAACTCGCAACCTTGGGCAGGGCTGTTGAGGGGCTGCGCGAGGGTGCCCTCCGCTACCAGGCCAGCCTGAGCGCTACCGCCACCGACCTCGCCCGCGTCCGTGCCGCCGCGCAGGCCCTGGAGGCGACGGCCGACGCCATGCTTGCGCAGGCGCATCACGGCGCCGCGCGCTGATCGCCTCCTCGGCTCACGGCCGAGACCGCAAGGGGCGCCGATGTTCCGGTAGTCGGCGGGACGGCGCTCCGGCGCCGCGGGCTCGCAAGATGGGCGGGTTGGCCCCATCTCGTGATCCGGCTTCCCCTCGTATGCGCCGCCGGAGGCGAATCCGTCATGACCCATCCGCTCATCCCCCGCCTGCGCGAGATGCGGGTCGTTCCCGTAGTCCGTGCCTCCAGCGCCGCACGCGCCGCCACGGCCGTCGCCTGGCTGCAGGAGGCGGGGCTGCGCGTGTTCGAGATCACCATGACCGTGCCGGAGGCACCGGCGCTGATCCGCGCCCTCTCCGCGGACCCCGACCTGCTGATCGGCGCCGGCACGGTGCCGGACGCCCGCACGGCGGAGGCCTGCCTCGACGCCGGGGCGAAATTCCTCGTCGCGCCCTGGGTGGAGCCGAGCATCGTCGCCCCGGCCCGGGATGCGGGCGCCTGCGTCATGCTCGGCGCGCTGACGCCGACCGAGGTGCGCGCCGCGCTCGCCGCCGGTGCCGACGTGGTGAAGATCTTCCCCGCCGGCTCGGTGGGCGGTCCGGCCCATATCCGCAGCCTCCGCGCGGTCTTCCCCGACGTCGTCTTCTGCCCGACCGGGGGCGTGGACGCGGATTCCGTGCAGAACTACCTCGACGCCGGCGCGGCCTTCGTCGGCATCGGCGGCAGGCTGGTGGATGAGCGGCTGGTCGCGGCAGGCGACAGGGCGGCGGTGCAGGCGGCGGCGCGTGCCGCGCTCGGCATCCTGCAGGCGTGACGGCGATGGGTGAGGCCGTGCCGCCGCAGGTGGATGTCCTCTGCTTCGGCGAGCCGATGCTGGAGTTCAACCAGCTTCCGCGCAGCGAGGATGATCCGCGCACGCTCTACCTGGAGGGCCATGGCGGCGATACCTCCAACGCCGCGATCGCTGCCGCGCGCAGCGGGGCGCGGGCCGGCTACCTCACCGCGATCGGGCGCGACGCGGCGGGCGACAGCTTCATGGAGCTCTGGGCGCGCGAGGGCGTGGACACCACGCATGTGCTCCGCGACGCGGAGGCGCCGACCGGGGTCTATTTCGTCACCCACGGCCCGGAGGGGCACCGCTTCACCTTCTACCGGACCGGCAGCGCCGCCAGCCGCTACCGCCCGGAGGACCTACCGGAGGCGGCGATCCGCGGGGCGCGGGTGCTGCACCTCTCCGGGATCAGCCAGGCGATCTCGACCAGCGCCTGCGATGCCGGCTTCCGCGCCATCGAAATTGCCCGGGCGGCGGGAGTGAAGGTCTCCTACGACACCAATCTGCGCCTCCGGCTGTGGCCGGTGCGTCGGGCGGCGGCGGTGATCCACGCGGCGGTCGCCCTGGCGGACATCGTCTTCCCCTCGCTCGAGGATGCCGAGGCGCTGACCGGCCTCGCGGACCCGGACGCCATCGCCGACTTCTACCTGCGCCTTTGTCCGCTGGTGCTGCTGAAGCTCGGCAGGGAAGGGGCGATGCTGTGCACGCGGGCGGGCCGCACCCGTATCCCCGCCCATAAGGTGGAGGCGGTGGACGCGACCGGGGCCGGGGACACCTTCGCCGGAGCGTTCCTGGCCCGGCACATCGCCGCCGGCGAGGGTCCGTTGGCTGCGGCGCGCTACGCCAACGCGGCGGCGGCGCTCGCCACGACCGGCTATGGCGCGGTGGCGCCGATCCCCCGACGGGAGCAGGTGCTGGCGCTGCTCAGCGGCGAGGGCGGCGCGGGCTGAAAGCCCGGCGGGCGCGGTCCGGACGGGCTCGCCTTCGGGGTGCACTGCACCCGGGCCGGCGCGGCCCCACGCACGACACAGTGGGGCGATCCGCGCGGTCTGGCTGGAGCCCAGCGTTTCGGGGACGGCCTCGGGTGGTCTACAGAAGGAGCACCAGGGGGGCGGATGGAGGCCGGCTATGGCGTCGTCGGGCAAGGCCACCGCATGGCGGCGGCGGGTGCGTCCTGCCGGCGTCCGTGAGCGCGGCGGTCGCATAGGGGCCGCGCCGCGCCGTCCTTGGGCACCGTTGGCGGCCGGCCTGCTGGCATTCGGCTGGGCCGTCCTGCCGGCTGCCGCGGGACCGCCCCAGGCGGGCTCGCAGTCCCTGGCCGAGCGCGATCTGCGCCGCACCGTGGTCAGCCTGGTGACGGCGCTCCGTGTCGCCGAGGGCTGCCGGATCCGGCTCACCGAGGCGGTCCGCCGCCGCGCCGCCGAGCTGGAGGCAGCGCTCCTCGCCGTCTCCCCCGCGGAGGGCGCGCGGGTCGAGCACGCTGCATCCATGCGGGAGGCTCGGGAAGAGGCCTCCCGCGCCGGCCGGGCCTGGTGCTCCGTCCAGCGCGCCGATGTCGAGGAGGCGGCGGAGTTGCTCGCAAGTCCCGAGGCGGAGAACCTGCTGCGCCGCCTCCGCGCGCTGCGCCGCAACGAGGGAGTGCGCGGATAGGTCCGCGTCGGCCGGCCGGCCGAGCTCGCGTCAGTTCGCCTTCGGGCGCAGGCGCAGGCCCGGCCGGAGGTTCCGGAACGGCAGGGCGGCCGGATCGGCCACGACAGGCCCGGGTGCGGCGACGACGATCACCCGCTCCGCGATCGGCTGGAAGTCGGCGCGGAAATGCACGCTCGACTTCAGCGCGAGGATCTTCTGCGCGGCGGGCTCCACGCCGACATGGCGGAACAGGGCCTGGTCGTGGGCCTGCATCTTGCGCGAGACCAGGATGACGCGCACGCCCGGCGCGACCCGGATCAGCGCGGACGGCCCGAGATCAGCGGAATTGCCGCGCGCCATCGGTCCGGTGCAGATGAAGCGGCCGTCGGTTAGGCGCTCGACGGTGGCGGTGACGTCGAGTGGCGCGCCGTCGCTCTTGCCGCCGAGGCGGAGGTTCAGGGTGGCACCCTCGCCGGCGGCGTGGCAGGCGGCGGCGCTCTCGGCGTCGTTGATCAGGCAGAGGACGGCGCCCTGCGCGCCCTGACGGATCAGCTCGGCGAGCAGGCCGGTGGTGTCGCCGTGGCCGCCGCCGCCGGGATTGTCCTGCGTGTCGGCGAGCACCACGGGGCGGGTGGCGGTGGCGGCGATGCGGATCGCCTCCGCGACGCCCTCCGCGGCGTCGGTGACGGCGCCGGCGAAGTCGGGCTCGCGCCGGTGGAGGGAGGCGGCGAGTGCCTCGGCGGCCGCGTCTGCCGCTGCCTGGTCCGCGCCGAAGGCCGCGATGGCGGCGCCGCAATCGGGGAAGTCCGCGTAGGGGAAACCGAAGCAGAAGGCGAGCTCGGCAAGGCCGTACGCCTCCGCGAGACGCTCGCGTTCGGCCATGACCTCGGCCATCGGCGGGACCATGGTGCACTGCGTGCTGAGCGGGATGAGGAAGTCCACCTGGCGGAACGCCTTTGCCCAGGGCGTTCCGCGGCGGATGCGCTCGCCGAGGAGGCGCATCGCCCGCGCGCCGGTGGCCTTCATGTCCACATGCGGGTAGGTGCGGTAGGGCACCAGAACGTCGGCCAGTTCGACCATCTGCGCCGTCATGTTGGCGTGCGGGTCGAGGCTCGTGGCGATTGGAACCTTCGGGCCGACGACGGCGCGGACGCGGCGCAGCACCTCGCCTTCCGCGTCGGGGAAGCCCTCGGCGACCATCGCGCCGTGCAGGTCGAGATAGACGCCATCCAGCGGCCCGGCCTCGAGCGCGTCGGAGAGCGCGGCGACCAGCAGCGCGGCGATGCGCTCGAAGGCTTCGGCGGTGACCGGGCCGGAGGGATTGGCGAAGCACCAGGTGAGGGGAACCAGTTCCGCTCCCAGCTCTTCCTCGGCCACGGCGATGGCGCCGGCGCTGCCGACGCTGGTGGGGCGCAGGGTCTCGATCAGCGTCGCGGAGCGCTGGAACGGCGCGAAGCCGCCGGGCTTCTGGAACTCCCGCCAGCCGGCGGGCAAAGGGGCAAAGGAGTGGCTCTCGTGCAGGAAGCCGCCGATGGCGATGCGCATGGGTGGACTCATCCGTTCGCGGTGGCGATGACGGCGTCGGCGAGGACCTTGAGGCCCGCCTCCGCCCAGGCGGGCGTGATGTTCTCCGCCTCGTTGTGGCTGATGCCGCCCTCGCAGGGAACGAAGATCATCGCGGCGGGCACGCGGCGCGCGCAATAGACCGCGTCGTGGCCGATGCCGGTCGGCATGTCGCGCCAGAGCAGGCCGCGCGCCTTCGCGGCGTCCCGGAGCCGCGTGACGAGGGCAGGGTCGAAGGGCGTGAGCGGCGAGTGCCAGAATTCCTCGACATGGATGGCGACGCCGCGGCGGCGCGCGATCTCCATCGCGCGCTCGTGCAGCCGCTCGCCCATCCAGGCGAGACGCTCCGGGTCGCCGTGGCGCGTGTCCACGCTGAACCAGACGTGGGAGGGGACGACGTTGCGGCTGCCGGGGCTGACGGTCACGGAGCCGACCGTGCCGCGCCCGTCGCCGCCGGCGGCGAGGGCGATCTCCTCCACCGCGGCGATCAGCGGTGCCGCCGCCATCAGCGCGTCGCGGCGGTACTGCATGGCGGAGCCGCCATGCGCCTCCTCGCCCTCGACCGTCACCTCGTACCAGGTCTGGGCGAGGGCGTGGGTGACGATGCCGATTTCCTTGCCTTCGTGCTCCAGTACCGGGCCCTGTTCGATGTGCAGCTCGAAATAGGCACCGAGGCGCTGCAGATCGGTCGGGTCGGCGCTGCCCTGCCAGCCGATGCGGCGCAGCTCCTCGCCGAACACGGCGCCGGCGGCGTCGGTCTTGGCGAGGACCTCGGCCTCCGGGAAGATGCCCATCGCCACGCCGCTGCCCATCATCGGGGGCGAGAAGCGCGCGCCCTCCTCGTTGGTCCAGTTGATCAGCAGCAGCGGCGCCTCGGTCTCCGCGCCCGCCTCGTGCAGCGCGCGCATGATCTCGAGGCCGGCGAGCACGCCGAGCACGCCGTCGAACTTGCCGCCCGTCGGCTGGGTGTCGAGGTGGCTGCCGATGGCGACCGGCGGGCGCGAGGGGGCGCGGCCCTCGCGGCGGAACACCATGTTGCCGACGCGGTCCACCGTCAGGGTGAGGCCGCAGGATTCGGCCCAGCGTTGCAGCAGGTGGCGGGCCTCGCCGTCGAGGTCGGTGAGGGTCTGGCGGTTGCAGCCGCCCTTCGGAGTGGCGCCGATCCGCGCCATCTCCATCAGGCTATCCCAGAGTCGCGCTCCGGAGAGCGGCAGGTTGCTCGCGGCGCTCATGGCTCGGCCCTCTCGACTCCACACCACTCGGCCAGGGTCAGGGCGATGGTCCGGGTGATGCCGTGCATGCTGTCCAGCCCGACATTCTCGTCGATGCCGTGGATGTCTTGCGCGTCGGGGCCGAAGCAGGCGACGGGGGTGCCCTGGTAGAGCACGAAATGCCGGCCATCGGTGAGGCCGGTCGCAGGGTAGTCGCGCAGGGTGCCGCCGGTGGCCTCGGCGTAGTTGCGCCGGGCGAGGCGCACGATCTCCGCCTCGGTGTCGAACAGGCAGGGATCGGCCATGAAGCCCTTGAACTCCAGCTTGACCTGCGCGCCGCGCAGACGCTCGTCCCGGGACGCCTCGGCGACGATGCGCTCGATGTCGGCGCGCGTCTGCGCGGCGGTGTAGCCCATCATCACGCCGACGCGCAGGCCGATGCGGGCGCGCGTCGGGACGGAGCTGTTCCACTCGCCGCCCTCGAAGGTGCCGAGATTGACGTTGACCGGATGGTTGACGCCGCGGAAGGCGGGGTGGATGCGCTCGGCGCGGTTCATCTCCGCCTCGTAGTCCTTGAAGCGGGAGGCGATGAAGGTGGCGGCCTCGATCGCGTTGATGCCGGCCTGCATGTCGCGCACATGGGCCGGGCGGCCGCTGACCGTCACCCAGGCCCAGACGACGCCGACCTCCGCCGTGTAGAGGCCGTCCAGGCCGGGGCCGGGCTCCGGGATGATCACTGCGTCGGCCTTCGGCATGGCGAGCATGCAGGCGAGGGCGCCGTTGCCGGTGCACTCCTCCTCGATGACCGCGTGCATCTGCACTTCCGCCGCGGGCTGCAGGCCGGCGAGGCGCAGCGCCTTGAAGGCCATGCAGTAGGAGACGATGCCGGCCTTCATGTCGCCGGCACCGCGGCCGTACATGCGGCCGCCGCGGATGTCGGGCTCGAAGGGCGGCGTGGCCCACATGTCGGCGGCGCCCTCCGGCACCACGTCCACATGGCCCTGCAGGACGAGGCTGCGGCCCTTGCGCTCGCGCGGCACGTGCACGGCGACCACGTTGTCGCGTCCCTCGTAGCCGATCAGCGGCGGCGAGAAGCCGGGATGGGCGGCGAGCACGGCCGGATCGGTCGGCACGCGGCGCGGCGCGAGGCCGAGGTCCGCATAGATCCGCGCCATCTCCTCGAGCGCCGAGGCCTCCTGGCCGAGCGTCGAGGGGCAGCGGACCAGGCGCTTCAGTGTCTCCACGCCTTCCTCGCGCAGCGACTCCACGGCGTCGAGGATGGCGCGCCGCGCGCCGGGATCGAGGCTCATCGTCGTTCCTTTCGGCCGATGCTAGCCATGTGGGCGGCGAGTCCAGCCTGCGCGGGGCGGTCTGTCCAGCCGCCGCGACCTGCCGGACGCTGCGCGAGCATGGACAGGGCCGCCCCGCGGGGCCTAGCGTCGCCAGCCATGAGGACCTTCGCGCATCCGGACCAGATGCGGCATGCGCCGCGCTTCTTCCTCATGCGCGGCGAGGTCCGGCCGCATTACGAGGTGCCGGAGCGGGCGGAGGCCCTGCTCGCCGCGCTGCACCGGCTCGGCCTCGCCCCGTCCGAACCGGCGTCCGCCGCCTCGCGCGCCGCGCTGGAGACGGTGCACGCGCCGGACTACCTGGACTTCCTCGCCGGCGCCGTCGCGGACTGGAACGGCCTGGGCGGTGCCGGGCCGGAGGTGGTCGCGAATGTCCACCCCACGCCGGAGATGCTCGCCCAGGGTGGGCGGCCGCCGCAGGGCGTGGTCGGCCGCGCCGGCTGGTACACCGCCGACACCGCCTGCCCGATCGGCCCCGGCACATGGGAGGCGGCGCAGGCCGCCGCCAGTTGCGCCCTTGCCGCCGCCGCGGAGGCGGCGCAGGGCCGCAGCGCCTACGCGCTCTGCCGCCCGCCGGGCCATCATGCCTATGCGGCGCGCGCCGGCGGGCATTGCTACCTGAACAACGCCGCGCTCGCCGTGGAGGCGCTGCGCCGCGCCGGCGCCACCCGCGTGGCGACGCTCGACATCGACAGCCACCACGGCAACGGCACCCAGGGCATCTTCTGGGCGCGGGGGGATGTACTGACCGTCTCCGTCCATGCCGACCCGAACCGCTACTATCCGTGGTTCGTCGGCCATGCGGAGGAGCGCGGCGCCGGTGCCGGCGAGGGGTGCAACCTGAACCTGCCCCTCCCCATCGGCACGGGCGATGACGGCTGGCTCGCCGCGATCGAGAGCGGCATAGCCGCGATCCGCGGCTTCGGCGCCGATGCCCTGGTCGTCTCCCTCGGCTTCGATGCCTCCGAACACGAGCCCCTTGCCGCGCTGCGCGTGACGGAGGACGGATTTGCCCGTGCCGGAGCGGCGATCCGGGCGATCGGCCTGCCGACGGCGATCGTCCAGGAGGGCGGCTACAATGTCGGGCTGATCGGCACGCTGCTTGAGCGCTTCCTGACCGGGTGGGGCGGTATCTAGCCCCTTGGCCGCCTGACCGTCGTTAGGCTTTTCCGAGGCAGCACTTCACGCCCCAGAGTGTTTCCACCCAGGGCGATCGTGCCTTTGCTGGCTGGCCGCTTGCTGACTGCAGCGGACTGCGTTCAGGGCTGAACGGCACTCCGCTGGGTGGCTTTGTCAGAAGAGCGGATTCAGTCGGCCGCCGCAGCTGTCTCGCGAACCAGCGCCCGCACCCGCTCCGCCGCTGCGGTGCCCTTCAGCGCCTCGCGCCAGGCGTTCTCGGCGACACGCTGATGGATCGTCACAGCCTCGTCCGCCGAGGTGACCATGGCCACGCCGATCGCGGTGCTGGGTGAGGCATCCGGCACGAAGGGGTTGCCGACCACATGCGCCCGCTCGCGTCCGCGCAGCACCTGGAAGCTGCCGACCGGGTCAGGCCCGGGGAACAGGCCGAGCTGGACACCGATCGGCACGGTCTCCATCAGCGCGGCGATCGCCTCCGCCTCGGTCCGCGCCGCGTCGCGGCAGCGCTGCCGGGTGCGGTCGGAGAGGGCCAGGCCCGGCGCAATGCCCTCGACCAGCATGCGGCGGAGCGCGCCCTCGGCGAGGATGCCGATGATCGTGGGCCGGCGCTGCTGGTGCAGCTTCTTCCGGCTGGCGAGGAGGCCCATCATCTGGTCGGCGGCGGCCCGCGCCGTCGCGCGCTCCGTGCCGGGCAGCATGTCCGCGGCCTCCGCCAGGGCCTCAGCGAGCGCGCCGTCCAGGGCGTCGGTGCTGACCTGATAGACCAGCGCGCCGCCGACGATCAGGATCTGGTCCGCCGTTTCCTCGATCTGGCGCAGGCGCTCCTGGAAGGCGGTCGGGCGGGTGAAGTAGTCCACGCCGATGCCGAGCAGCGACAGCGGCGAGATCTTCAGCAGCTCCGCGAGGCGCCGGATGGTGTCCAGCTTGATGACCTCGCCCTTCTCGTACCGGTACAGGGCGGCGCGGGAGACGCCGAGGCGGGCCGCGATCTCCTCCGCACGCAGACCGGACTCCAGACGGTAGGCCCGCAACTGTTGCCCGATGTCCGCGAACCGCATGCTACCTCCGATAGGTTATGAAAATCAGATACAACCTGGCACGGCGAGACACCTCTCGCCTCGAATCGCGCGAAACCAATTTGCTGCCTACGCTTGTAACGTGCAACGAGCAAGGCTCGGAAGCGCGGCGCGGGCGCGGCGGCCGGAAATGGCCGCCGCGCATGGGACCGCCGGCTCAGGCCGGGTCGGGCGCAACCTTATGGTTCGCGAGGATTTCCAGAGCCTTAACCAGGCCGGAATGGTCGAGATCCGCGCCGCCCGCCGCCGCCACGGCCGAGAAAAGCTGCTGCGTCGAGGCGGTGTTGGGCAGCGCCAGGTCGAGATCGCGGGCGGCGGACAACGCCAGGTTGAGATCCTTCTGATGCAGGCGGATGCGGAAACCGGGCGCGAAGGTGCGCTTGATCATCCGCTCCCCATGCAACTCAAGAATTCGTGAGGTGGCGAGGCCGCCCATCAGCGCCTGGCGCACCTTGGCGGGATCGGCGCCGGCCTTCGCGGCGAAGGTCAGCGCCTCTGCCACCGCCTCGATGGTGAGGGCCACGACGATCTGATTGGCGACCTTGCAGGTCTGGCCCGCGCCGTTCTCCTCGCCGACGAGGGTGATGTTCTTGCCCATCGCCTCGAAGAGCGGCTTCGCCCGCTCAAAGGCGTGCGGCGGGCCGCCGACCATGATGGTGAGCGTGGCCTGCTTCGCGCCGACCTCGCCGCCGGAGACCGGGGCATCGAGGTAGTCGCAGCCCTTGGCGTTGATGCGCTTCGCGAATTCCTTGGTCGCCGTCGGGCTGATCGAGGACATGTCGATGACCAGCTTGCCTGGCGAGAGGCCCGCCTCGACGCCGCCGGGGCCGAACAGCACGGCCTCCACGTCGGGCGTGTCGGGGACCATGAGGATGATCGCCTCCGCCTCGCGCGCGACGGCGGTGGCGTCCGGCAGCACGGTCGCGGCGGCGCGGATCTCGTCGGTCAGGCTCCTGCGCTCCGGCACATAGAGCGTGTGGCCGGCGTTCTTCAGGTGCAGCGCCATCGGCTTGCCCATGATGCCGAGGCCGATGAATCCGATCTTCATGGCGTGCGTTCCCCTGTCGCGGATCACGTCTGGTCCCGGTAGGGCGCGAACCAGCCGAGGCCGGCCGTGGTTTCGCCCGCCGGGCGGTATTCGCAGCCGATCCAGCCGCGGTAGCCGAGCTCGTCGATGCGGCGGAACACGAAGGGCCAGTTCACCTCGCCGGTGCCGGGCTCGTTGCGGCCGGGATTGTCCGCCACCTGCATGTGCGCGATCAGCGGAAGGTGCTTCTCGACGCGCTTCACGATGTCGCCTTCCGTGACCTGGCAGTGGTAGAGGTCGAACTGCATCCCGATCCGGTCCGGGCCGAGCGCATGGATGATCGCCGCCGCCTGGTCGGTGGTGTTGAGGAAGTAGCCGGGGATGTCGCGGTGGTTGATCGGCTCGATCACCGGCTTGATGCCGGCCTTGGCGCATTCCTCCGCCGCCCGGTCGAGATTGGCCGCGAAGGTGGCGAGGAGGCTGTCATAGAACACGCCCTCCGGCTTCAGCCCAGCCATCACATGCAGCCGCGGGCAGGAGAGGGCGGTGGCGTACTCGAGCGCCTGGGCCAGCGCCTCGCGGAATTCGCGCCGGCGGTCTGGCAGCGCTGCGAGGCCGCGCTCGCCCCGGGCCCAGTCGCCGGGCGGCAGGTTGAACAGCACCTGTTGCAGGCCGTTGTCCGCGAGGCGCTTCGCGATCTCGGCGGCGGGGTACTCGTAGGGGAAGAGGAACTCCACGGCCTTGAAGCCGGCCCGGGCGGCCAGGGCGAACCGGTCGAGGAAGGGCACCTCGGTGAACATCATGGAGAGGTTTGCGGCGAAGCGTGGCATGCGCGGCGGTCCTCCCTCGTTCTGCGCGCGGCGGGGGTGGTGATTGGGCGTTGCGGGGGCACGCTAGCTCCGCCGCGGCCTGCGCGCCAGCCAGCGCCCAGGCGCTCTGCGCAGCGGACCCCCGATGCGCCGGCGTTCCCGGTTTGGCAAGCTGAGCACCGAATCGCGCACGCGCCGACCGGCCCGACCGACGCTGGCTTCCGCCCCTGAACGGTGCGCGCAGGAGATCCACCGCATGCATTCCCCGTCCTCCCAGGAGGACCCGATCCGCCCCGCCCGCCTGATCGGCCTGCTGGCGCTGCTCGCGCTGGGCGTAGGCTGCCTGCTGGTGCTGCGGCCCTTCCTCTCCGCGCTGCTCTGGGCGGCGATCCTCGCCTATTCGACCTGGCCGGCCTACCGGCTGATTCGCGACCGGCTGCGCCTCTCGCCCGGATTCGCGGCGGGGCTGATGGTGGCGGCGGAGATGCTGGTCGTCGGCCTGCCGATCGTCTTCGCCGCGCCCACCAGCGGCGAGGAGGTGGAGCGGCTACGCGCCCAGGTCGAGCGGCTGCTGACCGTCGGGATGCCGGGCCTCGGCGACTGGCTCGGTGGACTGCCCTATGTGGGGAACTTCCTCCGCGACTGGCTGGGCACCATCGTGTTCGACCTTTCCGGCCTCGCGGACCTGCTCCGGCCCTATGCCGGCACCATCGCCTCGGCGGCGCTCAGCGTGCTGCTCGCCGTGCTTTCGGGCGTCGCGGAGCTGCTGCTCGCCATCCTGCTCTCCTTCTTCTTCTACCGGGACGGCGAGGCGATGGCGCAGCGGACCTCACGGCTGATCGGGCGCGTCGGCGGGCCGCAGGCGGAGCGGCTGCTGACCCTGACCGGCAACGTCACCCGCGGGGTCGTCTACGGGCTGATCGGCACCGCGGTGGCGCAGGGCGTGCTGACCGCGATCGGCCTCTGGATCGCCGGAGTGCCGCAGCCGGTACTGCTCGGCGTGGTGGCCGGGGCGATCTCGATCTTTCCGGTCGGCGCGCCGCTCGTCTGGATTCCCGCGACGATCTGGCTGCTCGTGGAGGGCCGCATCGGCTGGGGGATCTTCATGGGGCTCTACGGAGCCTTCGGCATCTCCTCGGTGGACAACGTGATCCGGCCGCTGCTGATCAGCCGCGGCGCGCAGCTTCCGCTGCTGCTGACCCTGCTCGGGGCCCTGGGGGGCGTGTTCGCCTTCGGCTTCCTCGGCCTGTTCCTTGGCCCGGTGCTGCTCGCGGTGGGCTTCACGCTGGTGCTCGAATTCTCGACGGAAGATGCGCCCAAGCCCGTGCCCGAGGCTGCGCCGCCGCCGGCGCCGCCGCCGCGACAGGGCGTTGCGGGCTGAGGGGCGGCAGGCGCGCCGGACCTGCCTTGTTCCCGGACATTGGTGCAACTTGGAATTTTATCGACCTGACCGTGGTCAGGCCGACAAGGTGTCGGGCGTTCCGAGGCAGGGATTCACGCTCTGAGCGTTTCCACCCAGGGCGATCGCGGCCCAGGCTTCCACTCTTTGCTACGGCGCGGGCTGGACCGTGCCGCGGCACTCGCCGAAGCCGATGCTCGCGAAGCCTTCGCGCCGGGCGTGGGCGCGGAGGATCACTTCGTCCCCGTCCTCGAGGAAGCGCCGCGTCTCGCCGGAGGCGAGCTGAAGCGGCTTGCGGCCGCCCTGCGTGGTCTCCAGCAGGCTGCCGAAGCTGCTTTCCTCGGGGCCGGAGATGGTGCCGCTGCCGAACAGGTCGCCGGGCTGAAGGTTGCAGCCGCCGCAGGCGTGGTGGGCGATGAGCTGCGCCGGCGTCCAGTAGAGGTGGCGCGCATTCGACAGCGCGAGGCGGTGCGGCGGCAGTCCCTTCTCGCGCAGCCCCGGTGTGATGAGCAGAACTTCGAGTTCCAGGTCGAGCGCGCCCTCTCGCTGGTCCGCGGCGTCGAGGAGGTAGTCCATCGGCGCCGGGTCGCCCTCGGCGCGCGGCGGCTGCGCCACGCGAAAGGGCGCGAGCGCCTCCGGCGTGATCACCCAGGGACTGATCGTGGTGCAGAAATTCTTTCCCAGGAACGGACCGAGCGGCTGGTACTCCCAGCCCTGGATGTCGCGCGCGGACCAGTCGTTGAGCAGGCAGTAGCCGGCGATCCGCTCGCCCGCCTCGCTGATCGGGATCGGCGTGCCGAGCGCGTTGCCGGGCCCCATCCAGATGCCGAGCTCAAGTTCGTAGTCCAGGTTCCGCGAGGGGCCGAAGCTCGGGGTGGTCTCCCTTCCTGGCTTGCGCTGCCCGTTCGGGCGCCGCACCGCCGTGCCCGAGGGCACGACCGAGGAGGAGCGGCCGTGGTACGCGATGGGGACGTACTTGTAGTTCGGCAGCAACGGGTTGTCGGGTCGGAACTGGCGGCCGGTGTTGGTCGCGTGGTGGATGCCGGCGTAGAAGTCCGTGTAGTCGCCGATGCGCGCGGGAAGCTGCATCGCGCAATCCGCCGCGCGATGCAGGCAGGGCTCGACACGCGCGCGCTCGGCGCTGTCGAGGGCGAGCAGCTCCGACAGGCGGGCGCGCAATGCCGCACGCGGCGCGGTGCCGAGCGC
>ERZ777003.1537-NODE-1537-length-33652-cov-13.376373_pt1 | contig 33652 bp, 27 predicted proteins | sample MGYA00374956_ERZ777003 | MGnify/ENA primary metagenome ERZ777003 (study PRJEB29302, sample SAMN06268252) | bioreactor metagenome | isolation source: Joint BioEnergy Institute, California, USA | place: USA:Joint BioEnergy Institute, California, USA | collected... | reverse complement strand
GAGAACACACGATGAGATTCTTCACTTCGTGCTGCGCACTCCGTTCAGAATGACAATGGGGGTGTGGTGCGCTTCGCTGGAATGACGTTAGGAGAGCAACGAAAAGCACTGTCATCTCGAACGAAGTGAGAGATCTCAGCGGGGAAAACAATGAAAGGCGATGAGATTCCTCACTCCGCGCTATGCGGCCGTTCGGAATGACATTGTGTTTCGCTGAGAACACACGATGAGATTCTTCACTTCGTGCTGCGCACTCCGTTCAGAATGACAGTGAGGGCGATGAAAGGCGATGAGATTCTTCACTTCGTGCTGCGCACTCCGTTCAGAATGACAGTGGGGTGCAGTGCGCTCCGTTCGGAATGACGCTGAGGGCGATGTGCGCTCCGAATCTGTGGATATCTAAAATGAAGGGAAGTGAGCGATGCAGGAGACGCCAACTTTTACCCTGTACACCATCGGTTATCAGGGCCAGACCATCGAAACATTCCTCGATATCCTCCAGGCGCACGGCGTTACGCAGATCATCGATGTGCGCCAGTTGCCGTTCAGCCGCAAGCCCGACTTCAACAAAAAGCGCTTTACTGCGCACCTCACCAATGTCGGCATCGACTACGCGCACTTGGTGGAGCTTGGCACACCCAAGGAACTGCGCGACGAAGTGCGGCGCACCCACGATTACGAGGCGTTTTTTGCAGCGATGGATGCGCTGGTGGAGGAGCACCCCGAAGCGGTGCAGCAGGCGCTCGACCTGGCGCGTAGCCGCCCCTCGGCGCTGATGTGCTTCGAGGCCGATCCGTCGCAGTGCCACCGCATGTCCGTTGTGCGAGCCATCGAAAACATCGTCGGCGATGCCTGCACGGTGGTTCATCTCTAGCCACGCTTGTGTGACAAGGTGACGAGGTGACTGGGTGAAGGGGTGCAGCGCGCTCCGCTGGAATGACGCTGAGAAAGCAACGAAAAGCACTGTCATCCTGAACGAGCCGCAGGGATAGGGTCATTCTGAACGAGCGAAGCGAAGTGAAGTGAAGAATCTCACCGTCCTGTGCTACCTTGAGCGTCTAGGTGCTCGACAACACAACGAAAAGCACTGTCATCCTGAACGAGCCGATAGGCGAAGTGAAGGATCTCAGCGAGGAATCATCGTAGTACATAGTGAGTGCACAGGGAGATTCTTCATTTCGTGCTGCGCACTCCGTTCAGAATGACTCTAAGGGCGATGAAACACGATGAGATTTCTCACTCCGCGCTATGCGCTCCGTTCGGAATGACAATGGGGGTGCAGCGCTCCGCTGGAATGACGTTAGGAGAGCAACGAAAAGCAGTGTCATCTCGAACGAAGTGAGAGATCTCAGCGAGGGAGACAATGAAAGGCGATGAGATTCTTCACTTCGTGCTGCGCACTCCGTTCAGAATGACAGTGAGGGCGATGTGCGCTCCGTTTGGAATGACAGTGAGGGTGTGGTGCGCTTCGTGGGAATGACTCTGAGAGCGATGAAAGCAACGAGATTCGTCACTTCGTACTGTCGCCAAAACAATTCAATCTAATCTGTGGATGAAACTAAAACAAGCGGGGCTGCCCTGATGTCAACCCCGCTCGCTTCGACCAACGTTACTCCGCTTTGGGCGGCACGATCGGCAGGATCAAGCGTGATGGATACTCCGCATTGTGGAAGATGCGCTGCTCCGCCACCTCCATTCGCGTGCCGGTCGCCATCGACTCGCCCGTATTCAGGTTACGGTCGTACTTCGGGAAGGCGCTCGAACTGATCTGCACGCCGATGCGATGCCCCTTCGCGAACACCTGCGAGGTGGCCCAGCAGTCGATATCGTAGCGGTACACCTTTCCCGGCTCGATCAGCTTCTGCGTCTCCATCCCCTCGCGGAAGCGCGCCCGCACCATGCCATCGCACAAGCGCTGCGCAAAGCCGTTCGGATGCACATCGAACAACATCGCCATAAAATCGGTGTCGGGGGCCGACGAGCTTGCGAACAGCTCCACCCGCACATAGCCCGTCACTTCCACCGCCTCGTCGAGCGGCGGCGTGACATAGACCAACACATCGTCGCGGCGCTGAACGGCAGCGTAATCATCGGCACCGCCGATCTGCGACGACACCTCGTCGGTGATGAACGGCGTGGGCCGCGCCGGATCGTAGCGGTACTCATCGGGCGGCTCGTCGGTGGGCGCGGTGGTGCTCAGCGTGCCATCGCCGAAACGGCTGTTGGCCTTGCCGCCGCTGTGCAAGTAGAACGATGTCGTCTGCGTGCGGGCCAACGGCCACTCGTTCTCATCGCGCCAGCGATTTTCGCCCATCACAAAAATGCGCACGGGCGGCTCAGTATCGATGCCGTTCTCGTTCTGGCGCAGCCAACGGTCGAACCAGCGCGCCTGGTAGCCCTCCAGATCGATCAGCGCCGTCGGCCCGAAATCCACCTCGCCGATCGTGCGGCTGCGGTTCACCTGATGAATCCACGGTCCGATCAACATCTTCTGATTCTTGCGAGCCTCCGGCGTGGGCGCGCGCTCAACCATGCCCTGGAAGTTCAGCGGCGTGCCGATCAACTCATCATCGTACCAGCCCGAAATATGCAGCACTGGCACATTCACCCGATCGAACTTATCCTGGTACGCGATCGCCCGCCAGTAATCATCGTACTGCTCGTGCGCCAACTCCTCGCGCCAGTGCGGACTCACGCGCCCGGCCCGCTCATCCATCGTCAGCAGCGGCAGGTGCTCGTACACCTTCATCCAATCGACCGCATCGGTGTTCTGCAGCGCACGGCCACTCGTCATATGGATCCAGCACATATGCATCGGATTTGGCGTACCAGTCGGCCATTCCACGAACGGATCGGACGGCGTGACCAGCACCACCATCGTCCGCAGATGCGGCGGTTGCTCCAAGGCGGCCAGCCACTGGATGCGCCCCGCGTACGACCCGCCGATCGTGCCCACATTGCCATCCGACCAGGGCTGCGCCGCGCACCACTCGATCGCATCGTAGCCGTCGCGGCCATCGTTGCGATACGGCACGAACTCACCATCCGAATCGCCACGACCGCGCACATCCATCCATACATACACAAAGCCGCGCTTCGCGAACTCGCGCCCGACCTCCAGCGCTCGGCTGCTCGTCTTCAAATACGGCGTGCGTTGCAGAATCACCGGATACCGGCCCGGTGCCTTCGGACGGTAGACATCAGCAGAGAGCGTGACACCATCGCGCATCGGAACGCGCTGGTTGAAATCGATCCAAACCTCGCAAGGCTCAGTTGCGGAACTGGTAGACATACAACCTCCTTACAGAACGCACTGCCCAACACCACACCCTTGTGGTTAGTCGTAAAGAAGAATGAGCGAAAGGGCGACGAACAAACAGAATTATAATAGTACGACATCGAAATATCGCAACTAACGGAATATCAATGAAACCAAACACCAACGTCCAAGCCTTCCTGGCCACCAGCTTCTCGCTTCTGATGTGGGCCTCGGCCTACCCGGGCATCCGCGCCGCACTCAGCGGCTACACCCCAGGTCACCTCATCCTCTTTCGTTTCTCCATCACCGCGTTGGTGTTAGCGATCTACGCCGTCGTGACGCGCATCCGCCTGCCGCATTGGCGCGATCTCCCGCAAATCGCGTTCGCTAGCATGGTCGGCGTCACCGTCTACCAACTCGTGCTCAACTACGGCCAAACCATCGTCTCGGCGGGCATCTCCAGCCTGCTCGTCAGCACCTCACCGATCTTCACCGCACTGCTCGCCAGCATCATGCTGCGAGAGCGGATCGGCAAGCGGGGCTGGCTAGGCATCGGCCTGGGCTTCGCGGGCGCAGTGCTGATCGTGCTGGGCACCAAGAGCTCGTTCGAGTTCGAGCCAGTCGCGCTGCTGCTGCTGTTCGCCGCCGTGCTGCAGGGCGCATTCTTCGTGCTGCAAAAGCCACTGCTGCAACGCTACACCCCGCTCGAAACGACCGCCTACATCCACTGGGTCGCCATCATACCACTGCTCTACTTCACGCCAGGACTGCCCGAACAGATCGCAAACACACCACTCAGCGTCACAGCAGTGGTGTTTTATTTGGGCATTTTTCCATCGGCGCTGGCCAACCTCTCCTGGGCCTACGCACTCTCACGAAGCCAAGCCTCGCGCATGGGGAGCTTCCTCAACGTGGTGCCCGCGCTCTCGCTGATCATGTCGTGGGTGTGGTTGGGGGAAGTGCCGACGATCGTGGCACTACTGGGCGGCGTCGTCGCAGTCTTTGGCATCGTACTCGTCAACACGCGCCACCGCCGTGCATAAGCCGCGCTACGTCTCGTACCAGCCGCTGCTCAAACGGAGCGCCCGCCGCCACACATCGCGCTCGTTATCCAGCAGCTCCTCCTTGAAGCGGTAATCGTGCTTGCGGATAAACTCATCTAGCTCGGCCTCCAAGCGCCGCCACGCCGCCGCCTGACGGGCCGCCAAATCGCGGGCGGTGGCCTGATCGGCGGCCCGCAGCGTATTCGCCAAATGAATGCGGCACAGACCGCCACAAGCATCGAACGCCTCCGCAAACTCGGCATCGCCAAGATTCCGCAGCAACCCTGCGATCAGCGGAGCCTCAATGCGGGGGCGCTCCTCGCACATCGGGCAAGCCGCCTGCGGGCCGATCCGCGAAGCCAACTGCGCGCCAACGCCCGAACCCAACCGATCGCGCAGTGCCCCGAACGGCAGCGCGCTCGGCGCGGCGGACTCCAACTCCGCAGTCATAGCTCGCAGAATATCGCGGCTCAAGATCGCGATCCCCAGCCCGCTGCGGCCCTCCGACAGCATGCCCGAATGGTACAAGCATAAGCCACGGCTGGCACGCAGCGCATCGCGGCGGCTGATATCATTCACCTGATCGTACAGAAACAGATCGACGGCCTTACGCTCGATACGCTCAACCAGCACACACAGCGGGCAGGCTTGGAGCCGCATCGCATCGAGCAAATCGTCACGGGTACGTGGATCGATGGTCATTGGAGCCTCGTCGTAGGAGCGGCTGCATTGCGACCATTGTACCACGTTCGCTCAGCGGGCCACCGGAGCATTCACAGATTACACAGATGAGAGAGGGCCAACCGCGCCGTACCGCATTAGCACCAGCATTTTTGGGGAAAGAGAGGCCGCGTCGTCAACCCGTGATTCCCGTCGCTACGGGCAAACAACGTCGTGCACAACGTGTGCGCGCTCGGACAGATATGGCGCTGCGCGCCAAAACGCGCGCCGCTGTACTCGCGGTCGCACAGCGCACAACATCGAAGTGCTCGGCATCTCAATGAATTAAACGACGCATTATTCAGCGAACAGCGCGGCTAAAGTGCGTAGCACCTGCTGTTGAGTTGCGGCATCGATGCTCCCAAGCCGCTTCACGAGGCGTGATTGATCCACCGTGCGCAGTTGATCCAGCACAATCTGCGCGTCTTTGCCATCGAAATGGCAGGCCACCCGCGTGGGATAACCGCGCGTTTTCGTGGTCATCGGCGCGATAATCGCAGTTCGGATATGCGCATTCATCTCATCGGGCGAGATGATCAGGCAGGGCCGAGTCTTTTGGATCTCCGCGCCGACCGTCGGATCAAGATTCACAAGGTAGACATCGAAAGGCTTGATCACCACTGCCACTCAGACTCTTCCCATTCGGTTGGAGGAATATCAGCATCGAGCAACTGGTCGTCGCCGCGCTCGGCCATCCGACGGAATTGCTCGGGCCAATCGGCACGGGGATGAACACGTGGCCGCACGATCAAATGATCTGCCTGCACCTCAAGCTCGATCTCAGAGGATAAGTCGAGCTGATCGAGGATCACTTTGGGGATACGCAGTCCCTGCGAGTTGCCGATCTTCACCAGCCTGGTTTTGATGACAGTGGGCATTGTATCAAGCTCCTCACGAAGGGATGTAACGTGCTTACATTGTAATCACGTGGATGACATATGTCAAACCCTCATTTCGCCTCTGACGGCTCGCAAAGCATTGCAAATAGCATTGTGTTTCCATTGTAGATACGCAGCGAGATTCCTCATTTCGTGCTACGCACTTCATTCGGAATGACAGAGAAAACAGCGAAAGCGTAGAAATACACTGTCATCTCGAACAAATATGAGAGATCTCAGCGGGGAATACAATGTAATGCGGTGACATTCTTTCATCCACATCAATAAATACAAAAACAAACATAATCTGTGTAATCTGTGGATAACAATCAAAAACCGACATTTCACCACAAAATCAGCTACAATACTAGGAATACGTTTCTTGTACCTAACAACTAAGGAGAACACCGTATGCCGACGTTGCCATGCGGGCACGACGTTTCCGACGTTCAGCAGCCCCACTACTGCTCGTACCTGCGCGTCACCGAGCTACTCGCGCTTCAACCGTCTCCCGCCGAGCTGCGCCACCACGACGAACTGCTGTTCATTATCACTCACCAAGCTTTTGAGCTGTGGTTCCGCCTGATCCTGCACGAGCTCGACGGCGCGATCGCCCTGCTCGACGCCGATAACATCGGATACGCCACCTGGCGCATGCAGCGCGTCTGCCAGATTATGCGCCTGCTGGTCGAACAGATTCACATCACCGAGAGCATGGCCCCGCAGGATTTCTACGCCTTCCGTGCGGCGCTCAGCCCAGCCAGCGGCACCGAATCGCTGCAGTACCGCGAGATCGAGATCCGCTCGGGTCTGCACGACACTACGCGCTACCGCCCCATGCTCGATGTGCCGCCTGGCCCGCCCAACACCGCCGCGCCGCAGACGCGCATCCTCACCGAAGCGCTCGAAGCGGCCTGGCAGCAGCGCTCGCTGCACGACGCCTGGCTTGATGTGCTGGCGCGACGGGGCGTGAGCGTCACAGAGGTGTACGCCCCGCTCGAACAGCGCCAGCACCACGACCTGTTCCTGCTGGCCGAAACGCTGCTGGAGTACGACCAACTGTTTGGGCTGTGGCGCATGCACCACCGCAGCATGGTCGAGCGGGCGCTCTCGGCGATCACCAAAGGCACCGGGCACACCACCGGAGTGCGCTACCTCGACCGCACCATCGGCCACCCGCACTTCTTCCCCGAGCTGTGGGAGGTGCGCGCCGCCATTTGGGAGCAGTGTGGGTGACGGGGTGACGGCTCGTTTAGGATGACAGTGCAAGACAACGAAAAAACATTGCTTTTGACCTGTCAGGTGTCGTTTGATGCGTCCTAAAGCCATAAAAAGTCACACCTGACAGGTCGGCAAAGCGCTGCAATGTATTGCGTTGAACACCACAATGCAACACGGTGAGATCCTTCACTTCACCTGAAGGCTCGCTCAGGATGACAATGCCTTTTCGATGCTCCCCGTCACCTTGTCACCTTGTCACCTTGTCACCTTGTCACCTTGTCACCTTGTCATAGCCGTGGCGGCTTGTTCGGAATGACAGCGCCTTTCGTTGATATAAAAAGCAAAATACCCACCAAACCAGAAGCCTAAACGGCTTTGCAATAGATACCTACATCACCGAAAAAACGTGGTATCGGCCTTCTGCTACGCGCAGAAGGCCGATGCCACAAAAAGAAGTAAACACCTTGCTGCCGCAGGCTAAAACGGCTCTGCAAACAGCAACTGCTTAACTGGATTGGCTATCACGCAACCCATCCACAAATACAATCTGCGTAATCTGTGTAATCTGTGGATGCTTCACTCCTAATCCAGATGGAAGACCTCTTCCAGTTGCTCCATAATCCTGTTCTCGAAGTACGGAGCCATCAGCGCCTGCCAGCGCGTATTCACATCCTCTGTCGCCATGGCGGCCTGCGCCGCCTCGAAGCTCTCGGGTGTCTCGAAATACCCGAACAACAAGCCATCGGGCCGCAGGAACAGCGAATAATTGTGCCAGCCGTGCCGCGACAGTGCATCCAGCATCTCCGGCCACACGTGCCGATGATGCTCCTTGTACTCCTCCAGCTTATCCGGCTTCACCTTCAGCAAAAACCCAACCCGTGTCATCGTTGAACTCCCTTCTGGCTACGAACCGCGCTGCGACAACACATCCCGCTCATACGCCCGGAACGCATCGATCAACTGCAAGCCGACCGGCACGCCCTGGCGCAGGCAGTAGTAATCCCACACTGCCCCAAACGGCAGTCCCTTCAACTCTTCCAACAGCGCCAGACGCGCGCTGTAATCGCCCTGCACCTCCAGGTCGCGCAGCAACGCGCTCGGCTCCAGCAGCGCCATCAGTAGCGACCGCAGCGTATTGCGCGAGCCGATCGCCCAGGCCGCGATGCGGTTGATGCTCGCATCGAAGAAATCCAGCCCGATGTGCACGCGGTCGAGATAGCCGCCCCGCACGATCTCCTGCCCGATCGCCTGCAGATCGTCGGTGAGCGTCACCACGTGGTCGCTATCCCAGCGCACCCCCCGACTGACGTGCAACAGAATCTCGTCCAAGTACAGCAGCGTGGACGAGATCTTGTCCGAGATCGTCTCGGTCGGGTGGAAGTGCCCGGCATCCAAGCACAGCAGAATCTTGCGGCTGGTCGCATAGCCCATGTAGAACTCGTGCGAGCCGACCGTGTAGCTCTCCACGCCCAAGCCGAACAGTTTGCACTCCACCGCATCGAGGTTGTGGCGCGGGTCGAGCGGCTTGGCCAACACCGTATCCAACGAATCGCGCAGGATCTCGCGGGGCCGTCGGCGGTCGAACGGTGTGTCCTTGTAGCCGTCGGGGATCCAGATGTTCGTCACGCAGGGGGTGCCCAGCGCCTCGCCGAACCACGCGCCGATCTCGCGGCTCGCGATGCAGTGCTCGATCCAGAATTGGCGCACGCCCTCATCGTAGCTCGCCAACGTGAAGCCACTGGCCGCCATCGGGTGCGAAAAACAGGTCGGGTTGAAGTCGATGCCGTGACCCTTCTCCACGGCCCAATCGCGCCAGGCCGTGAAGTGCTCGGGGCGCAACTGGTTGCGGTCCACCTTCTCGCCGTCGAACTCCGCGTACATCGCATGCAGGTTCAGGCGGTGCTTGCCCGGGATCAGCGCATACGCCGCGTCTAGGTCCTTGCGTAACTCGTCGCCGTTGCGGGCCTTGCCGGGATAGTTGCCCGTGGCCGCGATGCCGCCGCCCAGCGCTTCGCCGCTGTTCTCCAGGCCCGTCACATCGTCGCCCTGCCAGCAGTGCAGGCTCAGCGACACCGTAGCCAGCCGATCCAGCGCCGCATCGGTGTTTACGCCCAACAAGGCGTAGCGCTCCTTCGCGATCTCGTAGGCCGCCTCGATCTGCGCATCGGTGGGATGTTCCGTCATCGTAGCACCTCACTCATCATCTATGACTCAGGGAGCAATGCCAACAAGCGTTGATACGCGGCATCCCACGCATCTGTGCTGTTTGGTGTGTACCGCTGTGGCGTAAACGAGCGGCGCACCACTGCCCGCAACTCATCCAACGAACCAATATGGCCCAGCGCCCGCGCCTGCAACAGCAGATTGCCCACTGCTGTCGCCTCGACCGGCCCAGCCACCACTTCGCGGCCCGTCGCATCGGCGGTGAACTGATTCAGCAACTGATTCTGCACCCCGCCGCCCACGACGTGCAGGACCGTCAAGCGTTGGCCCGCCACCGCATCCAAACGCTCAAGCAACCAGCGGTACTTCAGGGCTAGGCTCTCCAACACGCAGCGGATCACGGCGCCCGGCGAATCCGGCGCGACCTGTCCCGACTGCTCGCAGAACGCCTGAATGCGGGCGGGCATATCGCCCGGCTTCAGGAACACATCGGCATCGGGGTCGATCAGCGATTGTAGCGGCGCGGCTTGCTCGGCCAAGCGCGTCAACTCGGCGTACGAATACTCCTGGCCCTGCGTCGCCCACGTCCGCCGACACTCCTGCACCAGCCACAAGCCCATAATATTCTTCGAGCAGCGGAAGGTGCCATCGACGCCGCCCTCATTCGTCAGGTTGAACGCCAGGCTCTGCTCGGAGATCACCGGTTCGCGCACCTCGATGCCCATAATTGACCAAGTGCCCGAACTCAGCCAGGCGAAACCATCGCCCTCGGCGGGCACCGCAGCCACCGCCGAAGCAGTGTCGTGGCAGGCTGGAGCCACCACGGGCAGCGTCAACACGCCCAACTGCTCGGCCAAGCCGGGCCGCAGCGTGCCCAGCACTGTGCCGGGCATCACCACCTCAGGGAAGATGCGGATCGGGATGCCCAGCGCCTCTAGCAGCGGTCGCGCCCAATTGCGCATCCGTGGGTTGAAGCACTGCGTGGTCGTCGCATTGCTGAACTCGCAGGCCGCACGCCCCGTCAACCAGAAGTTCAGCAGATCGGGGATGGTCAGGAACGTCTGCGCCACCTCTAGCAATGCCGAGCGGGCGCGGACCATCGCCAGCAGTTGGTAGAGCGAGTTGATCTGCATAAACTGGATGCCCGTCTGCTCGAAGATCTGTTGGCGCGGCACCATCGCGAACGCCTTTTCCAGCATGCCATCGGTGCGGCTATCGCGGTAATGAAATGGATTGCCCAATAGTACGCCATCGCGATCCAGCAGCCCGAAATCGACGCCCCAAGTATCGATACCAACGCTGGCAAGCGGGCCATGTTCGGCGGCCTGACGCAAACACGCCGTTACATCGCCCCACAGCCGCAGGATATCCCACCGCAAGCCGTCGGGCAGCGCCACGGGGATATTGGCGAAACGACCAACTTCGCGCAGTTCGAGCCGCTGCCCATCGAACTGCCCTAAGATCGCTCGGCCACTCTCCGCGCCGATATCGATCGCGAGATACTGAGCTTGATCCATCATTGATCCTCAACTAACTTGGTTTGACAGAGGGTATTGTGCGGAAGCCGGATGTCCCGATGATAGAGCGCATCGCCGCTCCTGTCAATTAGGAGGCGAAACTTCTTTGCAATGAGCCGCAGAACGGTCTGAGTGAACTCGTCTCGGCTTAGTAGCCTGCTTCCGGCTGATAGGCGCGTACATAATCGATCGCAAAGCTCTGTGGGTAGTTGGTTGTCGTCGCCTCGGGGAAACGGTACATCGTCAGCATCCACTGCATGGGGTAGTTTGGTGATTGATGGATGCGGCGCAGATGCCGATTATCGAGATAAAAATCGATATGCGTGGGCGTCCACTCCAGCGCGTAGATGTGGAAATCGCTGGCCCTGATGTTCACGACATCGTTGTAGAACTCGTCTCGGATGGTGGGATCTTGCCAAGGGTGCAGGCCATAGCCGATCGTGCACGTAGTTGACGTAACCGATTTGCCAAAGAGCTCGAACATACAAATTTCGGCGCTCTGCTCAGGCTCCTCTTCAAACCCGATCAGCCAGAGGGCCGCGAGGAAACCGGGCGTCGCGACACCCTTCGCCCGACACTCAAAGTAGCCGTATTGAGGCGTGTAACATCGCTGTGTGGCTTGTTCCTCACGTACGACAAGTTCCGCCTTAAAGCGATGCTGGCCTTGGGTGCTGCCCAGAGGCCCGGCAAAGACACCGGTCTGCAGGGCCGAAACCCGCAGATCTCCATCAAACTCGGGGCACCAGGGCTGTTGGTCTGCTTGTATCTCCAGCAGCAGTTGCGAGTCGCGTAATCGATACGAGGGGGCCGAGCGCTCACGCGAGCTCCACTGCGGCAGATAGGCGGGCACCCACTTGGTGAGATCTAACGCTGGTTGTTCGAATTCATCGTGCCATTCAAGCCGATAACCAGGTTTTTCCAGGGGATTGGCAGGGTAATCGGACATAAACTCCACCTCTCCTTTCCGCTTCGGTATCATACCAAATGCGGCTGATCGCTCACAATACCTTCCTACGGTAGGCGAAAACGGCATTTCCTCTACCGCATCCCAATGCCAAAAACAGCTCGATACTAAGGGTACTAGACGTGAAATGGGACCGCCATAAATAGACTTTTTCTGCTTCCCCATCTATAATTTAGCCATTCTATCAACGTTGCTAGCTATCTATTGGATCACAGCCTTGCAGCACCTGCAGGGTTAATTGTTGCGGAATGGTGACGCGGCGGGGTCGCGTAGCCATACGCAACTTAGGGGGAAGAATGATCCAAGCCGTAATCTTCGATCGTGATAACACCCTGCTGATGTTCGATAAACAGAAGATCGCGCACTTCGGAGCGAAGATCTACGCTATCGCGCCGCACGTGCCGATCGCAGCAGCGGAGACGCTCTGGGAGACGTGGCACGGAGCCTGGCCCCGCACCGTCGAAGAAGAACCGGCCTTCTGGCGCGCTTTCACTTCGCATCTCGGCCAGCGCTACGGCCTCACCGATGCAGCCATCGACGCGCTCTGCGAACTGTTCGAACAGTACCACACCTGCTTCAGCCCCTTCGATGACGCCAACCACTGCCTGCACGCCCTGCACGACGCTGGCTTGCGCTTGGGCCTGCTCACCAACTTCGAGCTGCCCAGCATCGATCGGACGCTCCAGCACGCGGGCATCGACCCCGACTTATTCGAGGTGAGCCTGTCGAGCGGCACGCTCGGCACCTGGAAGCCCGACCCACGGGCCTACCGCGCGATCGCCGATGCGCTCGATCTGCCGCCCAGCGCCTGTGCCTTTGTGGATGACGACCCGATCAATGTGGCGGGCGCCCGCGCCGAAGGTATGCACGCCTTCCTGCTCGATCGCAAGCATAAATACCGCGATCTATCCGAGCAGATCATCGAATCGCTGGAGCCGCTGCCGTTGATGTTGGCGCGCTCGGTGACGGTGGGCTCGCTGACCGTGTAGTGCTTCAGCTGATCACGCGCCCGTGGCGTACCCGCACAGGCCAATGCCGCGCCAGATACTCCTCCAACGCCTCGCGCAGAATGGTCGATGTGACGTACTGCGGTTGCAACTGCCACTCGGGGTCGATGTAGCCGCCATGCGCCTCGAACTCCCAATCGCTGGCCGCCACCCGATAGCGCCGTTTTGGGTCGGCGGGGCGACCTGCCACCAGCAGTTGACCGTTCACCCACGATGCGCCGCTCAGATGCAATAAGCCTGGCGCCTGCCCGCGCAGAAGCCGCGATGGTGTTTGCCCAACAACCGCGTCGAGTCCACGTTCCACCATGGTTCGCAGCATCTCTCCGGTCATCATCGTGACGCCGGGTGTTGCGATCGATGGGCACGCCTTCCATAGGGCGAGGCGGGTCAGCGGGCCATCCTCCAACGGCCCGACGAAGGCCTGCCCAACCGCTGCGATGCCGACATCGGCGTTCATATAGCTGCGTAGCATATCGGCCAGCAGATTACCCACGCCGCACTCGCGGTCGAGGGCGAAATCGAGCGGCTCGGCCAGATCGCCAACGATGATATCGAGGAACTGCTCGATCTCGTGCTCCAACTCCTCTATCCGCTTCAGCAGTGTGGCCGATTGCGGGATCGTATTGGTGATTTGCAACGTGCTGACCTGTTCGACCACCAGACGGTCGTTGCGCCACGATAGATCGATGCGACCGAGGTGTTCGGCAAAGCTGCCCGCCTGCGCAATGGTGATGCTGCCAAACTGCTCGCCCTGAGGTAGCAGGCTGTGCGAGTGGCCGCCGATAATCAGGTCCACCACGCCCTGAAGCGTCGCCGCTAGTTCGCGGTCGGCCTCTAGCCCCATGTGCGAGAGCAGAATGATCGCTTCGGCCCCATCCTGGCGCAGCGCCGCCGACATATCGAGGATCGTGGGCAACAGCGGCGATACGGTCAGGTCGTAGAAGCTTTCGTAGCTGCCATCAACCGGCGAGGTGATGCCGATCAGGCCGAGGTAGTGCCCATCGGCCTCCAGCAGGGTGGTTGGTTGCGTGCCCGCGAACGGCGCGCCGTGTGGCTGACGCACATTCGCCAGCAGCATTGGGTAGCTCGCTGCCGCAGCGTGCTCGGCCAGGATCTCAGGCCCGAAGCGCTGTAAGCTCGCATTGCCAACCACCACCGCATCGCAGCCCATCGCGCTCAGCAAACGGTGCATCGAGGCGCCTTTGCTCAGGTTGCTCATGCGCTCCGTTAAATCCTCGCTATCGCCGGTATCGAAGTAGAGCACCGTCTCGTTGGGGTGTTCGAGACGGGTCTGCTCGATCAGCGTGGCAATACGTGTCAAACCAGTTATTCGCCCGTGGATGTCGTTGGTATGGAGAAGAATCATGCTCGCCTCGCACTTGTGCCTTCGTAGCTACAGGAGCGCACTGAAACGCGGTTGCTATTGGGGCAGTTAGAAGTTGCGGCTATGATACCGCACCTTGGGCGATTGCGCTTGAGGCTGGGGTTGGCGTATCTGTACGGCGTCGGATACACGAATGGACGAGACAGCAAGTCTCGCCCATCCTGCATATTCCAACGATACTACTTGAGTTAGGGCACGCGCTCGATGCGTCGCACCGACCCGGTGGGGGCACTAAACGGGATCAAGTAGACGGTGTCAGAGGAGCGTACACGCAGCAGCGCGCCTTTTGTGAAGCGATAGTACTCGGCTCCATCGCCCTGCTCGGGCGCGGTGGCCCAACCGAGTGCTTGCCGCACACCGTCAACCTCGCGCCACACCTTGCCGAAGCCGCGAATCGGCTCGTACAGGCCGGGAGGCGGAGTTTCGCCACCACTCTCGGGTTGTCCCTCGTACCAGGTGTCGTTCACTACATTCCACTGCATCGTTCCATCGGGGTTGGTGTGCAGGATGCCGATGGCGTTGCCGTAGCGCGAGCCGAGCCGCTCGATCCAGAACATCGCGCCGCGCTCGAACGGCTGGTAGGCTACATAGGCATCGGCGAAGTAGGCCGAGGCACAGCCTAATTCCTCGCGGTACGCCCAAGCGGTGTTGGCCAAGCTCGGGCCAAGCTCGAAGCAGGTGTTATTCAGGCCGGTTGTGGTGCTGCCCAGCAGGCCCAGCAGCACCTCGTAGGGTGTGCCCGCTAGCTCGGGGTGGTGCTCCATGCGGCGGCGCTCGAAGTACTGTACGGTGCCGACCCATTCGCCCGTATGCTCGGTGGTGGCTTGGCTGATCGGGTAGCCGAAGCGCTCCAGGCCGCCGTTCTGTTCCCAATAGCGGAGAAACACACCGCAGAGGTTTTGGCCTGTCAGTTCGAAGTAGCGGCAGCCGCTGCGGGGCGCGTTATCGCGGGGCAGAGTCTCCCAGGGGCGACCCTGCATTTCGAGCAGTTGCGCGCCCAAACGTCCGGCCATCACACCCAAGCCCTCGTTGGCGTGATCCTCCAGGCGGTCGCGCTCGAAGTACTGCATCGGGCCTGTCCAATCGCCGTTGTAGGCTTCGTAGCGCTCGGTGATCGGGTAGCCGAACACGGCCAGGCCGCCGTTGCGCTCCCAATACTCGCGGATCGCGCCACTGATGCAGTAACCCGTCTCGGGGAAGCAGCGCTCATCGGATTGCGCCTGTGCCGAGAGCGGCAGCATAAGAATAATCAGTAAGGTGAAGAGTAGTTTTTTCACGAGTAGCTCCTTCCACTAATGTATCGGAACCATCGATTTGTAGTATAGGCTCGTGTTATAAGGCATGGATTGATAGATTGCTCTTGTGTGCCTCAAAAAGAGATGAGAATGCTGATAATACGGTAAGCATGACGTATTCCTTGTTGGGTATCTTTTGTGCGTGATGAGCCTGGTGGTTTTGTGTACGAGTGGATAAGGAGTGGTAACAAAACGCGGGCTGCTTCACAATGAGGCAGCCCGCGCACCAGAGGTAATGATATCGAGGGATTTAGCCGTTCTCGGTGCGGTGGAAGATCTCGGCGTAGGCCATACCGTGAGCTGCGCCGTTATCGGCGAGCCGCTTGCGCACGAACTCCTCGACCTGTGCGAAGCGCGCGCCGAGCTGGCTGTCGTGCGCCCGCAACGCAGCGATCTTGATGTCGATGGTATCGCTGACATCGATCGCGTAGTTTGGCTCGGGCGTACCAGTAATGAGGATCTCGCGCACCTTGTGGGGCATCAAGCCCTCATCCAACAGTTCGGGGAAGTCCCACGGATTTTGCGAGGCGGGGTAGACGGCTGCTAGCGTGGCTTGGCCCGCCGCCAAGTGATCGGGGTGGTACGCGCCGATCGAGAGTTGCGGCTTCCACGAGCGTTCGGGGGTCTGGCAGACCAGACGGGTCGGGCGGAAGCGGCGCATCAGGCGCACCAACTCGCGGCGCAACTCGATGGTGGGTTGCAACAGGCCGTCGGGCAGATCGAGAAAGATCACCTGGCGCAACCCTAATATTTCAGCGGCTGCCAATTGCTCGGCATGCCGTATCTCGGTGATTTTGCGGCGCGCATCTGGCCCCACGTCCAGCGCATCGTCCGAGCCTCCTGCGGCGGCGTCGGTGCAGACGACCAAATACACATCCCAACCATCGCGAGCCCAAGCAGCCATTGATCCGCCGCACATAAACTCGGCATCATCGGGGTGTGCCACAACCACCATTGCAACACGAGATTCCTGCTCACTCATGGTAGATTCCTTGGTTCGATAAATAGGTTCTCAATACCCCGGTAGGGTATCAGGGATGCGAGGGCTTGTCAACCTCCTTAAGGCTGTTTCTTGACGCCATTTATTGCAATAGGATGCGCTTTTCACCCTCTACCTAAGTGAATCTTTTTTGCGAACTGCTCTTGAGTAGATAGAAAACATCTGGTTGAACAATGGTGGCATAGCACTATGCCTGTGGCGCGGTGTGCAACATCGCTTGCCATAGAGATTCTGGTATCATTTTGACAGGGGGATAAACGTCTCTTCTCCAACATCGTTGGGGCTAACCGAAAGCAAGGGCAGGTAACGGAAGAAGCTTGAAGAATGCGCATTCGGAGAGCCTCAATGTTATGTTCAACGAAAAGCACTGTGCGCCTGATACGCACTCCATACCGCAGTTGAGGGTATGCTATGTGGCAGATCGAGGCTCCGAATCGCTACATCCATGCCAACGCGAAAGCGCTATGGTATAATCCCTGCGGCTGCCAATACGGCATTCCTGTATAGTGCTCATCTCTTGGTACGTTGTCTGCATGATCAAACATGGAGATAACGAGCAAGAAAGGATCGAACATGCCCGCACAAAAATGGTCGAGCCCACCAGCGATGGAGATCGACCCTGCGAAGAACTACCGCGCAACTATCGAGACAACTCGCGGCACGATCGAGTTGGAACTCTACCCGGCTCACGCCCCCAAGACAGTCAATAACTTCGTGTTTCTCTCGCGCCAGGGCTTCTACGACGGTCTCACGTTTCATCGCGTGATCTCGAACTTTATGATCCAAGGTGGCGACCCGCTGGGCACCGGCACTGGCGGCCCCGGCTATCGCTTCGAGGACGAGACCTACGGCAACCCGCTCAAGCACGAGACGGGCGTGATCTCGATGGCGAACGCTGGTCCTAACACCAACGGCAGCCAGTTCTTCATCACCCACAGCCCGCAGCCGCACCTGAACGGTCGGCATACGGTGTTCGGCAAGGTGATCAAGGGCCAGGAAGTTGTCGATGCCATCCGCCAGGGCGACAAGATGACCAAGATCACGATCACCGAGTACTAGGCGATCATTCCACCAGAGGCGAAGCCCCAGCCCGTTCCAATCCGAGGAACTGTCGGCTGGGGCGTTTCGTTTGATACCACACTCTTTTGCTCGTTCTACAGCACCCTCGCCGCTATCAGCAGCCTCCCCCGACATTATACCGATAGACTCGACTCATAGAGGTTACGCAATTCCTCGTTGCGCCGCAACCGCGCGAAGAGATTGCGCTTGGTATTGTAGACCTCTTCGACAGTCGCGAAGAACTGCGGATACTGCATGAAAATCGTGCGTGGCGGCGACTGATTCACAAAGCTCTCCAGCAGCACCACGCGCTCGCTGGGTGTTTCGACGAGTTCGTTGGTGATACGCCAGATCGTAGCGCGGTCTAGCTCGGCAAGCGCCACCTGCTCGGGCGTGGGGGTGCTGTGCGGCACGATGGCCTGCTGCACGCGCTCGTTGCTGCTGTGTCGCCGCACCAAGTCGATAATCGTTGTGGTGACGCAGGTGCGCAAATAGCTCAGTATCATGGCTAGGTTTGGGAAGTTCGCAAACCGCTCGGGCGTGAGTGCCAGCCAGGCGCGTGCGAATGCCTGATCTGCGATATCGGCAACCCATTCGTTGGTGCTGACTTGGGCGCTACAGCGCATGGCCCAACTCATCAGCAGGTTACGATAACGAGCGTGGATAACAGCCCATGCCTCGGCATCTCGGTGCAGAATCGCGCAACGAAACAGTTCGTAGTCCTTGCTTGTCTGTTCGTCCATGATCTCCCTCTTATGTGAATGAGTAGGCATCACAAGCACATACCATCTGCAAATGCTGCTGCGTCGCCTGTGGATCTGGCCTCATCGACAAATCAACAAGCTTGTCCGTTGGTATGATTCAGGGCGTATCAGATGATTTTGAAGTTGTGTATATAATGTGTCCGATTCTCGAAAAGAAGCTTATTATTTCAGCAATTGCTCCAAAAATTGCTGATCAGACGTTGTTGGTTGCTTCTTTCATCCATTGCTTGTTGATGTTGGGCCAGGTTTGTTTGGGGTATGACGCCGACGGATGAGCACCCACCCAATCACCAGCACTGCAAGCACGACGATCGCTAACAGCGCGTAGGGAAGCCAATACCCTCGTTCTTGCATCCGTCGCGCCTCGTGGGCCAGCGCCAGGGCACGCTCGACATCGCCATCCGCAAAGGCGAGCTGTGCGTCGTTGAGCCTATTCGACACGATTGTGCCAAGCAGCGGCATGCGGTTGTTCGGTTCCTCGGTGATAAGTTTCGTCAATGCGCTCAGCTCATCGAGCTTGCCCTCGATCTGATTCATCACCACCATCGTCTCTTCAGAGTTGTTGGTGCGCTTGAAGGCGTTGCGCCAACTCTGCCCACATGGCCAGCCCTTCGCCGCACAGGTACGCTCCAACGCGGGCACCCGATCGAGCATCTCCTTCACTTTATTGATCTGTTGCTGCGCGTCGTCCAACTTATGCTCGGCCCACGGTTGCTGCCATTGCGTACACACGACCTGCAAACCCTCGCAGCGTTGGGAGATTGCGCGCCCAACATGCAGCGTATCGATGGATTGCTGCACCTCGGTGAGCAGTTGCGGATCCAATGAGCCGATTTGTTGGTGAAGGCTCGTCGGCTCGATCCCACTGTTCTGTGCCGAAGTGCGGAGCGCCGTGTATTGCCCTAGCAGCGTGTGCGATTTGTTGAGCTGTTCGCGAAGCGAGCGCAAACCAGCGATTGTATCGGGTAGCGGATTCCAGTACTGGTTGCACTCCAGCTTCAGCCGCGCGCAGTCGCCCATAATCGCCCCGCTGTTCTCGAGCACGGGCATCAGTGTGTCGAGCCATTGACGAGTGCCGTCTAAATCGCCGCTGATGAACGAGGCGCTCAGCGACGGTGGTGCCGTTAGCCCCTGCTGTTTGAGCAACAGTTCGGCTTGCTCGATACGACTGTGCAGGGCATCGCGCTCATCAAGACGTTCGTTCCACGTTGCAGGGAATACGCGCCCTCGGAACAGGTGCGAGAGATTGCTGGAACTAGCGCGCTCCGCGAGCACCATCAACTGCCAACTGGAGATCGGCCCGTAGGTGCGCTGCGCTTCGTTCAGCACATTGCGCAGAGTCTCAGGGCCGATGGCCGCCGCGAGATCGCGAAACACTGCCGCACCAACCACGTATTCGCAAGTTATCGAATGGCGTTGCTGGTGGTTCCACTCCATCAGGGCCTTGCCATCGCAGGGTTGCGTGTCGACGTAAGGTCGAGGAAGGTCGGTCACACGTTCGGTGAGATATTCGGCGTAGCCCTCGATCATCCATGGTTCGGCGAAGTTATGGCTATTCGCCCAATAGTGCGTGCCCGCATGCTTGATCATTCTTTCTGGACTGGTAGAAGATATATAGATCGCACCTTTGTCATCAATCAAATCATTGTCTCCGACCAGTCCTTTGTTTTCAGATTCGACTACAAGGACGCGCATATAACTGCCATTGAGCGGCACTCCTGCAATCTCGTTTAATTCTGATAATGCTTCCTTGAGCTCCTTGAGCGCCTTATTGCCCGTGAGGTCATCTTTTTGCGGCGCACAAACGCGCAATGTCAGTTGATGGGCGTCCAATTGGAATGGTTCGTCATGTACGTAAGGTACATACGGAACCGGAAGACCAGCTAGCCAACTACCGAGATTACACATAGGGTCCTGTGGGGGTGGGCTAGCGAAACTTGAACCGACTGCGAGCAATAAACAACCGACACTCAGTAGTAGAGCGCGTAACCAAGACATGACAACCCTCCTATCGATAATGGAAGTTCGTCACAACGCAACTACCTAAAGGGAGGAGATAGACGGCGCAACGTATCACAATTGCCCTCAGAGGGAGCCGCGGTGTGAAAAGTTTTTTACATTTACTAATGTAAGAAAAATTGTTTTTTTACGAACGGAATGTGAGAGGATGTGGTATACTTCTGAGAAGACAGAGCTATGATGTGGCGGGCCATAGCTCATCCACAGCCCGCCAGTAATGACTAGCGAGCCAGGAGAACTACTAGAACGAACAGGACAATCAGCATGATCCCAATCATGGGGCCAGTGCTTGGTGGAGTGGATGCTTCAGGCTCGATGATAACAATTCGTTTCGGTTCGGACGAGGCTGCGGGTGATGCGGAGAGTAACAGGACAAGCAGGGCGAGTAGAGACAGGAGAGCGGCTTCCATAACACACCTCCTTGTGACATATCTCACCGCCAATTCAGTGAGTTTTGTAAGGTTATGTAAGAAACCTTACATCAGAATGATAATGTATGTAGTAACGATTGTCAATAGGCATGAGATAACAATTCGTAAGGAATCTTGCATAATGATTTGTACTGAGGTATAATTCGCGTAAATATTGGCAGGAGGAGCACGATGCTAGGATTTCAGCCAGAATCGTCTCAATCGGCCTCTAATGTGAATAACGACCTCAGTTCTGCGCTTTTGCAACTTCTGCCTCCAGGGACGCGTATTCCTCCCCTGTATGATCTCGTCTATCAAATTCTCCGTAAGTGGGAGCTAAGTGAAGAATATGCTCGGCTCGGTTGGGCGATGCGTTGGGTCGAGCTAGGCCGCATCCTCCCCGAGCAGCTCGCGCCCCTGCTTGGCGAGCGCGCCGCGAAGAGCGCCTCGGCATTGCTCTCCACACGTGTTGGCTCCAGCCCATCGCCGCATCGCGATTTCGAGCAGGTGCGCCAACTGTTCACCCTCACCTACCTCGATCAGCTTGCGTGCGTGGTGAAAATCGCCGAGTTGCTGGCGCAGTTGCGCCACAGCCCCGATGCCGATATTGTGTTGAGCCACGAGGTGATCACGGCGGCTGCGCACTGCTGCGAGCGTTTGGGGATGTGGCAGATCCGTGGCGAACTGCTGGATCGGCGCGCCCAACTCGATGATCCGCAACTGGCGCAGCACGCGCTCAAGCTGCTCGAAATCTCCGAGCCTGCCCGACAGAACCTGTTCGAGGCGCTGCAGCAGGATCTGCAGGCGTTGCTGCTTGGCCGCGGCCTCAACCCCACGATCAAGCGCCTGCCTCGGTATATTTACAAAGAGCTTGACGAGGTGCACGAGCAACGCCGAACGCCTAATGTGCGCCCCGATGCGGTATTGGTGGTGCTCGAACAAACGGCGGATTGCTACGTCGCGCTGGGCGCTATCAACAGCACGTATCGAGCGAACGGCACGCTGCTGCGCGATTACATCGGCGGCCCCCGCGATAACGGCTACCAAGCCATCCACACCACCATTAACTTCAAGGACCCGCACAGCGGTCAGACCATGCCCGTCGATATTCGGCTGGTCACGCCCGAGATGGAGCGCTTCAACCGTTCGGGTTATCTCGCCGAGCTGATGGGTGTGATGCCCCCGTTGCAGCAGGAGGTGTGGTGGCACGATTGCAGCCGCTGGCAAGCCTCGTACGATGGCTCATCGAACGAGATATTTGTGTTCACGCCGAAGGGCACCGCGATCTTCTTGCCACGCAATGCCACAGTGCTCGATTTCGCGGTGCGCATCCACCGTGATTTGGCGGTCTACTGCCAGGGCGCCAATCTCAACGGCAAGCGTGTCGGGCCGGGCGAGCGGCTGGCAAGCGGCTATATTTGCGAGGTGCTGATCAATCAGCAGGGCGAGACGGTTGATCAGCGCTTGTTGGCGCAGGTCAGCACACCATTGGCACGCACGAGCATCCGCCGCGCGCTGCAAAAGGCGAAAACTGGCGCGGAACGCGGTCGCGATACGTTGCTGAAGTTGCTGAAGAAACGCCTCGCGGAGCAGGAGGTATTCGCAAGCCCCGATCAGATCGATATGGAGCTTGAGCGGATCAGCCGCAGCCGCAACTATCACAGCATCGATGCCTTTTTTCGGGCCATCACACGGGGTGAGCTTGCGCCCGATCCCATTTTACGCATCATCATCAACAACTTATTGATCCCGCGATTGGAACTCGATACCCTGCCGAGCGAAGTGCGTCAGCGGGCCGAGCGCATTCATCTAGCACTGTGCTGTCGGCCCCGTCCGTCGCAACCGCCCATCGCAGTGCCGATTCACGGTGGGCGCGAGATCAGAGTGCATCAAAAGGGCTGCCGTTACATCAATGCTCTCGCCTACGAGTTGGAGTGGAACCCCAACGAACAGCGCGCTTATGCTGCCGAGGTGCTCTACGAGTGTTGGGATCGCCCGGGCTTGCTCTATCGATTCACTGGTGCGCTCAACCAGATCGGCGGCATTAACATTCGCAAACTCGTGGCCGATGTGCCAGAGCCGCGCTTGGCGCGCATCAGTTTCTCGTTCGAGGCTCCTTCGCGCCAGCATCTTGAGCAGGTGCACCAGATGCTCGACGAGATGCCCGAGCGCCGACACTTCGTGATGAGCGAGATCACGCTGATCGATAATTTCCGCATCACCTCGCCGTTGGTCAACCCGTACAACCCTGCTCCAGTGAGCCAACGCCCCTTCTTCGTCGGGCGGGCGCACGAGATCCAGGAGATCACTTCGTACGTCGAAAGCCCAGGCGCGCGGCATATTCTGATCCGAGGTCCAAAGCGGATCGGCAAAAGCTCGCTGATGAATCATCTAGGGCAGTACTATTTCAAAGATCACTCGATCATCGGGCGCTTGGATTTTCAGAGCCTGCCGACCGAGATGCTGCGCTTCGAGCGGCTGCTTGAGCGTTTGGCCGAGTTGTTGCGGCAGGAAGCGGGCACGCGGGGCAGGATCTACCATTTGGACACAACCCTGCTGCAGCGGACGCCCATCGATGCCTTCGCTAACTTCCTCGACGATATTTACAACCCCACCACATCCAACCGAATCATCGTGCTGCTCGATGAGCTAGGTGTGCTGGCTAGTCGTCTGCTCGCAACGGGTCAGGAGAGCGAGTTCTTCGAGCATTGGCGTGCGCTGCTCAACGATCCGCGGGTGTATGAGCGGTTGGTGTTTATCGCCGTGTTGCCCGACCATCCTGTGGAGCGGATGCGGCGCAAGGCCGAACAGCCGTTGTTGCGCTACGGTGAGCTTGGCATGCAACTCTCGCTCTCGGTGTTGAGCGATGCCGATGCCCGCGACCTCATCGAATCGCCGGTTCGCGATCATCTCGATTACACCCCCGAGGATGTCTCTCTGCTGCTGCAAGAGACAGGTGGGCATCCCTACTACATTCACCTGGTGTGCAGCCATATCGTCAATGAGATTAAAATACAGCGCAGACGCAGCGGCTTGCGGGTGCATCAGCGCCAAACCGTGCCCAACTCCTTGATCCAAGAGGCGCTGCAACGGGTGCTGCACAACGATGATGCGTTCCATCACCTGCTCGCCGATAGCACGCCCGAGACGACTAGTGTGCTGCGGGCGATCGCCACGTTGAGCCGTTCGGGCGACCGACTCTTCCCCTATAGCCGCATCAGCAGGCTGCTTGAACGCAAACACCATCGTATCGATAGTTCCGCGATTACGGCAGCGGTGAAAGAGCGCCCCGATCTGCTGGTGGAGCAGGATCAGATGGTGGGCATTCGCGCGGCGCTGATGGCGCGCTGGCTCGAACGAGAGGGAATATAGCAACGAAGGCGTGCACAGCAATTTCCCGGCGGAAGCCGAATCGTGGATAGCGCAAGATTACGTAGGTGATGGCCACGTTTGCCAACAGCAGGAGGCTGCAAACGATGAATCCATATCGTCAAAATACCCTTCTTGAAGGGATGCTTGAGAAACCAGATCGCTTTATTGGGCTGCGCGATGAGCTAGAGTGGGTGCTCGCTCGCGTCACCGAGGAACGCCCTGCCGCGATCTCGCTGGTTGGCCCATTGGGGATCGGCAAAAGCGTCCTGATCAGGTATCTCGTCGAGCCGAACGGTGCGCGGCGCACGTTTAGGCACGCCATCGGCGAGCAGTTTGAGGATGATCCTGAGCGTCTGCTGTTTATACGACTCAACGGCGGCGAGCCGGAGAGCGATCGTGCGGCCAAGAACTGCCTGATGGAGGTGTTGTTCGGCCTGCTCTGCGATTCGTTGAAGGAACTGTTTGCCATCGACGATGTGCGCCTGATTCCGCTGGAGCGGATTACAAAACAGCCCAAAGTGCGCGATCTGCGTGCGCAGATTCAGCGCGCGATCGAGCGTGTGCGCAACGAGGCCGACGATCAGGAACTCTACGAGCGCTTCGAGCAGACGATCGGCACGCCCTCGCTTGATGCGTTGTTGAAGCTGTTGAACGTGCTGAGCGGCTGGGGCTTCCGCGCGATCTTCGTGATCGACGACTTCGATCAGATCGCGCCGAAGTTGAGCCGCGCCGATTTCGATCATTTGCGGGTGTTGCTGACCGCCGCCTCGTTGGTGATCGCGACGCGCCTTTCGCTCAGCAAACTAGTGCCCGCCGAGGTGCAGACTTCGCCGTTCTTCAACCTGGTGCAACGGCTCGGCATGCGCAGCCTCTATTTTTGGCCGCCGGAGGAGGCCGAGCGCCTGATCACCGAACCACCTAAGTGGCAGACGCCGCAGGTGCTCCAGTTCACCAAAAACGATGTGAAGTTCATCTTGGAGTTGACCGGCCTGCATCCCGACCTCATCCGGGTGGTGTGTGAGGCGTTGTATATGCGCTACGCGCGTCGCTCGCCGACGCTCGGGCAAGATGTCATTCCCGAGAGCGATCGGGTGGTGTTGCGCGCTCAACTTGGCACGCTATTTGCCGATTCGTTTGCGGCATTGTGGCATGCGTTGCCGGAAGATCAGCGCATTATGCTCAGCCGAATTGCCAACGACACAATTACCGTTGATAATTCACTCACGTCAACATTGATCGCTGTGATCAATAACGGCTACATCACGTGCGAGAAAGGGCGGTATCGTCTATTTTCCTTGTTGTTCCACGATTATGTGATCGAGCAGACGAACGCTGGACAGAATCTTCCACTAGAGACAGAGCCACGGCCCGTGAAAGCGCAACTCACCGAGTTGGAGCAGAAGTTGCTCGGCATTTTGGCCGCACGTTCGGGCAGCATCGTCGAGCGGAGCGAGATCATCGCACAACTGTACCCCAAAGCGTCCAAGGACGAACTGCATTCGCATAATAGCCGTCTCGATGCGCTGTTGTTTCGGTTGCGTGGCAAACTCGAAGGCGGAACACAACAAATCGAAAGTGTGCGGGGACAAGGCTACCGTCTCGTTTCCGTCAAAGAATAGGAGTATTCATGAGTCCAAAACTGCTCGCTTGTTATCGGCTGCCGGTAGCCACGTCTACTCAGGTCGGCCATGTTCGTGTCGTGTTCGATCGCAATCAGCAAGCCTACCTTGCCGATAGCAAAGTCGTTTCAGCAGTTCCTTCGGGCGATTTTCTGGTGTTGACGGCTGCTAATGATCAGGTGTATTACGTGAAGAGAGACCAGTTTTTGGCGCTACAGTCGGCTCCGAAGCCGGGCAAGCGCCGTAAATAGTTACGCTCTTTGGTATGAAGGAAGGGCTGCGATTGGGCATTGGGATGCTCAGTCGCAGCCTTTTTGTGTGGGTGGGGCGAAGCGCAATGCGATTCTTTGTCATTCCGAGATGTCGATATGGCGGGGCAATATGGAGAGGGGCAGAAACTCGTCTTGCGCGCCCATTCAACGACCAGTTCTCAAATAGAGTCATTCTGAACGAGTGCGCAGCACGAAGTGAAGAATCTCTCCGCCTCAACAACCTTGAGCGTTTAGCTTGCGCTCATCCCATCCAACGGCTAGTTTCTGAGTAATGAAGTGCGTAGCACGAAATGAGGAATCTCGTCGCTTTCGCATTGAGATCCTTCACTTCGCCTTCGGCTCGTTCAGGATGACGCTGCTGTTCTTCGCTTTCACGCTGAGATCGCTCATCTCATTCGAGATAACGGTGTGTTTTCGTTGAAACCATTGCCCCCTGAGTCATTCAGAATGGAGCGCAGCGAAGAGAAGGATCTCCTGTTCTTTGCGGCCTAGAGCGTCGAGTCATTCAGAACGGAGCGCAGCGGAGTGAAGGATCTCACCGTCTTTTACAAACTTGAGCGTTTGGGTTTTCAACGGCCTTTGGCGAGGAATACTTCTATCAGAAAATAAATACCATTGAAAACGAAATTAATGTCGAAATAAGTAGTTATTCCGCTGGATGTTGGAGGTATTCGCGAGTAAGAACATAAGGGGGATAAAACACCGTTTTACCGAGGAAACGCGCAAAATAACCACTAATTATGATACAATCGCCGTACCGATCTTTGCAAGGAGCACAACTATGCGTGTACTGGAAACGCGAGTATACCGTGGCCCAAATCTGTACGGCTATCGTCCGGTGATTCGGTTAACGCTCGATCTCGAAGAGCTAGAACAGTATCCTTCTGGTGTGCTACCTGGTTTCAACGACCGATTGGTGGCGCTGATCCCCACCTTGCAAGAACACGGCTGTTCGTACGGTGAACCAGGCGGTTTTATTCGGCGCTTGTACGAGCCAAACGACGAGGGCAGCTATGGCACGTGGCTTGGGCATGTCATCGAGCATATCGCGCTCGAAATCCAATCGTTGGCTGGCTCGCCTGTCACCTATGGCAAAACGCGCTCGGTGCCCAATCAGCCCGGCGTGTACTACGTGATCTACTCCTATCTGGAAGAACAGCTTGGTATTGAGGCTGGCGAACTGGCGTTGAAGTTGGTGCGCAGCCTGCTGCCCCCCGAACTGCCCAGCGCCCTGCCCGCCGACGAACTGGCGCAGTTCGATTATCAGCGCGAGCTAGAGGCGCTGATCGAGCGGGCCGTGGATGTGGCGCTCGGCCCGACCACCGCCGCGATCGTCAATGAGGCCCGTCGCCGCGATATCCCCGCCATTCGGCTCGATACACACAGCTTGGTGCAGTTGGGCTGGGGCAAGTATCAGCAGCGCATCCGCGCCTCGGTCAGCGGCAAAACCAGCAATATCGCCGTGGAGACGGCCAGCGATAAGGAGTTGACGATCAAACTGCTGGGCGATGTGGGCATTCCAGTGCCGCGACACATCGTGGTGCGCAGCGCCGATGAGGCCGTCGCCGAAAAATTGGGCTACCCGCTGGTCACCAAGCCGCTCGATGTGAGCCACGGGCGCGGCGTCTCGATCCGCCTGATGAGCGCGGAGGAGGTGCGCAGGGGTTACGAGGTCGCCAGCCAGTTCACGCGCTCGGTGATCGTCGAGACGTTCTTGGAGGGCCACGACTTCCGCGTGCTGGTGATCGACGGCAAAGTGGTGGCAGTAGCCGAGCGGGTGCCCGCGCATGTGGTGGGTGATGGTGTGCACACCATCGGCGAACTGGTCGAGATCGTCAATCGCGATCCGCGCCGTGGCATCGGCCATGAGAAGGTGCTCACCCGCATTAAGATCGGCCATCAAGCGCACCGTCTGCTGGAGCAGGCGGGCTACACGCTCGATACGGTGTTGCCTGAGGGTCAGGTCTTCTACCTGGCCTCGACCGCCAACCTCTCGACGGGCGGCACCGCGATCGATCGCACCGCCGATATCCACTACGAGACGCGCGAGATCGCCCGACGCGCCGCGCTGGTGATCGGCTTGGATATCGCGGGCATCGACATCATCACGCCCGACATCACGCAGCCGCTGCGCGAGGTGGGCGGCGGCATTGTCGAGGTGAACGCAGGCCCGGGCTTCCGCATGCACCTGCAGCCCAGCGAGGGTCAGCCGCGCAACGTCGCCCGCCCCGTGATCGATATGCTGTTCCCGCCCGGCAGCGCCTCCCGCATTCCGCTGGTGGCGATTACGGGCACCAACGGCAAGACCACCACGGCCCGCATGGTGGCGCACATCCTCAAGATGAATGGCGAACGCGTCGGCCTCACCACCACCGACGGCATCTACATCGACGGGCAGTTGTATATGAAGGGCGATATGACCGGGCCGTGGAGCGCTCGCGTGGTGCTGAAAGACCCGACCGTCGATTCGGCGGTGCTAGAGACGGCCCGTGGCGGCATTCTGCGCGAGGGCATTGGCTTCGACCGCTGCGATGTGGGCGCGGTGCTGAACGTCAGTTCCGATCACTTGGGGCTGCGCGGCGTCGATACGCTGGAGCAGTTGGCCGAGGTGAAGCGCTTGATCGTGGAGATTGTGCGCGATGATGGCGCATCGGTGCTCAACGCCGATGATGCGCTGGTGGCGGCGATGGCCGAGCACGCCGAGGGGCGCATCGTCTACTTCAGTATGCAGGGCGGCGAGGGCGCGAGCGACCTGATCAAGCAGCATATCGCCGATGGCGGTTGTGCGGTGGTGCTTCAGCCGGGCGTTCGCGGGGAGATGCTGGCGATCTACGATGCCGACCAGTACATCCCGCTGCTGTGGACGCACCTGATCCCCGCGACATTAGAGGGCAAAGCGCGCCACAATGTGGCGAATGCGCTGGCGGCGGCGGCGATCTGCTATGCGCGGGGCGTCTCGGTTGAGAATATCCGCCAGGGCTTGCGCACGTTCGCCACCAGCTTCTATCTTGCGCCGGGCCGCCTGAACGTGTTCGACGAGCACCCCTTCCGCGTGATCGTGGACTACGCGCACAATCCAGCGGCAGTGCAGGCGCTGGCCGACCTCGTGACGCAGTTGCGCCCGAACTACCGTCGCGTGATCGGCGTGGTGGCGGCACCGGGCGACCGCCGCGACGAGGATATCGCCGCGATCGGCGCGATCGCAGGGCGCACCTTCGATCTGCTGATCATCAAAGAGGACAATGATCGGCGGGGGCGCGAGGAGGGAGAGATCGCGGCGCTGTTACAGCGGGCCGCCGAAGGCGCGGGCATGCCCAGCGACCGCATCGAGACGGTGCTCGATGAGCTGGAGGCGGTGCGGCATGCGCTGGCAACCGCGCAAACCGAGGACCTGGTGGTGATCTGTGCCGACGAGATTCGTGCTGTATGGAAGACGGTGATTTATTACAAACCAAACGCGTAGGGTGATGGGGTGAACCAACAGTGCGGCGGTGGGTACACATCCATCGCCGCACTGCGTTGGGGATTATCCACAGATTACACAGATTGAGGATGAACCTACTCACTAAGTTACCTTGTCAACCTGCTTGGGTGGCGGTGCTTGCTCGGTGGGCGTGTCCTCCGATGCTAGAGAAGTCTTCACCTCAAACGGCAGTTTCGCGCCTTCGAGCGATGCGGCTTGTGCGAGTTGTTCACGAGTGACTTGGCAATCTGTGAGGTCGGCTTGACTCAGGTTGGCTCCCTGTAGGTCGGCTCCTCTTAGAATGGCTCCTCTCAGGTTGGCTCCTTCCAGGTTGGTCCCTCTCAGGTTCGCGACTTGCAGATTGGCCCCTCGCAGAATGGCCCCTTCCAGGATGGCTTCTTGCAGATTAGCCCCTTCCAGGATGGCTTCTTGCAGATTGGCACCTTGCAGGTTGGCCCGTTGCAGGTCGGTCCGTTGCAGGTCGGCCCGTTGCAGGTCGGCCCCTTCCAGGTTAGCTCCTTGCAAGTAGGCACCTTGCAGGTCGGCTCCAATCAAGAGTGCCCCAATCAGGTTTGTCCTACTCAGATTTGCCCCACTCAGACTTGTCACACTCAGATTTGCCCCAATCAGGTTTGTCCTACTCAGATTTGCCCCACTCAGATTTGCCCCACTCAGATTTGCCTCTCTCAGATTTGCCCCACTCAGCTTGGCCTTACTCAGCTTCGCTTTACTCAGAATCGCCCCATTCAGCTTCGCCTTACTCAGAATCGCCCCACTCAGGTCCTTCCCACTCAGGTCTGCCCCTCTCAGGTCTGTCCCTCTCAGGATCGCCTCTTTCAGGTCTACCTCACTCAGGTCAATCTCATTCAGGATCGCTCCATTCAGGTCCGTCCCACTCAGGATCGCCTCTCTCAGATTTGCCCCACTCAGGTTTGCCTTACTCAAGATCGCCTTACTCAGGTCTGCCCCTCTTAGGATCGTCCCTACCAGGATCGCCCTTTCCAGAATCTTCCCACTCAGGTTCGCCTCACTCAAATCTACCCTACTCAGATCTGCCTCTTCCAAGAGCACCCTTTCTAGAATCGCCCCAGTCAGGTTCGCGTCACTCAGGTTTGCTCCTCTCAGGATCGCCCCAGTCAGGTTCGCTCCTCTCAGGATTGCCTCACTCAAGTCCGCCCTACTCAGATCAGCCTCGCTCAGGATTGCCTCGCTCAAGTCCGCCTTACTCAGAATCGCCCCTCTCAGGATCACTTCACTCAGGTTTACACCATTCAGGGTCGCTTATACCAAACTGACTATTGCAGGTTTCAGTTCAACTTCTATATCAATATCGTTTCCTTCGTAGGCCGTAATGAGCTTAGCTTCATATAAAAATTGTAGGACAGTAGCTTTTCTGGCTCCATCTAAAACTCGAAGCACTGTTAATGTTCTCGCCCGTGCAACGCTGCGAACTTCGTCGCCAGCTTTGGATGCTCGCAGTTTATTATTGTTATCGAGCAAAAGTTGGCTCATTTGGTCGAGATAAGCGTTTAGTGCCGCTTCCTGTGCGCGTTGTTCCTCAAGATTGTGAGCCTCCTGAATACGTTGTTCTTCAATCTTGCGTGCTTCTGCCTCGCGGCGTTCCTGGAGTTTGAGTGCATAGCGATTCTCTGAGCGATTAAGGAAAAAGCCGCCAATTGCCAACACCAATGGCACAAGCAGTAGGTCTAGCCAATCCCATAAGGTCTTAAATTGGGGAATCGCCTGTTGATCTGCGGTCAGTTTAGGGGTGCCGAAGCCTGTCCAATCGGGCTCGGGGAACACGCCTGTAGCGTAGCCTGCGATGACAACCCAAACAGTGTAGAGCACTACAATCACAGTAGCGATGCCTAAAACGATGAGCAACCACCGCAAATAGCCCTGCCACTTTTGCATATGTTCCTCTGCGTTTGTAGCTTTTTTGTCGGGTTATTTGTATTTAAGAAATGTTTAGGAAATGTTTTCAGTGGAATAAGCAATCAAAAGTCTGTTTAGTATGTATCATACCATTTTAATGTAACGAAAAGCGCTGTCATTTTGTAATATGCCCTACAATGACAAACGATGAGATTCCTCATTTCGTTCTGCGCACTCATTCGGAATGACAATGAGATACTTTTGAATGCAACGAAAAACACTGTCATCTCGAACGCACGTGAGAGATCTCAATGCGCCCTACAATGAAAAACGACGAGATTCCTCATTTCGTGCTGCGCACTCCATTCGGAATAACAATGAGATACTTTTGAATGCAACGAAAAACACTGTCATCTCGAACGCACGTGAGAGATCTCAACGTAGATGCAATGAGAATCGCTGTCATCCTGAACGAGCCGCATGCGAGGTGAAGGATCTCGACGTGGGAGCAATGAATCGCATTGCTTTTGACCTGCCAGGTGCGTTTTGGAGCATCAGAAAGCCTTGGAAAGCATCTGACAGGTCGGCAAAGCGCTGCAATGAGTAGCATTATGCTTCGCCGTAAAAGCAGTGTCATCCTGAACGTAGTGAGGGATCTCAAGGCAGAACGACGCGATTCTTCAGATCGCTTGGTAGCTTGTTTGGAACGGCCAAATTGCGCTCCTTGAGAACAACGAACCCAGACGCTCAAGGCCGTAGGAGACGGGGAGATTCTTCACTTCGCTACGCTCGTTCAGAATGACAATTGTTCGCTACGCTCGTTACTCAGAAACTGACCGTAGAACGAGCCAAATAGAACGGAAGCCTGACGCTCAAGGCCGTAAGAGACGGGGAGATTCTTCACTTCGCTACGCTCGTTCAGAATGACAATATCCCGTCACCCGGTCGCCTGGTCACCTTGTCAGGCCTGCTTGTGTAGCTGGCGGAGCCTACATATCAAACGGCAGTATCGCGCCTTCGAGTGATTTGGCTTGCGCGAGTTGTTCACGAGTGACAGTACAACTTGTGAGTTTGGCTTTTCGCAGATCAGCCCCTTGCAGGATGGCCCCCGTCAGATTGACTCCATGAAGATCGGCCTCTTGCAGGTTAACCCCTTGCAGATTGGCCCTTTCCAGGTTAACCCCTTCCAGGTAGGCCTCTTGAAGGACGGTACCTTGCAGATTGGCGCCTTCCAGGTTGGCGCTTTGCAGTTTGGCTTTTTGCAGGTAAGCCCCTTGCAGGTTAGCCCCTTGCAGTTCAGCTCCCTGCAGGTCGGTCATAAACAGGATAGCCTCTTTCAGATTGGCCCCTTGCAGATTGGCCACTTGTAAGATGCCCATAAACAGGCGGGTCCCTTGCAGGTTGGCCCATTCCAGATTGGCCCCTATGAAGTTGACCTCTTCTAGGTTGGTCCTTTGCAGGTTAGCACCTTGCAGATTGACCCCTGTCAGGTTGGCCCGTTCTAGATTCGCCTGCACCAAACTCACTATGGCAGGTATCAACTCAGGTTCGCTTTCACTTTGCTTGATCCCGCCAATAAGCCCAGCCTCATATAAAAATTGTACAACAGAAGCTTTTCTGTCCCCATCCAGCCCTCGGAGCACCGTCAAGCTTCTCGCCCGTACGAGGCTGCGCACCTCGTCGTCTGGTTGAGATGTACGCAGTCCTTTATCCAGTACAAGTTGTGTCATTTGGTCGAGATAAGCGTTTAGTCCAGCCTCCTGTGCGCGTTGTTCTTCAAGATTGCGAGCCTCCTGAATACGTTGTTCCTCCAGTTTGCGCGCTTCCTCAATACGTTGTTCTTCAATCTTGCGTGTTTCCTCAATGCGCCGTTCTTCAAGTTTGCGCGCTGCTTCCTCACGACGCTCTTGGAGTTGGAGCGCTGAGCGAGTAAGAAGAAAACCGCCAATCGCTAGCACTGCTGGTATTAGCAGTAGGTCTAGCCAATCCCATAAGGTTTTAGATTGGGGGATCGTCTGTTGATTTGCGGTCAGTTTGAGGGTGCTGAAGCCTGTCCGATCGGGGTCGGGGAACACGCCAGTGGTGTAGCCTACGATGACTACCCAGCCAGTGTAGAGCACTACAGCCACCGAAGCGATGCCTAGAACGATGAGCAACCACCGCAAATAGCCCTGCCACTTTTGCATATGTTCCTCTGTGTTTGTAGTTTTTTTGTCGGGTTATTTGTATTTACGAAATGTGTGAGCTGTGGTTTCTGCCAAGTTGCTTCGTTTATATACCTCAATGAACATCGCTGTCATCTCGAACGCACGTGAGAGATCTCAATGCGCCCTACAATGAAAAACGAC
>ERZ777003.1528-NODE-1528-length-33897-cov-13.962591_pt1 | contig 33897 bp, 29 predicted proteins | sample MGYA00374956_ERZ777003 | MGnify/ENA primary metagenome ERZ777003 (study PRJEB29302, sample SAMN06268252) | bioreactor metagenome | isolation source: Joint BioEnergy Institute, California, USA | place: USA:Joint BioEnergy Institute, California, USA | collected... | reverse complement strand
CCGGCGTTATCTACGTCACAGACGGGTTTCCGTGACGCGGCAAACGAAGCACGAATCGCGTGCGCCGCGGCCGAGCAGGAATGGCGCACTCCCGTATCGCGGACCGACACGCCGAGGTCCGGCGTGGCCCGTGCACCGAAACGGCCATCGCCTCCGCGCCGCGGTCGGCTCGTTCGCCGTCGTACGGCCTGCACCGGGCGACCACACGGGCATGCGGCTCGGTGCGGCTGACGGCGCCTCGCTCACGTAGGTCGCGCTCGCGGGATCGAGCACGACCCGTTGACCGGGTCGCCCACCCGCACACGCGATCGGCCGCGTCTCTCCTGGGGTAGCGGCACGTATGTCCCTCGCTCCACGCCGCGTTGGCCGCGTTCCGGCGGCGGATGTCGCCGAGCCGGCCGAGCGGCATCCGCCCGCACCTCGCCAAGGCCATCTCCGCCGATGCCCCTCCCCTTGGTCATGCCATGACAATGGTTATGGTTGCGATAATCGTTATCACTATGCCAAGGTATGGGCGTATGTCGAAGGAAGCAACCGCCGATCAGGCGTTACGGGTGGCGCCGGAGATCCCGGCCTCCCCAGTGCCCCACCCCACATCCGCCGATCCCCCCGACCGGCCGCCGCGCGTACGGCACCGCCGGAACACGCTCGTCACGGCCGTCGCGACGCTGGGCGGGCTGCTCGTGCTGCTCGCCGTCGCGGGCGGCGCGGCGGTCGCGCTCGGGCCGGTCGCGATCCCGGTGGGCGACGTGGTGGCGATCCTCGCCGGACGGCTCGGGCTGCCCGTGGGTGAGGTGACGACACAGGAGGCGCTGGTCGTCGGCAACATCCGGCTGCCGCGCGTGATCACGGCCGCGCTGGTCGGGGCCGCCCTCGGCACGGCGGGCGCGGTGATGCAGGCGCTGTTCCGGAACCCGCTCGCCGAGCCCGGGGTGACCGGGGTGTCGGCCGGGGCCGCGGTCGGGGCCGTGCTCGCGATCACCTACGGCGCGGCCGGGACGCTCGCGCTGCCCGCCGCCGCGTTCGCCGGGGCCCTGCTCACGGCAGGGCTGGTGCACGGCATCGCCGCGGTGAGCCGCGCCCGCGGCCTCGCCACGGTGCTGCTGGTGGGCATCGCGCTCAACGCGCTGCTCGGGGCGGTGGTGTCCGCGCTGGTGGCGAACGCCCCGGACGAGCGGGCGCTGCGCGGGATCGTGTTCTGGCTGCAGGGCGACCTCGACGCCCGCACGTGGGAGCACGTGCAGCTCGTGCTGGCGCCGGTGCTCGCCGGGATCGCGGCCACCGCGCTGCTCGCCCGGGACCTCAACGTCATGCTGCTCGGCGACGACGCCGCCCGCACCGGCGGCGTGGACGTGCCCCGTACCCGGGGCGTGCTGCTCGCGCTCGCCTCGCTGCTCACCGGGGTGGCCGTGGCGGTGAGCGGCGTGATCGGGTTCGTGGGGCTGGTGGCCCCGCACGTGATCCGGCTGCTCGCCGGTCCCGACCACCGCCTGCTGCTGCCCGCGAGCGCGCTGCTCGGCGCGGCGTTCCTGGTGACGGCCGACACGGCGGCACGGCTGCTGATCGCCCCACTGGCCCTGCAGACCGGGGTGGTCACCGCGCTCGTCGGCGCGCCGGCCTTCCTCGGGCTCGTGCTGTGGTCCCGCCGGAGGGCCGTCGCATGATCGCGGTCGACGGCCTGCGGGTCACCGCCGGGACGACGGTGATCCTCGACGGGGTCGACCTCGCCGTGCCGCCCGGGCGGCTGCTCGGGCTCGTCGGCCCGAACGGCGCGGGCAAATCGACCCTGCTGCGCACGATCGCCGGGCTGCACCGCCCCGCGCGCGGCCGGGTGCTGCTCGACGGGCGGCCCGTGCACGACATGCGGCCCGGGGAGCTCGCCCGCCGCATCGCCTACCTGCCGCAGGAGGCCACGGTCGCGTTCCCGTTCACCGCCTACCAGGTGGTGCTCATGGGACGGCACCCGCACCTCGGCCGGATGGCCGTCGAGGGGCCAGCCGACCACGAGGCGGCCGAGCGGGCGATGACCGCCACCGGCACCATCCACCTCGCCGACCGCTCCATCGCCACCCTCTCCGGCGGGGAACGCCGGCTCGTGCTGCTCGCCAAGGCGCTCGCCCAGGACACCCCGGTGCTGCTCGCCGACGAGCCGCTCTCCGCGCTCGACCTGCGCCACCGGCTCGCCGTACTGCGGCTGCTGCGGGCCTGCGCCGACGCGGGCCGGACCGTGCTCGCCGTACTGCACGACCTCAACCTCGCCGCGCGCCACTGCACCGAGCTCGCCCTGCTCGCCCGCGGCCGGGTGCTCGCCGCCGGGCCACCGGCGGACGTGCTCACCCCGGACCACCTCGCCGCGGCGTACGGCGTGCGCGCGGTGGTCCGCCGCGACGACCTGACCGAATCCCTCACCGTGACCGCACTGGAGAACACGTGAAACACCTGCTCGCCGGGCCGGCCGCCGCCGTGCTCGGCCTGTCCCTGCTGACCGGCTGCGCCCCGGACCGGGGCAACGCCTCCCCCGCCGCGCCGGCCGGGCAGGCCGATGCCGCCTACCCGCGCACCGTCGAGGTCCCCGGCGACCCGCCGCAGCGGGTGACCGTACCGGCCCGGCCGACCCGGATCGCCGCGCTCTCCCCGGACGTGGCCGAGGCCGCCGTGGAGCTGGCCGGCGCCGGACGGCTCGCCGCGGTCCCGGCCTCGGCCGCCAACCCGTCGCTGTCGAGCCACGCCGAGGCGATGGCGTCCGTCCCGGTCAAGCTGCCGCCGGGCACCGACCCCGATCCCGAGCAGATCATCTCCCTCAAACCGGACCTGATCCTGCTCACCACCCGGCACGGCGGCGAGCAGGACGCCCGCGAGGTGCTCGCCCAGGCCGGCATCCCGATGATCGCCATCACCAACGGCTGGCGCACCCTCGAGGAGGTCGAGCGGAACCTCACCGTGCTCGGCCGGGCCCTCGACGCCGAGGCCAAGGCCCGCGATCTCGTCGCCGAGCTCGACCGCCGGGCCGCCGCCGTGGCCGAGAAGATCGCCGGCGTCACCGAACGGCCCGGCGTGGCGATCCTGTCGAACCAGGCCGACCGGCCGTTCCTCAACGCGGCCGACGTGCTCACCTCCGACCTGGTACGGCGCGCGGGCGGCGACCTGGTCGCCGAGCGCATCGGGTGGCGCACCACCGGCCCGGTCACCGCCGAGCGGCTGATCGCGGCGCGGCCGGACGCGATCCTGCTCGTCGACGTCACCGGCCGCGGCCGCGACTCGTTCCGGGCGCTGCTCGACGACCCGGCCGTGGCCGAGCTGCCCGCGGTACGGCAGGGCCGGGTCAGGCTGCTGCCCGCCCGGATCTCCTACGCCACCGGCGGCGTACGGCTCGCCGACGGCCTGGAGGAGATCGCCCGCTGGCTGCACCCGGAGGCGATGCGATGAGCGGGGCGGCGCCGGCCCGGCTGGAGCTGCCGGTGCGCGGCCACGTCATGGCCGCGGTGGCCTGCGGCTGGCTGAGCGCGGCCGGGCTGTGCCTGACCTACCTGGGCATCGGCGGCCTCGTCGACGCGGTGACCGGCGGCGGCGCGATCGGGTGGCGGCCACCGGCGCTGATGGCGGCCGGGATCGTGCTCGCCGTCGCCGGGGTGCTCGGCCAGGGCCGGGCGGGCGGGGCGGGCGAGGCGGTCGCCGAGACCGCGGTGCGGGCGCGCATCCACGCGGCGATCCTCGCCCGCGGCCCGCTCGGCGAGCCCCGGCCGGACGGCGAGCCGGTCACCGGGTCGCTCGCCTCGCTCGCCACCGACGGGGCCGCCAAGGTCGCGGCGTGGCGGGGCGGGTTCCTCGGCGAGCTCATCGCGGCGGTCACCACCCTGCTCGTGGTGGTGGCGGTGGTCGCGGTGGTCGTCGACCCGGCCGCGGCGGCCGTGCTGCTCGCGGTGGTGGCCACGGTGCCGGTGGTGATCGGGGGCTTCCAGCGCATGTTCCGCGCCTCCACCTCCGCCTACCAGGCCCAGTCGCGGCGGCTGGCGGCGCACTTCCTCGAGTCGATCCAGGGGCTTCGGCTGCTCACCCTGCTCGGCGCGGCCGAGCGGCGGTCGCGGCTGCTCGCCGAGGAGAGCGAACGGCACCGGCGGGCCACGATGCGGCTGCTCGCGGGCAACCAGCTCGTGCTGCTCATCACCGACGTGGCGTTCTACGGTGCGCTGATCGGCGCGGGCACCGCGGTCGCGCTGGTACGGCACGCCGAGGGCGCGATCCCGCTCGGCACGGCGCTCGCGCTGGTGCCGATCTCGCTGCTGCTGACCGAGCCGATCAGCGTCGCGGGCGGGTTCTTCCACATCGCGATGGCGGGCCGGGCGGCGCAGCGCCAGGTGGTCCGGGCGCTCGCCGGGGCCGGGGAGCGCCGTGCCGTACCGCCGCCGGGGGCGGGTGACGGCGAGGCCGCGGTGGAGCTGGCCGGGGTGGTGGCCGGGCACGGCGACGGCCCCGCCGTACTCGACGGGATCGACCTGCGGGTCGGCCACGGGGAGATGGTGGCGCTCGCCGGGCCGTCCGGGGCAGGCAAGTCGACGTTGTTGTCGGTGCTCGCCGGGGAGCTCGCGCCCCGCGCCGGGACGGTCCGGCTCTCGGCGCGCGGCGGCGGACCGGCGCGTACCGTGCTCGTGCCGCAGCGCGCCTGGCTGTTCACCGGAACCGTGGCGGGCAACCTGCGGCTCGCCGATCCGGACGCCGACGAGGAGCGGATGTGGTCGGTGCTGCGGGAGGCGCACCTGGCCGAGGAGGTGGAGGCGATGCCGGGCGGGCTGGACGCGCGGGTCGGCGAGGAGGGGCTCACCCTCTCCGGCGGGCAGGCGCAGCGGCTGGCACTCGCGCGGGCGCTGCTCGTCGACGCCGACGTACTGCTGCTCGACGAGCCGACCGGGCACATCGACGCCCGGTCCGAGCGGCTCATCATCGACACGCTGCGGCGGCTGCGCGGCACGCGAACCATCGTCGTGGCCACGCATTCGGAGGCGGTGATGGAGGTCGCCGACCGGGTGGTCGAGGTGGCCGGGGTGCGGGAGGTGGCGCGATGATCCGGCGGCTCGCCGCGTTCGCCCGGCCGTTCGCGGGCGTGCTCGCGGCGTCCACGGCGCTGCGGGTCGTGCAGCTCGGCCTGGGGATCGGGGTGCTCGCGGCCGCGGTGCACGCGGTCGGGCAGGCCGGGCGCGGCCCGGACGCGCCGGGCGTCGCGGGCACGGTGGGGCTGATCCTGCTGCTCGCCGCGGCCAAGGGGGCGGCGCACTACGGCGAGCAGTACCTGGGGCACTGGGTGGCGTTCACCGTGCTGGCCCGGCTGCGGACCGTGTTCTTCGACGCCCTCGCGCGGCAGGCGCCGGGGGTACTGCACCGGCACCGGTCCGGGGACCTCACCGCGCGGGCCACCGAGGACATCAACCGGATCGAGGTGTTCTACGCGCACACCATCGCACCGGCGATCGCCGCGGCGGTCGTCTCGCTCGGCGCGGCCGGGTACCTCGCGGTGGCCTCGCATCCGCTGCTCGGGGCGATCGTGCTCGCCGGGGCCGCGGCCTCCGGGCTCGCCGTACCCGGGCTGTGGCGGGGGCGGCTGCGGGAGGCGGCGCGGCGGCGGCAGCAGGTCCGCGGGCGGATCGCCGCGCACCTCACCGACACCATCGGCGGGCTGCGCGAGCTGGTGCAGCTTCGCGCCCTCGGGCGCCGGCGTGCGCGGCTCGCCGGGCTCGACGCCGAGGCGGGCGGGTACACCCGCACGCTGGCCGGGCGGGCCGCTGCCCGGCGCGGGGCCAACGTGGCGGTGCTCGCGCTGACGGTGTGCGCGGTGGCGGTCGCCGGGGCGTACCTGTGGCGGGACGGGCGGCTCGACCAGCAGGCGTGGTGGGTGGCCGTCGCGGTCGCCGTCGCGCTCGGGCCCGCGCTGAGTGCGGTGGAGGCGTTCGCGAGCGCCTTCGGCACCACGCTCGCCGCCGCGCAGCGGCTGTTCGCGATCGTCGACGCCGCGCCCGCCGCGCAGGCCCCGGCGGGTCCGGGCCCGGCCGTGGCGCGGCATCCGGCCGGGGCGGTGGTACGGCTGCGCGGGGTGAGCTTCGGGTACCCGGGGCCGGGCGGCCGTGCCGTACCGGTGCTCGACCACGTCACCCTCGACCTCGCCGCCGGTTCGACCACGGCGGTCCTCGGGGTGACCGGCAGCGGCAAGTCCACCCTCGGCTACCTGCTGGCCCGCTGCGTCTCCCCCACCGCGGGCCGGATCACCCTGGACGGGGTCGATCTGCGCGAGCTGCCCGAGGACGAGCTGCGGCGCCGGGTGGCGCTCGTCGACCAGCGGCCGTTCGTGTTCTCCGGCACGATCGCCGAGAACCTGCGGCTCGCCCGGCCCGACGCCGGCGAGGCCGACCTGCGGCACGTCATCGACGTCGTGGAGCTCGGCGACACCGTCCGGGCACTCCCCGGCGGCCTGCACACCCGGCTCACCGAGCGCGGCGGCAACCTGTCCGGCGGCCAGCTGCAGCGTCTCGCCCTCGCCCAGGCGCTGCTGCGGCGGCCCGCGCTGCTGATCTGCGACGAGGTGACCGGTCAGCTCGACGCCGCCACCGAGGCCCGGCTGCTGGAACGGCTCCGCCCGGAGCTGGCCGGATGCACCGTCGTCTGGATCACCCACCGGCCGGCCACCCTCCACCTCGCCGACCAGGTCGTGGTCCTCGAGGACGGCCGCATCGCCGAGGTGCGGCGAGGCGACGCCGTGACGTCCCCTCGCGCCGAGGTCTGATCCCGCAGGCGGGCGAGTCGCCGGGTGCCGACCGGCACGGCCGGGCGGGCGCGTCCCCGGTCACCGCTCAGCGGCCAGCAGCGCCGCCAGCCGGTCCACGAGGCGTTCCGGCGGCTCGGCCACGTCGAGCGTGATCCCGTGCTCGTCGGGCTGCAGCGGCTCCAGGTCGCGGAACTGGGAGCTGAGCAGCGCGGGCGGGAAGAAGTGCCCGGAGCGGGCCGCCAGCCGGTCGCGGATCACCTCCTCGGTCCCGGCGAGGTGGGCGAAGAAGACCTCCGGGGCGCCGGTACGGAGGATGTCGCGGTAGCGGCGCTTGAGCGCCGAGCAGGCCACCACGGTGGAGGCGCCCTCGGCCTCCCGGTCGCGGATCCACGCGGCGAGGTCGGTCAGCCAGGGCAGCCGGTCGGCGTCGTCGAGCGGGACGCCGCGCTCCATCTTGGCGATGTTGGCGGGCGGGTGGAAGCGGTCGGCCTCGGCGAACCGCAGGCCCAGGCGGGCCGCGAGCAACTCGGCGACCGTGCTCTTGCCGGAGCCGGCCACCCCCATCACGATCACATGCGTTGCCATGGCCGACCCTCCGTGTGGCCGCGAGATCCCGTACCGACGATTGGTGATACCAATATAGAGAAGTGCGGCGGACGCGCCGAGACCCGGCCGCGTCCGGCGCCGTTCCGGTGAGAAGGGGGCGGTCGATGGGCGACGGTGCCCGGTCGGGCACATTGCACAACCGGGTGCTCGCCGTGCTGGGGCCCGCGATCGCGGCGGGCGACTACCGGCCCGGTCACGTGTTCACCCTGGACCGGCTCGAGGCCGACTTCGGGGTGTCCCGCACCGTGGTCCGCGAGGCGGTGCGCGTGCTGGAGTCGATGGGCATGGTGGTGAGCCGGCCGCGGATCGGGGTGAAGGTCCAGCCGGCCACGGCCTGGAACGTGTTCGACCCCTACCTCATCCGGTGGCGGCTCGCCGGCCGGGGCCGGGTCGCGCAGCTGCGGTCGCTGACCGAGCTGCGCGCCGCGGTGGAGCCGGCCGCGGCCGCCGCGGCGGCGGTGCGCGCGTCCGAGGCCGGGCGGGCCCGGCTCGCCGAGCTGAGCGAGCTGCTCACCGTGACCGGCGAGGCCGGGGACCTGGAGACGTTCCTGCGGCACGACATCGAGTTCCACCGGCTCGTGCTCCGCGAGTCCGGCAACGAGATGTTCGCCGGGCTCGGCGACGTGATCGCCGAGGTGCTGATCGGCCGCACCGTGCACCACCTCATGCCCGCCCATCCGCGGCCCGAGGCGCTGCGGCTGCACGCGCTCGTCGCCTCCGCGATCGGCGCCGGCCTCGCCGACGTGGCCCAGGCGGCGATGCGCAGCATCGTGGCCGAGGTGCGCGACGAGGTGGCCCGGCTCGCCGAGCGCGAGGGCGAGCCGCCCACGCCGTGGGACGGCTAGCGCCCGGCCGGGGAGGCGGCCGGGCGCCCACCGCGGTGCCGTACCCCGCGGTCCGCGCGTGGCGGCTCAGAGCACCAGGCTGAGCAGGAACGCGAACACGAAGCCCACGACGCCGAGCAGGGTCTCCATCACCGTCCAGGTCTTCAGCGTGGTCTTGACGTCCATGCCGAAGAACCGGCCGACGAGCCAGAAGCCCGAGTCGTTGACGTGCGACAGCACCGTGGCGCCACAGGCGATCGCGATCACGATCAGGGCGAGGTCGACGCTGGTCAGCCCGGTGGTGGCCTCGATCGTCGGGGCCATCAGGCCGCCGGTGGTGGTGAGCGCGACGGTCGCCGAGCCCTGCGCGACGCGCAGGCAGGTGGCGACCACGAACGCGGCCACGATCACCGGGAGGCCGAGCGAGTCGAGGCTGGAGGAGAGCGCGTCGCCGATCCCGCTCGCCCGCAGCACGCCGCCGAACATGCCGCCCGCGCCGGTGATCAGGATGATCGCGCAGATCGGGCCGAGCGCCTGGTCGACGAGCTTCTCCACCTGCTCGCGGGTACGGCGGCCGCGGCCGAGCACCCACATCGCCAGCAGGGTGGTGATCAGCAGCGCGATGGGGGTCTGCCCGATCATGCGGAGCGCCTGGACCCACGCGGCGTCGCCGTCCACCACCCCGACGGTGGCGAGGGTGTTCAGCCCCGTGTTGAGGAAGATCAGCACCAGCGGCAGCAGGAGGAGGAACAGCACGGTGCCGAACCGCGGCGCATCGGCCCGCGCGGCCTCGGCGCCCTCGCCGTCCTGGGTGGCGAAGGTGTCGGGCACCGGCAGCACGAGCCGCCGGCCGGTGAACAGGGCGAACAGGTAGCTCGCCAGGTACCAGGTGGGGATCCCGATGAGCAGGCCGAAGATCACCATGAGGCCGATGTCGGCGCCGATCAGCTCCGCGGCCGCGACCGGCCCGGGGTGCGGCGGCACGAAGGCGTGCATCACCGCGAAGGCACCCGCCGCGGGCAGCGCGTAGAGCAGGACGGATCCGCCGAACCGGCGCGCGACGCTCAGGATGATCGGCAACATCACCATGAGGCCGGCGTCGAAGAAGATCGGGAAGCCGAAGAGCAGGGACGCCACGCCGAGCGCGAGCGGCGCGCGCCGCTCGCCGAAGCGGTCGATGAGGGTGCGGGCGAGAACGTCGGCACCGCCCGTGACCTCGAGCAGCCGCCCGATCATGGCGCCGAGGCCGACCAGCAGGGCCACGCCGGCGAGGGTTCCGCCGAAGCCCTCGAGCATGGTCGGGACGACCTCCGCCAGGGGCACGCGCGTCGCGAGGGCGGTGAGGAAACTGACCAGCACCAGCGCCACGAAGGCGTGCAGGCGAAGCCGGATGATCAGAAAGAGCAGGAGCAGGACCGCGGCGCCCGCGATGGCGAGCAGCGGTCCGGCGTCGTATGCGGGAGCGCTGGTCTGCACGCCGGACTCCTTGGAGTGGAACGTAGTACGGAAACGTGTGAAGGCCACTCTGGCGCAATGGTGATACCAATACAAGTGGTCAGGTGACGGAAACCCTCTTGCCTCTTCGCGCGACCCGTGTTCCACCGCGCACGCGACCGCGCCCTCCACGCGCTTCCGCCGCGGGTCTCCCGGTCCGCAACGTTCTCGCAGGGCGAAGCCGCGATCACGGGTCGCCGGGTGCACGAGTCCACGTTGACCCCGCAGCGCGACCGCTCGATTACAGCGAACTGTTACCGGGATTACAGTGCGCGTCTACCAAGACACCGATCGTGGTGTCGGGCCTCGCCGGACGGGGCCCACCGAGACAGCACACGACCACAACGGGGGTCATTCGTTATGGCACGTTCCATCGTCGCCGGGCTGGCCGTACTCGCCGGGGCCGCGTCCATCGCCACACCCGCCATCGCCGCGGTCCCGCCGCCCAGGTCCGCCAAGGTGGTGTACGGCATCGCCTGGGCGGACGGCCCGCGCACCCTGCGGATCACGCCGCTCAGGGCCGAGCCCGTCCGGCTGCCGGGCCGCACGGTGTTCCGGCTCCATCCCCTCGACGGCGCCCGGGAGCTGCGGTTCCGCTACACGGGCGCCGACTACCGCCGCGTCACCGCCCGGTGCGACCTTAAGGAGAACGAAGGTGTCACCTTCCTCGACCGCAACGGGCTGGGGCGCACCCGCTGCAAGGACCGCCACCTCGCCTTCATGCTGGCACAGGGTCCCCTGCCGGTCCGGATCACCGTCGGCCGGGGCAGGCTGCTCGTGCAGGAGTTCCTGGCCGCCGGCACCCAGCGGAGGCTCGAGTACGGCACCCTCACGCGCCTCAACGACAACACGGTCTGGTTCCGCACGCCCGGCAAGACCTACAAGCTCGGCTACTCGCCGCACCTCGGCTTCAGCCGGGTGACGCGACACTGCGGCGACCGGTGGCTGGCCAACCGGGTGAACTCCTCCCCCGCCGGACTCGGCACCAAGCCCTGCACCAAGGTGTACTTCAACCGGGCGTTGCCGACCGGCAAGCCGGTACCCGTCAGGATCGACTACCGGCCCCTGTGGCACAGCCTCGACCACGTGTGGGAGATCGCCCGTCGATAACCCGCCGGCACCGCCGCGGCCGGGCGTCACCCCTTCCGCTGCCGGTCCCCCGCCGGAGACGCGCCCACGACGCCCGGCCGTACCTCCCGCCCCCTCCCCACGGCCGCGATGATGCGGCCGCCCTCAAGGTCCTGGTCCGCCGGACCTGCGACGGCCTCGGTCCGGCGGCTCAGGACCGTCCCAACCACCGCCAAGGAGGCCGTGAGATCACCCGAGACCGCCTCATCTCCGGAGGCTCCGCAGCATCCCGCTCAGCCCAGTCCCGGTACGCGAGGCCGGCGAGCCGCCATGAGATCTTGAAGGCCCACGCGACGTCGTACCCGGGGATGAGCCACAGGAGCGCGTCCCGGCTCCGGTAGCCGACCCATCGGGCGACGACGGCCAGCACCAGCATCGGGGTGAACGTGACCGCATAGGGCAGGTACCGGATCAAAGGTGATGCCTTCAGCGGTTCGTACAGCACCAAGAACACCGGGACACCTGACAGACATATCTGCACCCAGATGGTCAGGGCGGCGACCAGGCGCAGGGGCAGCGGCCGTGAGCCCCGATTCTCATCTCTTTCCTGAGAGGCACCCGATACCTCTGCGGAAGCCACGCATCCCCTCGCTTCCCGGTCTTCACAGGTCAGGCGAATCCCGCGACGGCCGAAACGGCGCGACCGCATCCGTTCGCCAACGCTCGGACATTCCCCGACAGAGATGGCCTCGCAAAGCCGCCCGACACGGCAGCCGACGATGCCGACAAGAGTGAACCGCCATCGCGCAACACCGAACAGCGGGCGATTCGCTCCCGGCCGACAGGCTTCGGCGGGTGTCGCCGATCTTGATCGGCTGAACATCCCTCAGGTCATCGTCACCAAGGCCCACTAACAGGGTCGGCATCAGCGTGACTCCCTGGCCCTCGGACGCAGCCGCTTGCATAAGCGAGCGCTGTTCACCTTCACGGGCCTTTACGGTGCGGTGAGTGCGTGCCTGGCTTACCTAAGTTCCGGCGGACTCCGGCAAGACAAGGGCGTGAATGAGCGTGGATGACCTGCGACCGCCTTTACGTCGTAGATCAATCGACAAGCCTGCGCCGTTGGCATTGTGATGGAAAGTGACTCTCGCGGATCACCTCCCTGACGCCAGAGGAGGTGTCCACGAGACTCTCGCCGACATCGGTTTCCCTGGCGTCGATACTCGGTCCGGATCACCGCCCACGACCGCCCGCCCAAAGGACAGGCAGCCCCAGCGATACGATCGCCCGGCGACGACACACGATACTGTTCTGCAACCTTCGCCTTGCCGATCAAACGGGACGAGACGACCTGGCGGGAGCGTATCCAATGGGCAAGTGCTTGACGCTGCTGCTCGGCTGCGTGACAGTGCTCTTATGTGGCTGTGCCGGTCATGACGAGGAGGGATTCCAGCGCGCCTTCCGCGAGTGCATCGTGAAGGATCGGAAGGAAAGCGCTCGGCTGGACGAGGAAATAGCCCCCTTACTGACAGCGAAGGAGCGGTCCACGTTTTACGAGGGCAGCGACTGCGACTCGAATCCCGAGGGGGGAGCTTACGCGGCCTACAACCTCGATCCTGATACTCCGCCCCGGGATATCGTGGACAGATTCCATGCCGCGGGATGGGTCGATGTGCCGAATGGGAAGCCTCCCTGCACCGATACCTGCGTCATGAGCCTCGGCAAGGAGGTCGACGGCCGCCGTATCGAGCTGCAGGTGAACGACTACCACGACGGTAGGACCCGCGTTCTTGAGGCCTGGTTCGTCGACTGATTCCGGTGTTCACGCTGCGTGTGTCCCGGACCGTACGGCCACGCATCGACCGCCCGCCCGCCGTGACGTGCTCCAGGCGTGCAACGCAACCGGCAGGCCGTCGACCAGCGGGAGCAAACCCGCCTTACAAGGCATCACCGCGAGCGGAGGGCGTGGCTCAGCCGCCTCGCCGGGCCTCGGCCCGCGACCACGGCAGGTGGGACGGGTACGGACCCGGTGTTGCCTCGATCGTCCAAGGCACGTCCTGGGACGGCATTCGCCGACCGGTCCGATCCGTGCCGAACCGCACACCGCGCCCTGGCCGATGTTTCACGTCATCGCCGGCCTCTGCCGCGAGCACGGAAAGGCATTCGCCACCCCAAGACGCGCGAGCCGTTGTCCGGTCGCCACCGGCTGCCGAGCGGACAAAGGCGGCCGCATGTGCTCCGACCCGTGGCGCCTCGACCGGCGGCTCGAGACCGATACGCCCGAGCGGGCGTGTTACCTCCGTCCACGGCTGGGAGCATCGGCCGCTGCCCGGCGGAGGCGAGGGCGTGACGCGGGTCGGTGCGTCGAGGAACGGCCCGACCACCTGGTGGACGCGGTCCTACACCGGCGAGTGCGGCGCGGTGTCCACCGCACCGGCCGGCCGTTCCTCGGACGAACCGTGGCTCCTCCCCCGCACTGCCGGGAACATGTCCTGCTCCGGGTGAGGCGGTCGGCGAGGCCGGAGGTCAGGCCAGGCGGCGGAAGCGGCTGGCGTGGAAGACGAGCGGGGTGACGTCGGCGCGGGCGTCGAGGTCGTGGACGCGGAAGACCACGATGTCGTGGTCGCCGGAGGGGATCTGCTGTTCGATGGCGCAGTCGAACCAGGCGGCCGCGTCCTCGATGAAGACGCAGCCGTCGACGGTCGAGCGCCAGGCGACGCCGCTGAACCGGTCACCGGTGCGGGAGCCCAGTTGCCGGCCGATGTGCTCCTGGTGGGCGGCCAGCACGCTGATCCCGATCCGGGGCAGGTCGCGCAGGAGCGGCCAGGTCGACGAGGTGTGCGCCACGCACACCGACACCAGGGGCGGTTTCAGGGAGACCGGGACGAACGAGCTCGCGGCGATGCCGACAGGCCGGCCGCCGACCAGGCCCGCCACCGCCGTGACCCCCTGCGGGTAGGTGCCGTAGACGCGACGCAGTTCGAGTTCCACCGTGGTCATGCCGACCCTCCGTCCGGGAGGAAGGGGATGTGGCCGCTGCCGCCGCCGGCGCCGAGGTCGGGGAAGAGCCCGCGGCGGACCAGGTGCGGCAGCACGCCCTCGCCGAACCAGAACAGCTCTTCCAGGTGCGGGTAGCCGGACAGGATGAACTCGTCGATGCCGAGGCTCGCGTACTCGGCGATGCGCTCGGCGACCTCGGCGTGGCTGCCGACGAGCGCGGTCCCCGCACCGCCGCGGACCAGCCCCACGCCGGCCCACAGGTTCGGGGCCACCTCCAGGGCGCGTGGATCGCGCCAGCTGCCGTCGGCGCGGTGCCGTTCGTGCAGCTCCCGCATGCGCTGCTGGCCGGTGGACTCGCTGCGGGCCAGCCCGGCCTGGGCGGCGGCGACGGTCTCCTCGTCGAGCGCGTCGAGGAGCCGCCCGGCCTGCCGCCAGGCGTCCTCGGCGGTGTCCCGGGTGATGACGTGCAGCCGGATGCCGAAACGGAGCTTGCGGCCGTGGGCCGCGGCGAGCCCGCTGATCCACTCGATCTTGCGGGCCACCGCTTCCAGCGGCTCGCCCCAGGTGAGGTAGACGTCGGCGTGTTCGGCGGCGACCGGGCCGGCCGCGGCGGACGAGCCGCCGAAGTACAGCGGCGGCACCGGCGCGGGGAGCCGTGGCAGCCGGGCCTCCTCGACGTGCAGGTGGGCGCCTCGGGCGGTGACCGTCTCCCCGGCCCACAGCCGCCGCACGATCGCCAGGAACTCGGCGCACCGCGCGTACCGCTCCTCCTTGGACAGGTGGTCGCCGTACGCGCGCTGCTCGTGGGACTCGCCGCCGGTGACCACGTTGAGCAGCAGCCGTCCGGGCGCGTGCAGGGAGAACGTGGCGGCCATCTGCGCGGCGAGCGTGGGGCTGAGCAGGCCGGGGCGGAACGCCACCAGGAACGCCAGCCGCTCGGACTCGCGGGCGAGCATCGCCGCGGTGAGCCAGGCGTCCTCGCACCACGCCCCGGTGGGGATGAGCGCACCGGTGAAGCCGAACTCCTCGGCCGCCCGGACGATCGAGGACAGGTAGCCGATCGAGGGGCGCCGGTCGCCGGCCGCGACGCCGGCGCGCTGCCCGTGGCCACCGCCCACGATGAACCGGGAGTCGCCGTAGGTGGGCAGGAACCAGTGGAACGCCAAGGTCATTGGGGGTGATCCTCCGTCACAGTTGTCCGTGGCGCGGCGGGCGGGTGCCCGACAGCAGCCAGCGCCCGATGTGCTGGACCTTCCACCGGGCCGGGTCGTGCAGGGTGTGGGTGCGCGCGTCGCGCCAGTACCGGGACAGGTTGAGCGAGGCGGCCGCCGAGCGGGTGCCGCCGAGTTCGAACAACCCCGCCGAGGCCTCGAGCGCGGCCCGGGCCGCGGCCACCTTCGCCGCGGCGGTGGCGATGGAGGCGCGGGCGGCCGCGTCCTCGGTGAGGTCGCGTTCGGCCGCGTCGATCGCCGCCGCGGCCTCGCGGACCAGCGCCTCGGCGCCCCGTACCGTGATCTCCAGCTCCCCGGCCTGCTGCACGACCAGGGGGTCCTCGGCCGCGGTGGCCGCGCCGCTCTCGAACCAAGGCCGGGCCCGGGCCACCGCCGCGACCGCGGCGTCGAGCGCTCCCCGGGCGATGCCCACGTCGAGGGCCGCGTGCAGCACCTGGGCCCGCGCGCCGAAGGTCGTCGGCCGGCTGAAGATCGGGGTGTACGGCACGACCTGGTCCTCGTCGACGAGCACGCCGGACAGCCGGACCGTGCCGCTGGCCGTGGTGCGCTGGCCGATGCCGTCCCAGTCGTCCTCGACGGTGACGCCCGGGGTGTCCCGGCGGAGGTAGGCCAGCGCCTTGGGGGCGGCCCCGTCCACCGGCGGCGCGTCGGCGAGTACGGCGCGCACGACCAGCCAGTCCGCGAACAACGAGCCGGTGCTGTAGAACTTCTCGCCGTCGAGCACGTACCCGCCGCCCGGGCGGCGGCGCAGCGTCGTGGCGTCCTCGGCGGCGGTACGGCCGGCCCGCTCGGCCTGCGCGTTGGCGAAGCGGGCCCCGGCGAGCGCCTCGGCGAAGTAGTGCTTGCGCTGCTCCTCGGTGCCCTGCAGCCGCAGCGCCTCGAGGAACACAAAGTGGCTGTGCGGGATCTGGGCGAGGCTCGCGTCGGCCGCCGCGAGCAGCCGGAACACCTCGGCGAGCGTCGCCACGCTCACCTCGGCCCCGCCGTACCGGGCCGGGACGGTGATGCCGAGCAGCCCGGACTCCGACAGCTCCGCGACCTCCGCGGCGGGCAGCCGCCGGTCGCGGTCGCGGGCGTCGGCCTGCCGGGCGAAGGAGGCCGCCAGCGCGCGGGCCGTCTCGATCGCCTCGTCCTCCGAGCGGATCAGGTGTGCCGTCGCCATCGCTCCCGCCCGGCTGGCGTGGTGACCCGGCGGCGGCCGGTCAGCGTGGTCATGGGTCCTCCTCGGTGGGTGCGGGCCGGAGCCGGTCCCCGCGGCGGATCGCGCCGCGGGGACCGGCGTGCGGGTCAGCGGTACAGAGAGAACTGCGGGGCGCGCCGGTTGAGCGTCCAGTCCCCGACCTCGCGGGCCTTGTAGGCGACGGGGTCGTGGAGGGTGTGGGTACGCAGGTTGCGCCAGTGCCGGTCGAAGCCGTACGCGGTGGTGGTCGCCCGGGCGCCCTGGATCTCGAACAGCCGGGACGCGGCCGCCAGCGAGACCTTGGTGGTCAGGTATTTGGCCTCGTAGACGGCGATCGCGGCCTCGGCGCGCTGCTCGGCGGTGAGCGACGGGCCGGTGTCGAGCGCCGCCTGCAGCGCCTCGCCGGCGCGGTCGGCGAGCAGCGCCGCGGCCCGGATCTCGCTCTGCAGCTCGCCGACGGTCTGCAGGATGTACGGGTCGTCGGTGGCGCGCTCGACGCCCGAGGTCTCCCACGGCGCCGCGTACCGGCGGGTCCAGTCGAGCGCCTCCTCCAGCGCGCCCTCGGCCGTGCCGATGTAGAAGTTGACGAAGGCGAGCTGCCAGTGCGGGGTGACCAGGGTCTGGTAGGGGGTTAACGTGCGGCCGGTGATCGGGTCGGGGCCGAGGATCTCGGAACGTTCCACCCGGGTGTCGTGGAACTCCACGCCGCCGGAGTCGGTCAGGCGCTGGCCGATGTTGTCCCAGTCGCCGAGCGGCTTGAAGCCCTCGCGGCCCCCGGGCAGGGAGATGAAGACCAGCTCGCCCTCGTAGCTGGCGGTCACCGAGAGGTAGTCGCCGAGGCTCGCCCCGGAGGCGAACGAGCGGCGGCCGTTGAGCCGGAACCCGTCGCCGTCGCGGGTGAGCACGAGGCTGGAGCCGCCGCGCGGGTTCTGCACCCCGCCCCAGAACAGCTTCTGCTCGGCGTTGCGCCGGGACAGCTCGTCGGCCTGCTCGGGGGTGCCGAACAGGTGGGCGATCCGGGTCTGCGCGTAGTGGTAGCCGAGCAGGTGCGCGATGGAGGTGTCCCCGCGGGCGATGCGGCGGGTGATCTGGGATGCCTGCGCGTAGTTCAGGCCGTCCCCGCCGTACTCGACGGGCTCCTGCACCTGCAGCAGGTCGTTCTCGCGGAGCAGCTCGATCTCGGCGCGCGGGGGCTTGTTGGCGCGGTCGCGCTCGGCGGCGGTACGGCGCAGCTCGGCGGCGACCCGGTCGGCGCGGTCCAGGGCCGCGGCGAAGCGCGCGGCGTTGGTGGACTGATCGGTGGCGACGGACATGCTGGTGCCTCCTTAGGACGGCGATGAACCGGTCATGGACGTGGGATCACGACACGGCGCGGGACGGCGGCGGGCGGGGAGCCGGGGTCGGACCCCGGAGCGCATCGGCTCCCCGCGCGGACGGCCGCAGGCGGGGAACCCGGATCAGGCGCCGGACGGCACCGGTTCCTCGCGTTGGGCCGCCTCGGCCTCCAGCTCGCGCACGAGCGGCAGCACCCGCTTGCCGAAGTACTCCACCTCCTCGTGGTAGTGGAGGAAGCCGAGCAGGAAGAGGTCCACGCCGAGGCGCTTGTAGGCGACGATGCGCTCGGCGATCTGCTCGGGGGTGCCGATCAGCCTGGTGCGGAAGCCGTCGTTGTACTGGACGAGGTCCTCGAAGGTCGAGTCCTCCCACATGCCCTTCTTGTCGAAGGTGGACTGGCCGGCCTGCCGTACGGCGGCGCCGAAGTCCTCGACCGCCCGGCGGTCGGCCTTGGCGACGATCTCGCGCAGCGTCTCGCGGGCCTCGGCCTCGGTGTCCCGGGCGATCATGAAGCCGTTGAGGCCGAACTTCACCCGCCGCCCGTGGCGGTCCGCCTCGGCGCGGATGTCGGCGATCTGCTCGGCCACGCCGTCGAAGTCGCGGCCGTTGCTGAAGTACCAGTCCGACACGCGGCCGGCCATCTTGCGGGCGACGGTGGAGTTGCCGCCCTGGAAGATCTCCGGGTGCGGGCGGCCGGGCAGCCGGACGGGCTTCGGCCGCAGGTCGAAGTCGTGCAGGCGGTAGAAGTCGCCGTTGAACTCGGCGTGGTCGGATGTCCAGATCTCGCGCAGCACCCGGATGAACTCCTCGCTGCGCCGGTAGCGCTCGTCGTGCTCCAGCCAGGGTTCCCCGAGCTTGATGAACTCGTCCTTGAACCAGCCGCTCACGATGTTCACCGCGGCCCGCCCGCCGGACAGGTGGTCGGCGGTGGCCAGCCACTTGGCGAGCACGCCCGGGTGCCACAGCCCGGGGTGGATCGCGGCGATCACCTTCAGCCGCTGGGTGGCGAGCAGCAACGCCAGGCTGAAGCTGGTGGACTCGTGCTGGTAGGCCGCGCCGTACGAGGCGACGTACCGGACCTGGGTGAGCGCGTACTCGAAGCCGTTGTTCTCGGCGAGTACGGCGAGCTTGGCGTTGTAGTCGTAGCTCCAGTCGGTGCGCTGCTCGATCGTGCTGACCACGAGGCCGCCGCTGACGTTGGGCACCCAGTACGCGAACTTGACCGGCTCAGAATTACCTGCATTTCCTACTGACATAGTTAGGATATTGCAGTGCCTTTGACCCCTGGTCAATGACGTGTTCGCGATAGGGCGATAAGGAGAACCTGTCAGCCTGAGCCGAGGACGGCACCATGCGAATCGAACAGCTCGAGTACCTCACCGTCGTCACCCGGCTCGGCTCGATGCGCCGGGCCGGTGAGGCGCTGCACGTGTCCCAGGCGGCGCTGAGCCAGACGATCGGCAACCTGGAACGCGAGCTCGGCGTCAAGCTGCTCGAACGGCACCGCACCGGCACCCGGCTCAGCTCGGGCGGGCGCGAGCTGCTGCCGTGGATCACCGAGGTGCTGGACGCGGTGCACCGGCTGCGCGCGGCGGCCGACGCCCAGGTCAGGACGCGCAGCATGATCCGGATCGGCACCGTGCAGGCCGCGACCGTGCCGCTGGTCGCCCCGGCCATGCGCGAGTTCCACGCCGCCCATCCGCAGACCCAGGTCGAGCTCGTCACCACCCAGCAGGCCGACATCCACGAGGCGCTCCGCGGCGGCGGGCTCGACCTCGGCATCGTCAACATCATCGACGGCGACGACCTGCCGCCGGACATCGCGGCCGTCGAGCTGCTGCGCGGGCGGCCCGTGGTGTGCTGCCGTACCGACAGCCCGCTCACCCGGCTCGACGCGGTGCCGCTCGACCGGCTCTTCGACGAGCCGTTCATCGCGATGCGCGCCGGCTACCTCATGCACCGCTACATTCACCGGCTGACCAACGGGCGGCCACCGGCCTTCGCCTACTCCGCGGACGGGGCCGAGATGGGCAAGGTGATGGTCGCCGAGGGCCTCGGCGTCACGCTCCTGCCCGACTACAGCGTCATCGACGACCCGCTCGAGCGCAGCGGCCTCATCACCCACCGCCCGCTGGTCGCCGACGCCGGGGACGTCCTCCTCATCGCCCAGCACGCCCGCACCCGCCACCTGCCCCAGCCCATCCGCCGGCTGATGGCCATCCTGCAGGCCCAGGCCGCCCGCTGGCGCCGGGAGCGGCCGGCGCCTCCGCCAGGCGATCACCGGTAGGCAGCTCGGTGCAGCCACCGCCGTGACCGGCGCGTTGCTCGCCCACGCGGCGACCATGGCGCGGTCACCCGGGTGACCAGGTCGGTCCCGACGGGCGGCTCGAGACCGTGGGCAACCACCGCGCCGCGCTCCGGGAGCGCGCCGTACGGCGGGCCGAGCCACGCCTACCCGTCCCGCCGCGCCGCCCACACCCTGTCCCGGCCCTTGGTCGTTTGAGTCCGTGAGCCAACCGTGAGCCGGAAAGGGGCGAGATGACAGTGGACGACCGGATCGAGCGGGCCAGGGTGCTGTACGAGCGGGCGGTCTTCGGAGGCGACGCCGACGCCGTCACGGCGGGCGAGCGGGAGCTGGACGCGGTGGAGGCGGACCTCGCGCTCGCCCGGGGCCGTATCGTGCACGCGCGTTTTCTCCACGACCGGCGCGAGGACCCCGGCGAGCTGGGCCTGTTCGAACGCGCGGCCGAGCTGTACCGGAGGCTGGGAGACGTACGAGGCGAGGCCGAGGCGCTGTTCTGGATCGGGTGTTTCCACCAGGTGGTACGGGATGACGACGCCGCCGCGGTTCCCGTGCTCGAAGAGTCCCACCGGAAGGCCGTGCAGGCCGGCGACCCGCTGACCGCGTCCTATGCCCTCCGGCATCTGGCCTTCGCCGACCAGAAGGCGGGCCGCCTGGACTCGGCACGGGAACGCATGGAGGAGTCGACCCGCCTTCGCCGCGAGCTCGGCTTCCTCCCCGGCGTCGCCGCCAACCTGCTGGGGCTGGCCTCCATCGCCGCCGATCAGGGACGTCGCGACGAGGCGCGGAGACTGCTCGACGAGGCGGACTCGACGGCCGCCGCCGCGCAGGCCGACGGCATCCTCCGCTTGATCCGCCACGCGCGAGCCGAGCTCGCGTGAGGTCGCTGTACGACGACGCGCTCCGGACCGTACAAGCCGCCGAGAACGAGATCGATAGGGACTAAAGCGGCACCGGCCATCCTGGTGATTCGGTGGCTCTTGCACTGGATCGGTGGAGCACGAGATCGTCACCCGGAGGGGGTGCGGACATGCGGAGTGAAGTGCTGGTGGTTTCCGAGGCGGAGAAGCCCCCGGAGAGCTGGGCCGCCGCCGTCCTGCTCACGGAGCACCCGCGCTCCTTCCCGGACGCGCCGCCCTGGCAGGAGGAGGCGATCAGGCTGCTGCGCGACCGGTGGGCGGGCCCGGGGCGGCTGGTGGTGTTCGCCCGCGGCCGAAGCGGTTGCCCTTCCGCCGCGCCGGAGCACTCCGATGGGTGGGAGAGCGACTGGTGGGGCACCGCGCTCGCCCATTCCGACGTGGTGATCTGCCGTGCCCCCGACGGCGGATACCCCGATGGGCCCGCCGGTCCGGCCGGCGGCGCCGGCCGGGTGCCCACCGCCGGGTGGGACGCGGGCCATGACTCGGGCCGGATCGTCCTCAGACTGCCTGTGCGGCCGGCGACCGAGGGACGGCACGATTCCGGCGGCCCGGCGGTCGCGGACGCGGTGACGGCGGCGCTCGCCCATCTGAGCGCGGGGGCGGAGCGTACCGGGGCAGAGCGTCAGGTGCCGCTGCCGATCTGGCGCACCGATAGCTTCCAGCGCTGGTACGGCGCGCAGCGGGCGGCGGGCAACACCCTGCTGGCCGCGAGACCGGTCTGGAGCTTCCGGATCGGCGCCGACCGGCGCCTGGTCTTCTACTGGGCGCTGCAGGCCGCCGTGCACGTCGCGGCCGAGGACCGGGTGAAGGACAACGAGGTCGTGATCTCCCGGCCCGACATCGCAGCGGCCGTGCTGTACGTCCCCGGCGCGACCCTCGACGACACCGTGATCGTGCTCGTCCGGGAGTTCCGTACCGCGGTCTCCTCCCCCGACGGGTTCGTCCACGAACTCCCCGGCGGCTCCAGCATGCGGCCCATGGACCCCCGGTCGCTGGTGGCCTGCGAGGTGCGCGAGGAGACCGGCCTCCATCTCGACCCCGGCCGCTTCCGCGCGCACGGCAGCCGCCAGCTCACCGCTCCGCTCTCCGCCCACCACGCCCACCTGTTCTCGGCGGAGATCACCCCGGAGGAGCTCGAGGTGATCCGGAACCTGGCCGATGTCCCTCAGGGGGTGGCGGCCGAATCCGAGCGCACCTGGCCGGAGGTCGCCACCTTCCGCCGGATCCGCACGGAACGCCTCGTCGACTGGGCCACCCTCGGCCTCATCGTGCAGGCCCTCACCGACCGCGGCCACTCGCTCCCCTGATCGGCGCGCGTCGTTCCCGCGTGAGGTCCGGCGGCGGATCCGGTTGTCCGACCCGCAAGAGCGGCTGAGCAAACGGATCCGCCGCCACACCAACGTGGTGGGGATCCTCCCGGATCCGGCTGGTCTGCGCGGTACCGGCCGAGCAGCCGGCGGGTGGACCGAGGCCCGCCGCTCCATGGGACGGCACGTCCCGGCCGGGGGACGTCGCCGAGTGGTCGTCGGCGGCCCACCGGACCGGGAACGGTTCCGGCGGGCCTCGCCGCTTACCCCCGCCCGCCGGCCGCCGCGCCGGCGGGCGGGCGGCCGGTGCCACCGGGTGCGGGCTGTCACCTGCCGGTCCACCAGATGATGGCGCCGACGATCACGACAATGGCCGCGACCAGGGGGATGGCGCGCTTGGCGACGCTGCCGCGGGCGAGCGCCAGCAGGTCGAGGGCCTCGGCGTCCCCGCCGCCGGCAGGCCCGGCGGTACGGCCCGCCGCGTCGCCGCCGCGCGTGTCGGCCGCCGAGAGGGCGGCCGCGCCGGTGTCGCGGCCCGGCCCGGACGCCTCCGGCGCCTCGGCGGCATGGCCGGAGGCCGGGACCGTGGTGACCGCAGCGGGGGCGTCGGCCGCGCGCAGGCTGTCGGCGAGGTTGGCGGCGAAGCGGTCGAGGATCTTGTTCCCGATCTCGACGATCATCCCCCGGCCGAACTGGGCGGGCCGTCCGGTGATGGCGAGGTCGGTGACGAGCGTGCAGGTGGTCCGCCCGGGTCCCGACTCGTGGAGGCTCGCGGTCACCTGGGCGCGCGCGGTGCCGTTGCCCTTCACGTCGGTGCCCGCGGCGTCGATCACCACCCGCCGCGCGGCCTCGTCGCGCTCCGCGAACCGGGCCGTGCCCTTGTAGTTGAGCACCACCGGCCCGAGCTTCACCTTCACGTTCCCGGCGCAGGTGTCGCCGTCGAAGGAGGTCAGGGTGGCGCCCGGGAAACAGGGCGCGATCCGTGACACGTCGAGCAGCACCTCCCAGGCGCGGCTCACCTCGGTGGGGATGGTGAATTCCTGCTCCAGTCTCATGCCCGTTCTCCCGGTGCCGTACCGACCTCGACATAGTCCGCCAGGCAGATACCACATCCGCCTGCCGGATTCCCTCAGATGAGAGTCCTTACGTGAGAGGACCGTTGACATCGAATAATCCTGAGGTTTACCGTCCTCTCAGTGGATATCATGTCCGCCTAGCGGACACGAGTCAATAGGAGAGCCGTGGCCGGTACGTTGCGCGTCTCGGTGGACACCGGAGGCACGTTCACCGACGTGATCGGAATCCACGGCGTGAGCGGCGCCGTTCACGTCGTCAAGACACCAAGTGATCGAGAGGACCCCAGCCGGGCGCTGCTCACCGGCGTGGAGAAGGTCCTCGCCCTCGCCGGCGCCGACTTCGACGACGTCGAGATGGTGGTGCATGGCACGACGACGGCGACCAACGCCGTCCTGGAGCACGAGTTCGAGGGCATCGGGCTGCTCGTCACCGAGGGCTTCCGGCACCTGCTGGAGATCGCCCGGCAGTCCGTCCCCGACGGGTACGGCAACTCGTACTTCTGGGTCAAGCCACCGCGGATCGTCCCGCTGCATCTCGTCCGCGAGGTGCCCGAACGGCTCACCCACGACGGCTCGATCCACCGCCCGCTCGACGAGGAGGCGGTGCTCGCCGCCGTCGCCGACCTGGTCTCCCGCGGGGTCACCCGGCTCGGCGTGTGCCTGCTGCACTCCTACGCCAACCCGGTGCACGAACGCCGGATCGGCGAGCTGCTCGCCGAGGCGTACCCGGACCTGTTCGTCTCGCTGTCGAGCACGGTGCTGCCCGAGTACCGCGAGTACGAGCGCGCCATGACCACCCTGCTCGACGTGATGGTGAAGCCGTACTGCCGCACCTACCTGGAGCGGGCCCACCACCGGCTGCGGGAGCGCTCGGGCGACCTTCCGTTCCTGATCATGCAGTCGAACGGCGGCGTGGTGAGCGCCCGGGCCGCCGGGGAGAAGCCGGTCACCATGCTGCTGTCCGGCCCGGCGGGCGGCGTGCTCGGCGCGCTCGAGGCGGCGCGCGCGGCCGGGCTGAGCGACATCATCACCCTCGACGTGGGCGGCACGTCGACCGACGTCTCGCTCATCGAGGACCTCACGGTCCGGCTCACCAACGAGATGGTGATCGAGAACTACCCGGTGAAGGTCCCGATGATCGACATCGCGACCGTGGGCACCGGCGGCGGTTCCCTCGCCTGGGTGGGCCCGAACCGGGCGCTCAAGGTCGGCCCGAAGAGCGCGGGCGCGGTGCCCGGCCCGATCTGTTACGGCCGGGGCGGCGACCGGCCGACCGTCACCGACGCGGCCGTCATCCTCGGCCGGCTGCCCAGCGCGCTCGTCGGCGGCGACCTCGTGCTCGACGTCGAGCCGGCGCGGGCGGCGTTCGCCGAGTTCGGCGCCACCTGGGAGCTGAGCGCCGAGGAGGCGGCGGCCGGGGTGCTGGAGGTCGCGGTCGCCGGGCAGGTCGCCGGCATCCGGCAGGTGTCCACCCTCAAGGGGCGCGACCCCGGGGCGTACGCGCTCGTCGCGTTCGGCGGCGCGGGCCCGCTGCTCGCCGCCGAGGTCGCCGACTTCCTCGGCATGCGCACCGTGCTCGTACCGCCCAACCCGGGCAACCTGTCCGCGTTCGGCCTGCAGGTGACCGACGTCAAACGTGACTACGTGCGCACCTTCGTCCGGCTCGTGCCGGGCGACGCCGAGACGCGCGCGAAGGTCGCCGCCGAGGTCGGCGACATCTGGAACGAGCTTGAGGAGACCGGCCGCAAGGAGCTCGCCGACGAGGGCGTGAAGGCGGCCCGCGTCGAGGTGGTGCGCGGCGCCGACGTGCGGTACGTCGGCGAGGGCTACGAGGTCTCGGTCACGCTGCCGCCCGGCCTGTCCGGGGTCGAGGCGCTCGACGCGGTCGCCGCCGCCTTCCACGCCGAGCACCACCGGGTGTACGGCTTCTCGTACGAGGGGCGGCAGGAGATCGAGATCGTGAACCTGCGGGTGCAGGCGGTCGGCCGGCTGCACCGTCCCGCGTTCGCGGCGATCCCCGCCGCGGACGGCGCGCCCGAGCCGGCGAGCCGCCGCCCGATGTACTGGCGCGGCCCGGGCTGGCGGGAGTGCGACGTGTTCCGCAGGGACACGCTCGGCGCCGGCGCGGTCATCGACGGCCCCTGCGTCGTCGAGGAGTACGGCGCGACGACCGTGGTGCCCGACGGCTGGTCGGCGACGGTGGACGGATTCGGCAATCTGATCATGAAGAGGCGGTCGGCATGACTTCTCCCCTGGGACCCATCGAGCTCGAGGTCATCACCGGAACGATTCGCTCCGCCGAGGTGGAGATCGAGGCGGCGGTGGAGCGGGCCGCACGCTCCCCGATGATCCGCGACCAGCACGACTACCGCGTCGGCCTGTACGACGCGCGCGGCCGCAAGCTCACCGGCCGGTCGTACGGCTCGCTGATCGAGCCGATCTTCGAGTTCTTCGGCGACGACATCAACCCCGGCGACGTGTTCTTCTGGAACGACCCGTACAACAGCGCCGGGTCCTGCGGCCACGTGCCCGACCTGTGCACCACGGTGCCGATCTTCCACGGCGAGCGGCTGCTCGGCTTCGCCCAGGTGTTCGGCCACCACGACGACATCGGCGGCTGCGTGCCGGGCAGCCTCCCGGTGAAGGTGCGCGACCAGTGGGGCGAGGGCCTCGTGGTGCCGCCGATCCGGCTCTACCACAAGGGCGTGCTCGACGAGCAGGCGTTCCGGATCATCGAGCGGAACTCGCGGCTGCCCGAGCACCTGCGCGGCGACCTCGATTCGGAGATCGGCGCCTGCCGGCTCGGCTCGCGGCGGCTGATCGAGCTCGCCGACCGGTACGGCGTGGACGCCCTGGAGAGCGCGTTCGACGCGATCATCGAGAACTGCGCGGCGACGATCCGGTCCGAGCTGCTGCCCAAGATCGAGGACGGGGTCTACACGTTCGAGGACTACGTCGAGTGCGACGGCTTCACCCGCAAGCCGTTCGCGCTGCGGCTCACCATGACGAAGACCCCCGAGAAGATCATCCTCGACTTCACCGGCACCGACCCGGAGGCCGAGGGGCCGATCAACTTGGCGATCGACTACTGCGAGGGCCGGTTCGTCCGCAAGTGGATGGGCCCGGTGCTGCGCTGCCTCGCCGACTCGCCGGAGCGCGCCGCCGAGATCGACATCAACGAGGGCGTGCTCGACGTCATCGACGTCGTCTTCCCGGAGAAGGGCACGCTCGTCACCCCGCACTTCGGCCGGCCGACCGGGCTGCGGTTCTTCATCCTCATCCGGTCGCTCGGCGTGTTCGCCGGGGCGCTCGCGAAGGCGACCGGCGGGCGCATGCCCGCCGACCACGAGACGATCCGCATCTGGGGCCTGCACAGCCGGGACCGGGACGGGCGGCTCAGCCTCTTCCGCGAGGTGCTCGGCGGCGGCGGGCCGGGGCGGCCGTGGGCGGACGGCAGCGACGTGGTGCACATCGTGCCGAACTCCCGCAACCTGCCCGCCGAGTTCTCCGAGCAGCGCTACCCGGTGATGATCGAGAAGCTGGCGTTGCGCACCGACTCGGCCGGGGCCGGCCGCCGCCGGGGCGGGTTCGGCTACGACAAGCGGGTGCGCGTGCTGCGCGACTCGATGCTGCTGTCGAACGCCGACCGGTCCGAGCTCGCGCCGTACGGGGTGAACGGCGGCCTCGCCGGCCGGCCGTACGGGATCTCGGTGGAGGACGCCGAGGGGAACGTGCGGCCGCTGCCCGGCATGGTGGACGACGTGCCGGTCCGGGCCGGCGAGGTGGTGCGGGTATGGACCTCCGGCGGGGGCGGCTGGGGTGACCCGCTGGAGCGCGAGCCCGAGCTCGTCGCGTACGACGTGCGGTGCGGCCTGGTGAGCCGGGAGGCGGCCGAGGCCGACTACGGCGTGGTGCTCAGCGACGACCCCGACCCGGACGTGACCGTCGACGTCGAGGCGACCGAGGCGCTGCGGGAACGGCTCCGCCGGGACCGGGGCGCGCTGCCGATGTTCGACCGCGGCGAGCACTACCGGAAGGTGCGCAGCGAGGGCGCGATCGTCTGGCCGGAGGGCTGGGACGATCCGGACGACTGGCCGGCGGTGCCGGTGGACCTGTCGCCGACCGCCGCGACATGATCCCCGGCGGCTCCGCAGGGGCGGCACGGGGCCGGTTCGGCCGGTCCCGTGCTCGGTCGCGGGGTGCGTACAATCACAAGCGCCTGCCGACCGACGGCGCTCAGCAGCGCCCGCCCATCGACGGAACGCGCGGCCGGGCTCCGGTGCCGGGGAAATGGGGGAACCGTGACGCGACGCAGTACGGAAGCGGCCGGTGCGTCCGCCCGCCCGGTGGACTCGAACTCCTCGTCCTCCGCGTCGCGCGCCAAGCCACGGCTGCAGGGGGTGTCCCGCGCGCTGCGGGTGATGGAACTGATCGCCCGGCGGCCGATGCGCGCCTCGGAGGCCGCCGAGGCGCTCGGTATGTCCTGGGCGACCCTGCACCGCACCCTCTCCCAGCTCGTGGAGGACGAGTTCCTGGAGCGCGACGCGAACGGGGTGTTCCGCATCGGACGGCGCACCTGGCTGCTCGGCTCCACGTACCTGGTCGGGCACCGCCTGCTCGACCTCGCCATGCCGCTGCTCACCCGCGCCTCGCAGGACGCGCCGTACGCGGTGTTCCAGCTCGTGGAGCGCAGCGAGGGCATGTCCGTGGTGCTCTACTCGCACGAGGCGCAGTCCGGTGAGATCATCACCCGGACCACGTACGGTTACCACTTCCCGCTGCACACCGGCTCGAAGGGGCACGTGCTGCTCGCGTACGCGCCCGAGGAGTTCATCGAGAACTACCTGAGCGGGGAGCTGGTGAGCCTCACGCCGAGCACGGTGACCGACCCCGACCGGCTGCGGGAGATCCTCGCGACCGTGCGCCGCCAGGGGTACGCGCGCACCGTGGGCGACGTGCAGACGTTCACCGGGTCGGTGGCGGCGCCCGTGTTCGACGCGGGCGGCCAGGTGGTCGCCGCGGTGTGCGCGGTGGTGTCGCGCACGCACATGGACGAGGGGCCGCGCGAGGCGGCCCTGGTGGACACGGTGCTGCGGCTCGCGCAGGCGCTGTCGCTCGGCCTCGGCTGGCAGCCGATGCGCAACGCGAGCCCGCGCTCCTGAGCCGTCTCCCCTGCCCTGCCGCGGGGCCGGGGCCCGCGCGCCGGCGGCGGCCGTCCCGTCGCCGCCGGCGTCTTCGCGCTGCCCGCCGTACGGCCTGCGCCGCGTGCCGGCGTGCCCGGCCGCCTGGGCACATACGCGCATCCGATGGTGCCTTCGTGCCGCTGTTACCGATTTCCGGACGAACCATATTCCAGTCTTGACACCGCACCGACTGTGCACCAAGACTTCACATCACCGGTGTACGAACACCGTATCCGCTAGGCGAATACGAGGGTGTCATGGTCGCCACGCTGGAACTGCGCAACGTCGAGAAGTCCTACACCGGCGTGCGCGCCCTCAAGAACGTTTCTCTTGCCGCCCACCCCGGCCGGGTGCACGCGCTGCTGGGCGAGAACGGGGCCGGCAAATCCACGCTCATAAAGATCGCGTCCGGGGCGGTGCAGCCCGATGCCGGGACGATCCTGCTGGACGGCACGCCGATCCAGCTCACCCCGCGCGCCGCCAAGGCGGCCGGCATCCGCGTGCTCCACCAGGAGCGCCAGATCGCGCTCAGCCGTACCGTCGCCGACAACGTGCTGCTCGACGGGCCGGCGCCGAACCGGTTCGGGCTCGTCACCGCCCGCGCCGCGGCCCGGGAGGCCGCCGCCCGGCTCGCCCGCGTCGGCGTCGACCTCGACCCGTACGCCCCGGCGTGGACGCTCACCGTCGCCCAGATGCAGCTGCTCGAACTCGCCCGCGCGGTCTGCGCCGACGCCAGGTGCATCATCATGGACGAGCCCACGGCGAGCCTGCACCGCGCCGAGATCGAGCAGCTCTTCACGGTCGTACGGCAGATCCGCGACAGCGGCATCGCCGTCATCTACATCAGCCACCACCTCGACGAGGTGATGGAGCTCGCCGACGACTACACCGTGCTGCGCGACGGCACGAAGGTCGCCGAAGGGCTCGTCGCCGACGTCACCCCGCCCGTGCTCGTCGGCCACATGTTCGGCGACGAGGTGTCGCTGCGCCGCGAGGACGTGCACGACGGGAGCACCTCCCCCGGCGAGGTCGCCGTCGAGTTCGACCGGGTGAGCTTCGGCGGCGCGGTGCGGGAGGTGAGCCTCCAGGCCCGGCGCGGCGAGGTGCTCGCGGTCACCGGCGCGGTCGGCTGCGGCAGCCGGGAGGTGGCGCTGCTCGCCGCCGGGGCGCTCACCCCGACGTCGGGCACCGTGCGGGTGCACGGCGACCGGCGGCGCGGGCGGCGCGCGGCCACCGCGGCGGGCGTGGCCTTCCTGCCCGCCGACCGGAAGCGGGAGGGGCTCATGCTCGACCGCTCCATCGTCGACAACGCCCTGCTCGCGGAGAACGGGCTCGTCCGCGCCCCGTTCTACCACCCGGGACGCGCCGCCCGGCGGGCCGAGCGGGCCTGCCGCCACCTCGCCGTGAAGATGGCCGACGTATGCGGCCCGGTCCGGGCGCTGAGCGGCGGAAACCAGCAGAAAGTCGTCCTCGCCCGGTGGTTCGAGGTGGACAGCGACGTGCTCATCCTCGACGAGCCGACCGCGGGCGTGGACATCCCATCGAAACTCGAAATCTACCGGCTACTTCGACAGTGCGCGGCCGAGGGCCGGGCGGTGTTGCTGTTCTCGACCGAGTACCAGGAGATCCGCTGTGTCGCCGACCGGGTGCTGGTGATGCGCGACGGCCGGATCGTCGGGGAGCTCGACGGCGAGCACGCCACCGAGCACCGGATCTTCGAGCTGGAGCTGGGGGCCTGACATGGACACCACCACGACGACGACCCGTCGCCCCGCGCCGGTCCCGGCGCGCCGGCTCGTCACCCCTGCCGTACGGGAGCACCTGTACGTCTACATCCCGCTGATCGCCATCCTCGTCGTGCTGTGCGCGCTCGCCTCGGCGAACAACGACGCCTTCCTGTCGTCGGCGAACATCGAGCGCATGCTCGTGGCGAGCGCGGTGCTCGGCATCCTCGCCGTCGGGCAGACGTTCCTGCTCGTGGGCGGGCAGCTCGACCTGTCGGTGGGCAGCCTCGTCTCGGTCGGCAGCGTGATCACCGCGAAGCTCGTGCTTGGGAACGTTCCAGGGGCACTCGTGCTGCTCGTGCCGGTCCTCGTCGGGGCGGCCGCCGGGCTCGCCTGGGGGCTGCTCGTCTCGCTGCTCGGCGTGCCCCCGTTCATCCTCACCCTCGGCGGGCTCGCCGTCTTCGCGTCGATCGCGCTCACCATGGCGGACAGCACGCCGATCTCGGTGCCGGACGGGCTCGACTGGCTGCAGGGCCACGTGCTCCCCGGGCTGCGCGCGCCGGTGCTCATCTGGCTCGTCTGCCTCGTCGCGGGCGGGGTGCTGCTGCACTTCACCCGGTTCGGCCGCAACGTGTACGCGCTCGGTGCGAACGAGGAGGCGGCCTTCCTCTCCGGGGTCGCCACCACCCGCACCAAGATCATCATCTTCCTGATGAACGGCGCGCTCTGCGGGCTCGCCTCCGTGGTGATCACGGGCCGGGTGAGCGCGGGCGATCCCCGCGCCGGGGTCGGCCTCGAGCTCATGGTGATCGCCGCGATCGTGCTCGGCGGGGCGTCGCTCGCCGGCGGCCGCGGCTCGATGCCCGGCAGCCTGCTCGGCGTGCTCGTGCTCGGCGTGATCACCAGCGCGCTCACCTTCCTCAACGTGCCCGACTCCTACGACCAGTTCGTGCTCGGCGCGATCCTCATCGCCGCCGTCTCGGTCACCGCCGTCGCCGAGTTCCGCAGGCGGCGACGGGTCCGCCTCCGCGCCTGACGCGGCCTCCTCCCCTCCTCACCCCGTCACCCCGTTTCACTCAGCCACTTCGTTTCGCTCGGCCGGTTCCGCCTCGCCGTACCCGAAATCCGGCCGGGAGCGTCACCCCCGGCCCCGATGTCCCCGTTCACCGCGCCGCCGCCCCCGTGCCGCGGCGACCTGATGGAGTCACCATGCGAACCACGCCCTCCCCCCTCTCACGCAGATCCGTCCTCCAGGGCGCGCTCGCGCTCGGCGGCCTCGGCCTGATCTCCCCGGCCCTCGCCGCGTGCTCGTCCGACACCGCCACCACCGCGCAGGGCGCGGGCTCGGTCGGCGCGGGCAAGACGATCGGCGTCTCCCTCAACGGCCTGGTCGAGTACACCAAGTACGTCACGCAGGGCGTGGCCAAGGCCATCGAGGGCACCGAGTACGAGCTCAAGGTCGTGCAGGCGAACTTCGACGTGCAGACCGAGCTGAAGAACCTGGAGAGCCTCGTCTCCCAGGGCGTGGACGGCCTGGTCATCCTGCCGAACACGGTGGACACCGTGCTCACCGGGGTGAAGCAGGCGAAGGAGGCCGGCATCCCGTCGGCGGTCGCGCTGTGGGCCGCGCCCGGGCCGCTCGACCAGTACGTGAGCGGCGTCTCGTTCGTCGACTCGATCGGCGGCGGCGTGATGATCGGCGAATGGCTGAAGAAGAACGCCAAGCCCGGCAAGGTGATCGTGGTGCAGGGCGCTCGACGTGATGTGCCGCCCCGGCCCGGACGTGCCCGGCGCCGGGCGGGTGCCCGCCGGGGCGCCCGCGGACGGCGGGGCGGTCTGGGCGGCGGTGGAACGCACCCGGCGCGCGGACCGGCCGGGCGCCGGCGACCTGCTGCGGGCCGCGGCCACGCACGTGACGCCGCTGTCCGGCAGCGCCGAGGGGGAGGCCGCCGGTCCGGTGACGCTCGCGCTCGCCCGGTTCGGGGACGTCGCCTGCGTCGTCGTCGCCCAGGACCACGCCCGCCGCGACCTGCCGCTGGGCCCCGGCTCGCTGCGCACCGCCCGCCGCGGGGTACGGCTCGCCGCCGAGCTGGGCCTGCCGCTGGTGACCGTGGTGGACACGCCGGGCGCCGAGCTGTCGGCGGCGGCCGAGCGGGGCGGGCTCGCCGGGCAGATCGCGCGCACGCTGCACGACATGGTCACCCTGCCGTCGCCGTCGCTGTGCGTACTGCTCGGCGAGGGCTGCGGCGGGGGCGCGCTCGCCCTGCTCCCCGCCGACCGCGTGGTGGCCACCCCCGACGCCTGGCTCTCCCCGCTGCCGCCCGAGGGCGCGAGCGCGATCCTCTACCGCACCCCCGGCCGCGCGGCGGAGCTCGCCCGGCTGCAGCGCGTCGGCTGCGCCGACCTCTGCCGGGACGGCATCGTGGACCGGGTGATCCCGGCGTCACCGGACGACCCGGACACGTTCCTCCGCCGGGTGGGCGCGGTCATCGCCGGCGAACTGCGCACGCTGACCGCCCTCCCGTCCGCGCAGCGCCTCGCCGCGCGCCGGCTCCGCTTCGACCGGGTCGCGTTCCCCGCCGCCGTCGGCGGGTGATCTCGCGCGGTGCGGCCGCCGGCATCCGCTCGCCGCTGCACGATGTCGGGCTTCTCGGAGGTGTCGCGTCGGTGCGGCCGGCTTCCTCGCCTTCGGCGCGCTCGGCGGGTTGCCCCGCGGCGTTGGCCACGCCGGGCGGCGTGCCGCCGTTCGGCACCGCCCGGCGTGGCCCTGTCCGGAGCGTGGGCCGGGGACACGACGGACCCGGCCCACCTCCGGCCTCCCTCGCCGTGGCGGTCGTCGGCACCGTCGTCCGGTGGCGTTCGTCCGGTGGGACAGGCCGAGCCGGGATCCGCTGGAGAACCGGCCGGCCCCATCCGCCGATGCCGCGGCTTCCGCGGCGGCCGTCAGGCGGAGGCAAAGCCGTGGCGGCGTCCAGGCGCGGCTCCCGGCTGCGCCTGGCCGACCGGCGAGGCGCGCGTACCCTCCGGATGCCGGTGATGAGCACGGAACGCGACCACGGCCGCCCGGTCATCCAGGAGCACACGGTGTGGGAGGTCGAGACCTCGTAGCGGTACACCGTACCGGCCCCGGAGACCGCATGTGGCCCCGGCGATACGAGGACGTAAAACGGCATGCGGCCGCGGAGGCCGGGCCTTTTAGAGTGATCTCATGCCTGCCCGCTTGAGCCCCGAGAAGACCAGGGCCATGCTGCGCACCTCGGCCCGTACCTCCCTGGACCTGCTGCTGGTCGTGCTGCTCGCCGGCGTGGTGCTGTGGCTGCTGGGCCGGATGTGGTCGGTCACCTGGCCGGTGATCGTCGCGTTGCTGCTGACCACGCTGACCTGGCCGCCCGCCCGGTTCCTGCGGCGGCGCGGCTGGCGCCCGGCCCTGGCAGCGTCCGTGGTGACCGTGCTGTTCCTCGTGGTGGCGACGGGCATCGTGGTGCTGGTCGCCGTACCGGTCGCCTCCCAGGCCGGGGAACTCACCGCCGGTGTGGTCAACGGCATCCAGAAGGTGCGGCAGTGGGCGGCCGGTCCCCCGCTCAACATCAGCGACGCCCAGCTCACCCAGGCGCTCGACGCGGCGACGGCCCGCGTGCAGGACAGCGTCGGCAGCATCGTCAACGCCACCGTCTCCGGGGTGAGCTCGGTGATCAACGGTGTGGTCACCACGGTGCTCGCCCTGTTCCTGATGTTCTTCTTCCTGAAGGACGGCCCCCGGTTCCTGCCCTGGCTGGCGCGCCAGCTGCCCGGCCGGCTCGCGGTGGACCTGCCGGCCGTCGCCCTGCGCAGCTGGGAGACCCTGGGGGCGTTCGTCCGGTCCCAGGCCTTCGTCGGCCTGCTGGACGCCGTCGCC
>ERZ777003.1526-NODE-1526-length-33917-cov-6.608292_pt1 | contig 33917 bp, 28 predicted proteins | sample MGYA00374956_ERZ777003 | MGnify/ENA primary metagenome ERZ777003 (study PRJEB29302, sample SAMN06268252) | bioreactor metagenome | isolation source: Joint BioEnergy Institute, California, USA | place: USA:Joint BioEnergy Institute, California, USA | collected... | reverse complement strand
GAAGCAGCTCGAGGCGCAGCTCATGATGCGCAACTACGAGGGCTTCCTGAAGTAGGTGTTCGCAAAGCGCGGTGCTCGGCCCGGGCGCTTCGCTGTACGCTCGTAGGCCGTGTCCCAGCTCAACCTCATCCTCCTCGGCCCACCCGGTTCCGGCAAGGGCACCCAGGGCGAGACCCTGCGCGAGGATCTCGAGCTGCCCTACTACGCCACCGGGGACATCCTGCGCGGCGCCGTGCGCGACGGCACCGAGCTCGGCAAGACGGCCAAGGAGTACATGGACCGCGGCGACCTCGTGCCCGACGACGTCATCGTCGGGGTGATCGCCGAGCGGCTGGAGAAGCCGGAGGCCAACGACGGGTTCATCCTCGACGGCTTCCCGCGGACCGTGCCGCAGGCCGAGGCGCTCGACCGCAAGGTCGAGGAGCTGGGGCGCAGCCTGACCGCGGCGATCCTGATCGAGGTCTCCGACGAGGAGGTCGTGCGCAGGCTCGGCGGCCGGCGGAGCTGCCCGAACGGCCACATCTTCCACGTCGAGTTCGACCCGCCCGCGAAGGAGGGCGTCTGCGACGCCTGCGGCGAGGAGCTCTTCGTGCGCGACGACGACAAGCCCGACGTGATCCGCCACCGCCTCGAGCAGTACGCGGAGAAGACCGCGCCGCTGATCGACTACTACGACGAGCGCGGTCTGCTGGAGCGCGTCGACGGCAACCAGCCGCCCGACGACGTCGGCGAGAACATCCGCGCGCTCCTGGCCACGCTGCGCATGGAAGAAGAAGCTTGATGTTCCGCGGCGGGATCATCCTCAAGAGCCCGGAGCAGATCGACCAGATGGCGGTCGCCGGGCGGATCCACGCCCGCTGCATGCAGATGCTGATCGCCAAGTGCCGGCCGGGCCTGACCACCGCGGAGCTCGACCTGGCCGCGGAGCGGTTCATCACCTCGCAGGGCGCCGAGCCCTCCTTCCTCGGCTACCGGGGCTTCCCCGGCTCGATCTGCGCCTCGCCGAACTCGATGGTCGTTCACGGGATCCCCGGCGAGTACAAGCTGCAGCGCGGCGACATCCTCTCGATCGACATCGGGGTGACGAAGGACGGCTGGGTCGCCGACGGCGCGGCCACCGTCGCCATCGGCGAGATCAGCCCGACGGCGCAGAAGCTCCTGGCGACGACCGAGGCCTCGCTGCACGCCGCCGTCGAGCAGGCGCGGCCGGGCAACCACCTCGGCGACATCTCCCACGCGGTGCAGAAGCGGGTCGAGGCTGACGGGTTCTCGATCATCCGCTCGCTCGTCGGGCACGGGATCGGGCGCGAGATGCACGAGGACCCGCAGGTGCCGAACTTCGGCGAGCCCGGGCGCGGCCCGCTGCTCGAGCCGGGCATGGTGCTCGCGATCGAGCCGATGGTGAACGCCGGCGGGCCCGAGGTGCGGATGGGGGATGACGGATGGGCCGTTTACTCCGCTGACGGCTCGCTCGCCGCCCACTTCGAGTTCACCGTTGCGGTGACGGAGGACGGGCCGCGGATCCTCAATCCGTGGCACGTTTCAGAGCGCTGAAACCCGCGTTCTGCTGCTATCCTCATCGATCCGGCTTCGGCCGGTTTAGTTGTGCCCGCGGTCCGATTCATGGGACCACCGGGCTTCCTCCGATTGTTTCGAATAAGACCCAGAGGGGCCGATGAAGGTACGAGCGTCCGTAAAGCCAATGTGTGAACGTTGCCGCGTCATTCGCAGGCGGGGCGTCGTACTGATCATCTGCAGCAACCCCAGGCACAAGCAAAGGCAGGGATGACGGTTACCGACGGCATGAGGCAGGTTCGTTAGATGGCGCGTATCGCAGGGGTCAACATCCCCCTGAACAAGCGGGTCGAGATCGGTTTGACCTACGTCCACGGGATCGGGCGCTCGACCTCGAACGAGATCCTGAAGAAGGTCGGCATCGACCCCAACACGTACGTCAAGGACCTGACGGAGGAAGAGACGGTCAAGCTTCGCGACGCGGTCGAGGAGCGTGAGGTCGAGGGTGATCTCCGCCGCGAGCGCTCGCAGAACATCAAGCGCCTGTCCGAGATCGGCGCCTACCGCGGCCTCCGCCATCGCCGCGGTCTCCCGGTCCGGGGCCAGCGCACGAAGACGAACGCCCGCAGCCGGAAGGGCCCGCGGCGCATGAGCGTCGCCGGCAAGAAGAAGCCGCCGGCGAAGAAGTAGTGAGGGACTGAGGTATGCCGCAGCCGAAGAGAGGCAAGGGCCGCGCACGTCGCCGGGCGAAGAAGAACATCCCCTACGGCGTCGCCCACATCAAGACAAGCTTCAACAACACGATCGTCACCATCACCGACATGGACGGCAATGTGATCTGCTGGGAGTCCGCCGGCTCGGCCGGGTTCAAGGGCTCCCGCAAGTCGACCCCGTTCGCCGCCCAGGTCACCGCGGACGCCGCCGCCCGCAAGGGCATGGAGCACGGCCTCGAGCGCGTCGAGGTGCACGCCAAGGGCGCCGGCTCCGGCCGCGACACGGCGATCCGCTCGCTGCAGGCCGCCGGTCTGCAGGTGACCACGGTGAAGGACGTCAGCCCGCAGGCCCACAACGGGTGCCGCCCCAAGAAGCGGCGCCGCCCGTCGTAGCGAGGTAATCAGGCATGGCGAGAGACACTTCACCGCAGTGCAAGCAGTGCCGCCGGGAGGGCCAGAAGCTCTTCCTCAAGGGCGAGCGCTGCCTCACCGAGAAGTGCGGCGTCGAGCGCCGCTCCTATCCGCCCGGCGAGCACGGGCGTGGTCGGGTGCGCGCCTCGGAGTACCGCAACCAGCTGCGCGAGAAGCAGAAGGCCCGCCGCTTCTACGGCGTGCTCGAGAAGCAGTTCCGCAGCTACTACGAGAAGGCCTCGCGGCAGGAGGGCGTCACCGGCGAGAACCTCCTGCGCCTGCTGGAGCGCCGTCTCGACAATGTGCTCGTCCGCCTCGGCTTTGCCGCATCGCGGCGCCAGGCGCGACAGATGGTCAACCACGGCCACTGGTACGTCAACGGCCGGCGCGTCGACATCCCCAGCTACCAGGTCCGTCCTGACGACGTGATTTCGATCAGGCCGAACTCGAAGGCTGCGGACGTCGTCCGCCAGGCGACCGAGCTCACGGCTGCGGTTCCCCCGTGGCTGCAGGCCGATCACGACGCTCTCACGGCGAAGGTCCTGAGGCTGCCGGAGCGCAGCGAGATCAGCGCGCCGATTCAAGAGCAGCTCATCGTCGAGCTCTACTCCAAGTAGAGCCCGACCCGTACCCCCAACAAGCGAAGGAACCCCACCTATGACCACCCTGCCCGAGTTTCAGATTCCCAAGATTTCCAGCGAGGACATCGACGAGAACCACGGGACGTTCGTCGTCGAGCCGCTCGACAAGGGCTTCGGCTACACCTTCGGCAACTCCCTGCGTCGCGTGCTGCTCTCGTCCCTGGGCGGCGCCGCCATCAAGAGTGTCCGCATCGAGGGCGTCGCGCACGAGTTCTCGACGATCACCGGGGTGAAGGAGGACGTCACCGACATCGTCCTCAACCTCAAGGACATCGTCGTCCGCATGCACACGGACGCGGACGAGGTCGAGGCCCCGCTCGTCGCCACCGGCCCGGGCGAGATCAAGGCGAAGGACATCGACCTGCCCGCCGGCGTCGAGATCCTCAACCCGGAGGCCCCGATCGCCACGCTCGAGAAGCGCACCAAGCTCGAGATGTACCTGACGATCGGCCGCGGCCGGGGCTACTCGCCCGCCGAGGACAACAAGTCCGAGGACCAGCCGATCGGCGTCATCCCGATCGACTCCGTGTTCTCGCCGATCCGCCGTGCGGCCTACAGCGTCGACGCGGCGCGTGTCGGTCAGCGCACGGACTTCGACAAGCTCACGCTCGAGATCGAGACCGACGGCTCCATCGAGCCGGGTGCCGCTCTCCGTGAGGCGGCCGAGATCCTGATCAAGACGACGGCGATCTTCACCGACGCCGATCGCGTCGAGGAGCTCACCGCCCGCGATGCGGTCAACGGTGCCGGCGACGGCGCCGCTGCCGGCCAGCAGACCGACGGCGACGACCGCCTGATCGAGGAGCTCGAGATCGGCGTCCGCGCCTACAACTGCCTCAAGCGCGCCGGCATCCAGACGGTCGGCGACCTCGTGCAGCGCTCGGAGTCGGAGCTCAACGCGATTCCGAACTTCGGCAAGCGCTCCACCGAGGAGGTCAAGGAGGCCCTGACCCAGCTCGGGCTTTCGCTCCGCGCTGAGTAAGGTTCCGCACCGTCCGCCATGCGCCACGCAAAGCAACGCCACAAGCTCAGCCGGTCGAGCGCCCATCGCAAGGCGCTGATCAGGAACCTGTGCCGCGACGTGATCGAGCACGAGCGGATCAAGACGTCGCAGGCCAAGGCCAGGGCCGCCAAGCCGGCCGTGGAGAAGCTGATCACGCTCGGCAAGCGCGGCGACCTGCACGCACGGCGCCAGGCCCTCTCGGAGCTCGGCAACGACAAGTTCCTCGTCCACAAGCTGTTCGAGGAAGTGGCCCCGCGCTACACGGACCGCCCGGGCGGCTACACCCGGATCGTGAAGCTCGGCCCGCGTCGTTCCGACTCGACCGAGATGGTCTTCCTGGAGCTGGTCTAGTCCGCAGCGCATCGCCGAACGTCCCAACGCCGGTGGGGGGTTTGGCTGGGTAGGGCGACGCTGGATTGGCCGGGGCGCCTGGCGCGAGGCGCCGCTCCCGCTCGAGCGGATGGCCATGCGCGCGAGAAACGCTCCGTTCGACCGAACGCGCGTGGATTTGCCCGCGCATAGTCCTGGCAGATCCACTTTCGTCCGTCCGCGAGGCCCCACGCATCCCTGACCGAAGTGCCATGGCGCATCGCGGACAGCCGCCGAACCGCACCCGCGCCCGTGCCCACGGCATAGTGACGACCCGCAATGCCCACCGCCCGCCTCGACATCGCCTACGTCGGGACCCGGTTCGCCGGGTGGGCCGCGCAGCCCGGGCAGCGCACGGTTCAGGGTGAGCTCGAGGAGGCGCTTGCGCGGATCGTGCGCGAGCCCGTCGAGCTGACGGTCGCGGGACGGACCGACGCCGGGGTCCATGCGACCGGGCAGGTGGCGAGCTTCACCCACGAGCGTGAGCTGCCGGACCGGCTCGCCGAGCGGTTGAACGCGGTGCTGCCGAATGACGTCGCGGTGACCGCGGCGGGGGCGGCGCCCGACGGGTTCGACGCGCGGCGCGACGCCCGGGCCCGCAGCTACCGCTATCGGGTCCTGGCGAGCCGGATCCGCGATCCGTTCGAGGAGGGGCGGGCGCTCTGGTGGCGATATCCGCTCGACCGCGCGGCCCTCGACGAGTGCGCGAGCGCGATCGTCGGCAACCACGACTTCACCGCGTTCACCCCGACCCAGACCGAGCACGTGTTGTTCGAGCGCACGGTGAACGAGGCGCGCTGGTCCGAGGAGCGGTCCGCGCCGGACGGCGGGGAGGGGGAGCCCGGACCGCTGCTGGTGTTCGAGATCACGGCCCCGTCGTTCATGCGCAACCAGGTGCGCGTCCTGGTGGGGACGATGCTCGAGGTCGCGGCGGGCCGCCGGACCGCAGACGACTTCCGCTCGCTGCTCGAGGGGGCGCCGCGGGAGCGCGCGGGGGACACGGCGCCGGCGCACGGGCTGTACCTCGTGCGCGTCGATTACTGACGGATCAGCTCTCGATCGGCTCTGCGAGTCCCTGGCGGTGGGCGACGGCGGCCGCCTCGGTGCGGCTGCGCACCCCGAGCTTGGCGAGGATCCTCGAGACGTGGACGCTGGCGGTCTTCTCCGCCATGAAGAGCTCGCCCGCGATCTCGCGGTTCGTCGCCCCGCCCGCGACGAGCACGAGCACCTGGCGCTCGCGGTCGGTGAGGCCGAACGGGTTCTCGGCTTCGGGCCGGGCGTCCCCATCGGCTTCATCCGCATCGGTGACGGCGAGCCGGGCTCGGGCGGCGAGCGAGTCGAGCTCCGCCACGAGCCAGTCGGAGCCGATGCGCGCCGCGGTCTCGCGTGCCTCGCGGGCGGCCTCGGCGGCGCCCGCGCGGTCGTCGCTGCCGACGAGCGCTTCCGCCCGGCGCCAGAGCGCGACCGCTCGCGGGTACGGGCGCGATACCGCTTCCCAGGCGCCGGCGGCGTCGAGCCACCGATCGGGGGCGTCCCCGGAGGCCGCGGCGCGCGCCGCCTCGGCTCGCGCCGTTGCAAGGACCGCGCGGTCGACCGGGCCGTCGTGCTCCTCGGCGCTCGCCTCGACGAAGCGGAGCAGCGAGCTCGCGCGCTCGACCGCGCTCGCCGTCTCCTCCACCTCGCCGAGGTCACGTGCCCGCTCCGCCGCGGCCGCCTCGACGGCGACGCCTGCTCCGGCGAGGAGGGCGATGCGCGAGCCGTCCTCGGTGCAGTACTGGATCCGGTCGAGGGCCTTCTCGGCGATCTCCCGCCCCGCTTCGATGTTGCGCTCACGCAGCTCGAGCTCGGCGTAGAGGGAGCCCGCGATGGCGATGAACTGGGGCTCGACCGAGTTCGTGAGGCCCTCCCACGTCTCCTCGAGGACCGCGCGCGCCTTCCCGAGGTCGCCGCGCCCGAGCGCCAACTCGGCGACGCGCAGGTTCGAGTTCACCTTCGTGCTGGTGAGCGGCATGCCACGGGTGGGCGGCAGATCGGCTTCCGCCTCGCGCCAGTTGCCGAGGGCGTAGTTGATCTCGGCCCGCAGCAGCCGCATCCACAGCGCCGAGCGGTCGAGCCCCGCGATCGCCGGCACCCCCTCGTCCACTAGCGCGAGCGCGTCCTGGCTTCGCCCCCAGAAGTTCAGGGCGTCGCCGTAGTTGACGTAGACGACCGCCAGCTCGTCGGGGCCGCCGTGCTCCTTGGCGAGCTCGAGCGCCTCGCACAGGAGCTCCTCGCCCCGCTCGGGATCGCCCAGCGGGAACAGGGCGCACCCGAGCCGGCTGAGGAGTGCCGCCTTGATCCGCGGCAGGCCGAGGGCATCGGCCATCGCCACCCCGCGCTCGACGATCGACTCGATGTCACCGAAGCGCCCCTGCAGGAGCTTGAACTTGCTTTGGTGGTCGAGAAGCCGTGCCCCCTCCTCGGTCGGCTCGTCCGGCACGAGCTCGAGCGCCTGATCGAGCGTTTCGCGGCTACGCTCGGGCTGGCCGAGTGACCACAGGACGTTGGCCTTCTCGCCGAGCAGGCGTGCCACCTTGAGCGGCTCGGCAGCCGGGTCGAGCTCGCCGAGGGCCTGCTCCAGCAGCGCCAACGCACGTGGGTCGTCGCCGCTCCAGTAATGGGCGCGGGCGGCCTGCGCGAGCAACCTGGCCACCGGCATCCCGGTGGCGCCTTCCGGGTCCTCGACGCGCGGCCAAAGGGCCAGCGCGCGGTCGTAGAGCTGGCCCGCCTCGCCGGAGGCTTGGACGCGAGCCGAGCGCTCCGCCGCGATCACTGCCGTGCGCAGCGCATCGGCCTGCGCCCCGGCCCGGTGAAAGTGGTGGGCGGTTGCGGTGCGCACCCACACGCCGTCGTCCTCGTCGGCCCGGGCCTCGAGCGCCCGCGCGAGGGCGAGGTGGAGCTCGGAGCGCTCGCCTGGGAGAAGGTCGTCGTAGACGACCTCGCGGAAGAGGGCGTGGCGGAAGCCGAAGCGCTCGTACTCGTCCGTGCGGATCAGGTGCTGGCCGCGGGCGTGGCGGAGCGCGTCGCGCAGCGTCGCCGCGTCGAGGCCGGAGGCGTCCGCCAGCAGGGAGTCGTCGGCGCGCCCGGCGACGGCCAGCAGGTTCAGGACCTCCCGCGTGTGGGAATCGAGCTCTTCGAGCCGCGTCAGGAGCGCCTCGCGCAGCGTTGGCGGCAGCGCGCCCTGCCCGTCGAGCCCGCCGGCGAGGAGCTCCTCGGTGAACAGAGGGTTGCCCTCGCTGCGGGCGAATAGCCGGTCGACCACCTCGTCGCTCGGGTCGCTGCCGAGGATGTCGGCGAGCTGCGCGGAGAGCTCCTCGCGATCGAAAGGCCGCACTTCGAGCCGGCGTGCGCACGGTCCGCGCTCGAGCTCGTGCAGCAAGGGACGCAGCGGGTGGCGGCGGTGAAGCTCGTCGGATCGGTAGGTCGAGACGACCAGGACCCGCTCCTCGCGCAGGCTGGAGGCGAGGAACGCGAGGAACGAGCGCGTCGAGCGGTCGGCCCAATGGATGTCTTCGAGCCAGAAGACGACGCCCTCGTCGTCGCCGAGGCGTTCGAGCAGCGCCAGGACCGAGTCGAAGAGGCGGCGCTGGGCCTCGCCCTCGCGGTCGTCGGGGCGCTCGGTCGGCGTGCCCAGCTCGGGCGCGAGCCGGGCGAGCTCGCAGCGCACGGACTCGGGCAGATCCTCGAGCACCGGATCGTCCGATCGCGCCAGCGGCCGCACCGCGCCGACGAGCGGCGCGTAGGGGAGCTCGTCCTCGCCGAGCTCGATGCACTCACCGCCGATGGCGCGGGCGCCCGTCGCGGACGCCCGCTCGCCGAACTCCGTCAGCAGGCGCGACTTGCCCACGCCCGACTCCCCGGCGACGAATACGAGCTGGGGACGTCCGGCGCGGGCGTCGGCCAGCGAGGCTTCGAGCTCGGCGAGCTCATGCTCGCGCCCGATGAACTTCGCCGCGCTGACCCGGTCGACCATGCGAAGCAAAGTATTGCCCTCCTCCCCGGGCCACAACCCGGCGTCGCCGCGGCCGCTCCAGGCGGCGCCACTCATCAGCGTCGCGGCGCATCTCGCTGTAGCGCTGGAACACGACCGGCGCGTTCATGGTGGTGGTCTGCATTTCGATCTCCTTCGTCGTCATCGCGACCGAAGGTACGCGTGAGAACCACCGCTTCCAATGGGTCGATGCCCATACCTGGGCGGCCCAACCCCTTACCCGACCGCGCGTACCCCTTACCTGAGGAACATCGCCGAGCTCGTGGCCAGCATCACCGGCTTGCCCTCGGCGTTCTCGATGCGCGCGCGCGAGATCGCGAGCGTGCGGCCCGCGTGCTCGACCTCCGCTTTCGCCGTCAGCAGGCCGCCGTCCCCGACCACCGGGCGCAGGAAGTTGACCTTGAGGTCGACGCCGACGACCGAGACCCCGGGCTCAGCCTTGGTCACCGCGGCGACGATCATCGCGAAGTCCGCGAGCATCGTGATCGCGCCCCCCTGCAGGCGGACCGCCGGGCTGTTCAGCCACTCCGACGCGGGCATCACCGCCGTCGCCCTGCCCTCGGAAACCTCGGTCGGCTCGATCCCCGTGAGCGTGTGGATCGGCGGCGGCGGGAGCTCGCCGGCGATCTGTCGCCGGATGACCTCGAGGCCGGGAAGCTCGCCCCATACCTCCTGCGGGATCTCCTGCGTGGGCGCCGGGCGCAGGAAGGGGGCCGGGGTCTCGTACTCCGGCTCCTCGACGTCGGGCCACTCCTCGGGCGGCTTTGGGAGGTCCGGGATCTGGGGCAGGATCGAGAGGCGGGAGGTGCCGTGGGCGAGCAGGGTCTCGTCCTCGTCGAGGACGAAGACCTCGGAGAGCCCAACCCGCCTGCCGACGTGGATCGCCTGCCCGTGGGCCGTGAGCATCCCGCCGGGCCGGGCGGGGCGCAGGAACGTGAGCGAGAGCTCCGCGGTCGTGTACGGGGTGGAGGCCGGGACGCGGGTTTCGACCGCACAGCCGAAGGCGATGTCGGCGAGGATCGCGAGCGTCCCGCCGCCGATCAGCCCGGCCGAGTTCGTGAGCCACGCCGTGGCGGGCATCTCGGCGTCGGCGGTGCCGTCGCCCACCTTCGTCAGCCGTGATCCGGTCAGGTGGTAGAGCGGCGGCATCGCCCCTCCCTTGCCGAGCCGGAACGCCTCGAGCCGTTCGCGCCCCTGCAGGGACAGGACCCACGGCGACGGGTAGCCGCCGCGCACGGGCTCGCGCCAGACTGCGTCGCCCACCGAGGTCGCGTCAGGCACGGGGGAGGACGTCGCTCGGCCCGTCGATCCAGACACGCACCCGGTCCCCCTCGTGCCAGGCCGGAAAGCCGAAGCGGCGGGAGTGGATGATCCGGCCGGAGGGCAGCCGCAGCGCGACGAGCTGGTCGTGGCCGTAGTAGCGGCGCGAGACGACCTCGGCGGCGGGCGCGTCCTGCGGCCCGGAGAGCCCGATCGCGACGGACTCGGGGCGGATGAGCACGTCGACCGGGCCCTCGTTCACGTGCTCGACGCGCAGGGAGCCGAGCTCGCACTCGACCGCGCCGTTCGAGGCATCGCCCGGCACGACCTCGATCTCGCCGAGGAAGCTCGCCACCCAACGCGATGCCGGCCGCGAGTAGACCTCCTCCGGGCTGCCGATCTGCTCGATACGGCCCTCGTTCATCACCGCGACCGTGTCGGCGATGCTGAGCGCCTCCGCCTGGTCGTGGGTGACGAAGAGGGCGGTGACGCCGGCGTCGGCGAGGATCTCGCGGACCTCCGAGCGCAGCCGGTCGCGCAGCGTCGCATCCAGGTTCGAGAACGGCTCGTCGAGGAGGACGAGCTCGGGCGTCGGGGCAAGGGCGCGCGCGAGCGCCACCCGCTGTTGCTGGCCGCCGGAGAGCTCGTGGACGGGCCGATCCGCCTCGCCGCGCAGTCCGACCAGGTCGAGGACCTCGGCGACGCGCCTCTTGTCAGGCCTGCGGCCGAGTCCGTAGCCGACGTTGCCGGCGACGTCCAGGTGCGGGAATAGCGCGTAGTCCTGGAAGACCATTCCGATCCGCCGCCGCTCGGGCGGGACGAACTCGCCGGGGCCGTTGAGCCGCCGGTCGCCGACCGAGATCTCGCCCGCGTCCGGCCGCTCGAGCCCGGCGATCATCCGCAGGGTCGTCGTCTTGCCGCATCCGGAGGGACCGAGCAGGGCGCAGATCGTCCCGGCCTCCACCGCGAGGTCGACGGAGGCCACGGCGAGCACGTCGCCGTAGCTCTTGCGGAGGCCGCTGAGGACGAGGGGAGCGCCGCTCACGACGACACCGTCCCTCGTTCGGAGAGCAGGTAGAGCGGCGGCGCGGCGATCGCGAGCAGCACGAGCGAGGGGATCGCGCTCGCCTCGTAGAAGCCGAAGGTGGTCTGGTTCCAGATCTCGGTTGCCAAGGTCTCGAATCCGATCGGGGCAAGGATGAGCGTGGCAGGTAGCTCCTTGATCGCGTGCAAGAACACGAGCGCCGCCCCCGCCAGGATCCCGCCACGCAGAAGCGGTGCAGTGATCGTACGGAAGACCTCGAGCGGGCCGCGGCCCAGACCGCGCGCGGCCTCCTCGACCCGCGGCGACACCTGGCCCAGCGCCGCGGTGATCGGCCCGATCCCGAGCGGGAGGTAATGCACGGTGAGCGCGAACACCAGCAGGGTGAGCGTCTGGTAGACCGGCGCTACGGCGCGCGTCGCGAAGTAGACGAGCGCGAGCGCGACCACGATTCCGGGCAACGCGTAGCCGGCGTGGCTCATCCGTTCGAGTGTCCGGGAGACCGCCCCGGGGAACCGGCCCGCGAGCAGGGCGATGACGAGCGCGCACGCGCCGCCCGCGAGCGCCGCAAACGCCGCCGTCATCAGCGAGTTCGCCGCAAGGGCCCCGACGATCTTGGCCGAGACGGCGCCGCCTGCGATGCCCTCCGTCGACCAGTAGACGAGCACCGCGACCGGGAGGACGAGCGCGATCAGCACCAGCGCCGAGCACCCCAGGAGCGCCGGCCAGCGCCAGCGGCCGAGCGGGTACGGGCGCGGCGGCCGCGACGGGCCGGGGCCGAGCCGATGCAGGGCGCGCGAGTTGCGGATCCGCGAGTTCACCCACAGGAGCACCAGCATCAACGCAACGAGGACCGCCCCGAGACCCGCGGTCGCCGTGCGGTCGAACGCCGACTTGTAGGAGACGTAGATCTCGGTGGTGAACGAGTCGAAGCGCATGATCGAGACCGCGCCGAAGTCGCTCATCACGTAGAGCGCGGCGAGCAGGCCGCCCGCGGCGATCGCGGGCCAGAGCTGGGGGAGGACGACCGTGCGGAAGGTCTCGAACGGCGTGCGGCCCATGCCGCGGGCGGCGTCCTCGAGCTGCGGGTCGAGGCGGCGCAACGTGGAGCGCACCGGCAGCAGCACGAGCGGGTAGGTGAAGAGGGTCAGCACCAGCCACGCCCCGAAGAAGCCGTAGATCGAGGGCAGCCTCTCGACCCCGAGGGCGTCCTGGAGCATCCCGTTCGGACCGAGCGCGGCGACGAACAGGTACGCGCCCACGTAGCTCGGGATGACCAGCGGCAGCGTGCACAGGGTGGCCCACAGCCGCCGGCCCGGGAGGTCCGTGCGCACGGTGAGCCAGGCGATCGGCACCGCGATCAGCACCGCAGCCGCGGTGACGGCGGCGGCGAGCGCAAGCGTCCGCAGGAGCACCAGCCCGGTATCCGCGTCGAACGCGACGTCGAGCGCCGGCCCGAGGTCGCCCGCGATCACGATCAGCAGATAGACCGCAGGCAGGACCGCCCCCGCCGCGATCACGAGCCCGGCGGCGAGCAGGGCCGCCGGCGGCTTGCGCCGGCCGAGGAGCGCCCCCGGCGTCAGGGCGTGCCAGCGCGGAGAGGACGCCGAGACGCCCCCGCTCATGGCCGCGTCCCCGCCCGCCTGGACCGCCCGATCACAACGCCCCCGCTTCCTCCATCATCTCGATCGTCTCCTGCAGCTGCGTGACGTCGAAGAGGTCGCCGGGCGGCGGCGTCGGGATGTCCTCCAGCGGGATGGTCAGCGAGGGGTCGGGCTCGACGTCGCGCGCGAGCGGGTACTCCTTGGAGCTCGAGGTGAAGAACTCCTGGCTCGGCTTCGCGAGGAGCGAGCGGACGAAGTCGATCGCCTCGTCCTTGCGGTCGCTCGAGGCGAGCACGCCGACGCTCGTGGTCAACACGAGCGAGCCGAGGCCCTCCGGCGGGAAGTGGACCTTCACCGGGTAGTCCGGGCCCTCCGCGGCGATCGCCTGGGCGACGTAGTAGTGGTTGATCAGGCCGAGGTCGATCTCGCCGTTCGCGATGGCATCACGGATCGCGACGTTGTTCGGGTAGTCGACGGCGTCGTTTTCGACCATGCCCTCGAGCCACTCGCGCGTCCGGTCGTCGCCGTACTGGATGCGCAGCGCGGTGACGAACTGCTGCAGGGACGCGGTTGCCGGGCCCCAGCCGACCCGGCCCTTCCACTTCGGGTCGGTCAGCTCGAACGGGGAGTCCGGGAGCTCCGAGCGTGGGACGTCCTCGCTGTAGGCGATGATCCGCGCGCGGCCGGTCACGCCGACGAAGTAGCCGTTCGGGTCGCGGTACGCGGCGGGGACCCGCTTGAGGATGTCGTCCGGGAGCTTCTCGAGCAGGCCTTCCGCGGCGACTGCCCCGATCGCGCCCGGCTCCTGCGCGAAGAAGACGTCGGCCGGCGAGTTCTTCCCCTCCTCGACGATCGTGGCCGCGAGGTCGGCGGTGTCGGCGAAGCGGACCTGCACGTCGCGGTCGGCCGCGGCCTCGTAGATGTCCACGGCGCCGCCGATCGCAGCGGGGATCCGCCCGGAGTAGAGCGTGATGCCCTCCGTTTCGGGCTCCTCCGGGCCGCCGTCGTTGCCCGATGTGTCCGCACCGCAAGCTCCCACGACTAGGCTCGCGGCCGTGAGCAGCACGATGACGGGGATTCCGAGTTTTCTGGTCGGCATTAGGTTTGCCTAATGCTAGAGGGGTCGAAATCGCACCGCGTCGCCGTCGCGGCCGGGATTCTGGCCGTTGCGGCGCTGTCGCTGTTGCTCCCTTTTGCGCCCGTCTACGACGCCTGGGGGTGGCTCGTCTGGGGCCGTGAGGTCGGGTCGCTCGACCTCGACACGGGCGGCGGGCCCTCTTGGAAGCCGCTGCCGGTGATCTTCACGACGGCCTTCGGGTTTGCCGGTGATGCGGCGCCCTCACTGTGGCTCGTTGTCGCCCGCGCGGGCTGGATCGCCGCGGCGCTCTTGGCCGCCAAGGTCGCGATGCGGCTCGCGCCGACCCGCGACGGCAGGATCCGGCTGGCGGCCGGGGTGGTCGCCGGAGCCGGCGTGCTCCTGTTCGATGACCCGTTCACGTCATGGCTGCGCCAGTTCGCCGGCGGGCTCTCCGAGCCGCTCCTCGTCGCGGTGATCCTCGGGGCGGTGGATCGCGAGCTCGACGGGCACCGGGGCCAGGCGTTCGGGCTCGGCGTTGCCGCGGCGCTCCTGCGGCCGGAGGTCTGGCCGTTCCTCGCGCTCTACGGGGCCTGGCTTTGGCGCGAGCGCGCGCTCGAGCGCCGGGCGCTCGTCGCCGGCGCGGCAGCGATTCCGATCCTCTGGCTCGTCCCCGACCTGATCGGCTCGGGCGACGCGCTCACCGGGGCGGGCCGGGCGCGCTCGGGCACCGGGTCGCCGCCCGGGGAGGCGCTCGAGGCCGTCGGCCGCTGCCTCGAGCTCGCGCCATGGGCGATGTGGCCGGCAGCCGCCTACGCGGCCGCGCGCACCTGGATCCGCGGCGAGCACACGGTCCCGGTCCTGGCCGCGTTCGCGGTCGGCTGGATCGGGGTCGTCGCGGTGCTTGCGGCGCTGGGCTACGCCGGCCTGCCGCGCTTCGGCGCGCCCGCGGCGGCGCTCGGCTGCGTGCTCGGGGCGGTCGGGCTCGTCGTCCTCTACGAGGAGTTCCGCAGCGCCCAGCGGCTCGCGGAGAGGCTGCGCTCGGTGCGGCTGGGCGTCCTGATCACCCGCGATCGCTACCGGCGAGCCGTGCTCGGGCTCGGAGTCCTGGTGTCCCTGTGTGCGGCGCTGGTCCTCCAGGGTGCGCTGCGGGCGGGTGAGGTTCCGGGCCAGTTCGACGCGGCGCGGGAATTCGGAGAGCGGATCGACGACCTCGACGCGCTGGTGTCCGAGGTCGGCGCGGATCGGCTCGTGCGTTGCGACGAGGTGGCTACCTCCGACCTGCTCGTGCAGACGGCGATCGCATGGAACCTCGAGGTCCCGATGGGGGACGTGGGCGTGCGGGTGAAGTCGCTGCCGCGGCGCGGGACGATGATCGTGCGCGCGGACATGCCACGGGCTCTACGCTCGCTCGTCGAGGTCCGCGGCGAGCGGCTCGGGGGGAACCGCTCGTGGGACGCCTACGCCGTTTCCTGCGGGGCGGACTCGGCGAGGCCGGCGCTCATCGCGGGCGTTACCGGAGCCCGCCGGTAGGGCTGCGGCCGGGCCTGCTCCTCCAGGTACTCGCCGTCGGCGTTCACGCGCCAGAGATCGTGGTCGGTGCCCTCGACGAGGTTCTCGACCGCGCGGATCGCGGTCAGCATGGAGTGATCGGAGTTGTTGTAGCGGTGGAGGCCGTTCCGCCCGACCTGCTGGAGGCCGGCCACCCCGTCCAGCCAGCCCCGGATCGTCGCGACGCGGGCCTCGAAATCGGCGTCGTAGATCGGGTACGCCTTCGGCACCCGGACCACGTGGCCGCGGACGAAACGGCTCGAGGATGCGAGGCCGAGGCGGTCGAGCTCGGTGCGCGCCCGCGCGATCAGCTCGTCGTCGGGCGCGCTCCATAGCTCGTCGCCCTCGAAGCAGAAGTACTCGAGCCCGAGGCAGGTGCGATCGCGCTCCGGGACGAGATCCGGGCTCCACGCGCGGAAGTTCTGGATCCGCCCCACTGCGACATCAGGATCGTGGACGTAGATCCAGTTGTCCGGGAACGGGTCGGCTCCTTCGACGATGAGCGCGACGCAGATGAAGTCCCGATAGCGCAGGCCGGCCGCGGCGTCGAGCACCTCGTCCGGGGGAAGGGGGTCGGTGATCGCGACCAGCGTTCGCAGCGGCAGCGAGGAGATCACGCCCCCGCCCTCGAACTCCTCGCCGTCCGCCTCCACTCCGGCGACGGCGCCGTCTTCGAGGAAGACGCGGGTCACCCGCGACTCGAGCCGGACCTCGCCGCCGTCCTCCTCGATCAGATCCGCCATGCGCTCCCACATCTGGCCCGGGCCGAGGCGCGGGTAGTCGAACTCCTCGATCAGGCTGCGCACCTCCGGGCCCAATCCGAGGGCGTTGCGCGCGGCGCTCCACAGCGAGAGGCCGCGGATCCGCTGCGCCGCCCACTCCGCGTGGATCTCCGAGGTCGGAACGCCCCACACCTTCTCCGTGTAGGAGCGGAAGAACAGCTCGAACAGGCGCCGCCCGAAGCGCTGGGTCACCCACTCCTCGAAGGTCTCCGCCTCGCGGCGGGGGCGCAGCCGGGCGGCGAGGTACGACGCGCCGCTGCGCGCGACCTCGACCGGGCCGATCCGGCGGAAGACGTCGCCCGCGCGCAGCGGGTACTCGATGAAGCGGCCGTTCCAGTAGATGCGCGAGAGGCGCGGCCGGCGCAGGAGCTCGGGGCCGAGCACCTCGTGCCAGATCGCCTCCACCTCGGGGCTCTTCGTGTAGAAGCGGTGGCCGCCGAGGTCGAACCGGTAGCCGTCGCGCACCTCGGTCCGCGCGATGCCGCCGACCAGATCGTCCGCCTCGAACACGATCGGGCGGAGGCCGCGCCGGACGAGCTCGTAGCCCGCGGTGACGCCGGCGGGCCCGGCCCCGAGTACGAGCGGCCTGTGATCGCTTATCTTAGGCATCCCTAATAACTCCGACTTCCGAAGGCGGAATTCTTAGCACCGACGACATCCACGTGACCACCCCTACCCGACAGCCCTCGCTCGCGGTCGTCGTCCCGGCCACGAACTCGCCGCCGAGCCTCGAGGCCTGCGTCGCCGCCTTGCGCGAGGCCGCCCCCGACGCGGAGCTCATCGTGCAGACCGAGCCCCCGGGGTCCGGCCCGGCCGCCGCGCGCAACGCGGCGGCGGCGCGGACGGACGCCGACGTGCTCGTCTTCGTGGACGCCGACGTCCTCGTCCATGCCGATGCGGTGGAGCGGCTGCGCGATCACTTCCGCGCCGACCCGTCGCTCGCCGCCGTCTTCGGGGCCTATGACGACCGCCCCGCCGCGCCCGGCGCGGTCTCGCGCTTCCGCAACCTGCTGCATCACCACGTCCACGTCACCTCAGCCGGCGAGGCCGAGACGTTCTGGGCCGGGCTGGGCGCGGTTCGCAGGGACGCGTTCGCCGAGGCGGGCGGGTTCGACGCCGAGGCCTTCCCGGCGCCCGCGGTCGAAGACATCGAGCTCGGCATGCGCCTGCGCGCGCGGGGTGGGCGGATCGTGCTCGACCCGCGGGCGCGCGGGACGCACCTCAAGCGCTGGACCCTCGCCGACATGGTCCGCACGGACTTCGCCCGCCGTGGGCTCCCCTGGGCGCGGCTGCAGCTTGCCGACGGCGGGACCACCCGCGCGCTCAATCTCTCCTGGCGCCACCGGGCGAGCGCCCTGGCGTCGGTCGTCCTCGCCGCGGCCGCGCTCGCCCGCCGCGGTCGCCTGGTCCTCGCGGCGCTCGCCGTGCTCGCCGCCCTGAACGCCCGTTTCTACGCGCTGCTTTGGAGGCGGGGCGGGCCGTCGCTCCTGGCCGCCGGTGTCCCCCTGCACGTCCTCCACCACCTGACGGCGGTCGCGGCGTTCGCGACCGCGCTCGTCTCGCCTCGAGCGAGGGGCGGGCGATGAGCGCGCTGCGCGTTGGGATCGTCGGCTGCGGCCGGCTCGCCGAGCTCGGGTACGTGCCCGCGATCGCGGGCACGAGTGCGGTCGAGCTGGTTGCCGTCGCGGATCCGGACCCCGCTCGCCGCAAGGCCCTCGCGGGGGATGGGGTCAGTGCCTTCGAGGACGCGGCGCAACTCGCGGAGAGCGGTGCGGCGGAGGCGGTGATCGTGGCGAGCCCGCCGGCTCACCATCTCGAGCATGCGCGCCTCGCGGCGGAGGCGGGGCTGCCGTGCCTGGTGGAGAAGCCGCCGGCGCCGGATGCCGAGGGCGCACGGGTGATCGCGGGCCTCGACCCGGCGCCGTGGCTCGGGCTCAACCGGCGGTTCGACCTGCTCGGCTCGCTGCGCGAGCGCATCCCCGACGACGGGCCGCTCGAGCTCGAGCTCGAGATCTCCTACAGGCGCGCGTCCTGGCGCCCGCACGAGGTGCGCGACGATGCCCTCACCGATCTCGGCGCGCACCTCGCGGATCTCGCACTTCACCTCGCGGGCGGGGGCGCGGCCCGGGTGGCGCGCGCGCAGAGCGGGCCCGACCGGGCCGAGCTCGAGCTGGAGCTCGCCAGGGGGCGGGCGCTCCTGCGCGCGGCGACCGACCGTCCCTACCGGGAGCGCGGGGTCGCCCGGCGGCCCGGCGGCGAGCAGCTCGGCAGCGTCTCGACCCCGGGAGCGGTCCTCGGCTTGGTCGGGCGCCTGCGCGGGCGCGAGCACCCGCTCGTCGCCTCGCTGCGCGCTCAGGTCGAGGCGTTCGCACGCGCGGCGCGGGGCGGCGATCCGGGTCCGCTCGCCACCGCCGCCGACGGCTTGCGCGCCATGGTGCTCATCGACGAGGCCCGGGTGATGGCTGGAGGTAGGACGTGATTTGCGTGCTTCAGTTCGATGCCGCGAGCGTCGCGGTCATGGACCGCATGCTCGCCGCCGGGCGGCTGCCGAACCTCGCCGGGCTGATCGAGCGCGGCGAGCGCACCGAACTCGAGACGCCCGCGCTCGACTTCGCGGCCGGCGCCTTCTACACGCTCTACAGCGGCGTCGAGCTTGGCGACCACGGGATCTTCTATCCGTTCCAGTGGTCTCCGGCCGAGCAGCGGGCTCGGTACGCGACCGCGTTCGAGGCGCCGCCCCCGGTGTGGGAGCGGCTCGCCGACTCGGGCCTGCGGACGCTCGCGATCGACCCGTACGAGAGCCGCCCGCCGCGCGAGTGGCGGCCCGAGTGGGGCACGCTCGTCTGCGGCGTGGGCTTTCGCGACCGGGTCGTGATGCCGCGCTGGGCGGCCCCGCGCGAGGCGGGGCGGCGCCCGCCGAGCCGGGAGATCGACGGCGTCTTCGTCTGCGGCTGGGGCTTCACCGACCGGGTCGTGCTGCCCCGGTGGTCGATGCCGGGCGATCTCGGCCGTCGCCTGGCGCGCCGCCACGGGCACGGGCCCGCGGCGACCGAGGTCTTCGGCCAACCGGACCCGCGCGTGCTCGTCGCGCTTCGCGAGAAGCTGGTCGCGGCGCCCGGCCGGATCGCGGCGCTCGCCGAGGAGATCCTCGCCGCCGAGCGCTTCGATCTCGCCTGGCTCACCTTCAGCGCCGCACACCTCGCGGGCCACCAGTTCTGGGACCTCTCCCAGCTCGATCCCGAGGCGCTCGACGAGAAGTCCAGGGCCGTGATCGAGGCGGCGCTCGAGGACGTCTACGCGGCGGTCGACGAAGCCTTCGGCCGCGTGCTCGCGGCCCTGCCCGAGGGCACCGACGTGATCGTGACCTCGGCCGTCGGCATGGACGTGAACACGAGCCGTGCCGACCTGCTCCCGGAGATGCTGGCGCGGGTGCTCGCCGACGAGCGCCGCGACGCCGAGGAGGACGAAGGGGGCGGTGCGATCTGGCGGCTTCGCGCCGCGCTGCCGCCGACCGTGCGCGCGCGGGTCGCGGACCTGATTCCGAGGCGGGTCGCGCTCGACCTGACGGCGCGGCTCGAGCTGCGCGGCCACGACTGGTCGAGCACCGAGGCCTTCGCGCACCCGGCCGACAACCAGGGCTACATCCGCCTGAACCTGAAGGGGCGCGAGCGCGCCGGGATCGTGACGCCGGGGGCGGTGGAGCCGCTGATCGAGCGCATCGTCGCCGGGCTCGGCACGTTCCGCGACCCGGACGGGGAGCCCGCGGTCGACGCCGTGATCCGGGCCGCGGAGCTCTATCCGGGCGCCCACGCCGATCGCCTCCCGGATCTCGTCGTGCGCTGGTCGGATCGGCCGGCGACGCGGCTGACCGAGGTGCGCTCGGAGCGTTTTGGCACCGTGCGCCGCCAGGGCGCGGGCTCGGGTCGCTCCGGGAACCACCCTGCGGGCGACGCGTGGGCGGTGATCGCCCCGGGCTCGTCGCAGCTCGTGCGGCGCGAGGGCCGACCGCGCCTCGTCGACGTCGCCGCGACCGTGTGCGCGGTGACCGGCGCGGACGCGAGCGGGCTGCCGGGCGAGCCGCTGCTCGTCCCCGCCGGCTAGCCGCCGTCTCGGCGTGAACCGAAGCGCTGGGCGGCGACGCCGGCCGCGGTGATGGCCTGCGCGGCGAGCACGAGCGCGCCGGCTCCGGGGCCCTCGCGGAACCCGGCGCGGACGAGCCCTGCGTAGAAGCGCGGGCCCGCGAGGCGGCGGCCCGCGCCGGCGCGCCGGTAGCGCACCGCGCCGCGGCCGTAGCGGAACTGCTGGCGGGCGAAGCCGCGGCCCGTCAGGTCCGGCCTGTGGACGACCACGGCCTCGGGGACGTAGGCGGAACCGGTGCCGGTTTCCGCGATCCGCGCCCACCAGTCGCGATCCTCGCCGGCGGCATCGGGAAAGCCCTCGTCGAACGGCACGCGCGCGGCCAGCTCGCGCCGGCAGGCGAGGTTGCACGTCGGGGCGAAGCCCAGGCGGCCGCCCGGGCCCAGGGAGGAGATGAGCAGCCAGTTCGTGATCGCCTGGGAGGCGCGCACTGCGGCGCTCGCGCCGGGCGCCGGGACCGTGCGCCCGGCGGCGACCGGGGTCGCCTCGCTCACCGCCGCGGTGAGGAGCCGCGCCCACTCGGGGTCGGGCTCGCAGTCGTCGTCGCAGAAGAGCACCACCTCGCCCTCGGCGGCGTGCGCGCCGAGGTTGCGCGCGGCAGCGGGCCCGCGGCCGGGCGTTCGCACGATGCGGGCCCCGGCGGCTTGGGCGGCACCCTCGACCGCGCCGCGGTCACGCGAGCCGTCGTCGACGACGACGAGGTCGAGTTCGCCCGCGTCCTGGGCGGTGAGCGCGGCAAGGCACCGCGCGAGGCTCGCGGGCCGGTCGCGGGTGGGGATGACGACCGAGGCGCTCACTCGAGCTCCAGTGTGTCCGGATGGGGGGCGAGTCGCCCGTCGGGCATCAGGTGCCGGACGTCCCAGCCGCGCCGCCGTAGCGCGTCTGCGATCAGGCGGCGGTGGCAGCGCCACCACAGCCCCTCCGCGCACATGACCGCGGTGCGCCGCGAGCTCGCGGTCTCCTCGAGGCGCTCGAGGCCGGCGGCGAAAGCGTCCGACTCCATGTACTCGGCGTAGGCCGCGAACGCCGCGTTTCGCCACGGCGAGTCCGCCGCCGGCTTGCGAGAGCTGCGCCTGCCCCCGAGCTCCTCGCCGAAGGGCTCGTAGGCGATCCCGGCCCCCTCCAGGCTCGCCGCCAGCTCCTTCGCGCCGAACTGCGGGTTTCGCCGCGAGCCGGGAAAGCGGCGCACGTCGGCGATCACCTCGACGCCGGCGGAGGCGAGCAGTTCCAGGAAGCGGTCGATCGGGTGGTTCGAGTGGCCCACGGTCAGGATCGTGCGTGGCGGCTCCACGCAGCGATTCTGGCGGGTGGCCGACTCCTAGAATCGACTCGGTGCTCGTCTTGGTGACAAACGACGACGGGATCGGCGCCGAGGGCATCCACGCTCTCCGCCGAGCGCTCGCCGAGATCGACGACGCCGACGTCCGCGTCATCGCCCCGCACACCAACCGCAGCGGCACCGCCCGCTCGATCACGACCCACTCGCCGATCTGGGTCGAGGAGGTGGAGTTCGACGACGGCACGGTCGGCTACGCGACCGAGGGAACCCCGGTCGATTGCGTGCGCTTCGCCGACCTCGGCCTGCTCGGTGAGCGCCCCGACCTGATCGTCTCGGGGATCAACCACGGCTCCAACCTCGGCGACGACGTCACCTACTCGGGCACGGTCGCGGCCGCGTTCGAGGGGATCATCCTCGGCGTGCCCTCGGTCGCCGTCTCCCAGCAGGCTGCGATCGGCGGCATGGGCTACGCGGGCCGCCAGTTCGAGTTCGACCTCTGCGCCAGGGTCGCGCGCGAGGTCGTGAAGAAGCTGATCGAGAATCCCCTGCCCCCGGGCAGCCTGATCAACATCAACTGCCCGGCCGGCCAGGCGCAGGGGATCGAGCTCACCCGGCTCGGCAAGCGGCTCTACGACGACGAGCTCCAGCTCGTCGAGGAGGACGAGGCGGGCCGCCGCCGCTACCAGATCTACGGGTTCGAGCCCTCGCACGAGGACGAGGAGGGGACGGACCTCCAGGCGGTTGCCGACGGGCGCATCTCGATCACCCCGATCCATTTCGACCTGACCGACCGCAAGGGCATCGAGCGGCTCTCGTCGTGGAACCTCGGCGAGCTCGAGGCCACGCTCGACCTTGCGGGTGCCAAGGGATGAGCAAGGAGAACTCGCCCGCGGAGCGCGTCGAAGAGCTGCGCCGCGAGATCGCGGAGCACGACCACCGCTACTACGTCCTCGACGACCCGGTCGTCGGCGACGACGTCTACGACGCGCTCATGCGCGAGCTGCGCGAGCTCGAGGAGGCCAACCCCGAGCTCGTCACGCCGGACTCGCCGACGCAGCGGGTCTCGGGCAGGCCCAGCGAGCGCTTCGAGCAGGTCCGCCACCTCGAGCCGATGCTCTCGCTCGGCAACGCCAGGGGCGAGGAGGAGTTCCGAGCCTGGGAGAAGCGCCTGCACAACCGGTTGAAGAGCCTGGACATCGCGCCCGGCGACCTGCGCTTCGTCTCCGAGCCGAAGATCGACGGGATCGCGATCTCGCTCCTCTACGAGGACGGCGAGTTCGTCCGCGGCGCCACTCGCGGCGACGGCACGGTCGGCGAGGACGTCACCGCGAACCTGCGCACGATCAAGGCGATCCCGCTGTCGATCCCCGACGCGCCGAAGCGGATCGAGGTGCGCGGCGAGATCTACTTCCCGCGCAAGGCGTTCGAGGAGTTCAACGAGCAGCGGGCGTCCGAGGGCCTGACGACGTTCGCCAACCCGCGCAACGCGACCGCGGGCACGGTGCGCCAGCTCGACCCGCAGGTGACGGCGTCGCGGCCGCTCTCGATCTGGTGCTACGGCACCGGCGGGCGCGAGGGGATCGAGTTCGACACGCACAACGACGAGTTGGACTGGCTGCGCGAGCGCGGGTTCAAGGTCTCGTCCGACATCCAGACCCACGAGACGGCGGACGAGGTCGTCAAGCGGTGCCTGTGGTGGGAGAGCCGGCGCGAGTCGCTCGATTACGAGATCGACGGCTGCGTGATCAAGGTCGACCAGCGGACGCTGTGGCGCGAGCTCGGGGTCACGGGCCGCGAGCCGCGCTGGGCCGTCGCCTGGAAGTTCCCGCCGATCACGGCGACGACGACGCTCAACCGGATCGTCTGGAACGTGGGGCGGACGGGCCGGCTCCTGCCGTTCGCGATGCTCGAGCCGGTGCACGTCGGCGGCGTGACGGTCTCCACCGCGACCCTTCACAACGAGGAGGACCTGGCGAAGAAGGACGCGCGCGAGGGCGACGAGGTCGTCGTCACCCGGGCGGGCGACGTGATCCCGCAGGTGATCGCGCCGCTGATCCAGCGCCGCGAGGGCAAGCGGCTGCGCAAGCCGAAGCCGCCGAAGAAGTGCCCGGCGTGCGGGACGCCCACGGTGAAGCCCGAGGACTCGGTGTGGACGATCTGCCCGAACCGCCGCGGCTGTCCGGGCCAGAACTTCCAGCTCGTCAAGCACTTCCGCGGGGCGCTCGACATCGAGGGCCTCGGCGAGAAGAACGTGATGCGGTTCATGGACGAGGGTCTGATCACCGACCCGGCCTCGATCTACGACCTCACGGTCGAGCAGATCGCCGAGCTCGACGGTTTCGGCGAGACCTCGGCGAAGGCGCTGATCAGCGAGATCGAGCGCTCGAAGGAGATGCCGTTCGCCCGCGTGCTCTACGCGCTCGGCCTCCCCGGGATCGGGTTCGTGAACGCGAACGCGCTCGCCGAGCACTTCGGCTCGATCGACGCGCTGATCGAGGCGAGCGCGGAGCAGATCACCGAGGCCGAGGGGATCGGGCCGGTGCTGGCGGAGACGATCCGCGAGGAGCTCGCCGACGAGGCGATGCTCGACCTGATCAAGCGCCTGCGCGAGCGGGGGCTGCGCTTCGAGCTCTCCGAGGAGGAGCGCCGCGCCGAGGGCGGGGCGCTCGAGGGCAAGACGTTCGTCCTCACCGGCACCCTGCCGACGCTCTCGCGCGACGAGGCGACGCGCCTGATCCGCGCCGCGGGCGGCAAGGTCACGGGCTCCGTCTCGAAGAAGACCGACTACCTCGTCGCGGGCGACAGCCCGGGCTCGAAGCTCGCCAAGGCGGAGGAGGTCGGCACCACGATCCTCGACGAGGACGGCCTGCGGGCGATCCTCGACGAGGCCGGGGCCCCGGACCCCGAGCCCAAGCGCGGGGCGGAGCTGCCGCCACAGCGGCGCTCGCGCTAGCCGGTCGGCCAGACATACGTCCAGGGTTTCGCGCCAGCTTGGCGTGATCGCGCGAATGCCCCGATCCATGGGATGTGGGGCCGTTCTCCGTAAAGACGCTCTTGCTTGCCATGCTCGCGTGGCTCGTCGCCGTGCCCGCCGCGGGTGCCTCGGTACCCGGAGAGCTCGACGACGGCTTCGGGACGGGCGGGGTGAGCTCCGCCCTCGTAGGGGGCAACGGCGGCGCCAACGCGGTGGCGATGGATCCGCAGGGGCGGATCGTCGTCAGCGGCCAGACCGCGATCAACGGGCCCAACAGCAAGTTCGGAGCCGCCCGCTTCAACCCGGACGGCTCGCTCGATGCGTCGTTCGGCGACGGCGGCACCGTCACGGTGGACGTCGGCATCGGCTCGATGGGCGCCGGCGTGCTCCCGCTCCCCGATGGCCGCGTCGTCCTCACGGGCTCCGCCTACATGCCGCACTCGGCGCTCGAGTTCGCCGCGGTCCGCCTGCTCCCTGACGGGAGCCTCGACCCGAGCTTCGGCGGCGACGGGATCGTGACCCAGCCCATCGGGCACGGCGCGCTCGCGATGGTCGCCGTGCCGGCAAACGACGGGAAGATCGTGCTCGTCGGAAGCGCGACCGTCGGGCTCGCGACCGACGTGGCGCAGAAGGTCGAGAACCTCGCGGCCGCCGCGATCCGGCTGAATCCGGACGGCAGCCTCGATCAGAGCTTCGGCGAGGACGGGATCGCGCTCGCACCCGCCGGTACCGCCGCCCAGGGCGTCACCGTCGAGACCGACGGGGACCTGGTCTGGGCCGGCGAGACCTCCGTCGAGGGAGTGCAGGCGTTCGCCGCCGGCCGCTGGACGGCTTCGGGGGAGGTCGACCGCGGCTACGGCACCGACGGCGTCGCCGTGATCCCGATCGACGCGGGCGCCGCCGCCGTCGGGGTCGCCCACGACCCGGCCGACGGCTCGTCGGTCGTCGTCGGGCCCTCGTTCAACCGCAGCCTGCACACGACCGCGGTCCGCTTGGACGCGAACGGCCGGCCCGATCCGGCGTTCGGCACCGACGGCATCGAGCGCGTGCCGACGGGGCTGATGACGAACGGCATCGTCCGCGAGGCGGACGGCGGCTTCGTGATCGCGATCACCGGCGGGCTGAGCGCGGTGCGCTTGCTCCCCGACGGCACCCCGGATCCCGAGTTCGGCGAGAACGGCGTGGCGAAGCACCCGGCCGGGGTGAAGGCGGCCGCCAACGGCGCCTTCGTCGCCCCCGGCGGCAAGCTCCTGCTTGCCGGCGTGGCGTTCGGCGAGGACGGCCGTGGCCGGTTCGCGGTCGCGCGGCTGCACTCGGCAGCGGGGGAGGAGCCTCCCGTCGAGGAAGAGCCTCCGGTGGAAGAGGAGCTTCCGGTGGAAGAGGAGCTTCCGGTCGAAGACGAGCCGCCACTCGAGGAAGAGCCGCCGGCCGAGGAACCCGAGACGCCGGTCGAGCCGGAGCCCGACCCGGAGCCGCCCGCGGAGGAGACCCCGCCGAGCGATGACGCTCCGCCCGGGCACGGGAAGCCTCCCACCCAGGACCCGCCGGCGAAGCCGGTCATTCCGAAGCTGCCTCCGCCCGCGACCGGGTCACAGGAGGCCGTGCCCGAGACGGAGATCGTCGGTGCTCCGGGCAAGGTGAAGACGAAGCGCAAGCGGGCCGTGGTGCGGTTCAAGTTCCGCGCGAAGGGGGCGGCGGCGCGCTTCGAGTGCAAGCTCAACCGGGGCCGTTGGGCGCCCTGCGCGTCCGGCGTCAAGATGCGCGTCGCCAAGGGCAAGCACGTGTTCCGCGTGCGGGCCCTCGGGTCGGACGGGGTTCCCGGCCCGCCCGCCCGGCACGCACTGCGGGTGAAGCGCGCGCGGTAGGTGTGACGGAGTCCGTCCCCGCGACGTAGGGTTCGCAAATGGGACGGACAACACGGAGACTCGAACTGCTCGCGCTCGCCTCCGTGGCGGGCATCCTCATCGCCGCGATCACGCTTCTGGTCGCGATTGGAACGGCCGCAGTGGACGGCGCCTCCGCCAAGCCCCGTTCGGGCGGCAAGGCCGGCACGCTGAAGGCGTTCAAGTCCTGCGACGCGCTGCGCAAGCACTACCGCCGCCACCGCAACGCGCTCGGCTTCCGCGGGGGTCATCTGCCGCCGATGGCCGCCGAGGACTTCGCCGGCGCTCCGGGCACGGGCGGCGGTGCGCAAGGCGCCGCTCCCCAGCAGGCAGCTCCCAGTTCGACCAACGTGCAGGAGGCCGGTGTCGACGAGCCCGACCTCGTCAAGGCCCACGGCGACACGATCTTCGCGCTTGACGACGGCCGCCTGTTCGCGGTCGACGTCTCGGGCGAGGCTCCGGTCATCGCCGGCTCGCTCAAGCTTCCGGGGGGCGAGGACTCCCTCTTCTACGGCGAGGGGCAGCTCCTGATCCACGGCGACCGTGCGCTCGTCATCGCACCTTCGACCTCGAGCTACTCCGGATACGGGTTCGGAACCGCGACCAGGATCACCGAGGTCGCGATCGGCGGTCCGGCGAACATGGAGGTGCGGCGCACGTCCCTGGCCGAGGGCAGCTTCGTCTCGGCGCGCCTCACGGGTGAGACCGCGCGGCTCGTGATCTCGACGCCGCCGCCGCTGCGGGTGGCCGCGAAGGGGAAGGGCCGCGCCCTCGTTCCGCGCGTGCGTACCCACGACCACGTCGCCGGCAAGCGCACGACGGGCAAGCTCGTGAGCTGCAGCGACGTGCGCCATCCGTCCCGGTTCGCGGGCGCGGACATGCTCACGGTCCTGACCGTGGACATGACGCTGGGCCTCCCGGCGGTGGACACGGACGCGGTGATGACCGCGGGCGAGGTCGTCTATGCCTCGCCGACGAGCCTCTACGTCGCGACCGAGCGCTGGTTCGGCGGCCGCCACCGGCCGGACGACGTCTCCTCGGTCTACACCCGCATCCACCGCTTCGACGCCTCGCAGCCCGGGACGACCCGGTATGTCGCGAGCGGCGCGGTGCCGGGCTTCATGCTCAGCCAATGGTCGATGTCCGAGCACGAGGGCGTGCTGCGGGTCGCGACCACGACCGCACCCCCGTGGCGCGAGGGCAGGCAGACCGCGGAGAGCGAGAGCTTCGTCACCACGCTCGCCGTCGACGGAGAGCGCCTGCGGAAGGTCGGCCAGGTCGGCGGGCTCGGGCGCGGCGAGGAGATCTACGCCGTGCGCATGATGGGCGACCGCGGCTACGTCGTGACCTTCCGCCAAACCGACCCGCTCTACGTCCTCGACCTCTCCGACGCGACGAAGCCGCGCGTGCTCGGCGAGCTCAAGATCCCGGGGTACTCGGCCTACCTGCATCCGGTCGGCGAGGGCTTCCTCCTCGGCGTCGGCCAGGACGCGACCCGGCAGGGGGCGACCAGGGGCGTGCAGGTCTCGCTGTTCGACGTGCGCGATCCCAGGAAGCCCGTGCGCATCGACCGCGAGTCATTCGGCCGCGCCTCGTACTCCGAGATCGAGCACGACCACCACGCCTTCGCCTACTTCCCGGAGCACGGTCTCGCGATGATCCCGCTCGACGGCTACGCGACGAGCAATCCGTTCACCGGGGCCGTGGGCCTGCGGGTGAACCCGCACGGCCCGGATTCCCTCGGGCGCGTCGCGAAGGTCTCGCACGGCGACGACTTCGACGACTCGATCCGCCGCTCCCTGCTCGTAGGCGACCGCGTCTACACCGTCTCGGGCAGCGGCATCGCCGCCCACGACCCGGCGACGCTGGCGCAGCTCGGGTTCGTGGGGTTCGGGGGGCGGTAGGGGGCCGGACGGCCCCGTCCGAGGGCGTCCCCCCGCATCCTCGCCCAATCCGCCGCATCGAACGTCCCAAACACCCCGCTATAGGAGGTCCGTTGGGACGTTCGGCGGTGCGCTGCTAGGGCCGGTAGCGCGCCAGGGCCGCTGCGAACTCGTCCTGGGCGTTGCGCGCGGTGTTCGTGTTGACGCCGTTCATGAGGATCGCGAAGGCGATCGTGTGGCCTCCCGCCTCGCAGTAGCCGGAGAGAGCCGAGACGCCGGAGAGGGTGCCGGTCTTGCCGGCGCAGTTGTCCTGGGCGGCGGTGCCGCGCATCCGGTAGGCGAGGGTGCCCTCGCGGCCCGCGATCGCCAGCGAGTCGCGGAAGGCGTCGGCGTCGCGCTCGCGCTCGGCCATCGCGACGAGCAGCTTGCCGACCTGTTCGGGGGTCGCTCGGTTGCGGCGTGAGAGCCCGGAGCCGTCGGAGGCCTGGACGCCTGCGGCCACCTTGGCGGCGAACGCCTCGACCCGCCGGGCGCCGCGCTTGCGCGTGCCGCGCTTGCCGCCGACCGCTCCGAGCCGCTTCAGCAGCATCTCGGCGAAGAAGTTGTTCGAGGGCACGTTCGTCTCTTCGATCAGGGTCGCGACATCGGGTGAGTCGACCTCGCCGATGGGCTCCCGCTTGAGCACGCGCTTCGGCAGGTTCACGCGCCCGACCCTGCCGCGGACCTTCACGCCCCGCTTGCGCAGCGCGTTCTTGAGCGCCCTCGCCGCTTCGAGCTCGGGCGCTCGCGCGTAGCGGTCGCCGTCCTTGTAGCCGTTGTTGAAGGAGAGGCCCGAGAGGGGGCTCAGGTAAGGCCCGGCGCGTCGCACGCGGTCGAAGATCGTGTCGTCGGCGAGGATGCGCCCCTTGATCCGCTTCACGCCCGCCTGGGCGATGTCGGTGGCGAGGTCGGCGACGCGCGTGACGGGCTGGGCGTTCGAGCGGGCGAAGCGCGCCGTGCCGAAGGCGGGGTCGCCGTCGCCGACGATCACGATGTCGCCCTTGAGGACCGAGCCGTCGGGGCCGGCGAGCTTGCCGCGGGCGTAGGCGCGCGTCTTGAGCCTGCCGTCCGCGCCGAACTGCGCGAGGAAGGCCGCGGTGGTGAACAGCTTCTGGTTCGAGGCGGGGATCAGGCGGGTGCGCGCATCGTCGGCGAAGAGGACGGGATCCGAATCCGCGTCGAGGTCGTAGACCCAGGCGCCGCTGTCGCCGCCCGCCTTGCGCATCGCCTCGGCGAGCCGGGTTCGCAGCTGGGAGAGCGTGAGCGCCCGCTTCGACGCCGCGGGCGTGCCTTCGCGCGCGACGGGGGCGTGCGCGGCGAGATCAGGGCCGCCCTTGACCCCAGCTGCAGGCGCTGCGCCCAGCGCGAGCGCGAGCAGCGCAACGAGCACGGCAAGGCCGCGTGTGAGCGCGCGGTCCCCCCTGCGGAACCTGTTCGGCAAGCGCATCGACAGGCGAAGATAGCCGTGTCCGGCGCGGTACGGGCGTACCGCTTGCGATACTTGGGGCCTTCCCATGGGCAAGGTCGTCGACTTCGAGGCCGCCGGAACGGATTCCCAGGCGGCGCGCCGCACCCGCGCGCGCAAGCGACCGTCGAAGAGCGCGCTGGTGCTCGGCGGCGGGGGTTTCACGGGCGGGGTGTACGAGATCGGTGCGCTGCGCGCGCTCGACCTCCTGGCGACCAACCGCACCGTCAACCAGTTCGACGTCTACGTCGGCACCAGCGCCGGCTCGTTCATCGCGAGCCTCCTGGCCAACGGCGTGACGCCCGAGGAGATGATGCGGGTGCTCAACCGCAAGCTGCACTCGCCGCTCCGCGACATCGACCTGGGGACGCTCCTGCGACCGAACTACGGCGGGTTCCTGCAGCGCTCCCTGACGCTGCCGCTGCGGACGATCGGCGTCCTGCGCGAGCTCGCGCAGAACATCGGCGAGGTCTCGATCGTGGACATCGCGACCGGGCTCGCCTCGGCGCTGCCCGCCGGCGTCTACTCGGGCAAGGGGATCGAGCGCTACATCGCCGAGGCGCTTGCCGACCCCGACCGCACCGACGACTTCCGCATGCTCGAGTCCGAGCTCTACCTCGTCGGCACCGACCTCGACACGACCGAGCGGGTCATCTTCGGCGAAGGCGAGTGGTCCGACGTGCCGATCTCGCTCGCGGTTGCCGCCTCGGGCGCGCTGCCGGGCATCTACGAGCCCGTCGAGATCAAGGGCCGCGAGTTCATCGACGGCGGCATCGTCTCGACCACGAACGTCGACGTCGCGGTCGAGCGGGGAGCGAAGTTCGTGATCGTGATCAACCCGCTCGTCCCCTACGTCAACGACTTCTCGAAGCAGATCCCGACCTTCACCGGCTCCCGCGCCCGCCGCGTCTCCGACATGGGGATGGCCGGGATCATGAACCAGACCTTCCGGCTGCTCTCACACGACCGCCTGCACCGCGCGGTCGAGATCTGGGAGGAGCGCTACCCGGGCGTCGACTTCATCCTGATCGAGCCGGAGCTGAACGACGAGCTCATGTTCGGCACCTCGATCCTCGACTACCGCGCGCGCCTCGAGATCGCCAAGCACGGGTTCGAGTCCGTGACCCTGAAGCTCGCGCGTGATTACGACCGGTACAAGTCGATCGCGGAGCGCCACGGGATCGAGATCTCGGCGCGGCGCGTGCGCCACGTGCTCGACCAGGTCGAGCGCGACGAGGAGCTCACGGGCTGGCGCCGGGTGCTCGAGCAGACGACCTCGGTCCTGCTCCGCTCGAGCACCCGGGCGGCGTCCTCGCGCCAAGCCGCGGACGCGGCCGACGCCGACTGAGCCCCTAGATCTCGGCCACCTCTTCCTCGCCGACCGCGGTGCGCGGCAGGGCGAGCGCCAGGATTGCGGCGATGCCGAAGAGCGCTGCAACCGCCGGCGCTGCGTGCTCGAACGAGGATGTGAACGTGCCGCCGTCGAGCTCGGCGAAGAACACGGTGCCGACGATGGCGACGCCGAGCGCGCCGCCGAGCTGCTGCGCGGTGCTGAAGATCCCGCCGGCGCCGCCCGCGACCTCGCGCGGCACGGCGGCGAGGACGACGTTGACGAGCGGGATGATGATCAGCGCCAGGCCGACTCCCGAGATCACGAGGCCGGGCACCAGCGGCCACGGGTTCGAGCCGTGTCCGACCGCGTCCGCGGTGACGGTCACGGCGACCGTGCCGAGCGCCATCAACAGGCCGCCGAGGCTGAGCACGAGCCGGCCGTAGCGCTGGGCCAGCGGGACGGCTGCGGGAGCGAGCATGAAGCTCCCGATCGAGAACGCCAGCGCGGTCAGCCCGGCGCCCAGCGGCGAGAACCCCATGCCGGTCTGCAGCCAGATTGCGAACACGATGAAGAACCCCTGCATGCCCGCGGAGAGGGCGAGCTGGACCACGAGCCCCGCCGAGAATGCCGGGATCCGCAGGAGCCGGGTGCGCAGCAGCGGGGCCACCCGCTCGTGCCGGCGGTGCTCCTCGAGGAGCCCGAGCGCGACGAGGCCGGCGATGCCGCCGCCGAGGAGCGCCCAGCACCAAGCGGGCCAGCCCTCGGTGCGTCCCTCGAGCAGCGGGTAGGCAATTGCGACGAGCGCGGCTGCGAGCACCGCGGCGCCCGCGACGTCGGGGCGCCCCGCGTGCGGATCGTGCGTCTCCGGCACGACCCGGATCGCGGCGACGAGCGCGAGGGCCGCGACCGGCACGTTGATCAGGAACACGGTGCGCCAGCCCCAGCCGAACAGGTCGGCGTCGGTGAGGACGCCGCCCAGCACGAGGCCAAACGCGGAGGCGAAGCCGAGGATCGCGCCGTAGACCCCGAACGCCTTGCCGCGCTCCTCGCCGTCGAAGATCACGCGGAAGGTGCCCAGGAGCTGCGGGATCATCGCGGCGGCGGCGATTCCCTGGACCACGCGCGCGGCGATCAGCTCGCCGGGGCTCTGCGCGATCCCGGCGGCGAGGCTCGCGAGTCCGAAGACGGCGATCCCGCCGACGAAGATCCGCTTGCGCCCGAGCAGATCGCCGAAGCTGCCCGCGACGATCAGGCTCGCGGCGAAGGCGAGCATGTACGCCGAGACCACCCACTGCAGCTCGGTGCCGCTCGCGCCCAGGCCGGCGCCGATGGAGGGCAGGGCGACGTTCACGACCGTCAGGTCGATCAGGTCCATCATCGCCGCCCCGATCATCACGACGGCGGCGAGCCAGCGCTGCGGGTACGCCGCCATCCGGCCTGCCGTGGTTGCTGTTGCCGACATCTTCGCGACCTCCTCAAACACCGTTCGTAATCGAACGTCGTTCTAGTTCGAACAGTGTTCTAGCAAATGGCCGACATGTCTGCAACAGCGTTCTTTGCTAGTACGCTGTTCGAGAATGGCCGAGCAACCGCAACAGCCGCTCGCCAAGGAGGTCCCGCCGCCGCCGTGGCAGCGCGCTCCGAGGCGCGGGGGACGCAGGCGCCGCGACCCGATCACGCAGGAGGCCATCGTCGACGCGGCGCTGAGGGTCCTGGACGCCGAGGGCCTCGACGGCCTGAGCATGCGCCGCGTCGCCGAGGAGCTCGATACGGGCGCCGCGTCCCTCTACTGGCACGTCGGCTCGAAGGACGGGCTGCTCGACCTGCTCTTCGACCGCGTGATCGGCGAGCACAACGTCCCCGAACCCGATCCGGAGAACTGGCAGGAACAGCTCAAGCAGGTGGCGCGCGACATGCGCGCGACGATCCTGCGCCACCGCGACATCGTCCGCATCTCGATCGGGCGGATCCCGATGGGGCCGAACGCGATCGCCTACTCGGAGCGGGTGCTGGCGATCCTGCGCAGCGGCGGCGTCCCCGACCAGCTCGCGGTGCTCGGCTTCCACCTGCTGACCGCGTGGATCAACGGGTTCACGATGGACGAGACGGGACAGGGCGCGGACACCGCGGAGGACCAGCCCCCGCTCGACGAGCTCGCCCGGATGGGACGCGACTACATCGCCTCGCTACCGAGCGAGCACTTTCCGAACCTCGTCGCCGTCGCCGACCACTTCGCGATCAGCGACCCCGAGGTGCGCTTCGAGCTCCTGATCGACCTCTTCGTCGAGGGGCTCGCGCGCCGCGCCGCCGAGGAATCAGCCGCCGGCTGATCCGGCGGGCGCGACGCGCGCCCGAGGCTCAGTTCGCGTAGAGCGCCTCGACCTCGTCCGCGTACTTCTCGGCGACGACGTTGCGCTTGACCTTCATCGTCGGGGTCAGCTCGCCGCCCTCCTGGGAGAGGTCGTTGGGCAGGATGTGGAACTTCTTCACCTGCTCCACGCGGGCGAACTTCTGGTTGATCTGGTCGACGTGGGCCTGGATCGCCGCCCGGACGTTCGCGTCGGTGGGCAGGGACTCGACGGAGACGCCGTGCTCCTGCGCGTACTTCGCCGCCTCCTCGGGGTCGAGCGTGAGCAGGGCGACGAGGTACGGGCGCCGGTCGCCGATCACCACGCACTGGGAGACGAGCGGATGCTGCTTGATCTCGGCCTCGAGGTTCGCGGGCGTGATGTTCTTGCCGCCCGCGGTGATGATGATGTCCTTCTTGCGGCCGGTGATCTTGACGAAGCCGTCCTCGTCGATCTCGCCGATGTCGCCGGTATGGAGCCAGCCGTCGACGATCGTCTCGCGGGTGGCCTCCTCGTTCTTGTAGTAGCCCTGGAACACGTTCGGGCCCTTGACGAGGATCTCGCCGTCCTCGGCGATCTT
>ERZ777003.1517-NODE-1517-length-34085-cov-6.153482_pt1 | contig 34085 bp, 26 predicted proteins | sample MGYA00374956_ERZ777003 | MGnify/ENA primary metagenome ERZ777003 (study PRJEB29302, sample SAMN06268252) | bioreactor metagenome | isolation source: Joint BioEnergy Institute, California, USA | place: USA:Joint BioEnergy Institute, California, USA | collected... | reverse complement strand
GAGCGCCGCCGCACGGAGGAGCGGCTCCGCCTGGTCGCCGGCGAGCTGAACCACCGGGTCAAGAACACCCTGGCCGCGGTGCAGTCCATCGCGGCGCAGACGCTCCGTTGGCCGCCGGGGGATGTGCCCGCCGCCGAGGCCAGCCGCGCTGCCTTCCAGGCGCGGCTGCTCGCCCTCGCCCGCTCGCACGAGCTGCTGACGCGGGAGGGCTGGTCCGGCGCCGATCTCGCCGAGCTCGCGACCCTCGTGCTGGCGCCGCATGCCGGGGCGCGGGAGGCCGGCGGCACCGCGGCACAGCGGGTGACGATCGCCGGCCCACCGGTGCGGCTCGCGCCCCGCTGCACCATCCCGCTCGCCATGGCACTGCATGAACTGGCGACGAACGCCGCGCGCCACGGCGCACTCTCGGTGCCCGAGGGACAGGTCGCGGTGCGCTGGTCGGTGCGGCCCCCGCCGCCCCCCGCCGCCAATGCGGCCGAGGATGCGCGGACCAAGGGCGCCGCGATCCTGTCGCTCCGCTGGGAGGAGAGCGGCGGACCGCCCCTGGCCGGGCCGCCGGTGCGGCGCGGCTTCGGGACCCGGCTGCTGGAGCGCGGCCTCGCGACGGAGCTGCACGGGACGGTGCGGCTCGAATTCGCGCGCGAAGGACTGCGCTGCGAGATCGAGGCGCCGCTTTCCGCCGCGCCCGACGAGAACCCGATGGCCACGCCCGTCTCCGCGCCGCCCCAGGCGCCGGCCAAGGCCGCCTAGGGCTGATCGCGGGCACCTCCGGCACACGGGCCGGACGACGCCCGCCTCGCCGCCCACGTCATCCCTGGGGCTGCAGATCTGCCAGCGCCCGCGCGCCGCACTCGGTCAGCCGGTAGAGGTCGCGCCCGGCCGGCTCGAACCAGCCATAGACGTTGCGGTAGAGGATGCGCCCCGCATTCGGCGCCTCCGCCCGCTCGCGCACGACCCGCACCGGCAGCGGTGCGCCACCGGGCGAGGCGTGCAGCACGGCGGCGCAGCGCAGCGCCTCCTGCCGATAGGCGGTGACGAGCCGCACCCCGCCGCGCACCCCGCCCGGATTGGGATCGCCCTGGCGACTCACATGCTCGGCGATGATCGCCCGGGCGCGCGCGGCGTTGCGTCGCGGCAGGCGGCGCGGCGTGGCGAGCGGCTCGGTGAGGACCTCCACCTCCCCTCGCGACGCGCCTGTTCCCACTGCCAGCAGCCCGAGGCCGAGCCGCCTGAACAGGCGCGCGATGCCCTTCCGCCCGGCGCGCTCCGCCGCCTCCGCCGGCACGGCGAGATAGACGAGGTCCGTGACCGCGAACCGGTCCAGGCATTGCAGCACGGCCGCAAGGGTCACCGCGCGCTTGAGCTCCACCACGACGGGCATCTCGGGCGCCGCGGGCGCGACGGCGACGACGTCGCAGCCGCGCACCTCGCCCTTGGCGACGAGGCCACGCGCCTCGAGGAAGCGCTTCACGGGCGGGTAGAGCGCGGTCTCCGGAATTCTCTTCGGCATGGCGGCGGAGCGGGACGAGGGCACGCCGGACAGAGGGAGCGCGCAGCGGGCGAACGGCAAGCCACGTTGCGCGCACGGAGCAACGCGGCCGCTTGCCCGTCCGTCCGGCCCTTGGCAGACGGGCTCCGCGCCGTCAGCCTGCGCGACGTTCGGCGAAGCAGGAGGAGGACCCGCCGCATGCGGCTCGACCACACCGCCGTCCTGCCGGAGGACTGGCCCCAGGGCAGCTACGCCGCGCGGATCATGACCGAGGCAGGCCCGGTCGTCCTCGGCATCGCCGGCGGCGAGCCCTTCGACCTCACCCCCGCCTTCGGCACCGTGAGCCGCTGGCTGGAGGAGGAGGACCCCGTCGGCGCCATCCGCGCGCGCGGCGAGCGGATCGCCCTCGACCTCGCCGCGCTGGTCGCGAATTCCGCCCATGACGCCCGCCGCCCCGACGCGCCCTGGCTGCTCGCGCCGGTGGACCTCGCCGCGGTGAAGGCCGCCGGCGTCACCTATGTGCGCTCCATGCTTGAGCGCGTGATCGAGGAGCGCTGCCGCGGCGAGGCCTCGCGCGCCGAGGCGGTGCGCGCCGAGGTGCGGGAGATCATCGGCGACGACCTCGCCAACCTGCGCCCCGGCAGCCCCGAGGCGCAGCGGGTCAAGGAGGTGCTCTCCGCCAAGGGCTGGTGGAGCCAGTACCTCGAGGTCGGCATCGGCCCGGACGCCGAGATCTTCACCAAGTGCCAGCCCATGGCCGCGGTCGGACTCGGCGCCAAGGTCGGCGTGCATCCGGGCAGCGACTGGAGCAATCCGGAGCCCGAGGCGGTTATGGTGGTGAACGCGCGCGGCCGGATCGTCGGCGCCACACTCGGCAACGACGTGAACCTGCGCGACGTGGAGGGGCGCTCGGCGCTGCTGCTCGGCCGGGCGAAGGACAACAACGCCTCCTGCGCTCTCGGCCCGATGGTCCGTCTGTTCGACGAGAGCTTCACGCTGGAGGACGTGCGCCGCGCCACCCTCTCCCTCGTCATCGAGGGACGGGACGGCTTCCGGCTGGAGGAGACCGGCGAGATCGGTGCGATCAGCCGCGACCCGATCGAACTGGTCGGCCAGCTCATCGGCCCGCACCACCAGTATCCGGACGGCGTGGTGCTGTTCCTCGGCACGCCCTTCTCGCCGGTGACGGACCGCGGCGCGCCGGGCATGGGCTTCACGCACAAGGAGGGCGACATCGTGGCCATCCGCACCCCGAAACTCGGCACCCTGGTCAACGAGGTGGACCGCACCGACGAATGCCCGCCCTGGACCTTCGGCACGGGGGCCCTCTTCGCCAGCCTGGCCCGGCGCGGCCTGCCGCGGAGCGTCGCGTGATGGCGCGCGGCGAGGAGAGCGGCACCGTCGCGCGCGCCGACGGCGTGCCCCTGGCCTACCGGCGCCTGCGCGGGCGCGGGCCGGGGGTGGTGTTCCTCGGCGGATTCCGCTCCGACATGACCGGGCAGAAGGCCGAGGCCCTCGCCGCCTTCTGCGAGGCGCGCGGCCAGGCCTATCTGCGCCTCGACTATTCCGGCCACGGCGCGAGCGGCGGGCGCTTCGAGGACGGCACCATCGGCATCTGGGCCGACGACGCCGCGCTGCTGATCGAGCGGCTCACCGAGGGGCCGCAGATCCTGATCGGTTCCTCGATGGGCGGCTGGATCGCGCTGCTCCTGGCGAAGCGCTGGCCCGAGCGCGTCGCCGGGCTGATCGGCATCGCCGCCGCGCCGGACTTCACCGCCGACCTGCCGGAGCGGCGCATGACGCCGGAGCAGCGCGCGACCCTGATGCGCGAGGGCATCGTCCACCTCCCCAGCGCCTATGGCGACCCGACGCCGATCACCCGCGCGCTGATCGAGGACGGCAACCGCCACCGCCTGGTGCTGAACGCGGGGCCGATCCCGCTCGCGGCGCCGGTGCGGCTGCTGCACGGGCAGCAGGACCCGGACGTGGACTGGCGCCTGTCGCTCCGCACGGCGGAGGCGATCGCCTCGCCGGACGTCCAGATCATCCTCGTCAAGGACGGCGACCACCGGCTGTCGCGGCCGCAGGATCTCACGCTACTGACGCGGACGCTCGACGCCCTGCTCTCCGACGCCGCCGGCGGCTGAACCGGGCGCCTGCGCCTCCTCTGCGAGGATCGCGCGCAGCCCCTCGCGATAGGTCGGGTAGCGCCACGCCGCGATCCCGAGCGCCGCCTTGGTGCGCGCGTTCGCAACGCGGCGGTTCTCCGCCCAGAAGCTGAGCGCCATCGGCGACATCGCGCGCGCCGCCTCCTCGAAGGGCACCTCCGGCGGCGGCGCCAGGCCGAGCAGCCTCGCCGCCTCCTCTGTCACCGCCGCGGGCTCGGCCGGTTCGTCGTCCACCAGGTGCAGGACGCGCACGCGTCCGGGCTCGGGCGACTGCGTCGCCGCAGCGATCACCGCGAGCGCGATGTCGTCGCGATGGATGCGGCTGAATGGGTGGCCCGGCTTCACCACACGCCGCGCCGTGCCGGCGCGCAGCGCATCGAAGGCCGAGCGACCGGGGCCGTAGATGCCGCCGACACGGAACAGGTCGAGCGCCGGCCGCCCCGGGGCCTGTGCCGCCAGCGCGCGCCATGTCTCCTCGGCCGCAAGGCGCCGCTGCGACCGCGCCTGCCCCGGCGCAGGCGGCGTGGATTCCTCCACCCAGCCGCCACCGCGGTCGCCATAGACCCCGGTCGTCGAGAGATAGCCGATCCAGCGCAGCTCCGGCGCGGCGAGGATCGCATCGCGATGCGTCGCGATCACCGGATCGCCCCCTTCCCCCGGCGGCGCCGTGACGAGGAGATGCGTCGCCTGCGCCAGCACCGGCGCGACCTCGGCGAAGGCCACCACCCGCATTCCCTCGGGTGCCCTCGTGCCGCCGCGCGCCGCCGGATCGCGTGCCGTGCCCGTGACGCGCCAGCCGCAGGCCGCCGCACGCCGGGCAACCGCGATGCCCGAGTAGCCAACACCGCAGATGAGGAGATGCAGGTGCATCCTGTCCGTCATCGCGCCTCTCTGTCACGCCGGCATGTGCTGCCGCGGGAGCCCGGCTCTGCCCGGACCGCCGCGCGCCCGCTCGCGCATCGGCCCGAACCGTTCCTGGCGCCGCGCGGCTCGATGGCCCGGACGGAAGCCGGCGCATCGAGTGTGCCCATGCGGCGCGCGCGTCCGCTCATGCGGATCGGACGGAGCAGAACCTGACGCTCAAAGCGGCGTGCCATGCGGCCGGGGCCGGCGCAGCCATAGCCCCCCGCGCGCGTGGATCGGACCTGGTCCGGCTCAGCGATGCTCCGCCGCGAAGCGCGCGAAGGCCCGCACAAGCTCCTCGTAGATCGCACGCTTGAAGTGCACCGCGAGGCCAGGCAGCTCCTCCAGCCGCGCCCAGCGCCAGGCGTCGAATTCCGGATGCGGGTCGGCGTCCAGCCGGATGTCCGAGTCCTCGCCGAGGAAGCGCAGCGCGAACCAGCGCTGCCGCTGGCCACGGTAACGCCCGCCCAGCGCCTTGCCGATCAGCTCGGGCGGCAGGTCGTAGGTCAGCCAGGCGTCGTGCTCGGCAAGGATCTCCGCCTTGTCGGTGCCGATCTCCTCGGCGAGCTCGCGCAACACCGCCACCCGCGGATCCTCGCCGGGATCCATCCCGCCCTGCGGCAATTGCCAGCCGCCGGCGGCGCCCTCCGCATTCGGCAGGTCGGCGCGGCGCGCGACGAAGACACAGCCATCCCGGTTGAACAGCACCGCGCCGACATTGTCGCGGTAGGGCAGATCGGACATTGCGCGAGCGGGTCTCCTCTCAGTGGCGCGGCGGCACGGACGATGCCGGCACGGGCGCGATGCCGCTGCCCCCGGACGGCACATCTCCCTCGCAGCGCGCATTCGCCGGGCGACGGATTACCGCCGTGACCGGCGCGAGCGCCACCCCGCGTGCATCGAGCCCCGCCGCCCAGACGGCCAGCCGCTCGACCAGCACGGGCGCGGGCTCGCCCGCGAGCCCGACCGCGCTGCCCCGCTCGCGCGCGAGGCGCTCCAGATCCGCGAGGCGGCGCTCGATCTCGCCGCGCGTCGCCGGCTCGTCCAGCACGATATCCACTGCGCGGCCCCAGGCCCGCGACGGGTCCGGCGCGCCGGGGCGCGGGTCCACGAAGAGCAGCCCGCGCGAGCACAGCACGTCCTGCACCGAACCCATCAGCTCGGAGAGCAGCGCGGAGCGTTCCCCGCCGCCGCGCAGCGGGCCGAGCCCGCCCAGCACCCCGACATAGCCGGCGGTGCGCGCCAGCGCCCAGTCGAGGCGACGGAAGTTCTCGGCGAGGGACGCACCGGTGAGCAGCGCCCGGTCCCCCGCCGGATCGGCCACGGGATAGCCGGAGGATTCCGTCGGCACGGCGACCAGCGTCTCCATGCCGCGTTCGCGCGCCCGCTCGGCAAGCTGGTCGAGTCGCGGGGCATAGGGGTTCAGCGCCAGGGTGACGGCGGGGGGCAGGCGCCGGATCACCTCCTCCGCATTGCCCGCCGACCGGCCGATGCCGGCCAGGACTACGGCAACCCGCGGGCGGGTGTCGGCGCGGTCGAAGCCGGCATGGGCGTAGGCACGGAACGAGGTCCGCCCGCCGGGCCCGATGCGTGGCAGCCTCACGCCGTCGCCACGCTCCTCCAGGAGCGCTGGGTCGGGCGGTGCGATGGGACGGGCACCGGGAGCAGGCGGCGGCGTCACCAGGACGGCCGACGACACCGAGGCGGCGGCGAGCGGCGGCGGCTCCGGCGCCGGCGGGGGCAAGGCCAGGCCAGCCGCGGCCACGATGCCGCCGGTGCCGGCCAGGCTGGTGGCCGTCGTGACGACGCCCTGGCCGTCCGTGGCGCCGCCCTCCATCCGCGCCGCCGCCGCGTCGCCCGCCAGGGCAGATGCGCCCGATCCCCGAACGATCGCGGACCCGGTTGCGGCGGTGGCGCCATCCGAGGCGACCGGCGCAAAGGCGTCGACCCCTGCCCGAGCGACAGGCTCGCCGGTCTGCGCCTCGGCGGCAGCGGACTGCCACTGCGATGCGGCGGCGGGGGCGCCTTCCATGGTCGGCCCCGACGGATGCGACGGCAGCGGCGGCGGTCCCAGCCAAGCCAGGCTCCCGCCGACTCCGAGCGCGAGGAGCGCCGTCAGGCCCCAGAACCATCCGAGGGCGCGCCATCCTCCGCCCACGCCTCGGCGCGGCCCGGCGGCGTGCCTCACCACAGGCCCTCCCCGGCCGCGTCATCCACCGCCGGAAGCGCATGCGGCGACGGCGGCAGATCCCGGCGCTGCCGCCGCCGCCCGCCGCCGCGGGTGCGCAAAGCCAAGGGGGGCAAGTGATCCACGTCCACTCCGCCCTGTCTCACATCACCGCCGGGCCAGGGCGCGGACCCCCTTGCTGGGGCATCCGCGCCACGGCGACCGGCCGCCCCAGCCGGCGGCGCGCAGCAGCCGCGTCAGCGCCCGGCGCGGCGCTGCACCGGCTGGCCCGGCGTGGACTGCGCGGCGGCGACGCCACGGAGCAGCCGCAGCGCCTGCTGCAGCTGGTGGTCCGTCTCCGGCTTGGTCACGTCGAAGGGCGGCGCGCCCTCGGGGGGCACGCGCTCAATCTGCTCGATGAGGCCGGCCGGGAGGTTCAGCGGCGGCAGCGCCGGTGCGGCCTGCGGCTGCTGCACCCGGCTCTCGTTGCGCAGCGCGCGGCGCAGATCGGCCTCGCGCTCGCGCGGGATGCCGGCGGTGGCCTGCTCGCGGCTCGCCTGCACCTCGATGTCGGGCTCGATGCCGGTGGCCTGGATGGAGCGGCCGGAGGGCGTGTAGTAGCGCGCCGTGGTCAGCCGGATCGCCCCGTTGCCCGGGATCGGCATCACCGTCTGCACGCTGCCCTTGCCGAAGGACTTCACGCCGAGAATGATCGCCCGGCGGTGGTCCTGCAGCGCCCCGGCGACGATCTCGGAGGCGCTGGCGCTGCCGGCGTTGATCAGCACCACCATCGGCAGCCCCTGCGCGATGTCGCCGGGCTTGGCGTTCCAGCGCTGCGCCTCTTCCGGCCGGCGGGCGCGGGTCGAGACGATCTCGCCCCGGTCGAGGAAGTCGTCGGCCACCTGCACCGCCTGGTCCAGCAGCCCGCCCGGGTTGTTGCGCAGGTCGAGCACGACGCCGCGCAGGTTGTTGCCGGCCTGCTGGCGCAGCCGCGTCATCGCCTCAAGGAGGCGCGGGCCGGTCTGCTCGTTGAAGCTGGTCAGGCGGATGTAGGCGATGTCGTTGCCCTCGAGGCGGTACTTCACCACCTGCGGGCGGATCACGTCGCGGGTGATGGTCAGCTCGATCGGCCGTTCGGCGCCCTCGCGGCGAATGGTCAGGCGGATCGAGGTGCCGCGCTCGCCGCGCATCTGCTCGACCGCCTCTTGCAGGGTCAGGCCCTGCACGGTGCTGCCGTTGAGGTGGGTGATGAGGTCGCCGGCCCGGATGCCGGCCCGGGCCGCCGGCGTGTCGTCGATCGGCGAGATGACCTTGATGTAGCCGTTCTCCTGCGTCACCTCGATGCCGAGGCCGCCGAACTCGCCGCGCGTCTGCACCTGCATGTCGCGGTAGGTGCGCGCGTTCAGGTAGCTCGAATGCGGGTCGAGCCCGGTCAGCATCCCGTTGATCGCGTTCTCGATCACCTCGCGGTCGTTGACCGGCTCGACATATTCGGCGCGCACGCGCTCGAAGACGTCGCCGAAGAGATTGAGCAGGCGGTAGGTCTCCGCCCGCCCCCCGCTTTCCTGCGCCCAGGCCGCCACCAGCGGCCCGACCACCACGCCTGCGGCAAAAGCCGCCGTCACCGCGGCAGCCGCTCGAGCCTTCTTCATACGCGCATGCACTCCTCGGTGCGCGGCCCGCCCCGCCGGCCGACGGGCCCTGTCTCGTCGGGACTACTATGCCACATCTTCCGCCGGCTGACGCAGTCGCGATACGCAGCCGGGCGGATCACCCGCCCAGGAGGCCCTCCCGGCGGGCCTGCGGGGCCCGGCGCAGCCCCGACGCAGCCCGGCCCCGGCGTCCGGCGGCCCAGCATCAGCGCCCCCTGGCCGCGCTCAGCCAGGGCAGCGGATCCACCGGCTCCCCGCCACGTCGCAGCTCGAGATACAGGGTCCCTCCACCCTCACCGTCGTCGCCTAGCACCCCGACCGGCTCCCCGGCCAGGACCCGGGCGCCGACCGCAGCGTCGAGCCGGGCCAGGCCCGCGAGGACCAGATGGGTGCCCCGTCCGCACTCGACAATCAGCACCTGCCCGTAGGAACGGAAGGGGCCGCCGAAAACCACGCGCCCCGCACAGGGGCTGACCACCCGCGCGCCGGAGGGTGCGGCGAAGGTAAGGCCGCGGGTCCGTCCGGCCTCTCCGGGCTCGCCGAAGCGGCGCGTCAGCCGTCCGGCAACCACGGAGGTGACGCCTCGCCCGCCCCCGCCGGTCGCGGCTGTGCCGGCCGCCGCCCTCCGGGCGGCCTCCGCCTCCGCTCGGGCCCGCTCGGCCCGGGCTCGCTCGGCCTGAGCGCGCTCGGCCTGGGCCCGCGCCGCGCGCTCCTGCTCGCGCTCCAGCCGGGCGAGCATCTCCTCCAGATCGGCAGCGCGTGCCGCACTCGCCTGCGCCCGACGCAGGGCCTGGGCCTCGGCGTCGAGGGCCTCGGCGCGCCGCTCCCGCGCCGCCGCCAATTCGGCGTCGAGGGCGAACGCCACTGCGGCCGCCTCGGCGCGCAGACCGGTGAGCCTTGCGGCCTCGGTCGCGGCCTCCCGGCCCGCCCGGTCGGCGGCCTCCTCGGCCGCACGCAGCGCCTGGGCCTCCGCGCGCAGCCGGCGGGCGACGCCATGCAGCACCACGGCGCCCCGCAACGCCTCCGCCGGATCGGCCGCCGGCAGGGCGAGCAGCGTCTCGACCGGCCACAGCGCCAGGCGCCGCATCAGGGGGACCAGCGGGGCGAGGGCGGCGGCGCGGCGCCGGGCCTCCGCCCCGGCCTCGGCCTCGGCAGCGCGGGCGGCGCGCCAGCGCTGCTCGGCCTCGTCGAGCCGCCGCTCGGCGTCCTGCACCAGCCGGGCGGCGGCGACGCGGCGCTCGGCGAGGCGCTGCTCCTCCTGCTCCGCGGCGCGGGCGGCGCGGGCGGCGGCCTCGGCGGCCTCGGCGGCCGCCTGTGCCGCGCGGCGGGCGTCGCGCAGTGCGGCGCGGCCTGCGGAGGCCGAGGTCGCTGCCGGGTGCTGCTCCTGCGCCTGGGCCGTCGCCATGCCGCGCCAGGCGCGGCTGCCGGACGGCGCAGGGGCGGCGAACAGGGACGGCAGCAACGCGGCCGCCGCCAAGCCGGCGAACAGCGCCAAGCCGAGCCTGGCCTTGGCCACGCCGCGTCCGTCCTGGCGCCGCCACCGCCCCAGGCCCGACCGCATCGGCACGGCGGCGTGCCCGGCGCATCTTCCCCTGAACACCGCCCCCATCGCGGCGAGAGTGCGGCGACCGCGCATCACCCGCAACGCCGGAAGCGGACATCCGCGCGCGGCACCGAGCCTGCACCCGCGCGGGCGCAAGGCGGCAGATGCACCCAATTCGGATCTCCCCCGTTCAACCCATCGTCAGATGCGACGAGAAGTCGATTCGGCTAAACCCGCCCGGCCATGACTGAACTCAGTATGTTGCCATTTGATGAGCGATTTCATCGCACTGCAAACACCCCACCATCGGGGCAATACATTCGACGCCTCAATCTGAATCAGCACATTTACTCGCCTATCTGAGGCCAATCGGCCTTCTTCTGCCAAAATTACATATTTTTCATTCCAGTAAGGGGGAGATCTACCTGATGCCCGATTCGACCTGGCCCGGCATCGAGGATTTTCCAGCTCGCTCCCATCCCGTCGCGCGCCGCGTCGCCGATGTCAGGGCCTTGCGGCCCGAAGAGGCGCGGCACGACGCATCATGGCCCGCCGCCGACCAGGAAGCTCATCGCGGCGCCGCGCAGGACCGGCCGATCGAGACGGTCGCGGAACTCGACAGTTTCGTCGCCGGACTCGCCGCCTGTGCCGCGCCGTGGACCGTGGCGGCGCTCCGCGCCGGCGCCGAGCTGAGCCTGCGCCGGCGCGACCACGCCGACTACCTCCCCGGCGCGGCGGACGTCGCCATGCCAGAAGTCCAGGTCTGGACCGCCGAGGGCCAGCCCCTCGGGCGTCTGCCGCCGGAGGACGCGGCGGTGCTGGATCGCCTCGCCGTGCCGGGCAGGCCCGTCAGGGCCCACGTCTCCGCGGTGGTGCCCGCCTTCCTGCGGCCACGGGTCCAGGTGCGGATCGCCTTCGCCGAGGCACCCGGCGCCGCCGCGGCGCGCTGAACCGCGGCCCTGCGTGGGCCGGGCGGGACGGGGCCGACCCGCGCCCCGCCCAGCGCTATCCGGCCGCGACGCCGCCGCTGGTGCGAAGCAGTGACCGCCCGGTCATCGCCGCCGGCTGCGGCAGGCCGAGGAGCGCGAGCAGGGTCGGCGCCACATCGGCGAGCCGCCCCCCCTCCGCCAGCTCCACCCCCGGCGGGCCGCCGAGGAGCAGCACCGGCACCGGATTGGTGGTGTGGGCGGTGTGCGGACCGCCGGTCGCCGGGTCGCGCATGAGCTCCGCATTGCCATGGTCGGCGGTGACGAGCAGCGCGCCGCCGGCGGCGCGGATCGCCTGCACGATGCGGCCGAGCCCGGCGTCCACCGCCTCGCAGGCGGCGATCGCGGCGGGCAGGCTGCCGGTGTGGCCGACCATGTCCGGGTTCGCGTAGTTCAGCACGATCAGGTCGTACCGGCCCGAGTCGATCGCCGCGACGACGCGATCCGTCAGCTCCGGCGCCGACATCTCCGGCTGGAGGTCGTAGGTCGCGACCTTGGGCGAGGGGACGAGGATGCGATCCTCGCCCGGGAAGGGTTCCTCGCGCCCGCCGTTCAGGAAGTAGGTGACGTGCGGATACTTCTCGGTCTCCGCCGCGCGGAGCTGGGTGCGGCCCGCGCGCGCCACGACCTCGCCGAGGATGTCGTCCATCGACTGCGACGGGAAGAGCGTGGCGAGGAAGGCGTTCAGCTCGCTGGAATACTCCGTCATGCCGGCAGCCGCGGCGAAGCGGATGCGGCGCGGACGCGGGAAGCCGTCGAAACCGGGATCGAGCAGCGCGGCGAGGATCTGCCGCACGCGGTCGGCGCGGAAGTTGAAGCAGAGCAGCCCGTCGCCGTCGCGCATGCCCTTGTAGTCGCCGATGACGGTGGCGGGGACGAACTCGTCGGTGATGTCGCGCGCATGCGCGGCCTCGACCGCCGCGACGGGGTCGTCGGCGCGCGCCTCGCCCTCACCCTCGACCATGGCGCGGTAGGCCGTCTCCGTGCGCTGCCAGCGCTTGTCGCGGTCCATCGCGTAGTAGCGGCCGATGACGGTGGCGACGCGCACGCCCGGAAGCGGAGCGAGGGCGGCGAGCAGGTTACGCAGATACTCCGGCGCGGCGCGCGGCGGCGTGTCGCGCCCGTCGGTGAAGGCGTGCAGCGCGACCAGGACGCCGGCGGCGGAGAGCACACGGGCCAGCGCCGCCGCGTGGTCCTGGTGGCTGTGCACGCCGCCAGGCGAGACGAGCCCCATGAGGTGGCAGGTGCCGCCCGAGGCCTTGAGCTTCGCGATGAGATCGGTCAGCGCGGGGAGCGAGGCGATGGAGCCATCCGACACCGCCGCATCAATCCGCGGCAGGTCCTGCATGACCACGCGCCCGGCGCCGAGGTTGAGGTGGCCGACCTCGGAATTGCCCATCTGCCCTTCCGGCAGGCCGACATCGAGGCCGGAGGTGCGCAGGAAGGCATGCGGGCAGGACTCCCAGAGCGCGTCGAAATTCGGCGTGCGGGCGAGGCGCACGGCGTTGTCCGCGCGCTCCTCGCGCCAGCCCCAGCCGTCCAGGACGACGAGCATGACGGGGCGAGGGCGGTGGGAATCGGGCATCGTACGGGCAGGCTCCGATCGTGCAGGGCAGGCGGATAGGCGCCCTGACTAGGCCGCGCATCCGAGCCCGGCAACACCGGGGGGCATCAGGTCGTGTAGAGCGCGGGCGCGGTCCGCTTCGTCCAACGCGCGAGCCGGGCCGGCGGATGCCGAGGCCCTGAGCGCCACCGCCTCCTCGCGCAGCGCCCGGGTCACGCGCAGCAGAGCATCGAATCCGCATGCGGCACAGGCGGCGGCCGTGTCCGCCACCGCCTGTGCCGCACGCCCATCGGCGCCATCGCGGTCGTCGCGTGCCGCCTGGATGCCCTGGGCGATCACGCCGGTGAAGCGGTTCGGCACCACAAAGGTCGAGACGATGATGAAGGGCTTGAAGAACAGCCAGGCGAGCGGCTGCTGCTTCATCGCCGGCCTCCCGATGTCGGCCCGGTCGTCCGGCGTCATGAGCTGAAACAGGGCGAAGAAGGAGGCGCCGAAACCACCAGCCGCGCGCGCAGCAATCCGTCCGCGGCGTCCGCCGCTGTCAGCACCTCCCCGGTTCCCCCTGCCCTGTCCCGGCCTGGCGGGGGATCCAAGACACCGGCAGCCCATCAAGAGCAGCGGCGGCGTGGCCTTACCCGAATATCACCGGCGCCACGCCGAACACCGCGCGGTGGAAATGCAGCACCGCCACCCAGAGCAGCAGCCCAAGCACCGGCGGCAGCCAGCCGATTTCGCGCCAGACGAGTCGATTCCGACCCGCCGCGATGGCCCCGAAGGGCAGGATCGAGCTCCGCGCCGTGAAGCGCGCCCACCGCTCCGGATCGCGCGCCGCTGCCTTGGCATCAATCGAGGGCATGCCGAGCAGCGCGGTCAGCAGGAAGGCCCCGAAGAACAGCAGCGAGGCGGTGTCGCCATTGCCGATGACGTGCACCGCCGCCCAGATCGCGAAGGACCAGAGCATCGGATGGCGCGTGATGCGCTGGATGCCGTGCGGCTCGGCCGGGGCGTTCCGCTCGCCGCCCACCGCGGTCGGGCTCGGCGTCACGAGTGCGGCCACGAACAGCACGAAGGCCGGCAGCATGGCGAGGACGAGTATCCACCGCAGCCAGGGCGGAGCAGTCCAGAGCGGCGTGGTCGGCGCGGCGTTGTAGCTCACCGCCAAGAACCAGAGCGCCGCCAGCGAGGCGGCCGAGAACAGTCCGCGGAACGGTCCCTCGCCGATCCGCGCCACGATGGCGCCGCGAAGCCGCGTCCCGGCAATGCCGAAATGGATCGCCAGCCAGACCAGCGCCGCCAGGACAAGGGTGCCGAGGCTCTCCGGCATGCTCACGCCTCCGCCGCCGCGCCCGCGCGGCGACGCGAAGGCCCGCCGGGCCAGGCGATCACCTCGGCCGCGCGCAGTGCCCACCAGACGAAGACCGGCTGGAGGGGCAGGCGCGCCCAATAGTACCAGGCGGCGGAGGGTAGCCCCTCGACGCCGGGGCCGCTCAGCAGCGCGTTGCGGATATTCGCCGGGAAGACGCAGACGAAATAGACCGCGAGCATCACCCCGGCGAGCCGGCGCAGCCGGGGCACCAGCAGTCCGATGCCACCCGCAATCTCGCAGAGACCGGTGAACAGGACCGTGGCGTGCGGAAAGGGCACGATCTCCGGCAGCATCGGAAGATAGCGCCACGGGCTGAAGAGATGGTCGGCGCCGACGACGGCCAGCGCCACGGCGAGGCCGGCCCGCATCCGCGCCGGGCCATCGGCGAGGCCGGGCGCCCCGAGGCGGTTGGCGAGCGTGGCGGCAAGGGTGACGACGGAAATCAGGGCGAGGAAGAGCATGGCAGGCTCCCCGGTCGCGGGTCCGGCGGGCCGTCGGACTTGACGGGTGACCCGGGCCGACGCGATGTTGACGATGGCAACATAAGCCAGATGTGGGCAATGGCAACATCACGGAAGCGTGCAGCGACATCCACAGCCGCGCCCGAGGGCAATGCCTCCCCCTACCACCACGGCGACCTTCGTCGTGCCCTGCTCGACGCCGCCGAGGCGCTGCTTGCCCGCCACGGCCCGGCCGGCGTCTCGCTGCGGGAGGCGGCGCGCGCCGTCGGCGTCTCGCACAACGCGCCCTACCGGCATTTCCCGGACCGCGCCGCGCTGCTCGCCGCCCTCGCCACGGAGGGCTTCGCCCGCCTGCGCGCGGCGCTCGAGGCGGCGGCCGCGGCGGCGCCCGAGGGCAGGCGGGTCGCGGCGACGGGGCGCGCCTATCTGGACTTCGCGCGGACCCATCGCGGGCTCTACCTGCTCATGTTCGGGCCCGAGGTGCGGATCGGCGCGCATCCCGCACTCGCCGCTGCGGCCGCGGCGGCGCTCGACGTCGTGCGCGACGCCGCGCGCGCCGATGGCGCGATCACTGCGGCGGAGACGCCCTCACCGCCCGCCGCCACCGCGCGCCATCTCGTCATCGGTGCCTGGGCGCTGGTGCATGGCCTGGCCCATCTGATCGCCGACGACCGGCTGGCCGAGGACCTCGCCGCGGATGGCTACGCCGCGCTGATCGAGGATGTGCTCGCCGCCTATGGCGCCGGGATGCGCGCTGCCGCACTGCGGCAGGGGCACTGATACGCTCAGGAAGGCCGCCAGGCGCGGTGATAGGGATGCCCGGTCCGGATCGCCTGCGCGCGGTAGAGCTGTTCCGCCAGCAGCGCGCGCACCAGCAGATGCGGCCAGGTGAACGGGCCGAGCGACAGCACATGGTCGGCGCGCGCCAGCACCGCCGGGTCGAGCCCGTCCGCCCCGCCGATCAGGAAGGCGAGCGGCCGGCCGGACTCCGCCCAGCGCGCCGTCAGCGCCGCGAAACCCTCGCTGCCCGGCGCCTCGCCGCCGAGATCGAGGGCAACGACGAACGCGTTCCCCGGTAGCGCCGCGAGCAGCGCCGCGCCCTCGCGCCGGCGCCGCTCGGCCGGGCTCGCGCCGGCGGGGGCCTCGGGGATCTCGAGGACGCGCAGCGGCGGGCGCAGCCGGGCGTTGTATTGCGCGAACAGCGCCGCCTCCGGCGCGGCGTTGCCGCCGCGCATCCGGCCGACCGCGATCAGCAGCGGACCGGTCGCGCGCGGGGCGAGAGACATGGCTGGCGACTGCTTGTCGTAGGGAAATGGGTCGAGGCGCGCACTGCGCACCCGTTGGCACGCCTCGTCGGACCTTTCTGCATTCGGGTGAGCACTCTCCCGGACTCCTCCGACCTGGGCGGTGCCTGGCTGCAACTTGCGGGACGCGTGCCCGCACGCGGTGACGGCGCGCGGCACCCTGCGCAAACGCGGCACCTGGTGCAAGCGCCGCATCCGCCTCGCGCGCCAAAGCTTGAGGCACCGCGTAACGCGCGTATGCTCCCCGCGTGGAACCTCCCGCCCCTGCCCCGCGTCTCATCCGCGCACCCGCGAGGGGTCGCTCCAGCACGGCACCGCCGCCGGCCTCGCCGGACGCCGGCGGCCGCGGCTAGCCGCACACGGCACCCCCGGCATGCCGCCACGCGCCTGGCTGCGGCTCGCGCCACTCGGTCTCGGCAGCCTCATCGTGCCGCTCGACAGCGCGGTGAACATCGCCTTCCCTGCGATCACCGCGCATTTCGGCCTGCCGCTCCCGGCGATCCAGTGGGTGATCGTCTGCTACGTGCTGACCTATGGCAGCCTGATGCTGGGGATCGGACGGGTCGGTGACCTGCTCGGCCACCGGACCGTGTTCCGCTGGGGCCTCGCGGTCAGCGTCGTCGCCTACCTGCTCTGCTCGCAGGCGCCGAGCTACGGCTTGCTGCTGACCGCGCGCGTGCTGCAGGGAATCGGCGCAGCGCTGGTGCTGAGCTGCGGGCCGGCGCTGGCGACGCTGATCTTCCCCGAGGCGATGCGCAGCCGCGCCCTCGGCGCCTACCTGCTGGTCATAGCGCTCGGCGGCGCGCTCGGCCCCTCGCTCGGCGGCGTGCTGGTGCAGGCCTTCGGCTGGGAGGCGGTGTTCTGGTTCCGCGCGCCGATCGCCGCCGTGGCGCTCCTGCTGCTGGCCGGCCAGCCCGCGGCACCGCGGCCGGAGCGGCGCGAGCCCTTCGACCTCGCCGGCGCGGCGCTGCTCGCGCTCGCGGTCGGGGCGGCGCTGCTCGCGGTGAACCAGGCGCGGCATCTCGCCACGGGGGAGTGGCAGGCGCTGGGGCTCGGCGCCGCCGCGCTCGCGGCGCTCTGGGGCTTCGTGTGGCGCAGCCGGCGCGCCGAGCATCCGATCATGGACCTCTCGCTGTTCGCGCGCGGCGACTTCGCGCTGGTGAATGCGGCGAACGCGCTGGTGAATTTCGCGGGCTTCGCGGTGCTGCTGATGGTGCCCTTCTTCCTCGTCCGCATCGCCGCGCTGCCAGGATGGATCGCCGGCCTGGTGCTGGCGACGGGGCCGCTCGGCGCGGTGCTGTCCTCGCCGCTCGGCGGGTGGCTGCTGGCGCGGATCTCGACGCCCCTGCCGGTCGCCGTCGCGGGCCTGGCGCTGTCGGCCGCCGGCCTGGGGCTGATCGCGCTGTGGGACGGGACGACCGGCACGCCGCTGCTCGTCTTCGCGTTGTTCGTGCAGGGGACTGGGATGGGCCTGTTCCAGGTGACCTGCACGGAGATGATCAGCGCCACGATGCGCCGCGAGGATCGCGGCGTGGCCGGGAGTCTCGCGATGCTGACGCGCACCCTCGGCGTGGTCTGCGCCGCCTCGCTGCTCAGCCTCCTGTTCAGCGCAGTCGAGGCAGCGGCCCTCGCCGCCGGCGGTGCGGACCGGGAGGCGGCCTTCCTGACCGCGTTCCGCGCGACCTTCGCCCTCGCGGCGGCGGTTCCGGCGCTGCTGCTGGTGCCGTTCCTGCTGCGCGCGCTCCGTCGCTAGGCCGCGATCGCGCCGGGCGGAAACGCCCGGCTCTGTGTCAGCGACGTTGATCGTCGCCGCGCGGTCACAGTTGTCCGACACCGCGATCGTGTCCTGAATGCCACAGAGTGACACCAAAGCTACTGCTCGGAGTCAGAGCCCGTCGCGATCCCTTTAATACGTTCAGCGTTGTACCCAGCATACGAGCAGAAGATCGCTCAGGGGGCGAAACACATGAATCGGGACGAACGCTTCGGCCCGGGCCCCGTGGTTGTGGGCTCCGGACCGGAAGAAGGGATTTCGTGCGCCGTGCCGGACCCGCAGTCGGCGCCACCGGCGGCGACGCGCAGCGGCGATGCGGGTGTCCCAGCGGCAGGGCCGGCAAAGCCGCGGCGGGGAGCAGCGACATCGCGGCCGGCCTGGGCGCATCAGCCGAGTCGCACCATGCCTGCCCTGCCGCCGCCGACCGAGGCAGAGGTCCGCCGCATGGTGGCGGAATTCGAGGCGCGCGGCGGCCGGGTCACGATCTGCCGTCCGGCGCATCTGCTCCCGGTGCACAACGGCGCCGGGCGCGACGCCAAGCGCTGGACGGCCTGACGCCGCCACGGGTGGGGCGCCGCCAGACGGCGGCTGCCCTCGACGGGCCGGCGGGCGGGCGCGCCTACGCCGCGTCGCCCCCGCCCTGTTCAGCCGCGCGCCGGATAGTCCACCACCGCGTCGCCCGAAACCGGGTCGGTCACGCCGAGGCCGTGCCCTTGGTCCTCAAGCGTGTCGCGGAAGGTATCGAGGACGGCGATCATGGCCGCCCGCGCCGCGGCGATGGCCTCCATGCTCTCCCATTCGCCGATCAGGCAGTAGGTCCGCTCGCCGGTCCGGATCAGGGCGCCACGGCGGAACCCCGGCCAATAATCATGCGGCTTGGCGCGGCGATGCGCGTCAACGAAATCCTGCTCGCGCCCCGGCTTCACCCGGAAGCGGACAGAGTTGTATGCCGTCATCGCTCGGACCCTCCCCGCGCCGGGCGGCGCCCGTCCGGCGCGGGGGAAGTCTCAACCAGCCGCGGCACGAGCGCCAATGAATTCCGAGGTCCTGCCGGGCCCAGACCCTCGGGCCGACCGGCCCGCGCTCAGGCGGCCAGTGCGGGCCGCATGCGGGCTTCGGCGCGGATCAGGTCGGCGGCCTTCTCGCCGATCATGATGCAGGCCGCGTTGGTGTTCCCCGAGACCACGGTCGGCATGATCGAGGCATCCGCCACCCGCAGCCCCGCGATGCCGCGCACCCGCAGCTCGGTGTCCACCACCGAGGCCAGGTCGGAGCCCATGCGGCAGGTGCCGGAGGGATGGAAGATTGTCGTCCCCGCACGCCGCGCATGGGCGAGCAGCGCGTCCTCGCCCTCCGCCTCCGGCCCGGGCAGGTACTCGGCCTCCACGAAGGGCGCCATGGCGCGCGTCGCGGCGAGGCGACGTGTCAGCTTCAGCCCCTCGACGATGCAGCGCCGGTCGGTCTCGGTCGAGAGGTAGTTGGCGCGGATGCGCGCCGGCACCGACGGGTCGGGCGAGGCCAAGGTGATCGTGCCACGGCTCTCGGGGCGGAGCTGGCAGACGCTGATGGTGAAGCCGGAGAAGGGATGCAGCGACCGCCCCGGCCCGTCGGCACTGAAGGGGATGAAGTGGTACTGCACGTCCGGCGTCGCGCTGCCCGGCAGCACACGGGCGAAGAGGCCCGCGGTGCCCGCGCTGATGGTCATCATGCCGCGCCGGAACAGCGCGAATTCCAGTGCCATCCCCGCCCGCCCCCGCAGGCTCGCCATGCGGTCGTTGAGCGTGACGCGCTGCCGGCAGCGATAGACGATACGCACCTGGAAATGGTCCTGCAGGTTGCGCCCGACCTGCGGCAGGTCCTGCACCACCGGGATGCCGAGCGCGGCCAGCTCCTCCGCCGGCCCGACGCCGGAGAGCAGCAGGAGCTGCGGCGAGGCGATGGCACCGCCGCAGAGGATCACCTCGCGCGCCGCCCGCGCCTCGCGCAGCACGCCGTTCTGGCGGAAGGCGACGCCGACGCAGCGGCGGCCCTCGAACAGCAGCCGCGTCGCCTGCGCCCCGGTCTCGACGCGCAGATTGGGCCGCTTCCGCGCCGGCTTGAGGTAGGCCGTGGCGGCGGAGCAGCGCCAGCCCTTGCGGGCCGTCACCTGATAGAAGCCGGCGCCCTCCTGGGTCGGGCCGTTGAAGTCGTCGTTGCGCGGCAGGCCGAGCTCGACCGCGGCCTCGATGAAGGCACGGGCGAGCGGGCCCTGGTCGCCCAGGTTGCTCACGCCGAGCGGGCCGCCGACGCCGTGCAGCGCGTCGGCGCCGCGCTCCTGGTCCTCGGCACGCTTGAAGTAGGGCAGCACGTCGTCGAAGGACCAGCCGGTGCAGCCGAGCTGGCGCCAGTGGTCGTAGTCCTCCTTCTGGCCGCGGATGTAGATCAGCCCGTTGATCGCCGAGGAACCGCCGAGGACGCGGCCACGCGGCCAGGGGATGCGGCGGCCCTCCAGCTCCGGCTCCGGCTCGGTCTGGAGGTTCCACGACAGCGTCGGGTGGAACATGGTCTTGCCGTAGCCGACCGGGATGTGCAGCCAGAGGTTCCGGTCGCGCCCGCCGGCCTCCAGCAGCAGCACGCGGACGGAGGGGGCCTCGGACAGCCGCGCCGCAAGGGCGCAGCCCGCGGAGCCCGCACCGACCACGACGTAATCCGCCGTGAAACCGCCGGACGACTCGCCGCCGCCGCTCATCGCTGCCATCCCGTGCGCCGCCCTTGCGCGGCGCGCACGTAGAGCCGTCGCTGCACCGGTTCCCCCCCGAAGGCACTCTGCCGCGTCAGCCTATCCACCGGAGCCGTGTGCGACCAGAGCGGATCCGCGCATCCGGCCGCGCCCGGCCGCCCGCCCTACTCCGCCGGCAGCGCCGCTCCCTCCGCTTCCGCCACCCCGCTGCCGCGCGAGAAGCGCTGCGCCAGCCGGTCGAAGCCGAGATAGAGCACCGGGGTGACGAACAGCGTCAGCGCCTGGCTCACCACCAGCCCGCCCACCACCGCGACGCCCAGCGGCTGGCGCAGTTCCGCCGCGGCGCCCCAGCCCATCGCGATCGGCACCGCGCCGGCGCCGGCGGCGAGCGTCGTCATCAGGATCGGCCGGAAGCGCAGGATCGAGGCCTGACGCACCGCCGAGAGCGCGTCCTCGCCCCGGCGCTGGCGGGCGAGCGCCACGTCCACCACCATGATCGCGTTCTTCTTCACGAGCCCGATCAGCAGCAGCACGCCGATCACCGCAATCACGGAGAGGTCCATCCCGAACAGCCAGAGCGTCGCGAAGGCGCCGAGCGCCGCCGCCGGCAGGCCGGAGAGAATGGTCAGCGGGTGGATCAGGCTCTCGTAGAGCACGCCGAGCACGACGTACATGATCAGCACCGCGGCAAGGACCAGCATCCCCTGCCCCGCCAGCGCCTGCTGGAAGATCTGCGCCGTGCCGGTGAAGCCGGTGACGACGGTGGGCGGGATGCCGGCCTCGCGCTCCACCGCGCGGATCGCCTCCACCGCCTGGCCAAGCGAGACTCCGGGCGCGGTGTTGAAGCCGATCGTCACCGCCGGGAGCTGGCCCTGGTGGCCCACGGTGAGCGGCCCGGCGCGCCGTTCCACCGACGCCACCGCCGAGAGCGGCACGAGGTGGCCGGTGTTGCTGCGCAGGTAGAGCTTGGCTAGGCCGGTCTCGTCGCGCTGGTCCTCGGGCAGCGCCTCGAGGATCACCGGATAGGCATTGGCCTGGCCGTAGATGGTCGAGATCTGGCGCGAGCCGAAGGCCGAGTAGAGCGCCTGCCGCACCTGGTCCTGGCTGATGCCGAGCGCCGCGGCGCGGTCGCGGTCCACGTTGACCTGCACCACCGGCGCGTCGAGCTGGAGGTCGGTGTTCACGTCCTGGAGCTGCGGCAGCTGGGTCAGGCGCCGCTCCAGCCGCTGCGCCCATTCGTAGAGCTCGTCGAGGCGGAGCCCCTGCAGCGTGTAGACGTAGAGGGTGCGTGTCGGCCGCGTGCCGAAGGTGATGTTCTGGATCGGGTTGACGAACACGCGCAGGCCCGGGACCACGTTCACCTGCCGGCGCAGCTCCTGGATCACCTCGCCGATCGGCGGCCGCTGGCCCGGCGGCTTCAGCTCCACGAACAGGCGCCCCTGGTTGATGGAGGCGCTGCTGATGCTGACGCCGATGTTCGACACGACCGAGGTGACGTAGGGCGAGGCGCGCAGGATCTCCGCCGCGCGATTCTGCATCTCCGCCATGCCCTCGACCGAGACGCCGCGCGGCCCCTCGGTGTTGACCGTGAGCAGGCCGGTGTCCTCGATCGGGAAGAAGCCCTTGGGGATCGTCACCGCCATCCAGCCCGCAGCGCCGAGCGAGGCGAAGAAGGCGAGCCACACCACGAAGCGGAAGCGCAGCGCCCGGTCGAGCAGCCAGGCATAGGCGCGCTCGATCGCCAGGAAGCCGCGCTCCAGCACGGCATCGAGGCGCGAGGGCCTGTGGTGCGCCTTCAGCCGCGAGGCCATCAGCGGCGTCAGGGTCAGCGAGACGACGCAGGAGGCGGCGACGGCGAGCGAGACGGTCGCAGCGAAGGCATTGAACACCCGCCCCACCACGCCGCCCATCAGCAGGATCGGCAGGAACACCGCGATCAGCGACAGGGTGATCGAGAGCACGGTGAAGCCGATCTCCCGCGAGCCCTGGATCGCGGCCTGGATCGGCGACATCCCCTCCTCGATCCGGCGCATGATGACCTCGAGCACCACGATCGCGTCGTCCACCACGAGGCCGACGGCGATGGTGAGGCCGAGCAGCGTGACGTTGTCCACGCCGTAGCCGAGAATGTACATCAGCCCGAAGGTGACGCAGAGGCTGATCGGCACGGCAACGGTCGGGATCAGCGTCGCCGACAGGCGGCGCAGGAACAGGAAGATCACCAGCACGACGAGCCCGATGGCGATGACGAGGCTCTCCTGCACGTCGTGCACCGCGGCGCGGATCGAGCGCGAGCGGTCGAGCATGACGCCGAGCTCCGCCCCGGGCGGGATCGCCTGGGCCAGCGCCGGGAGGTTGGCGCGCACGCCGTCCACCACCTCGACCGTGTTGGCGTCGGGCTGGCGCATCACCGCGAGCACCAGTGCGCGGGAGCCGTCGCGCCAGGCGGCGACGCGCTGGTTCTGCACCCCGTCCGCGACCTCGGCGATCTCGTTCAGCCGGACCGGGGCGTTGGCGCGCCCGGCGACGACCAGGCGGCCGAACTCCTCGGCGTTCTGCGGCTGGTCGTTGGCGCGCAGCGTGAGCTGCTGGCGCTCCCCCTGCAGCAGGCCGACCGGGGCGTTGGAATTCGCGAGGACGATTTCCCGCTGCACCTGGTCGAAGGCGAGGCCCATCGCGGCGATCCGGTCGGGGTCGAGCCGCACCCGCACCGAATAGAGCTGCTCGCCGTAGATCTGCACCTGCGCCACGCCGGGGACGCGGGAGAGTGCCGGGCCGATGATCGTGCTCGCGATGTCGTTCAGCCGGTAGAGCGGCACGTCGCCGTTGGTGGAGAGCGTCAGCAGCAGCACCGGCGCGTCCGCCGGGTTCACCTTGCGGTAGCTCGGCGGCGTCGTCATCTCGGCCGGCAGCCGGCGCTGGGCACGGGTGAGCGCCGCCTGCACGTCCTGCGCCGCGGCGTCGATGTTGCGGCCGAGCGCGAATTGCAGGGTGAGCTGCGTCGTGTCCTGCCCGTTGTTCGACGTCATCATGTCGAGCCCGGCGATGGTCGAGAATTCGCGCTCGAGCGGCAGGGCGACAGAGGTCGCCATGGTCTCCGGGCTCGCGCCGGGCAGGGTGGCGAAGACGGTGATGACCGGGAAGTCCACGCGCGGCACCGCCGCGACGGGCAGGCGAAGGTAGCCGAGGATGCCGGCGACGACGGCGGCGACCGCGAGCAGCCCTGTCATGACCGGCCGGCGGACGCAGAGTTCGGAGATATTCATGGCCGCCTGCCGCCTCGCCCGTTGCCGTTGCCGTCCCTCAGCGCACCACCGCGGTGACGCGCGACGGCGGCGGTACCGGGGCCGTGGCTGCCGGCCGTCCGCCCGCCCCCGCCGGCGCGCCGCCGCCCGGCCGGCCGCGGTCCACGGCACGCATCCCGTCGGCGACGCGCTGCGCGCCTTCGACGATCACCCGATCCTCCGCGATCAGCTCGCCGCGCACCACGGCGCGGTCGCCGACGGTGCGCACCAGCTCGACCGGGCGGCGGCGCGCCACCCCGTCCTGCAGCACGAAGACGAAGCGCCCGTTCTGCCCGGTCTGCAGTGCGGCCGAAGGGACGGTGATCGCGTCCGGATCCACGCGCGGCGTCAGCGTCACCTGCACGTACTGGCCCGGCCAGAGCCGCTCCTCCGGATTGCGGAAGCGGGCCTTGAGCGCGATCGTGCCGGTCTGCACGTCCACCGAGCTGTCCACGAAGACCAACTCGCCCTCCAGCGGCGCGCCGGTGTCGTTCTCCACGCGCACCAGCACGGTGGGCGCCGGCGCGGCGCCGGTCGCCGCCGCCTGCATCGCCGCCCGGATGTCGGGCAGCCAGCGCTCGGGCACCGAGAACTGCACCAGGATCGGGTCCATCCGGGTGATGGTGGCGAGCGCCGTGTTCTCCGCCTGGCGCACGAAATTGCCGGCCCGGAGCGGCAGCGCGCCGAGGCGCCCGTCCATCTCCGCCGTGATGGTGGCGAATTCGATGCTGAGGCGCGTCTGCGCGGCCAGCGCCTCGCCGGCGCGGACATTGGCGGCGGCGGCGGCGGCCTCGGCGGTCGCCTGCTCCAGGCGCTGCTGGGCGGCGAAGCCCTCGCCGCGCAGCGACTGGTAGCGCGTCTGGTCGGCCCGGGCGCGCTCGAGGAGGGCGCGGTCGCGCGCGATCTGCGCCTCCTGCTGGGCAAGCAGGGCGCGGCTCATGCGGGAATCGAGGGTGAACAGCGGCTGGCCGCGGCGGACCATCTGGCCCTCCTCGACGTGGACGGCCTCGATCTGGCCATCCACCCGGGTGCGGACCGTGACGACGGCCTCCGGCACGACGATGCCGTTGGCGAGCACTTCCACAGGGAGAGGGCCGCGGCGCACCGGCTCGGTCGCCACGGCGACCGCCGGGCCCTGCTGCGGGGCAGAGGCGGGTCTGCTGCTCGCCGGGCTTCCGCCGGCGGCCGGACGGCCGCCACTGGAGGCGGCGGTCGCCTGGTTGCCAAAGACCGCGGGCAGCCGCCAGCCATTCGCGTCGAGATACCGCCAGCCCGCGGCGGCGCCGGCCAGGAGGACCACGGCGAGGACCAGAGTGCGTGCGCGGCGCGACGATCCCATCCTCTATCCTGCCAAGTGCCCCGGATTCCCTGCGCGACCGCAAATGGCGACGGCCACGGCGCCGGGTAGGGCCATTCACGTTTCGTTACACGCCACGCGTCCCGTCTGCGGGAACAGGTGCATGCGCGACCGCTCGCCCGAGCCCGGGCAGGGGCGCGCGCGGGCGAGATTAATCTCGCCAGCCGAGCCGGTCCAGCGGATTGCGGTGGCCTACCGTTCCGCCACCGCCGCGGCCCGCCCGCCGCCGTTCGAGCGTCATCCGGGCGGGCGTCGCTTGACCCTCCGGAGGACGGTTTCCATCTCGGCCACCGGAAGTGGGTGACCGCACGGTGGGTATGTCGCGCTTCCTCATCGGACTGGGCCTCGCGATCCTGCTCCTCGGCCTGCTGTGGCCGGTGCTGACGAGACTCGGACTCGGCCGGCTGCCCGGCGACATCCTGATCCGCCGGGAGGGCTTCACCTTCTACTTCCCGCTGACGACCGGGCTGCTCCTGAGCCTGGTGCTCAGCCTGATCCTCTGGCTGATACGGCGGTAGGGCGGGCGGGGCGCAGTCTTCGCGACGACCTCCGCGCCGATGTTGCCGCCGGCGCCGGCGCGGATCTCCGCCACCACGGGCTGGCCGAAGGCCGTGCCCAGGCGCTGCGAGACGGCGCGGGCGAGCGTGTCCAGCCGCCCTCCGGTGGAGAGGGGACGACGATGCGGACGGGGCGCGTCGGCTAGGCGCCGCCCTGGACATGGAGGCGCCACGCCTTGGCATGCCGTTCCGGAGGCGTGCGTCGCGGACGCGCCTGCTCCCACCATGCCCCCGACGGCCGGCGGCGCGCCACGGCCGGCTCTCCGCAGCGGAGCCGGGCGGGATCAGGCCTTGTGGTAGAGGGTGGGGATCGCCGCATCCACGACGACATCCACCAGCATCGGCCCGTCGGAGCGGCAGGCCTCCGCCAGTGCCGCGTCCAGCGCCTCCACGCGCGTGACCTGCGCGCCGGGGCAGCCCATGCCGCGGGCGAGGCTGACGAAATCCAGCCCGGGCAGGTCAATGCCCGGCGCGTCGCGCACCTGCATCACCTGGCTGAAGGAGCGCAGCGCGCCATAGCCCGCGTTGTTGACGACGACGACCGTGACCGGCAGCCGGTGCTGCACGGCGGTCCACAGCGCCTGGGGCGTGTACATCATCGAGCCGTCGCCGATCAGGCACACCACCCGGCGCTCCGGCCTGGCGAGCGCGATGCCGACCGCAGCGGGGAGCGCATAGCCCAGGCCGCCGCTCGCCATGGTGAAGAAGCTGCCCCAGCGCCGCATCGGCATCTGCGCCTGCATCGCCGGGCGGTGGGAGGGCGCCTCCTCGACCAGGATCGCGTCCTCCGGCATCGCAGCGTGCAGGCGGTGCAGCAGGTAGGCCGCGGGGATCGGGTTCGCCGGTGCGGGCGGCGCGGGTCGCACGCGGGGCGGCGGGGGAGCGCGGTCCGCCGTTGCGGGCAGGGCCGCGGCCAGCGCGGGCAGGGCGAGGCGCAGACTGCCGAGGATGGCGGTGCCGGCGGGCGCGGAGGCCGCGGCCTCCTCGTCCGTCGTGAGCTGGATGATGGGGATGCCGCTGCGGAAGATCGCCGCGTCGCCCCCGACGTGGAAGGTGAAGACCGGCGCGCCCACCACCAGCACCAGGTCATGGGGCATCAGCGCGTCCGACACCGCCTGCGGCGCGGCGGCGAGGAAGCCGGCGAAGAGCGGGTGGTCCTCGGGGAAGGAGAGCCGCGAGGAGAAGGGGCTGGCGAGGACCGGCGCGACGATGCGCTCGGCGAGCGCCACCATCGCCTCGCCCGCGCCTTCCTGGTCCACCTCCGGGCCGACCACGAGGACGGGGCGCCGCGCCGCGGCGATGGCACGCGCGGCAGCCTCGATCAGCGCCGGGTCGGGCGCGACGTCCCGCGAGACGATGCGCGGCACCACCGGCCGGCACGGCGCGGACCAGTCATCCGCGGGGATGGAGACGAAGGTCGGGCCGCAGGGCCGCCGCATCGCGACGTGGTAGGCATGGGCGATGGCGGCCGGCACGTCCTCGGCCCGCGTGGGCTCGATGCTGTATTTCACGTAGGGCTTCGGGAAGCTCGCCGCCTCGCTGGCGCCGAGGAAGGGCAGATTGGGCAGCAGCGCGCGCGCCTGCTGGCCGGCGGTGATGACCATCGGCGCCTGGTTGCGATAGGCCGTGAAGACGTTGCCCAGCGCATGGCCGACGCCGGCGGCGGAGTGCAGGTTGACGAAGGCCGCGTTGCCCGTCGCGCGCGCGAAGCCGTCCGCCATGCCGATGACGGCGGCCTCCTGCAGGCCGAGGACGTACCGGAAATCCGCCGGCCAGCGATCGAGGAAGGGCAGTTCCGTTGAGCCGGGATTGCCGAACACCGTGGTCATGCCGAGGGAGCGGAGCAGCTCGATCACTGCCTGCCGGACCGTCATCGTCGTCGTCATCCGCCCTCACCTCTCCGCGTCGTGCGCCCCTTCGTCCCGCGCGCCCCTGAGGCAGCACGGCCCCGTGACGACCGCGCGCAGGATAGCCGGGAGGGCTTCGACGTGCTCCTGCGCTGCCCTGGCGTCTCGTGGCCGGGCCGTCCGGCGTTCCTCAGCGCGCCGCTCTCCTCCGCCAGTCCTCCGGCGCGTCGAAGCGCCCGGCCCAGAGACCCAGCCTCTCGCGGCGAGCCGCCGCCTCGGCCGAGGCGTAGTCCTCGGCGTAGCGGCGGAACGCGACCGCCCAGCCGGCGCGCACCATCGCCTCGCCGATATCGGCGCCGCCTGCCCGACAGACGGCGAGGACGCGGCCGTAGCGGTCCTGGCCGCGGCCAGCGCAGCGCACCTCGCGCCCGGCCAGCAGCTGCGCGAGCGCCCGCGTCGCCTCCTCGCCGCAGGCGTAGGACCGTCCACCGCGCTCGCAGGCCTGGTCCCGCTCCGGCGCGTCGATGCCGTGCAGCCGGACGCGGCGGCCCGCGACCTCGATCGTGTCCCCGTCAATCACCCGCGCCCGGCCCTGAAGCACCGCCGCCGGCCCGGCCGGAGGAGCCCGCCGGGGCGCGCTGGTGGAGGGCATCCAATCGCGGTGCGCGCCAAGCTCGATCAGCACGCCGATGGCGATCGAGATCAGCGCAAGCACGAGGGTGATGACACGGCGGTGGCGACGCATGGCGCCTCCAACCTAGCCGAGATCGCGCCGGCTGCACCCGGCGGGCCGGTCAGCATGACCGGCGAAAGCATCCTCAGCGCGTCGGCTTCCCATCACAGCGCAGACCTGCGCGAAGCCGGCGCGCCCGCGCGTGCTCCTCGGACTGCGGTCAGTCCGCTGCAGCGGCGCCCGCGGCGGCGCCCTGCGCCGGGCCGATCCCGCCGACAACCGCGCGCTCCACCGGCACCGCGATCTCGCAGACGAGCCCGGCAGGCTCCCACCGCCGCTCGACCTGCCCGCCGAGCTGGTCGCGGACCGTCGCCTCGACCACCCGCGAGCCGAAGCCGCGCCGCGCGGGCGGACCGGCCAGCGGCGGACCTCCCGCCTCCTCCCAGCGAAGCCGCAGCAGGCGGGCGGCGCGGTCCACCCACCAGGCCACGCGCACACGCCCGCCGGGCGCGCTGAGCGCGCCGTACTTCACTGCATTCGTCGCCAGCTCGTGCAGCGCCATGGAGAGCGACTGCATCGCGACCGGCGCCAGCGCCAGGTCGGGCCCCTCCACCTCGACGCGGGGCGGGGCGGCGGCGGCGTCCACCGCGCAGGCATTGCCTCCCGGCAGGAAGGCTGCCAGCTCGGCCTCGATGAGCGGCCGGAGCGCCGCGCCCTGCCACCGGCCCTCGGCGAGCAGGGTGTGGGCGCGCGCGAGCGCGGCGACGCGCCCCTCCACCGCGTGCGCGAAGGTCTCCGGATCGTCCTTGGGGGTGAGGCGCACCGCGGCCTGCACCACCGCGAGCGCGTTCTTGGCCCGGTGGTCCAGTTCGCGCATCAGCAGCGCCTGGCGCTCCTCCGACGCCTTCTGCTCGGTGACGTCGCGCATGATGCCGATGGTGCGCACCGGGCGGCCCTGCTCGTCCGCGATCGCCTCGGCGCGGGAGAGGATCCAGCGCATCGCCCCGTCGGAGCGGCGGAGGATGCGGAAGTCCAGCTCCGGAATGGGGCCGACCACCGGAGCCGCATCGGCGATCGCGGCGCGCGCCCGCTCCCTGTCCTCGGGGTGGACGAGCGAAAGGATGAGGTCGAGCGTGACCGGAGTGCCCGACTCGATGCCCCAGAGGCGGTAATTGCTCTCCGACCAGTGCCACCGGCCGGTCCGGCGGTCGAACTCCCACGCCCCGATGCCGCCCGCCTCCTGCGCCATGCGCAGCCGCTCCTCGGAGGCGCGGAGCGCCGCCTCGGCCTGCCGCGTCTCGGTGACGTCCACGTTCACCCCGATCATCCCGAGGAACTCGCCGCCCGCCCCGAACCGGGGCTGCGCCTCGGTGCGGAGGATGCGGTACGCCCCGTCCGCCGCGCGCCGGTAGCGCGCCTCGACGGCGAAGCCGGTGCGGTCCTGCATGGCGCGGGCGACGAGCGCGAACAGCTCGGCGCTGTCCTCGGGATGGAGCGTGGCGCCCCAGTCGAATTCCGGGATGGCCTCCGGAGCGACACCCCAGAACTCGCGCAGCGCCCGGTTCAGGTAGATGCACTTGCCGTCGCGGTCGCTCATCCAGAGCATCACGGGCGCGCTCTCCGCGACCAGGCGGAAGCGCGCCTCGCTCTCGCGCAGCGCCGCCTCGGCCGCGCGCCGCGCGGTGAGGTCCTCGACGCCCATCACGACGCGGCCCGGCAGGCCCGGCAGCGGGGCCGCGGTCAGCCGGACCGGCACGCGCGAACCGTCCTTGCGCAGGAACTCCTTCTCGAACGGGTCGGCCCGGCCGGTCTCAAGGATCTCGCGCACGGCCCGCTCGTCGAGGGGCAGGTGCTCGGGGGGGCGTGGCGGCGCGCCAGTCCCGCGCGCCGCTCTCGAACTCTTCCCGGGTGCAGTCCATGAGCTCCAACGCGCGGTCGTTCACCGCGAGCACCTCGCCCGTCGTCGCGTCGAAGATGCCGAGGCCGAGCAGCCCGCTGTCGAACACGGCGCGCAGCCGGGCCTCGCTCTCGCGCAGCGCCGCTTCCACGGCGCGGCTCTCGGTGACGTCGAAGGTGACGCCGGCCATGCGCGCCGGCCGGCCGTCAGGCCCCCTGAGGACGCGGCCGCGGGTAGCGAGCCAGCGCTCCTCGCCGGTGTCGGCGCGCCGGATGCGGTATTCGGCGCGGTAGTCGCCGTCCCCGGCGAGGGCGCGGCGCAGCGCCGCCGCCCGCGCGGGCCGGTCCGCCGGGTGGAGCAGGGCGACGAATTGGTCCAGCCCGGCCTCGGGAGGAAGGCCGCAGAGCCGCCGCATCCCGTCGTCGAGGATCAGCCGGCCGCTGCCCGGCTCCCAGTCCCAGCTTCCCATGCGGCCGGCCTCGAGGGTCAGGCGCAGCCGCGCCGCGCCTTCGGCCAGTGCCGCCTCGGCCTCCTTCCGCTGGGTGATGTCGCGGATCACGCTGAGGAGCACCCGCTCGCCCGCGATCTCGGCGCCGACCGCGCTGACCTCGACCGGGAAGGTCGTGCCGTCGGCGCGGCGGTGCCAGGTTTCGAACAGCACGCCGCCCTCCTCGGCCTCGACCATCTGCGCCTCGACCTCCGGCAGGGTCTCGGGCGCGCGCAGGTCGCGGACGCTCATGCCGAGCAGCGCCGCGCGGTCATGGCCGTAGGCCGCGACCGCCGCCGCGTTCGCCTCAAGGATGCGCCCGTCGCGGCGCAGGAAGAGCACGATGTCGCGCACGTGCTCGGCGATCAGGGCGAAGCGCCCGAGCGCCGCCTCCGCTGCCTGGCGCTCGGTGATGTCCTGCGTGGTCCCCGCGAGGCGCAGCACACCCCCGGTCGCAGGGTTGCGCTCGACCACGCGCCCGTGGCTCTCGATCCAGATCCATCGGTCGTCGCCGGGCCGCTGGAAGCGGTACTGGACCCGGTAGCTCTCCAGCCGGCCGGCGCAGGCCGCCTCGATGGTTTCCAGCACGCCGGCACGATCCTCGGGGTGGATGCGGTCGCGCCAGGAGGGATAGGCGCCGGTCTCCGCCTCGTCCGAGAAGCCGAAGATCTCCAGCGTGCGCGCCGAACGCCGCGCCGTGCGGCTGCGCAGGTCCACCTCCCAGGCGCCGAGCGCCGCCACGTCGAGCGCGAGCCGGAGCCACCCCTCGGAATCGCGCAGCGCCCTCTCCGCCTGGAGCCGGTCGATATGGGCGCGGCGCCGCGCTTCCGCGTCGCGGAAGGCGACGGTGATGCCGCCATCGCCGCTCGGGTAGGCGTCCAGCTCGACCCAGCGTCCGAGAATCGGCGAGACCACGCACAGATGGACCGGCTCCCGCCCCTCCTGCGCCCGCCGCACCGCCTCCCAGAGGGCGCTGCCGGCGACCTGCGGGAAGACCTCGGCGAATCGCCGCCCGAGCAGCGCCTCCGCCGGCAGGCCCCAGGCCTGCAGCGCCGCCCGGCTGGCGAAGCGCACGCGGCCCTCGGCGTCGAGGGCGTAGAGCGGTTCACCCAGGCTTTCGAGCACCTCCCGGTTGCGCCGCTCGCTGTCGGCCAGCGCGGCCTCGGCGCGCCGGCGCTCCCCGAGGGCGTCGCCCAGGGCGCGCGCCAGCTCGTCGGCCTCGCGCAGCCCCGTCGTCGCCGGCGGCAGACCCTGCCCTCCACCGACCGCGGCGGATGCGGCGCGGAAGGCGAGGACGGTGCGGCGCGCCAGCATGGCAGCGAAGCCAAGGCCCGCCGCGAGCACGAGCGCCCCCAGGCCGATCGTCCGCGCGAGGCCGGCGCGCAACGGCGCCGTGAATTCCGCCCTGGGCACCGTCAGCACGAAGCGGTAGCCGCTGCGCGGCCCGAGCGCGAAGGCCGTGACCACTGGCACGCCGTCGAGGGTGGTGAGGTCGGCGAGGATGCCCTCGCTCGACGGCGCCATCCGGGCGAGCACCTCCGGCCGCGCCGGACGCCCGACGATCCCCTCCTCCTCGCCGGTCCGGGCGATGGAAACGCCGCTCCGGTCCAGCACCGCAGCGACGCGGCCCGCGCGCGCATCCGCCTCCGACAGGCCGGTGGCGGCCCGCAGCACCGCGGCCACCCGGTCACGCGGAAAGTCGAGCTCGACGCCCCCGGCGGCGATCCGGCCTCCGCCCTCGTCACCGGCCGCAGTCGCCGAGGAAGGAACGAAGACGGGCACCCCGACGGCGACGCTCAGCGCGCCCGTCAGCGGCGCCCGGAACAGATCGGCCCCCTCGCCACGCCCCGCCGCGATTACCCGCAGCGCGGCGTCCGGGGCCCGGATGCCGCCGCCGCCGCGCGCCGGATGCTCGCCGGGCGGCCGGAGCGTGCTGAGCGCGATGGTGCCGTCGGCGGCGACGAGGGTGACGGGCGCGCCGCCGAAGACGGCCGAGGCGGCACGCATCTCCTCCTCGAAGGCCGCGAGGTCGCCGCGCGCGAGTGCCGGCGACGCGGCCAGCACGTCGAGGACCGTCCAGGCCCGGTCGAAGTCCCGCTCGAACGCCAGGGCGAGCGCGCGGACGCGGCTGAGGAGCGCCTCCTCGGCGCGGGCGCGGACGCCGTCCTGCGCGGTCCAGACCGTCCATGCCGCAAGGCCGAGGAGCGGCAGGGCCACCGCGGCGACGAGGAGGAGCAAGCGGCGCGCGAGGGGTGAGGCTGGCCTGGTGCCGTCGCCGGCGGCCCTGGCCTTCGGAGGGCGGGCCAACCCCGGCAGTGCCGGCGCCAGCACCTTGCGAGTCCAGAGCGAACTCATGTCGGGTCGATCAAGAACCTCGCTGCGCTGCCGGCGGAATGGGTCGGTGCCGGCGCCGGCCGGCGCCGGCACCGACCGCATCTGGCGGTCGGCCGACCGATCCCGCAAGCGATGCGCGCGTTGCGCGCGCACACGTCTGGGGGAGATGAGCCTGCCGCCGGCACAACGTACGACGCCGCAACGGGTTGTCGCCTGGGAGGCCAGGGTTTGCCGCCGACCGGCCAGGCGCCGGGCGGGTCAGCACCCCTCAGGCGATCCGCATGCCCCGCGGCGCCGCGGCGAGCACGACGGAGGGCAGCGGCCGGCGGTCGGGCGGACCACCCTTCCCCGTTTTCCGTGAAACACAGACCCGGCCGGGGTTCGTCCTCAGGCCGGCAGGCCAGCACCCGGGCCTGCGGGCCGCGGCGCCGGTGGCGTCGCGAGCAGCACGGGGCGAAGCAGCAGTGTGATGGCGAGCTCCCAGCCCAGGGAGACCATCAGCAGCTTGCCCATGCTCGCCGTGCCGGGATGGCTCGACAGCCAGAGGGCGCCGAAGGCGGTCGCGGTCGTCAGCGCGCTGAAGACGACGGCGCGCATCAGGCTGGACTGCAGCAGGTCCGACTCCCCCGCCCGCCAGGCCAGCACGAAATAGATGCTGAACGCCACGCCGATGCCGATCAGCAGCGGCAGCGCGATGATGTTGGCGAAGTTGAGCGGCTGGCCGATGAGCACGCAGGTGCCGAGGGTGAGCACGCCGCTCAGCAGGACCGGCAGCATCACCAGGGCCACGTCGTAGGCCCTGCGGAGCGCCACGAAGAGCAGCGCGGTGATCACGAACGCGGACAGTGCCGCCGCCTGGAGGAAGGCGACGACGATGCTGTCGCCGGCCTCGCGGGTCATGATGGGGACGCCGGTCGCCGTGGGCGCGATCGCCTGCACCGCCTCCGAGAAGCGCCGGAGCGCCGCGTCGTCATTGGCGGCGTCGCGCTGCGGGAAGACCTGCACCCGGGCGCTTCCGTCCGCCGCAACCCAGTCCGAGACCAGCTCGGGCGGCAGGCTCTCCCGCGTCACGGGACCTGCTTCCAGGAGACGGCCCGCCTGCCGGAGCATCGTCGCGAGCGGATCGAGCACCGCGCGCGCGGCCGCCGCGCGGGCCTCGGGGGACCCCGCGGCGAGACGGTCCAGCGCGGCGGCCAGGCGGCGCGCCTCGGCGGCGCTCGCCCGATTCGCCGTCGCCTCCTCTTCCTCCTCATCCGCGACGCTCCGCAGAGCCGCAGCGGTCCGGGAAAGGCTCTGCACCACCTCGCGGTCCGATGGTGGCTCCCGCACCTCAACCGGATCGAAGGTGAGCGCGAGCAGCGACGCGGCGTCCTGGATGACGGCCAGCTTCTCCTCCTGGTCGCCAGGGATGAAGCTGCTGAGCGTGACCGCCCGCGACACCTCCGGCAGGGCGGCCAGGCGCTCCGCCAGCGCGTCGGCCGCCGCGAGCGAGGGAGCAAGCACCTCGATCGTGTTCGGCGTCCGGTCCAGGTCCGCCATCAGGTCGGCGAGCG
>ERZ777003.1512-NODE-1512-length-34229-cov-13.584216_pt1 | contig 34229 bp, 42 predicted proteins | sample MGYA00374956_ERZ777003 | MGnify/ENA primary metagenome ERZ777003 (study PRJEB29302, sample SAMN06268252) | bioreactor metagenome | isolation source: Joint BioEnergy Institute, California, USA | place: USA:Joint BioEnergy Institute, California, USA | collected... | reverse complement strand
AGCTTCGGATGGCCGACCTCGATCGTGTAGCTCGGGATGTCGTCGGCGCCGCTCTCCCAGACATGCGAGTAGCCGCCGCCGGTCAAGGTCGGTGAAGAGACACTCGCCGCCGATGCGGCGATGGTGAAGCTGTTGCCAGACGGGCCTGCCGTGTCGAACTCGATCGCCAGCGTCTGGGTGCTGGTCGGCCGCGAGTAGGTGCACTTCGAGACCTCGGCATCGGCCGAGGCATTGAGGTCGGCGACCAGCTGGTCGACGGTCTGCGTCACCGTCCCCTGGATCTCCGTCTCATTGCCCGAGGCCGGGCCCGAGACGAAGGTCCACACCGCGCCGTTCAGCGTGATCGTGTCGCCGGGCGACGGGTTGGCGGCGAAGGCGATCGAGCCGCTCGCCTTGACCGCCGTCGTCACCGGATCGCCGAAGAGTCCGGTGAGCCAGAACCCGGTCCCTCGGAGATCGAACGGGATGTCGATCTGCCCCTCATCGGTGATGAGGCCGCGATAGGGGTCCTGCGCGTTGCGCCCGCGCCCGAGCAGCGGGTCGTCGCCAAGCGGCTGCGCCGAGGAGAGATCAGTCGACTTGAAATCGAGACTCCGGTAGCCAGCGAGCGGCGCCACACCGTAAGCCGCCTCGCGGCAAGCCTTCAGCGTGGCGTCCGCGCCGTAGGCGCGCACCTTGGGCATGGGAAACTCCTTGAGCTGGAAGCGTCAGTGGGCGAGCGGATCGCTCACCAGGTACTCGACCGTGACGATGAGCCGGGCGGTGAGGACCGGAACCGCGCCCTCTATTCCGAGCGCCCCGGTTTCGGGCGCAGACGGCGTCAGGTTCTCGGCGAGACCGCCGAGCACGGGATCGACCTTGAGTGCCGAGCCGATAGCGCCGAGCAGCGCATCGAGGGCAGCCTCACCGCCGCCAACTGAATCCCGCGGCATATAGGCCTCGATCTCGACCCGGTGGGCGTAGAACTCCGTGCGGGGGTTGAGCGTCACATCCGGCTCGCCGGGATCGCCATCGCGCAGGATGACGAGCCCTTCGGCCGGCACCTTCTCGGGCAGAACCTCATTGCGGCGGACCTTCGCGGTAAGAGCACTGTCGAGCGTCGCAACGAGCGCTGCGAGGATGTCTTCACGGCGGGACATCAGCGGCTCCCCCCATCGCCAGAGAACCAGCTGCGGACGACGAGACCCGGCAGGCGCTCCTGCCAGCGGAGTGCGGCGCCTGCGACGTCGAGCCGCTTCCGGAAGGTGACCTGGGGCACCAGGATAAAGATCGGCACGGTCACCAGGCCGCGTCCGCTGCGCTGGGCTGCGGCGCTTGCACGCGCGAAGCCGCCGCGCTTGCCGGTGCGGGCGCGCATGTTGTCGGCCACGAGCAGCGAGAGCGCATGGCGCCGATAGACGAAGCGCAAGCGCTGGCCCGTGCGCCGCTCCCAGCCGCCCGGCGTGATCTTCCGGCCGCCATCGCCATGGCGTCCGGCCGCCTCGGTCGGGATCGCCAGAAAGAAGCCCCTGGTCGAGCGGATCGTCGCGCCGTCCTCATAGATGCGGATGATGCCAGGCGCCTTCGACCAGACGAGGCCTGCGGCGCGGATGCTGTTCTGCCCCTTGGGGAAAGTCTCGGCGCGCCACGTCCGGGCAAGGCGCGCCCCGAGCCCGGCGCTCGTGACCTGCGCCCTCAGCTCGTTCTTGAGCCCGTCAGCCGCCTCGCGAACACCGGTGGTCGCGGCTCGCTCGGCGGCTTTGGTCTCCTCGGCCATCATACGGCCGAGGTCGCCGATGATCTGCGCCGACAGTCTCATGCTCGCCTCAGCTCCGCCGTCCAGACGAGATGCTCGGCGTCGCGCACCGGCTCGCCTTGCACCACGAAGGTCTCGCCAGCCTGCCCCGGACCTGATCCGGGGATCTCGAAGACATCGCCCCCTGCAAGTTCTGGCGCCTCGGCTGTGCGCACGTCGATCATGGTGGTAGCGGCGAGCAGGCGCGTCTCACCAAAGCCTCCGATGCGGTCCGGCTGGCGCAGGACGATCCGCACCGTCACCGGCGCGCCCGTGCCGCCCGCCCGCCAGACGGCATCCCGCGCGAGGTTTGGACCGGCGAAGAGGTCGTCGATCGCCTCCGCGAAGATGCTCATGCTCAGTTGCTGGAGAAGATGCGCACGGCGAGACGCGGACGCTTGTTGATCGGGAGGATCGAGGCCTCGGTCTTGACCTCGATGGCGCTGCCGTCGGGGCGGGCGATCTGCCGCGCGTAGATCGGCAGGCCCACCGTGTTGACCGTCTCGATCAGGTTGGCCGGGGCTCCGTGGGTGACGAAGGTGTCGAGCGTGCCGAGCGGGAACGCGATGCCTTCGCCGGAGGGGATCAGCGTTTCCGTTGCGCCGGTCGAGAGCGTGACGGTGGCGTTGTACTCCTCGAACAGAATGCCGGCGAAGGGGAAGCGGCGGCGGGTGTCCTCGCGCAGCGGCTGCGCCCCGGTCGAGGAGTAGTACTTGTAGGCCTCCTCAACCTTGGCGTGGCCGATCAGCTTGTCGAAGAACTCAGGGCTGACGAGAGCGAGCACGCCGGTCATGGTCTCGCCCTTGAGCTCGGTTTCGACCTTGCGCAGCACGTCGCGCACCTTGCCCTGGACCTGGGTGCCGGCGGTGCCGAGCACGAAGTCCGTCTCCAGCTGCGTGAGGCCGAACTCGGTGAAGTAATTGTAGAGCGTGGTGCCGGCGCCGTCCTTGACGATGCCGCGCAGCGCGTTGACCTCCATGTACTCGCGCGTCTGGGCGTGCTTGACCCGCATGCGGGTGAGCTTGCGCTCCATGACGGTGGCGAGCGGATCGGCGGCGTCGGCCACGCCGAAGCCGCGCACGCCCTGAATGTCCTGCGGCGTGATCACGTCGTCGTGGGGGATCCACGGCACGGTGAAGGAGCGCATGGTGCGCGTGTCGCGATTGGCGACGGTGGCGGGACCGCCGAGCGGCACGGTCGGCAGGAGGTTCAGCACGCCTTCCGCCTGCTCGATGACGACGGAACGCTGGGTCACGCCCTCGAAGCGGAACAGGCCCATCTGCCCGAGCCGGGTGTAGACATTGGGCAGGATGTTGATGGCCTGGGTCATCTCGGCGAGCGAGTAGCCGCCGGCGTCGAAGGGATTGATCATGGCGACCATGATGTCGGGTCTCCTTGGGCTGGAACGGGCATGAAAAAAGGGCCCCGGGGCGGATGCCTCGGAGCCGGTGACGGATTGGACCTGTCGAGCGTGGATCAGGCGGTGTCGCGCGGCACGATGCCGGCGGCGCTGAGCTCGGCGTCCTTGGCCGCCGTCTTGGTCGCGTCATCGACGGAGGCGTCGAAGACGAGCGCCGCCTTGGAGACGATCGCGGGTCCGCGGGCGACGACGAGCCCAGTCCTGTCGCCGGCCGAGGCGTCGACCGCTTCGATCAGAATGGCCGTCGCGACCTCCGCACCCTCATCTCCGACGACCTCGGCGTCCGGCGACAGGCGGTACTTGCCCGACGCGGTGATCCGGCCGAGGACGGATCCGAGCGCGTAGTTCGTGCCAGCCTTGAGGGTCACAGCCTCGCGGCAGTAGCTCGCGTTGAGCTCGTACTTGAGAAGATCGCCCAGCGTGGGCGGCATGGTCAGCACAGGCATGGGTCACCTCCTCATGCGTTGCGGTTGGTGGTCGCGGCGCGCTCTCGCGCGCGGCGCACGATGGGGCTGTCACCAGCGGTGGGCGACTGCGGCGCCGCGGCAACGACGGCGGTGGCCTCGGCGCGCTGGCTCAGCGCGTCGAGCACCGAGCGACGCAGCGCCTCCGGGCTGATCCTCTTGGCCATGGCGTCCGCCGCATCGATGGTGACGCCAAGCCGGCCGGCCTGTGCCGCGATGGCGGCGATCTCGGCGTACTCGGCCCGGAGCCGCTCGGCTGCAGCGTCGGCCGGCGCTTCGGGGGGAGCCGGCGCGGAGACGGGAGCCGCCGGGGCCGGGGCCGGCGCCTCGTTGTCCTCCGCTTCGGCTTCGGCATGTTCGGCGTCGGGCGCACCCGTTTCGATGTTGGCGACATCCTCGGTAGGCGCTTCGGTGTCGGTTTCGGTGGTCATGGCAGGTGTTCTCCTTGAAGGTTGAGTGGCGGAGGTGCGCGGCGTGACGCCGATCTTCGCCGAGGCGATCCCCGGGCTCCGACCCGGGGACCGGCTTCGGACAGGCCGATCCAGCGTCGCGGCGAGGTCGGCGAGTGCCTGGTCCACGTTGCCCAGGCGGTCCGCGAAACCGATGTCGATCCCGCGCTGGCCGCGATAGATGGCGGCTTGCGTCGCGCGCACCGCGTCCGGGCTCATGTTCCGGTTGCGCGCGATGAGGGCGACGAGCTCGCCATGGAGCGCATCGACATCGGCCTGGATGTCGTCGAAGGCGCCTGGCGACAGCGGCTCGTGCGGATTGCCGTCGACCTTCTTTCTGCCGGCGTGGATCAGCGTCCACTTGAGGCCGGCCATCGCGTCGGCGGCGCTCTCATCGACATGGATGGCGACGACGCCGACCGAGCCGACCTCGGCGGTGCGGCTGACGTAGAGGCGGTCGGCGGCGCTCGCGATGGCGAAGCCGGCCGACAGTGCACCCTCGTGCGCCACTGCCCAGAGCGGCTTGCCCGCCTCCTCGCGCAAGGCGGTGAGACGGTCGACCAGATCGAACAACCCGCCCACCTCGCCACCCGGCGAGTCGACCTCGAGCAGCACGGCGCGGGCCAAGGGCTCCACAAAGGCCGCCGCGACGGCGCTGCCGATCGCGCCATAGTCGCTGGCGCCGAAAAGCGCCGTCAGCCAGTCGCCCCGGCTCACCAGTGGCCCGAGCACCGGCACCACGGCGATGCCGCTGTCGGTCATGGTGAAGCCGCGCGATGCCGCCGGATCAGCGTCGCGGAGGATCGGTATGATCCCGGATCGCGCGTCGATGGACCGATCGGCGGCGAGCAGTCCGTCGAGCGCGCCCCGCGCGGGCGAAGGCCGCGCAGTCAATTCAATCGCGCGCAACGCGCGCAGGGCGATCGCCAGCGGCCGGCCCGAGAGCCGGGTCAGCGCAGGATGATGTGACCTCATGGAGTCCTCAGTCAGCAGCCGGCGTGGAAGCGGCCTGCTCCAGATCAGCCGGCGGAATCAGATCGCTGCGCGCGCCGACGAACGAAAGCCCGAGCCGACGCTCCCGCTCGCGGTCGGCGGCGATCTCGGCGTCGACCTGGTCGGCGTCATAGCCGCGCTCGGCGAGGGCCTGGGTGCGGCTCTTGAGCCCCGCCTCGATCTGCTCGATCTCTGCGCGGGCATCCTTCAGCGGATCGACCCAGTCCCACTTCGGCGGCAGCCACGAGCAGGCGATGTGTTCACGGCGGCGCGCCTCGTAATCGGGAAGGTCGAGAGCGCCCGCCATGACCGCCGTATCCATCCAGCGCGCCCACACGCGCCGGCAGATCTGCCAGACCATGACGGCATGCTGGTAGGCCTCGACCCGGCGGCGGAACTCCAAGAGCGCGAGCCGCGAGTTCGAGTAGTTGGCCTTCAGCATGTCGTTCGAGAGGTACGCGTAGGGAACGCCGAGCGCCGCCGAGACCTGCAGGAGCGTGCGGTACTGGAACGGCTCGTAGGTCTGGCCGACATCGGCCGGGGCCGAGGTCTGCACCTCCTCGCCCGGCTCCAGCATCACGATCTGACCGGGCTGCAGGTCCATCGTCCGCTCGCCCGCCTCGTCGCTCTCGGCGACATCGAAGGGCTCGGCCGGCGCCGGCGTGGTGATGAAGAGCGCGTGCATCGCCGCGACCTTCTTCCGGTCGAGCTCGGCGTCGTCGTATTGGTCGAGCAGGAACAGCTTCACGATGCCCGGCGCGAAGCGAGAAATTCCCCGCAGCTGCCCGGCATCGACCGGGTCAATGACGTGGACGACCTCCGAAGCCGGTACCCGCACCGTCTCGCCGGAGAGGCCCGGATCGGTCACGTCGCCCGGATGGCGGCGCGGAAAGTGGTAGGCCACGCGCCTGCCGATGCGGTCGAACTCGATGCCCTGGCGGATGACATTGCCGCCGGGAAGCTGCTCGTTGCGGCTGAGCGGCAGCATCTCGGACGGGATCATCTGCAGCTGCAGCGGCACCGCGAAACCATCCTCCGGACGGCGTGGGCGGAAGCGAAGGAACACCTCACCGGCGATGAACACCTCGCGCGCCGCACGACGCTGCTGGCCGTAGAAGTCGGTGAACCCCTCCGCATCGCTGTCGTCGGTCCAATCGAGCCAGAGCCGTTGCACGCGCGCCTTGAGATCGGCATCGGCGATCAAGGACGATGGCTTGATGCCGTCGCCGACGACGTTGCCGGCCCAGCTCTCGATCGCGTTCGCGGCATAGCCGTTGTTGCGCACGAGCCAACGGGCGCGCGCGGTGATGTCCGCGCCGGCGGCGGCGATCAGCGTGTTGAGATGCGCCCGGCTCGGCTGGAAGTGCCGCAGCCTGCGGCTTGCCTCGCCCGCCTCAAAGCCGCCGATGAAGGCGCCGACCTGCCGGCGCCAGCGCCGCATCGTGCCGAACATGCCGCTCACAGCCCCTTGCTCGCTGCCGTGCGCACGATGCGTCGGCGGGCGCCCGCCTTGGTCTCCGCGATGCGACGCTCGAGGTCAGCGAGCGCGGCGGCCATCTCGGCATCGGTCGCATAGGTGATGCGCCGGCCCTCGATCTCGACGGTGCGCACGCCGCGGAAACGGGCCGCGAGCAGCGCATCGCGGCGCGCGATCATCTCTTCGAGGTTCATGATGTCGGTCTCAGCTCAAGTAGCTCGGCGTGAACACCCGCCGGCCGCGCGGCCGGCGTTCACGCCGCAGGAGGCCCGCCGAGGGCGTCTCGGAGGAGTCCGGCTCTGCGGACGCATTATCCGCCTCGGGCCTCGTTCCGCTCTCGCCGTCCTTCGCCGTGACCTGGGCCTCGAGGTCGCGCCAGGTCGCTTCGCTCCAGCGGTCGATGCCGGCGATCCAGGCGGCGGCCCGGGCGTAGACGCGGCAGTCCAGGACCTCGTTGCGCTCGCGCAGCTTCTGCCATTCCAGGCGCTGGAAGCCGCGCCTCGTCTTCACCGTGACGAGCTGCTCGGCGACCAGCTGCTTGACCCACTCGACCTCTGCCCCCTTCGGCAGATGGACGTAGCCGGCGGGATACTGCGCTCCCTCGGCGAGCTCGTCCTCCGTCGGCCGGCCGAGCCGCAGGAAGCGGTAGGTCTCGCTCTTGAAGGTGGCGACGGCCACGGTCCAGAGCCGTGCCCCGCGACGCAGCTTGCGGCCGCTCGTCGTCACGTCGACATAGCTCGGTCCGACCACTGGGGCGGCCCGGTTGAAGCCCTCGACGCCCTTCACGGGCGCCACCTGCGCGAAGCCGGCCTGGCGCGCCCAGGCATAGACCGCCGGCGCCTCGTAGCCGGTGTCGATGCCGAGCTTGGCGAGGCCGAGCCGCTGCCCATGGGCATGCGGCCAGGTGCGGTCGAGGAGCGCGGAGAGCTCCGCCCAGGCTGAAGCGTGTTCCGGGCCGCCGTCGATCACGATGTGGTCGACGAGCCAGCTGGTGAGGCCGCGACCCCACGCCCAGACCGAGACCTCGATCCGGTCCTTCTGGACGTCGGCGCCGGCGGTCAGGAACAGTCCGCCAGCCGGCACCGTGCCGACGGCGAAGTCCTCGCGCCGCTCGTAGAGCCGCTGCCAGTCGGGCGCCTCGCCGGTCTCGATCCAGGTCTCACCGAGCACGCCGTTCTTGAAGCTGCGCCTGGCCTCGTCGGTGGTGGCCGCCTCCCACATGCGCCCGATCGCCTCCCAGGAGAGCCAGCCGACCGGCGAGTAGAGCGCCGAGAGGTGGAAGCCGATCGTCGCCGGATCGGAAGGCTCGGCCGTCGGCCGCCACTCGCCGGCGATCAGCATCGCCGTCTTGTGGTGCTCTTGAAGCGCGCCGTCGCAGGCCTCGCACAGGTAGTGCGCCGTCTCCGGCTTGCCCTTGTCCCACTTCAGCCGCTCGAACCTGAGCCACTGGCGATGACCACAATGGGGGCATGGCACGAAGAAGCGGCGCTGGTCGGACGCCTCGTACTCGCGCTCGATGCGCGAGATCCCGTGGATCGTCGGCGTCGAGGTCATGAACACCTTGCTCCGCCAGGAGAAGGTGCGTGTGCGTGCCTCGGCGAGCGCGACCGGATCGCCTTCCTCGTCGGCCGAGGGCGGATAGGCGTCGACCTCGTCGAGAAACAGGTAGCGCGCCGGCATCGAGCGCAGGCCGACCGCCGAGTTGGCGCCGGTGATGACCAGAAGCCCGGCCGGGAACTCCTTCGACAGCACCGTATTGCCGGCATCGCGCGAGCGGGCCGGCTTCACCCGCTCGCGCAAGGACGGGCTCTCGGCGATCAGCGGATCGATGCGCTGGCGCGAGAAGCGCTTGGCGAGCTCGACCGTCGGCTGGACGCTGAGCATCGGCCCCGGCGCATGGTGGATGACGTAGCCGATCCAGTTGTTGCCGGCCTCGGTCGCACCCACCTGCGCCGCCTTCATGAAGACGACACGCCGGGCGGGATGCGACGGCGACAGCGCATCCACGATCGCGCGCATATAGGGCGTGCGATCGGTGCGATAGCGCCCCGGCTCGGCCGACGCCCGCGGGCTCAGGAAGCGGTGTCGGTCGGCCCATTCCGAGACGTCGAGCAGCGGATCCGGCGTGAGGCCGTCGCGCCACGATTGCCAAAGCTCCTCCGCACCCTCGAAGGCGAACAGGTCATCGAACCGCAGGGCCGCGCTAGCGAACCGGAGGTCCGTGTCAACGAAACTCGGGCCGGACCTCGGCGAGCTCGGCGAGGTGTGAACGGACATGCGTCTCCAAAAGCTTCTGCATCGGGTGCGCCTCGACACCGAGCTCGGCCGCCATCAGGGCAGCGACCCGCGCCGGCCAGTTCGCCCAGGCGTCCCGCTCCTCGCGGGCGAGCCGGAACACGAGCGCCGTCGCCCGTGCCCGGTCGACGAGCTCGCCCTTGCGTTCCTGCAGCCGGAGCCGCGCGAGATGCGCCTTGGCGATCTCGTGCGCCGTGCGCGCCTGCACGAAGGTCACGCTGCCGCTCGCGGGCAGCCCCTGCTCCTTCAGCGTCTCGCGCACCGAACCGACCGCCGCTTCGGCGACCGGCTTCAGCTTCTCCGGCTTGGCGCGCGACCGCCCGGGCTCGGTCGATCGCGCCCAGGCTGCATCGGCCTTGGCGGGATCGATGGTGCCGTCCGGCTCCAGCGGAATGCGGCCGGCCTTGGCGGCCTTGAGCACCGCCACGTGACTGACGCCGCGAGCCCTCGCATAGGCGCGGATCGAGATCCCCATAACCTTGGTCCGATGATCGCTCTGGCCCGGAAAAAGCAATCAAATCCTGCCCCGGACCACGATCCGGGGGATGCACTTATCCGCTTGGCTCCGGGCCGAAGCAGCGCCTCTATGACGGCACGATCACGCGATGGAGACCGCAATGACCACCATCCTTCCGACCGCCAACCCCGACTGGGGCTTCTTCGGGACCATCCGCCATCACGCCCGGCAGGAGGAGGCCTGGGCGCTCGCGACGAAGACGGTGCGCACCGCCACAGGCTGCCCCGATTGGGCGGTCCGCGATTTCCTCGACAGCCGCCACGGACGCCACTTCGCCGACGACGTCGCGAATGGCCTGTCCGCCGGACAGGCACTCGAAGCCGCAATCGAAGCTGCGGTCGCCCGCTGGATGGCATGGCGGATCGACCGCCGGACATCGCGCGAGACCGGGATCCCGCACGGGCTTCCTTATCTGACCGGCTTCGTCACGCACTTCGAGATCATGGCCGAAGCCGCCGAGTAGCCGATCGCCGCCCCCAAGGCGCCCCGACCGGCGGAGCCGGCGGGGCTCGGGGCAGTAGGAGGGCCAGGATGGTCTCGGCCCCCTTCAGCAGAAGGACTGCCCCATGACACCGAAGCTTTCCGATTCTCAGCTCGTCGTCCTTTCGACCGCCTGCCAGCGGCCGGACGCGTTCGTCTTTCCCGTCACCCTCAAGCTCAAGGGCAATGCCATCGGCAACGTGCTCAAGAGCCTCCTCACCAAGGGGCTCCTCGAAGAGATTCCGGGGCGGGCCGACGACACCATCTGGCGCTACGACGACGAGGGTGCGCCCCTGACCCTGCGCGCGACCCGCACCGCCTTCGAAGCCCTCGGCATCGAGCCCGACGACACGCTTACGGGCGACGCGGCGGGCACGGACGAGACCGCCGGCACCGAGGCCACAGAGCCTGCGGAGCCCGCGCCCGTGGCGCCCACGGGCGCGCCGGCGCGCAAGACCCGCGAGGGCAGCAAGCAGGCGCAGCTGATCGGCATGCTGAAGCGCCCGGAGGGCGCCAGCATCGAGGAGATCGTCGCTGCCTTCGGCTGGCAGGCTCACACCGTGCGCGGTGCCATCGCCGGCGCGCTCAAGAAGAAGCTCGGGCTCGACGTGACCTCCGAAAAGGTCGACGGACGCGGCCGCGTCTACCGGATCCAGGCGTGAGACGCCGCAGGAAGCGGAGGACCGATCCCATGAGCGACAAGCATCCTTCGAGCGTCAGCCCCTATCTCCTGCGGCCGCTGCGCAGCCTCGACGAGGTCCAGCGCGACCTCGAAAAGGCGAACGCGGTGACGACGCAAGCCAGGACCATTCATGACCGTCTCGTCGCGGCGCTCACCGCCCGCGGCGAGCGCATCGTCGAGGACGCCCGCACCACCAAGTACACGATGGTCACCCGCGAGGCCGGCAAAGCCGGCTTCTACTACATCGGCAACGCCGGCGCGCTGCGCGCCGGCCGCACCGTGGCCGAGAGTCGGCCGGTCGCGGCGGCCCTCCGCGCGCGGTTCCTGGGCGAAGCGTGAGGTCCGCCCATGCGCACCATCCGCGTCAGCGACGCCACCTACCGCGCCATTGCCGCGCTCGCCCTCCTGCCCTTCCGCTCGACGGCGACGCGGCAGCCGGACGGCACCTGGCTGGTGCCGATCGAGGACGACACCTACGAGCGGCTCGAGGCGCATCGCCTTCCCGGCGAGAGCGATGAGGACACCGTCCAGCGGCTCATCCACCGCTACCGCGGCCAGCCGCTGAGCTGAGCCGCTCTGCCACAACCCACCGCCGGGTTTATCGCCCGGCGGTGGTCGTCTCACTGCGCCGGATACGGATCGCTTCGAACAGCCGGCGCAGCGCGTAAGAGCGCACAACCGACACGGCGGTGAAGATCGCGCCGATCAGCAGATTGTCCGTAAGCGTCACGTCGAGCCCGAACAGTGGGAACAACACGACCTGGGCCAGCACCGCCACGCCGAAACCGACGGCCACGTTGGCGATCGCTTCGATTAGCGACATGGTCTGCGACTGCTTCACGCCGCTGCCCGCTCGTCCTTCACGTCCGCAGAGCTTCGATCATCGCCATAGAGGATCGCGGGCGATCCCGTGAACGCCTGCCACCGCTCGACGATGACGTCGCAGTAGCGCGGGTCGATCTCCATCGCGAGGCAGACGCGTCCGATGCTCTCCGCGGCGACGATGGTCGTGCCGCTGCCGGCGAAGGGCTCGTAGACGAGATCGCCGCGCTTGCTGTTGTTGACGATCGGCCGGCGCATGCACTCGACCGGCTTCTGCGTGCCGTGTGTGGTCGCTTCGTCCTCGTCGCCGCCGCTGCCGATCGTCCACAGGGTCGACTGGTCGCGCGCGCCCTGCCAGTGTCCGTTCGCGCCCTTGCGGACCACGTAGAAGCACGGCTCGTGCTGCCAATGGTAGTCGCCGCGGCCGAGCACGAAGCGCGGCTTCGCCCAGACGATCTGCGAGCGGATCATGAGCCCGCTTGCCTCCAGGCTTTCGGCGACGGTGCGCGCATGGACGCCCGCATGCCAGACATAGGCCACGTCGCCCGGGAACAGCGCCCATGCCTCGCGCCAATCGGCACGGTCATCGTTCGAGACCCGGCCGGTGCGCGCCGTCGCCGACACGCCGGCCTCATTCCGCCAGGAGGGGTCGTACTCGACCCCGTAGGGCGGGTCCGTCACCATCAGGTGCGGGACCGCACCCGCGAGCAGTCGCTCGACATCGGCGGCGCTCGTGGCGTCGCCGCAGAGCAGCCGATGCTTGCCAAGCAGCCAGAGGTCGCCCGGGCGTGTGACGGGATCCGCCGGCGGCTCTGGGACGACGTCCTCACCGTCCGTGCCGCCATTGGGCCCGTTCAGGTCGTCGAGCAGGCGGTCGAGCTCGTCCTCGCCAAAGCCGAGGAGATCGAGGTCGATCCCGTCCTCCTTGAGCCGCCCTAGCTCAGCTGCGAGCATCGCGTCATCCCAGCCGGCAAGCTCGGTCAGCTTGTTGTCGGCGATGCGGTAGGCACGCGCCTCCGCGTCGCTCAAGTGGTCGAGGCGGATGACCGGCACTTCCCTGAGCCCGATCTTCCGGGCCGCAAGCAGCCGGCCGTGACCGGCGACCAGCACACCGCGTTCATCGACAAGGCAGGGTGCGGTCCAGCCGAAGCGCACGAGGCTTTCGGCAAGCCTTGCCACCTGATCCTCGCCGTGCACACGCGCGTTGCCCGCATAGGGGATGAGCCGGTCGACTGGCCAAAGCTCGATCGCCGAGGACTGGAAGCGAAGGTCTTTCATGATGGGCTCACAGGCGGACGACCAGGACAGCCGGGCGATGCCTTGCCAAACCCCGCCAAGCCTCGACGCGCCATGCCGGCCGCGCCGGCGCCGCTCCGGATTGCCTGCCCCTCAAGAGATCGGCGCAAGCCCAACGCCGCGCTGCCTTGCGACCGCTTCGAAGTCTTCGGTCCCGCCATCGAGGATCACTGGCTGATCGGGGAAGAGCTGCCGCCACCGCAGAAGCGCGACGTCCACATATTCCGGGGCAAGCTCGATCGCTCTCACCTGCCGGCCGGTCCGCTCGCCGGCGATGATGCTGGTGCCCGAGCCCGCGAACGGCTCGTAGACGACATCGCCTTCATTGCTGTAGGCGTGCATCCCGAACTCGGGCAGCGCCACCGGGAACACCGCCGGGTGCTCGGTCTCTAGCCCACGCGCCTTGTGTCGCATGATGCGGATGACGTTGTCGGGGATGCGCGTCTCCTGGACGCCCTGGCCGGCATGGGTCCACGCGCCCACCGTCCCGTCCTTGCCCCGCATGCCGCCATGGGCGTCGTTGATGTGGCCGGCCCATTTGCAGGGCACGATCTTGTTCGGCTTGCGCGGCTTGCGATTGAAGTGGAACACGAACTCGAATGCGGGCGCCAGACGCCCGTTCCAGTCGCCGGGAAGTCCGGGCCCCTGGTCCCAGACGTAAAGGCCGAAGCGCCGCCAGCCCTGAGCTCGCATCCAGTCGAGCCAGGATTCCCAATAGGGCTGCCACTCGTTGTCGCGGTGGACGAGGCCGAGGTTGACGAGCACCTGGCCATCCTCGGCTATCACCTCGTCGAGGTTGTCGAAGACGCCGCGCATCAGGGCGTCCCAATCGCCGATCCCACCGGTGGTGTAGTTCCGCTGGTTGCCGTAGGGTGGGCTCGTGAACAGCAGCGACGCGCGCTCGCCGTCCATGATCCGGGCAACAGACTTCGCGTCCGTGCTGTCGCCGCAGAGCAGGCGATGATCGCCGAGCCGCCAGAGATCGCCCGGCCGGCTGACCGGGTTGCGCGGCGGCTCGGGCGCTTCGTCAGCGGCGTCATCGTTTTCGCCGGAGTCGCCGTCCGGCGACATTGCATCCGTGTCGTCGAGCGGCGCCATCAGCCGGTCGAGCTCGGCCTCGTCGAAGCCGAGGCCGTCGAGATCGAAGCCCTCGCCGTTCAGCGCATGCAGTTCCGCCGCGAGCAGGTCCTCGTTCCAGCCGCCGAGCTCGGTGAGCTTGTTGTCGGCAAGGCGATAGGCGCGGCGCTGAGCCGGCGTGAGATGCGAGATCCGGATCACCGGCACGCTCTTAAGGCCGAGACGCTGCGCCGCCAGCACGCGGCCATGCCCCGCGATCAGCGTACCCTCGTCGTCAACCAGGCAGGGCACCAGCCAGCCATATTCCACCAGGCTTCCCGCCAGGAGGCCGATCTGGCGCTCGTCGTGGGTCCTGGCGTTTGCCGCATAGGCCACAAGCTTCTCGATCGGCCACTGCTCGATGGCCGAGGCCTGAAAGCGAAGATCACGCATGGTTGTTTGGATCAGTCCGTGGCAAGCCGCCTTGCCGTGCGCAGCCCCGCCAACCTCGACACGCCATGCCGGCCATGACTTGCCCCGCCCAGGCTTGCCCGGCCCTTCCGGACCAGAACCAGCCATGCGGCGCCTGCCGTGCCAAGCCTCACCACGCCTGGACCAGCCCGATCATGCCAAACACCGCCAGCCATGCCCGACCACGCCTTGCTGCGCCCCGCCGACGGTGCCAGACCTAGCCTAGCCACGCCATTGAGAAGTCACGCCGCCAGCGGCGGCAATGCCCGCTCGATCTCATCGAGCGCCGCGAACAGTTGGGCGAACTCGGTCAGTTGCGCGTAGCGCTTGCGCAGCGTCTGGAAATCCTCCCAGGCCTGGCGCAACACGATGGCCCGCCGTTCGGGATCCGACAATGCAAGGGCGGTCGCGGTGTAGTACTGGCGGTCGCCGTCTTTCACATTCACGAAGGCGACCACACGTCTCGCCCCATCGCCGGGACCGGCGCGGTAGCGCACGACCACCGAGCGGATCAGAGCGCGCGCCTGCACCAGGCGATATTGATGGGCGGCCTCCGTGTCGTCCCATTCGAACAGCGAATGCAGCGGCGAAGCCGAATGACGAGCATCCGCTATGACAACCTCCGGCGTCAGTTCACCGTCTCCTGCAATGCGCAATTGTTCCAGCCGCGCGCCCACCACTTGCGCCGCCACCCGTGCGCCCTTCTGCAGTCGCGCACCGTCACGCCAGGCATATTCGAGCCTATCCATCACGCGGCCTCCGCAACGAGGCGCTGCAGCTCATCGGCGGTCGCCACATGGAACATGCCGAACTGGCCGTCCTTCTCGGGACGCCACTCGCCGATGCCCACACCGAACCCCGCCGTGTTGAACAGGTTCACGATCTGCGCCGCGCTCAGCACATTGGCGTTGAAGCGCACCCGCACCGTGGCATGCCAGGGCCAGAACTGCCCGCGGTAGCGGATGTCGGCAGTGCCCATGGCGATCCGCACCATGTCCTCGCGCATCTCCGGCTCCGATCCCAGAATGCGCACCAGGTCCATGCGCATCAGCGCGCCGTTGAAGGCGCCGCGCACTGCCGATTGCGCGCCCACCACATGAAACGCCTGGCGCGCCGCCACCTTGGTGATGCCGGCAACCGAAGTGCAGGCGGTGACGGCTGCCGCCTTGAATGCGACCGACGGGAAGCCATAGCCGCCGCCTTCGATCCGATAGAGGCTCTGCTGAAAGTCCTCGCGCGGGTCCTTCGCCTCCTTAGCCGGCTTGGCCAGCTTCATCTGCTTGCCCAGCATCTCGCGCTTGGCCTTCTCCGACCAAGCGTGCGAGATCAGCGGGGTGTCGCCGACAAGGGTAACTTCGATGATTTCCAGGTTGAGCGGCGGAAGCTCGATCTGGGTCGTTTCCTTGACTGCTGCCATGTTGGTCTCCATCGGGTCCGGCGCGGCCACGCCCCGGACGCGAGTCAGGGGGTCACACGAATGCGACCACCGGACCCGATGAAGCTCGGATCGCACATGGTCGCGTCTCATCCCCGGTGGCCGCCGGGGAACAAGGCAAGGGGTCCGCAGGACGAGCCCGGTCATCACCCAACCGCGTCGGGCAGCCGTGGCGACATGGACCTCGGAATCCGGATGGACGGGGTGGTAACCGGAGAGTGGTAACCGCCGGGGACGGTTACCGGGGCGGGCTCCCATTCGGGCGGCGCGCCAAGCCCGCGCGAACACGGGCTTAATTCGTGCGACGAGCCGCCGGCTCGCTGGTAACTGGTAACTCAGATTTCGTCGCTGGCGGTAGCGAGCTTCCGGGCCATTGCCGCCAGCATACGATCTCGGCCAGGGGGGACCCGTGATTTCAAAGGGTTAGGCCGATTTGGGTGCATTCGGGTGTCGAATTGGATGTTCCCGAACGGTAACATTCTGCTTGATGACGCGGCAGCCATGGGATAATGTGCCCGAGCGGGAACATTCGGCAGGCACGAGGGTCGATCTCAGCCAGATGTTCCCGGTCGGGAACATGACCATGAAGATCACGGACAGCAAAAGCTTGGGCAACCTCGTGCGCGAGGCGCGCCGCGCGCTCGGCGTCACGCAGGACCAGCTCGCCCTCACCTCCGGCACGAACCGCCGTTTCATCATCGAGCTGGAGCAGGGCAAGCCTACCGCTCAGATCGGCAAGGTGCTCCAGGTGCTCCGAACGCTCGGCTGCTCCCTCGACCTGACGATGCCACCCACACTGAAGGACAAGGACCGCGCAAATGGCCCGAGAGCTTGAGGTCTATTTCGAGCAGCGGCTCGTGGGCACGCTGGTGCAGGACGAGTCCGGTCAGCTTCGCTTCACCTATCACGAGGCCTGGCTGGCCGACCCGGCAAGCGTTCCCATCTCGTGGTCTCTGCCGCTGAGATCAGAGCCCTTCAATCACCGGGAAACGCGCCCTTTCTTCGCGGGCCTCCTGCCGGAGGCCGAGAAGCGTGAGCTCGTGGCGCGCGCGCTCGGCGTCTCGGATCGCAACGACTTCGCGCTGCTCGACCGGATCGGCGGCGAATGCGCCGGCGCCATCACGCTTCTTCATGCCGGTGAGACGCCGCCGCCTGTTTCCAAGGAGGCCGACTACAGGCTTCTCGATGACGGCGAATTAAGGCGCATTCTCGATGTGCTTCCCGATCGGCCTCTGCTCGCCGGTGAAGAAGGCGTGCGCCTCAGCCTCGCCGGCGCGCAGGACAAGCTGCCCGTTCTCGTCGTCGACGGACGGATCGCCCTGCCGCTCCATGGCGCGCCGAGCACGCACATTCTGAAGCCTCCGATCCGGCGCTTCGAGGATACGGTCTTCAACGAGGGGTTCTGCCTCGCGCTCGCCAAGGCCATCGGGCTCGACGTCGCCGCGGCGGAGATTCGCGCGGTCGGCGACCGTCCCTTTCTGCTCGTCGCCCGCTATGACCGGATTCGGGGAAGAGACGGCGCCGTCCGCCGGCTGCACCAGGAGGATTTCTGCCAGGCCCTCGGCATCGTGCCTGAGCTGAAGTACCAGTCCGAAGGCGGCCCAAGCTTACGCCAATGCTTCGAGCTCGTGCGGAACGCCGCCGCGCGTCCCGTCGTGGACCTGGCCCGTCTCCTCGACGCCGTGCTGTTCAATCTCTTCGTCGGCAATCGTGACGCGCACGGCAAGAACTTCTCCTTGCTGTTCACCGACGACGGCGTGCAGCTCGCGCCGCTCTATGACGTCCTCTCGACGGACGTATACCCTGGCCTCTCACCGCGGCTCGCCATGAGGATCGGCGGCAAAGACGAAACAGGCGCGATCTACCCCCGCCACTGGGAGCACTTCGCCAAGGAGGCGGGACTCGCCTTTCCGCAGGTCCGCCGCCGGCTGCTCGATCTTGCGCGAGCTCTGCCTCAAGCCGCGCGCGATGTGCAACGACGGTTTGCTGCCGAAGGCAAGGATCGACCGGTCATCGCCCGGGTGGTCGACGTCATCGACCGCGAGACCAAGCTCGTCATCGATCGCTTTGCGTCCATGGGGAAGGTCTGACGAGCGATGTCATGAAACGGCTGTACGTGCGGCTGATGACAGCCGTTTCATCACATGCCTCAGCGCCCCTGAAAGAGGTCGAAGCTCGCGCTCGGTTCGCCTCAGTCCAATCACAACCTAATCGAGGAGGCCCTCGCACAGAGCCTCGAACGCTCGCCGGTCGAACGCGCACAGCCCGTCAGGCGTCACGAAGATCGGCTCGACACCAAGGGCCGCCTGGCTCCACTTGAGGACCGGGCCAGCAACCTGCCAGCCGCCAGTTTCCCGTGGCCGGAAATTGCACAGCTTCACGTCGAAGAGGCGCACCTGATCTCCCTTGATCGCAACCAGGTCGACCGGCCCGTGAGGTGAAAGGTTCCGGAAGACATCCCAGCCATGCTCCATCAGCCAGCACGCCGCGATCATCTCGGCGTGAGCGCCCCGATGCTTGCGCGGCACGGTGTTCTGCTCTGGCTGGATCAGTCGAACCCGGTCCTTTGGCATCAATCCTTGACACAGAGGAGCCGTCCTCGTCCCTCCGGACGGGGCAGATCAGCGCGTGACGCAATGAGCCAGGATGCTTGGTTACCCTATCGGAACCGACCGATTTTGTCCGAGCGAAAAGTGTCCGCCAGACACCTTTCTCTTTGCTTCTCAAGACTTCGCCGCTCCGGTCATCTCGATCACTCTGCGCCGCGAATGATTGCGATTGAGCCGCCGCCCATTGAGCCGCCACGCGATGACGCAGAGCCCATAGAGCCAGTGCTCATGGGCGGCGGAGCGCTGCAGTCCAACGGTCCAGCAGATGGTCTTCCAGCGCTCGCCGAAGGCGCGCATCCAGACGATCTTGCCGTCGACGGGATCGAGCCCGACGGTCCAGGTCAGCGTCTCCTCCATGCGGCTGATCGCTGCGGGCGACGGCAGCACACGCATCGGCCTGGGCTCCTGTCCCACCAGATCACTGAACTCGTAAATGATCCGTGGCCAGAGATTGTAGTAGCCCTGCAGCTTCGGCTCGGGCAGCCGCTTCAACACGCTTGCCGCCTCGGTGAGCCGCTCCTCGACCAGCGAGGGCGTCCAGTGCGTCTCAGCCATGGCGCGCCTCCTGGGATGCGCGCCGGCCATAGAGCTTCTCGCCGAGCTGGCGGATCAGCTCGCGCTCGGGCCAGGTGAGCCGCTGGTCCTCGGCGCTCACCACCAGCAGGCCTTGCTCGCGCCAGCCCTCGCGCTTGATCTCCTCGGCGGATCGGCGCTCGCCGCCATAGCCCTTCGGAAACCACCTCACCGCGCCACCTCCCTGAGGCACGCGGCATAGCCGGCGACGTCGACCATGCTGTCGAGGTGGCTGGGATCGTGCGCGAGGCGCGCGAGCTTGAGATCGATAAGACAGAGCGCCACCTGCGCCGGCGTCACCGTGTGCCCGAGCGTGAGCGACCAGCGCTTCGCGATCGCCTCGAGACTCGCGCGAGGATCGCCGTAGGTCTCGCGCCGATTGGCGACTACCGCGGCGGCGTGCTTCAGCAGCATCTCGGCCGTCATCGCACGCCTCCGCCCGTCTCGATCGCCCAGAGCAGGATAGCAATGGCGTCGGCCTCGTTGTCGTCGGCGGGCGCAAAGCCGCGCGCGCGGACGGCTGCCGTCACCGCCGCCTTGTCGGCGTTCCCCCTGCCGGTGACGTGGCGCTTGACGGCGCCGACCGGGACCCCCTGATAGGGGATCTCGTGCTCCTCGCACCACGAGGTCAACGCGCCGAGGAAGCCGCCATAGATGTGCGCGGCATCGGTTCCGGCGTGGCGGCGAACCTCCTCGAAGACGACGCGGCCGATACCACGCGACAGCATCGCCAGCTCGAGGAGCCAGTCGGTGAAGCGCAGGTAGCGCATGCCCCCGCCCTCGAAACGACGAGGCCGGAAGTCCTGGGTGCCGGAGACGATGCGCCCATCGGAGGTGCGCAGCGCCCATCCCGTGGTGGTGCCGAGATCGAGAGCCAGCACCGCGCCCGTCCGGGGCGGCATCGTCAGCGCCGGCGCGCTTGCTTGTTCGGCCGGCAGAGTCAGAGTCGTCGAAGCCATGATGGTCTCCGTGATCGGGATTGTTGTGGTCAGAGCCTGTCCCGGACTTGATCCGGGAACGGCGACGGTCTGGTTCTCAGGCAGGAGCTGGCCGTCGTCGTCCGCTGCGGGCGTCATCGATCAGGACGGGTGGGTCGCGGGCGCCGGCGCCGAGGACGGCAGCACGCGCGCGCAAGCCCTCGGGGGTGGTGTTGGAGAGCGGCGCCAAGCGCGCTCTCCTCCACCCCCGAAGGGGGTGGGTTTCACCCCCACAACTTGCCGGGGCAGTTAATACCTTGACCGATATGGAGAAAATCAAGTTGGGAAGGCCGAGATGCGCAGCTCCGTTCCCAACTTGAATCTGCGGGGTCCTGCGCAAGAGCGAGGGATGGCTCGAAGGTAGTTGGGAACGCATTTCCCAACTTGAATCTGCGCGAGCCGGCGAGACCGAGCGGGGCCACAGGAAGCATCGCGAAGGTAGTTGGGAATGCGGCTTCCCAACTTCCCCAACTCGCTCCCAACTTGAATCTGCGCAGAGCAGCGCAAACGCCGGATCGGGACCGCGCATCACGCCCCCTCCTCCGGGTAGACCCACACATGCGGGTTCTCGACCGGCAGGGCGGCGCCGCTCTGCGGGCACTTGTAGTGGCTGGGCAGGACGGGCAGGCTCTGCGCGATCACCTCGCCGGTCTCGGGATCGACCGCCTCCTCGGCGGCGCCGAACTCCATGCCCTCGACACAGAGATAGCCGAACTTGGAGCGAGACGAGGGAAGCCCGAAGGGCGTGCCGTTACGGACGAACTTCACGTAGCCCTTGGTGGCGAGCACGCTGATCCGATCCCGGATGGTGTCCTTGCCCCCGAGACCGGCCTTGTTCTCGAAGGCCTCGGCGAACTGCAGCGCCGTGTAGAGACGGCCCTGCCGCGCCTCGTCATAGAGCAGTTGCAGGATGACGTCGTGCTTGCGCACGCGCTCGGCATCGAGCTTCTCCCCGAGCGTCTTGCGCACCAGGCGCTCACCGCCTCGGTCGATCTCGACCCAGCGGCCGCCCACCTTGTCGACGAACTTGGGTGCGATGGCCGGACCGTTGCGCAGCTCGAAATGCAGCATGCGCTGCGTCGAGTCCTCGTCGGGCCGGTGCATGACGATGCCCGAGGTGTAGAAGCTGCGTAGGGACCCGGCGCCGGAGAGCGCCATGAAGGGGTCCTCGACGAGCTGCTTCTTGGTGGTCTTGCGCGTGTGGTGGCAGAGGATGAGGCCGGCATCCGGCGCCGCCGCCTCGCGCAGCGCCTCGACCCGCTCCTGAAGGAAGAAGAGCATGGCCGAGTTGTCGTTCTCGCCCTCGCCGCCCGGGCCGCCGTCGAACAGGTTGCGGATGGGATCGAGGCAGACGATGTCGGGCGGCGCGCCCGCGAAATGCGCATGAATGGCGGCGATGGCGAGCGCGAGCCCCTGCGCGTCGAGGAGCATCCGCACCTTCGGTGTGGCGACAAGGTTTTCGCGCGCCGCCGCCAACACGGAAGCGTCGAGGCCGATCGCCTGCAGTCGCTCGCGCAGATAGTGGTACTGGATCTCCGCCTGGAGATAGAAGACGCGCAAGGGTCGCGGGCTGGCGAAGCCGAGGAATGGCACGCCCGCCGCCATGTGCACGAGAAGCGAGGTCAGGAAGTCGCTCTTGCCCACCTTGGGCGCGCCGCCGATGACCAGCATGCCGCCGGGTGTCAAGAGCCGCGGCGCGATGATGTCGGCCGGCATCGGCGAGGTGTCATCGAGGAGCGCGCCCAAGCTGAAGGCAGGCAGCGCCGCCGGAGCATCGGGGAGTCGCTCAAGCGCCGGTCCGTGGCGCGTCTCGTGCAGCCGCCACAGCCGCTGGGCCTCCGCGGCGAGCCGCTCCAGCGGCCAGGCGGGGCGCAGCATGGCGGCGTTGTACTGACAGATGGCCTCCCAGGCTTCGTCGCGGCTCATGCGCCCCTCGTGCGCCATGCGGACGTAGTGGCCTATGGCGGCGCTGGCGCCCTGGAACCGGGTCCAGCCATCCGCGCTCCCCTCGCGCACCGGGGTGACGAGCACGTCGTCGATGTCGGGCTTGTGCGATGCGGGACGGGGGTCGGCGCCGACGCCGGGAAGCGGCGGCATGGCCTCGACCGCTTCAGCAACCTCGCGCAGATCGATCTCGATGCGCGGCTCGTATCGGCGGATGGTGACGAGGCGCTTGAACCCGCCTTTGTGGTAGACGGTACCGGCGACCCGGATTGGTTGGTGGGCGGAGCGAAAATGCGTGTCGCCGCCGACCTTGACCGCAATGTCGCCACGCAGCCGGCAGAGCTGCGCCAGGTCCTCACCCTCCGCCGGCTCGGTCAGCCGCCACCAGACGTGCAGCTTGTCGAGCCCCTCCGAGGTCCGCCCACCGCTCTCGACGATCAGGGTCGGTTGCCCAAGATGACGGATGAGGTGATCGAGCTTGGCGGCGACGTCGCCGGCATCGAGGTCGACCACCACGGTCTGCATCTGCCGCACGTCGCCGGCCTTGGCCTGGCCCGGCTCGTCGACGGTGCCCGGCACCACATAGACCGCGGCGCCCTCGCGCGCGGCCCAGGCGGCAAAGGTGGCCATCTTCTCACGGACGCTGGCGTCGGCCTCGATCCAGACGTTGTGCGGCCGCCCGTCGAAGCCTTGCCCCTTGTCGACGAAGCCGCGGACGGGAATGAAGCCCTCGCAGTAGCCGAACACGACGTCGAGGAAGTCGCCGATCTGCGCGATGTCGGGCTCGAGCTCGAACACATCAGCCGAGACCGGCGCATCGTTGAAGTCCCGCCACGGATTGAAGTGGACGATGTTGCCGTCGCCGCTCATGCCGGCAGGCTCCAGCAGCGTCGGGCCCAAGGGCACATCCGGCACTCGTGGAACTCAGGCTCGCGCGCGATCCGCGGCAGCAGCTCGCCGGCGTCGGTCGCCTGGAGGATGCGCACGGCGCGATCGCTCATGGTCTGCGCCAGCGCGGCATCGAACGGCACGAGCTCGTGATGGAGCTCGGCGGTGTCCTTGTTGATGGCGGTGAAAAGCGCCGGATTCTGTGCGATCCCAGCGACCGCGCCCTCCATGTAGGCTTGATAGAGCGCGATCTGCGCGGCGTAGACGGGCTTGGCGATGACCACACCCTTGGCCACCGTCTCGCGCCAGTTTCGCGCGTTCATGGTCTTGCATTCCCAAAGCGCTGGCCAGGCGAGGCCCGGTAGCGCCGGGCCGCCGGCGAGGATTCCATCGACGTGACCACGGATACGGCCGCCGGCGACCGAGAAGCCGAACTGCTCGCCGTCCGGTCGGTTGCCCTTTCGCGTGTAGAGATCGAAGCCGGCGCCGCGCAGCCACCCTGCGGCCAGGTCCTCCAGCGCATGGCCGATCGCGAAGATGCGCAAGGACTGCCCGTCGAACCCGGCGCCCTCATCCTTCGGCGCAACGGCGAACTCGAACTGCAGCGCCCGCTCACACGGGTGACCCAGCCGCGAGCCGCCGAGATAGGCACGCGGCGGCACCACCGCGCGCTCCGCCTCGAGGGCTGCGTCGATGACGGCGTTGAGCTGCTCGGCAAAGGATGGGCGGTGGTTGTAGTCGAGCATCAGAACGGCACCTCCGCGCCGCTGTCCTCCGTCCCCGCTCGGCTCTCGGCAGCCGCATGCATGGCGTCCTGGAAGCCGCCGACGGCGACCTCGATCAGCGTCAGCACTTGGTCCTCGGTGAGTTCGGCGAGGCGGCGCTCCCAGCCGATCTCCTCCATGATCTCGGCGACCGGCTTGACCGCGGCGCGGATCGCCGCCTTCTCCTGCTCGGTGAGGTCAACCATGGCGGACGACCTCCGCGCCAAGCGCCACCAGAAGCCCTGGCAATCGATCGAGCAGAACCACACCGAGGGGCGCGGCCGCTTCGTGCGCAGGGGATCGAACCAGCCAAAGCCACGGGCTGGTCGCCGACAGACGGCACAGAGCACCCCAAGCGGATGCCAGGTACGACGGCGCGTTTCCGCGGTGCCGGACATGGATGCGCCGCCTCATGCCGCCTCGCTCCGCATGGTCTGCTCGGCGCCGAACACCAGTGAGCGGATGGCAGCGCGGTTAAAGGAGAAGGTGATGAGCGCCGAGGCCTGGTAGCGGGTGAGCCCGTAGTCCTGCCGGTAGGCCGCTGGCAGGAGGGCGAGCTGCTTCTCCGTCGGCGGCGCCTTGAGCCAGTTGCGGCTCTTGTGTGCGCTCTCGTCGGTCTCGTGCTCGTTGAGCCAGTCGTCCGCGGCGGCTAGGCACACTGTGCGCTCGCCGATGGCCAAGAGCCGTGGCCTTTGACGCTGCAGGCCGCCGACGCCGTACCACCGGCCGTTCAGGAAGAACACGCCGCCCCAGGCATTGAAGCCGTTCGCAACCAGGGCGCCGTCATCGCCGAACAGGTCGCACCAGCGAAAGCTCGACCGCTTGAGGAGGTCGATCTCGCTCATCACGAAATCGCCGAGCGGCGTCGCCTCGCCTGCGTCCGAGCGCTCCCAGATGTAGCCGCAGAGCGGGCACTCGGTGCAGCCGAGCGGCACCTCGGCCTCGCATTCCGGGCAGGTCTTGGTCGGCGCCTCGCCGTTCGCCGTGTGGCCGTCGAGATCGACGTCCTGCTCCAGCGTGCCGTGCAGCAGGGTCGAGGTGCCGAAGTCGAGGACGATGCAGTCGGTCTTGATGACGCCCGGATGCTCCTCCGGGCTCACGGTGCGCAAGCCGCGGCCGACCATCTGAATCATGGTCGATTTGAAGGAGCTGGGCCGCAGAAGCACGACGCAGCTCGTCGGCGGGTGGTCCCAGCCCTCGGTCAGCACCGCGACGTTGACGACGACCCGCGCATTGCCGGTGGCGTAGGCTTCGAGCACCGACCGCCGCTCGGCGTCGCTCATCTCACCGTGGACCATCACCGCCGCGACGCCTGCGTCGTTGAACGCGGCGCAGACGTTGCGAGCGTGATCGACGGTCGAGCAGAAGACGACGGTCTGCCGATCGCCGGCCTTCTCACGCCAGTGCTTGATGACGGCCTCGGTGACCGGCGCACGGTTCATCACGCGGTCGACCTCGGTCATGTCGAAGTCGTCGGCGGTCCGCCGCACCTTGGCGAGCTGGTCCTGCACGCCGACATCGATGACGAAGGTGCGCGGTGGCACGAGATGACCGGAGGCGATCAGCTCGCCGATCCGGATCTGATCGGCGACATTGGAAAAGACGGGCCTGAGCCCCTTGCGGTCGCCCCGGTTCGGCGTCGCTGTGACCCCATAGATGCGGGCGGCCGGGTTCCTCTCCCGCACCCGGTCGATGATGCGCCTGTAGCTGTCGGCCGCCGCGTGATGCGCCTCGTCGATCACCAGCAGGTCGAGCGTCGGGAGACGATCGAGGTTCGCCGCCCGAGCGAGCGTCGGCACCATGGCGAAGGTCACCTGGCCGGCCCAGGACTTCTCCTTGGCATCGACCACCGAGGTGGTGACCTTGGGATGGACCCGGGCGAACTTGCTCCGGTTCTGCGCGGTCAGCTCGTCGCGATGGGCGAGCACGCAGGCCTTGGCATCGGTACCGCCGACCATGCCGCCAGCGACGGCTGACAGCATGATCGTCTTGCCGGCGCCGGTGGGCGCAACGCCCAGCGTGTTGCCGTGCTTCGCCAGCGCACCGACGCTGCGCTCAACGAACTGCTTCTGACGGGGACGCAGCAGCATCGCTTACTCCCCGTCACTGCGCCCAGGACGGCCGGATGCCGGCCGCCGGACGCGGCGCCGTCACGGGCTGGGCGGGTGCGGCAGGCTGTGGACCGAGTCCGGCGGTCGAACCGCCCGTCCCCATGACCGCCGCATAGTCCTTGTGATCCGGCGTCACCGCCGTGCGGATCTCGTTCTTCTCCTCGCCATTGACGTCCGTGCCGACATCGATGCGCGCGACGAACTCGAGGCCGTCGAGATCGGCGAAGCCGTTGATACGGCGCGCCGCCTGCGCCTGAGGCGAGGTGTCCTTGTCGGAGATGCCGCGCGCGGAGTTGAGCATGCCGCGGACGAGCGCCCGGCCCATGTTCGCCCAGTCGGGGCCCTTGGGGCTGTAGAGGCCGATGAGGGTGAAGACCTTGCGCCGCGCGTAGGGGCCCTCCAGCACCGTAAACTCGCCGTTGAGATAGACGGCGCCGCTGGTAGCGCGGGTCGCATAGCCGCCGGTCCAGCCCTGGGACGGATCGTCGTAGCCGCCCGGACGGATGGTGAGACGCACCTTGGCGAGCGTGCCCTTGGGGATCAGGTTCGTGACCTGCTTGGCGTCGTTGAAGTCGTTCCATGCACCGGTCATGGCTCTCGTGCTCCTTTCGTCAGGAATGGGATTGATCGGGAGTGCTCGGGGACGGCGCGGCCGGGCTTCGGAACTCCAGCCGCTCGCTGGCGGGCCTCACCGGGCCGCGGATCTTCTCCATCAGCCGCCCGAGATGCGGCTCCTCGACCAGGTCGAGCCGGCCGCTGCGGTCTTTCGCGGGATAGCCCCAGGAGTTGAGCGTCTGGCAGACGAAAGCGCGGTACGCAGAGCCGTCGTCGGCCTTCATCTCGGCCATGGTGATGACCTGGTCGACGATGCCGGGCAGCTCGTTGCCGGTCTTGGAGCCGTCGATCTGGGCTGAGAAGAAGCGCCGATTGAAGTCGTCGAGCTTCTCGTCGAGGATGCCGACGAACCAGACGTTCTTCGCCCGGGTGTGCTGCAGATGCGTGAGCCAGCCGATCATCTCGCGGCCATGCAGCCCGTAGGCACCGCGCACGTCCGGCTTCCCCGTCTTCTCGGAGAGCGCCTCAGGCTGGCCCTTGCACCACTGGAAGCAGAGGCGCCCAGCCACCGTGATCGAGTCGATGAAGATCGTCTGGTAGCGGTCGAGCACGGCCCGCTCGCCGAAGCGCGCCGAGACCGCGTCGAAGTGCGCCTGGCTGTAGGGCTGGTCGTCACGAAAGCTGGGGTTCGGCCCGCCGATGAAGACGGCGAAGTCCCGGCACTCGGTCCAGGTGCGCGGGCGGATGGTGTCGCCCGGCCAGCCCTCGATGGCGAGGTCGCCGGCCTCGAGGTCCATGAACAGGGTCGCGGCGGGATCGAGCGTCCACAAGAGGCTGGTCTTGCCGATGCCCGACTTGCCGAAGATGCAGCCCTTGATGCCGCGCGGCTCGGTGAGGCGCTGATCGGCCGAGATGATGGGCAAGCTCATCGCTCCCCTCCCTGCGGGGCGATCAGCGCGTCGATCGCAGTCTCGGCGCCAAGGGCGCCCGCCTTGCGCGCCTTGTCGTAAACGGTGCGGAGCGCGTCGATCTCGCGGTAGAGCGCGGAGGCCTGCTGGTTGAGGCCGAGGAGAGCGAAGGCCAGATCGTCGACGGTCGCGGTCTCGACCGGCTTCACCGTCTCGTCGCGGCGAAGGCCAAGCGCTGGGATGCGGACCATCTGGGGGAGGCTGGCGAGGCCGTAGTGGTGCTCGCGCAGGGCCGCAAGCTTGCTCTTGGTGTTCATCGCGACACCTCGCTGGTCAGGGAAAGGCGGAAGGTCGGCTTGCCCGTGCCCACCGTGCGGGCCGGCGCGAAGAGCTGCCGGATCGGCTCGGGCCAAGCGGTGAAGGCGCGCTCGGAGACCTTGAGCTCGGTGGAGACGTACTCGGCGGGGTCCTCACCACAGGCGCGGATGCGCTCGACGAGCGCCGAGAGCTGCGCCTGATCCCACTCGATCTTCTTCGGCAGGTCGGCGATGACGGTGACGTCGCCGTCGGCGAGACGGATCGTGCCGGTGTCCTTGCCCGCCTCGCGGCGCAGCGCCGCAGCGCGCTCGCCGTACTTCAGCGCCAGAGCGCCATCGAGCCAGTCCTTGGCCAACTTGGCGCGGCGCAGGTTCTCCTCGATGTCCTGCTGCAGCAGTGCGAGCTGCTCCGCCGGCAGAGCAACCACGTCGCCGACAGGCATCTGGAGGAGGTTCTGGAAGGTGGTGTGATTGGGGAGGGTCATGGACATGGCCTCCCCTCACGCCGACATCTTGGTCGGGGCGGCGGCCGTGCTCTTGCGGAGCTGCTCCGCCTCGAACGCCTCGACGTCTTCGAGGCGATACACGACCCTGCCGCCGATCTTGATGAACTGCGGGCCTTCGCCCGTCCAACGCCACCGCTCCAGCGTGCGATGGCTGATGTTCCAGCGAGCCGCTAGCTCGATCTGGTTCAAATGCCGAACCGCCATCCGTCTCTCCTTCGGTTTCATGAGCAAACCTGCGGAGAGGATGGGAGACGCGGGGGGAGGAGCCGGGGAGGCCGGCGGGAGGGGGAAGGGGAGGAATTGAAATGGTCAGAAGAACATGCTATATATCTGACACAATCGAGAGCTGGAGATCAGGCAAGTGACTGGCATAGCTGACAAAATCATGCGGCGCATGCGGTCCCATGGTAAGGGCAGATGGGTATGCACGCCCAAGGATTTCCTGGACCTCGGCAGCCGGGCAGCGGTCGACCAGGCTCTGTCGCGCCTGGTCAGGGCCGGCCAGCTTCGCCGGGTGGGCCGAGGCCTCTACGACCTGCCGCGGATCAGCCCCACCCTGAACCGGCCTGCTCCGGCCGATCTCGATTCGGCCGTCGCGGCGGTCGCGCGCCGCGACAATATCCGGATCATGCCGGATGGCCTCGTCGCGGCGAACCGGCTCGGCCTTACCAACGCGGTGCCCGCCAAGGCGGATTACGTGACGGACGGCGCGAGCCGGACGGTCAAGGTCGATGGCTGGACCATTCGTCTCCGCCACGCGCGGCCGACCATCATGAACTGGGCCGGTAGGCCGGCGGCCCCGGTCGTCCAGGCGCTGCGCTGGCTCGGTCCCCGTGCGGTCGATGATCCGCAGACCGTGACGATCCTGCGAAAGCGGCTGCCGGCTTCGGTGAAGCGTGACCTCGTCAAGGGCGTGCGCGCGCTTCCGGACTGGGCGATTCCCGTAGTCCACAAGATCGCTGATCGAGAGGCAAGCGCCGCGTGAACCCGTCGTTCGAGCGCTTCCTCCGCTTGCCGCCGGGCGAGCAGGCTGACGTCTTCACCGTGGCCGCCCAGCGCATCGGCACCATTCCGTCCTACGTGGAGAAGGACTTCTGGGTCTGCCTCGTGCTTGAAGCCCTCTACCACGGGCTGCCGGCAGGGCACCCCAAGCTCCTGTTCAAGGGCGGGACGTCGCTGTCCAAGGCCTTCGGTCTGATCCGTCGCTTCTCGGAGGACATCGACATCGTCGTCTTCCGAGACGACCTCGGCTTTAGCGGCGAGCGCGATCCAGCCAACAGGGACGCGAACCTGTCGCGCAAAAAGCGCGAGACGCTCTTCGACGAGCTCCGTGCCGCCTGCAGCGCCTACATCCAGGGAGATCTTCGTGGCGCGCTCGACGCCGCGCTGCACACGATCGGCGCCCGCGGCACCATCGTCACCGACGAAGACGACAAAGACGGACAGACCCTGCTCGTCGAGTACCCGAGCGTGTTCGATGCAAGCGGCCCGAGCTACGTCTCGCCGCGCGTGAGGATCGAAGGAGGCGCGCGCTCGGCCCTCGATCCCCATGCAGCGAGGACCGTCAGCCCGTTCATCGCGGACGATCTCCCGGACTGGCCGTTCGACATCGCCGGCATCACGACGATCGGCCCTGACAGGACCTTCTGGGAGAAGCTGCTCATCCTGCACGGCGCCCACTGCGGCTATCGCGACGAACAGCGGCTTCCATCGGATCGCGATCGCCTGTCACGCCATTACTATGATGTCGCGATGATCGGCGACACCGAAGTCGGGCGAAAGGCGCTCGGCGACCACGCCTTGGCGACGGCGGTCCGTGAGCACAACCTCCTCGCCTTCCGGCAGGCCTGGAAGAAGTTCGAGGAGGCCGTGCCCGGGTCGCTCCGCATCGTGCCGCAGGCAGAGCTGCGCCGGGAGATCGAAAGGGACTATGCCGCGATGCAGGGCATGGTCCTCGGCGACGCGCCGCCATTCGACTGGATCATAGAGCGGCTTGCGGCGATCGAGGCTGAGGTCAATCCGGATTGACGACTCCGGCCAGCAGCTCGTCGCACCGCAGCCAGCACGCCCCGCCCTCGTAGCCGATCAGGTCCTTCCAGTCGCGGTGTCCCCTGAAAAGATCCCGCAGCCGGGTGGTTTCCGGGAAGTCGAGATCGGTGATCATGAGAGCGACGCTGACGCGCCCCTCGCCCTGCTCCCATGCGCCATAGAGATACTCGACCACCTGCCGCTGCTTATCGCCACGAAAACGGAACTCCCGATCGCCGACGCGCACCACCCGAAACTCTGCGTCCACCTGAACCGGAGATCGAGGTCGCATCGATCGCAGGCCATGGGCAGCGGTCGAGATGATCGAGACGTCCAAGTGGAACTGCGGAGCGCCTGCCTTCGCGCACTGGATGATCGGTAGTACGGGCGGCGTGCCGACTCCGGCGAAGTCCTCCGCAATACCCGCCGGCGACGATGTCAGTATGATCCCTGGCGGTCGGCCTGCTCGGGATTGCAATGCTTCCCGAATGCGGCGCACGGCGCCTGGCTCTCCCAGCCGCCGCGCCACATAGATCGCGGTCCGCCGTTGTGCCGCCTTGCGCTCGCCGAGCCACACATCACCAAGGTCCCAGAGGTGGTTGGGCACCAGCTCGACTGGTCGCACCGGGCCGGCGAAGCCGAGCCCGCGGGCGAGCCAGTCTAGGAGCCAGGAGGGTCGGACGCGAAGCCGGCGCAAGGCGTGATCGTCGACCGCCACCATGCCGGCAGCAGGACTGAAGTATGCGTGCCGGCGTGCGTCTCCATCCCAAGCCAGGCTCACCACGGCATCGTCGTGATCTGCCTGTGACACCGCCACCGGCTCGAAGCCATCGGCCTCCAGGGCGCCCGCTGCGACGAGCTCGGCCCCCGCCCCGGCGTGGTAGCCGTCCAGAGCCGCGCCCGAGATCGCCATGCTCGGCGTCTCGACGATGGTCAGCAGCAGATCGACGGCCGCGTGGCTCAGCCGCGCCGTCGCATCAGACATCGCGCAGGATGCCCCAGCGGCGCAGGTACTTCTCGCCGATCATCTGCTCGCGCTCCGTCTGATCCTTGAGGTTGCAGCCGTGCGGCATGGTGATGGTCAGCGGCAAGGTCTTGCCGCGGCGCGCTCCCGCCTCGGGATGAAAGCGGATGGTGAGCTTCGCCTGGGTGACGACCCAGCCACCGAGCAGCGGGTTGTTGCCGCCGAAACGATCCTCCGCCATCTGCCAGATGGTCTGCGTCGCCTGGCGCATGCATTCGAGGGTCACCCGTTCACCGACGGTGTCGACCGGCATCAGCCGCAGGTGATTGACCCGCACCGACTCGATGCCATCGCCAGGGTCCGTCGGGAACGTGTACGGGCCCTGCAGCACCCGCAGATCGAACTGGCGGAGTGGCAGCCGCTCCTGCCGGAACTCCGTGGCCAGGAGGTCGCGGGCGAAGAGCCGGACGAGGTCCTCCCGGCTCTCGCGGTCGCTGGCCACCACCTCGATGACGCCGGTCGCCGGCTCGTAGGTCAGTGCGGCCTCGAACACCGGGCGGCGCGGACGACGATCCAGCGTCCCGTTCACGAACTCGAGGAAGTCGTCTGGGCGCCCCTCGCGATAGACGGTGGCCTGCACCAGGGCGCAGTCGGCGCCATCGAAGGTCGGGCGGATGCGGTCGAAGATATCGACGTGGACATTGTTGGACTGGAAGCGCTCGCGGACGGCGGCCTTGAACGCCTCCACCGCGGCCGGATCGCGCTGCGGGACCAGCTCCGGCTCACCGATGAAGCCGTCCCACATGCGCCCGCGCCGACGCTCGTCGGTGTAGCGCACCTCCTCGGCGTGCCGGAACCCGGCCCGGTCATGCAGAAACATCCAGAGCGCCCGATCGTGCGCGTTCTGGAGATCGTCGAGTTGGTCGGGGTCCTGGGCGACGCTGTAGATCGCCGTTTGACCCGCCTCGTCCGCCATGGTCGAGACGCGCTCGCCATCGTTGACGACCCGGGCCTTGGCCGATTCGTCCATCTCGTCGACGGCGCGCAGGAGGGGGCGAACCACCTCCGGCTCCGGCGCCTCCCAGTTCACCGGAACCGGCAGCGTGATGCCGGAGTGATCGAAGTAGGCCCGGAGCGAGGCAGCGGGCGTGTTGCGGATGAAGCTCGTCACCGAGGCCATGTCTGATAACCCCCTAGCCTTTGATGTTCCGCGGGTCGTTGCCGTGCGAATCGGACTGCGCGATCCGACCGTCGCGATTGTGAACCTTGAACTCGGTCCCCGCGTTGCGGCTCATCTCCCGGCCGCGGTCGACGGCCTCGCGCTTGGTCTCGAAATGCCCGCTGGCCCGATCGGTCCCGCCGCGGCGGACGTCCCAGCCGCCCGCCGAGTTGGGCACCACGTGGTGGGTGCCGGATCCGCGCTTATTGCCAGCCATTGATCTGGTCTCCATAGGTGATGCACCAGCCCTACGCTGGCACTCTGCGGATTAGCGTATAGACCGCGCGCGGAGTCAATCGAAAAAATACGCATATCCGCGAATTGGCGAGTTTCGTTAGCCGAACAGGGACGGCTGCCTGTCGGATGTCGCCAGCAAATTAAGCTTCAACAGCCGAATCCGAGCCGCATCCTCCGACACGGCAAACTGCTCCATGACAGTTCCGATCAAGGCGCGGCCGTGATCCGAACCGATATATACCCCTCCGTGGAGCCCGCGGGGCTGGCAATACTCCGTCACGAGGCGGCGCACATGGCTCGCCGGCATCAGAATGGCGCCGCTGACATAACCGGCCTGCCACTCCATCCAATCGTATTGGCTGGCGTTGAGGATCGTGTCTCTCTTGCAGATCGCCTTGTTTTCCAAGCTGTTGCGCTCGAAGAGGTGCCCGGAAATGAACTTTTCTGCCCACAGGTGCCGGTGGAAGTGGACGTGACCAAACTCGTGGGACAGTGTCGTCCGCAGTCGGTTCTCGCGTCGGCTGTCGTTTGCCAGCCTCTCGGAGATCGAAACCATGGGGCCCTTATCGGGAAAAAACTCCGTGACGCCCTCAACGTCATCGCCGAAGGCCGACAGGTCCGCATAGGCATCGAGCGAGGCCTCGTGCTGCTCGATCAGAACATGCAGATCGTCGGTCACGATGGGAAACCGGACGTCGCCACGCTTCTTTCTCAAGAATGCAGACACAATGCGCTCGCATTCCCGATCGAGCTCGTCGACCGAGTAGTGTGGCCGCTCGGCGAAGCGGCCCGTCCCATCCGGCACCATCCTCACCATTCAGTCGCCTTCACTTCGTGATCGTCCTCCGAAAGTTGGCGAAGCTCTCGACGATCTTGTCCCGGTCCTTTGCCTTCTTACGGATATCATCCGGAATTTTTCCGGCCAATACAAACAGATAGCCCTCGTCCTCGTCGAGCACCTTGGCGAACTGCTTGATCAGGTGATCGGACGTCGGGCTTCGCCGGTCATGCTCGATGTCGTTGAGGTACTGCGGCGAGATCGATCCTCCGCCTTCGTCCTTCACGATGAGGGCGGCGAGCTCCTTCTGACTGAGGCCCTTGGCCTTCCGTGCCTTGGCGACCGCCTGGCCGAAGGTCGTGGGTTGGGCTGGCATTTCGGTGAGTCCTCTCACTTCCGCGCAGGAATACGCTTGTTCGCGGATCAGCGAATTGATACCCTTTGGCGCCGAGGGGTTCAACAGTGAAATCGAGGGCAGGGTCACGAGGGGGTCACAGGGGGTAGCATGCTTGAGCCTGCCAGCCAGACAGCACTGCGGGATGAGATCACGCGCCAGATCAGAGAGGATCACACCCTCCTCGCCGAACTGCGCGCCGAGGTTCGACCGCTGGTTTCACAGACGCGACGGATTTCGCCTCGATCGGCGACCTCGATCTCCCTCGTCGCCGCCGACGGTGGCAACAATCAACTGCGATTCGATCCGTTCCTCGTCCAGCTCGTTCGGGTTGTCGACAGCAGCAACAACGAGTACTGCCTGGAGGCGGTTTCGCCGACGATGAGCGTCTCCGCCCTCTCGGCCCGCCAGTTTGCCGATCCTGAGCACCCGACCGCCCTGGGGCGTCTCATGCGATATCTAGGTGTCGAGGAGCTATCGGCGCTCAGCCACATGATCCGTTCCGACGACAGTGGGCGGCCAAACTCTCCGAGCTGGGTGCAGGTCTACCGTGAGCTTGTCGAGTGGGCGATTCTCTTTGCTATCGTGCGCGAGAAGGACTTCGCCACCGACACGCTGATCGTCTTCGACGGTTTCCTTCGCAGCAAGGTGTTTGCAAAGGATTTATTCCAGAGATACCGAGCCGGCATTCAGGAGGGCATCGACCGGCACTTTAATGCCAACAAGCGTCGCATCTACCTCGTCGGAGTGGCCAAGCACAGCAAGGTGCTTTCCCGGTATCGGTTGGCCATGGCGCTCGAAGGGGTGATGCAATCGCCATTTCCTT
>ERZ777003.1509-NODE-1509-length-34345-cov-12.585593_pt1 | contig 34345 bp, 27 predicted proteins | sample MGYA00374956_ERZ777003 | MGnify/ENA primary metagenome ERZ777003 (study PRJEB29302, sample SAMN06268252) | bioreactor metagenome | isolation source: Joint BioEnergy Institute, California, USA | place: USA:Joint BioEnergy Institute, California, USA | collected... | reverse complement strand
GCGGCGCCATCGGTCTCAAAATGCTCCGAATACCGGATCCGGTCGTGGGGCTTCAGTATCTTCTTCAGCAGCGCTTTTCGTTCGAGAAGCGGAACGTCTCGCAGATCGTACCCATTCCAGTAGATGAGATCGAACAGGATTAGGGTCACGGGCGAGCGGCGCGCCATGTGAGCAATCGCGTTAGGATCCTTGACCGAAATGCGGGGCTGGATCAGTTCAAAGCGGGAGCGTCCCTGTTCATCCAGGGCAACGATCTCACCATCCAGGATTGCTGTTTCAGCGTCCACGTAATGCGGGAGAATCGCGAGTTCGGGATACTGCTTATCTACGTTGAGGCCGCGTCTCGACACCAACCGTAACTGGCCGCCGCTGATATAGCAAATGGTTCTGACTCCGTCCCACTTGATCTCATAGATCCACCCTGCGCCTGTGGGAGGATTCGTCCCGAGCTGCGCCAGCATCGGCGCAACGTTCCTCGGCATATCCGACTTCACCGCGCCGGGCGGGATTTTTACGTCCTGTTGGCGTTCTTTTGCTCTCTTCCCGTGGCTTCGCGCCTTCGCATTCCGCGGGGGAGGGAGGTCGGCGGCTATTTCTTCCTGCGTGCGGCCCGTCGCTACGCTGCGCGCGTAATCTTCGATATCCCAGCCAGGGACCGCCTCGTCGTCGCGCTTCTTGATCAGGAGCCATTCATTGTCCTTGCCCCGGCCCTTCATCCGGACGAGCGCGAACTCGCCTTTCAGCTTTTCTCCGTGCAGCCGGAACTTTAAATCACCCCGTGCGATCTGCTCCTCTGCCGTAGCTGTGCCCAGCAGTTCGTATACGCCACGATCCCACAGCATCACGCTTCCTGCGCCGTAGTTGCCCTTCGGAATGTTTCCCTCGAAGTTGCCGTATTCGAGAGGATGGTCTTCCACCATGACGGCGAGGCTTTTGGCAAGCGGCTGAAGGGACGGGCCTTTGGGAACGGCCCACGATTTCAAGACGCCGCCGATTTCCAGGCGGAAGTCATAGTGAAGGCGTGTGGCATCGTGCCGCTGTACGAAAAACCGGCTGCCTCCCGGCTCCGTATGCTCCCCCGGCTTCGGCTCAGGGGTTCGATCGAACTTCCGCTTTTGCGCGTACTCTTCCAGTGACACGTGCCTTCGCTCCCTCCATCTTATGGCTTATGACGGCCGGGCGGGAGAAATCACGACAATTGAGAAACACGAGAAAATCCCCTGTTACAAAAAGCCGAAACTTGTGTCCAACAGCATGATGGAGGCAAAGCGCACTGCCGCAACTGTTCAGCCGCGGTAGCAACGCTACTGCGAGAGCAACGCTGATTGGATTCGTCCTGCTGGTCGCCGCGTTAACTGCGGCGTCTTACTGGCTGAATGGTTCGGATTACGTGAAGCGCGTGAATGTGCCAATCAGTCAGCCGGTGCCATTCAGTCACGAGCATCACGTGCGAGGACTGGGCATCGACTGCCGGTACTGCCATACAACCGTCGAGGTTTCTGCCTTTGCCGGGATTCCGCCGACCGAGACTTGTATGACGTGTCACTCCCAGATCTGGACCGACGCCGAAATGCTCGAGCCTGTCCGCCAGAGCTATCAAAACAACGTCCCGCTCACTTGGAATCGTGTGTACGACCTCCCCGGCTTCGTCTACTTCAACCACAGCATTCACGTAAGTAAGGGAATTGGCTGTTCGACGTGCCACGGCCAGGTTGACTCGATGCCACTGATGTGGCGTGTGACGCCGTTGACGATGGCCTGGTGTCTGGAGTGTCATCGAGCGCCGGAACGATACGTACGGCCGCGGGAGGCGGTTTTCAGCATGTCGTACCGGCCGCCCGCGAACCAGCTCGAACTAGGCCGGAAGCTGATTGGTGAGTACAACATTCGAAAGCTTACAGACTGCTACACGTGCCATCGATGAAGCCATCACGAATCGATCCGGAAGCGATTCGAAGCCGGCTGCGGCAGGCTCAGGGCAGGGACTACTGGAAGACCCTCGAAGAGTTGACCAACACGGAGGAGTTCCAGCGCTGGGCGGAGGACGAATTTCCTCATCGCTCCATTGAGTGGCTTCGCTCTCCCAATCGAAGAGAAGCTCTACGCCTGATGGCGGCCTCGTTTGCGCTTGCCGGGCTGACCGGCTGCACTGTTCAGCCGCAGGAACAGATTGTTCCCTATGTTCGTCAGCCTGAACAGCTTGTGCCTGGCAGGCCGCTCTTTTTCGCGACTGCGATGCCGATCTGCGGGTATGGCTTGGGACTTCTGGTGGAGAGTCATGAAGGGCGCCCGACCAAAGTCGAGGGCAATCCGGCGCATCCGGGGAGTCTGGGCGCAACGGACGCGTTTGCTCAGGCCTCCGTGTTGACGCTATACGATCCGGACCGTTCCCGCGCGGTGACGTTTCGTAACCGCATTACAACCTGGCCGCGCTTCCTGACCGAGGCCGCCGGAATCCGCGAGAGGCAGAGCGCTACGGGCGGCGCAGGGCTGCGGTTCCTTTTAGGGGCTACAAGCTCTCCGACCCTGGCCGAAGAGATCCGGGAACTCCAGGCAGCCTACCCCAAGGCGCTGTGGCATTTTTATGAGCCCGTGGGCGGTGCTGGAGCGCGTAGCGCTGCGGTCTTCGGACGCAGGCTTCACCCAATCTTCGACCTCACCGCGGTTGACGTCATTCTGTCGCTCGACGCGGACTTTCTTGCATCCGGGCCAGGATGCCTCGTTTATTCGCGGCAGTTCGCCGACCGGCGGCGTGTTACGGGCGACATCAAGAACATGAACCGGCTGTACGTGGCCGAGCCGGCGCTCACGTCAACAGGAAGCGTCGCGGATCATCGCCTGCCGATTCGGGCAGTCGACGTTGAGCCTCTTGCGCGGGCTTTAGCGCGGGAGGTCGGAGCAGCCGTAGAAGAAGCGCCGGGCAAGCCCGGCGATGCCCAGCGTGCGTGGATCAAGGCCGCCGCGGCAGATCTCCAACGGGCGCGAGGGCGCAGTCTGGTTGTTGCGGGCGAGGGCCAGCCGCCCGCGGTTCATGCGCTTGCTTACGTCATTAATGAAGCGCTTGGAAACGCGGGGCGAACGGTCCGATACACCGAACCTGTGCTCTTGAACACAGAAGACTACATGCAGTCTCTCGGTGCGCTGGCCGAAGCGATGCGGCAGGGGCAGGTGGACACCCTCGTCATTGCCGGAACAAACCCGGTCTACACGGCGCCGGCGGATTTGGGGTTTGCCGAGGCCATGGCCCTTGTCCCAACGCGAATACACCTGGGATTGTACCGGGATGAGACAGCCGAGCTGTGCCAGTGGCACATACCGGAGACTCACTTTTTGGAAAGCTGGGGTGACGTCCGGGCCTACGACGGGACAGTCAGCATTATCCAGCCGCTCATCAAGCCGCTCTACGACGGAAGGTCCATCTATGAATTTCTCGCGGCGTTCACAACCGCGCCGGACCGCCGCGGATACGACATGATACGGGCTTACTGGCGCAAGCAGAGCGGCAGCACGGACTTTGAAACTTTCTGGCGCACGGTCCTTCACAATGGGGTTGTTCCAAATACGCAAGCTTCCTCTGTAGCCGCGGCTGCCAACGCCGGCGCGATACCACCGCCCGCTCCCTCCGCGGAAATCGTCGCCACGAACGTCGAGATTGTCTTTCGTCCGGATCCGACGGTTTGGGACGGACGGTTCGCAAACAACGGATGGCTGCAGGAGCTTCCTAAGCCGATCAGTAAACTGACCTGGGACAACGCCGCTCTGATCAGCCCGGCGACGGCGAAGGCGCTGGGCTTGAGAGATGAAGACGTCGTAGAGGTCTCTTATCGCGGGCGTTCCGTTCGGGCCCCGGTGCTGGTCATGCCCGGTCACGCAGACGACAGCGTGACAGTGCACCTGGGCTATGGGAGACGGCGCGCGGGCTCCGTGGCCCAGGGTAGGGGCTTCGATGCTTATCAGTTAAGAACGTTCGATCGCCCCTGGTTCGGAGAGGGTGTAGAAATCCGAAAGCTCGGAGAGACGTACTCGCTGGCGAGGACGCAGGGGCACCACGAAATGGGCCGCCGCGATCTGGTTCGGAGCGTTACTCTCAAGGAACTTCTCAAAAACTCCGCTTCCACCGCGCACGAGGGACAGCATCCGGCGCTATCCCTCTATCCCGAGTATGCCTACTTTGGCTACGCCTGGGGCATGGTGATTGATCAAGGTATCTGCACGGGTTGCAGCGCGTGCGTCGTCGCATGCCAGGCGGAAAACAACATACCGGTCGTCGGCAAGGCGCAGGTGCTGAGGAGCAGGGAAATGCACTGGCTCCGAATCGACGTCTACTATCGAGGCGAGCCGGAAAACCCCGACGTATATCACCAGCCCATGCTGTGCCAGCATTGCGAAAGGGCTCCTTGCGAGCCCGTCTGTCCGGTCGCCGCGACGGTGCACAGCGCCGACGGGTTGAATCAGATGGTGTACAACAGGTGCGTCGGCACGCGGTACTGTTCGAATAACTGTCCCTACAAAGTCCGTCGGTTTAACTTCTTTCTCTACTCGGATTGGTACACGCCGAGCTTGTATGCGATGCGAAACCCGAATGTAACGGTTCGCAGCCGCGGCGTGATGGAGAAGTGCACCTTCTGCGTGCAGCGCATTGAGAGCGCAAAGATTCAGGCTTCCAAGATGAACCGCCGCGTGGAAGAAGGCGAAATCGTGACGGCTTGCCAGGCAGCCTGCCCGACGAGAGCAATCCATTTCGGGGACCTCAACAATCCCAACAGTGCAGTTGCTCAGATGAGGCGCCACCAGCTGGGTTATCAGGTCCTGGCGGAACTCGACACACAGCCGCGGATTTCCTATTTGGAAGTCGTGCGAAATCCAAATTCGGAGATGCCTGAGGCATGAGCGTTGACGATCAGCGGACAACCGTAGCAAGGCAGTCCGGGGAGCCCTTGGTGGCCCCGGGCCACGACTTGGAATCGGTCAACGAGCAGATCAACCGGATCGTTCTGCGGCCGGCGGGATCCGGCTGGCTGTTCGGATTCACGGTTGCTTTTCTCCTCCTGATCGGGCTCATGTTCGCCGTGCTGGCGCTCATGACGCGCGGCACCGGGATTTGGGGCATCAATATCCCGGTAGCGTGGGGCTTCGCCATCATCAACTTCGTCTGGTGGATCGGTATAGGCCACGCAGGCACCTTGATATCGGCCATTCTGCTGCTGCTCAAGCAGCAGTGGCGAACTTCCATTAACCGGTTCGCCGAGGCGATGACGCTGTTTGCCGTTGCTTGCGCGGCGCTGTTTCCAATCCTTCACTTAGGGCGGCCGTGGGTGTTCTACTGGCTGCTGCCTTACCCCAACTCGATGCAGCTATGGCCGCAGCCTCGGAGCCCGCTGATCTGGGACGTCTTTGCGGTTACGACATACGGGACCGTGTCGTTTCTGTTCTGGTATGTCGGTTTGATTCCCGATCTCGCCACCCTTCGCGACAGAGCCGTGGAGCCTCTGAAGCGCAAGTTCTACGGCATCGTTTCCCTGGGCTGGCGGGGTTCCGCGATGCACTGGCGCCGTTATGAGATGCTCTACCTCCTGCTCGCAGGCGTGTCGACGCCTCTTGTGGTCTCAGTTCATAGCATCGTGAGCTTCGACTTTGCAGTCAGCGTGCTGCCCGGCTGGCACACCACCATCTTTCCGCCCTACTTCGTCGCTGGCGCCATCTACTCCGGATTCGCCATGGTGTTGACGCTGACGATACCCATCCGGAAGATCTATCACCTCGAAGACTTCATCACAATGCGCCATCTCGACACGATGGCCAAGGTGATGCTCGGCACGGGCTGGATCGTGGCCTACGGATATTTGATGGAGCTCTTCGTCGCGTGGTACAGCGGCAGCTACTTCGAGCAGTTCCTGGTCCGCAACCGTCTCTTCGGACCATTTGGCCCCGCGTATTGGGGGTTGATTCTGACGAACGTCGCGCTTCCGCAGGCGTTGTGGTCGAGGCGGGTCCGCCGCAACCCGGTGTTGCTCTGGTGCCTTTCTCTCGTCATCAACACAGGCATGTGGCTGGAGCGCTTCATCATCGTGATTGTCAGCCTCCATCGCGACTTCCTCCCGTCGTCCTGGGGAATGTATTACCCCACGGCATGGGATTGGGCCACGTACCTCGGGACCTTTGGGCTCTTCTTCACGCTTCTGTTTCTGTTTATTCGATTCCTGCCGATGATTTCGAACTTCGAGATGCGAGAACTGGTGCATCGCACAAGCACAGAGGGGGAACACTGAAGTGGAAGGCAGCCGCCTGGAAACAAGGACATGGGGCTGGATGGCGGAGTTCGATCAGCCGGAGGATCTCCTATCCGCGGCTGAGAGGGTCCGTGAAGAAGGCTATCGGAACGTGGACGCCTACGCGCCGATGCCGGTTCACGGCCTGCCTGAGGCGTTGGGATTGGGGCGAACCTGGATCCCACAAATCGTACTCGCCGCCGGCCTGCTTGGCGCAATTGGCGGCTTTGTGTTCCTCTACTACATCACCGTGATTCATTACCCGCATAACGTAGGCGGACGGCCCTTCTTCAGCTGGCCCTCGTACATCCCGATCATGTTCGAGACAACGGTGCTGCTCGCCGCAATTTGCGGCGTGATCGCGATGATTGCCTTAAACGGCCTTCCCAAACCGTATCATCCCGTCTTCAATGTGCCGGAGTTTCTGCGTGCGAGCCAGGATAAGTTCTTCCTGGTCATCGAGGCGTCCGATCCGCAGTTCGACAAAGACAGAACCAGGGAGTTTCTGGAAGGGCTTCAGCCAGCGGGCTTGCATTATGTCGAGGATTAGCGCCATCGCAGCAGTAGTTTGGTTGGGTGGCTTTCTTGTGAGCTGCCGCCAGGATATGCATGATCAGCCGCGATACAGACCGCTCAGCGCGAGCCAGTTCTTTGGCGACGGCCGCTCCGCCCGGGATTTTCCAGAAGGTACGGTGGCGCGGGGGCAGCTCCGGCTCGATCAGGCGTTTTATGAGGGAAGGGTAGGGACTCAGGAGACGAGCGAATTTCCAATTCCCATCACAGCGGCTGTGCTTGACCGCGGACAGGACCGGTACAACATCTACTGTTCGCCGTGCCATGCCTACACCGGAGAGGGCAACGGCATGATCGTGCAGCGAGGCTTCACGCCCCCTCCCTCGCTCCACGAGGCGCGGTTGAGGAGCGCGACTCCAGGCTACATCTACGACGTCATCACCAACGGATTCGGAGCGATGTACAGCTATGCGTCCCGCTTACCGCCGGCGGACCGCTGGGCGGTAGTCGCCTATGTCCGAGCGCTGCAACTGTCCAGGGCGGCGACGATCGCGGACGTTCCCGAGGACCAGCGTCCGGAACTGGGGCCTCGGCCACCAGCGCCTGCGGCTCAGCCGCAGGCCGGTGCTCCAGCCGCGGCGCCGCAGTCTCCGGTTGGGGGAAGAGCAAGATGAGAGATTTCGACGTCAACAAGGCGATGCGGTACGCGCTGTACGGGGGAGCCGCTGTCCTCATCATCAGCATTATCGGCGCATTCTTCTCGCCCGCAGCTTTCTTGCGCGCCTACCTGATCGGGTACACCTTCTGGGCCGGTCTGGCGCTAGGGTCGCTCTCCATCGTTCTGCTGCATCATCTCGTGGGCGGGGACTGGGGCTTTATAACGCGCCGGTTCATGGAATCCGCCTTTGGGACTCTGCCGCTGCTTGCTGTCCTGTCGATTCCGATTCTGGTGAATGTATCGATGCTCTACCCGTGGGCGGACCCGGAGGTTGTAGCTGAAAGCCCGGTGTTGCAGCATAAAGTTCCGTATTTGAACGTCCCGTTCTTCATCGGCCGGATAGTGATCTATTTCGCCGTCTGGATCGGCCTCTCGTGGATGCTGAACCGGTGGTCTCTGGAGCAGGACCAGACGGCTGATCCTCTCTACGTGCGGCGCTTTCGCTCTGTCAGCGGCCCAGCGTTGATCGTGCACGCCTTCATGGTGACCTTCGCCGCGATCGATTTGCTGAAGTCTCTCGAACCGGAGTGGTACAGCACGATCTTTGGCCTGATCATTCTCGTTGGACAGCTACTGGCGACGATGGCGTTCTCCATCATGATGCTCATGCTGCTGTCGGACCGCGAACCCTTCACTCCGGTCCTCCGCCCAGTACACTTCAACGACCTTGGAAATCTGCTGCTCACGTTTGTCGTGCTGTTCGCTTACGTGGAAGTATCTCAGTTCATTATCATCTGGCACGGAAATCTTCCGGAAGAAGTTCCGTGGTACACCAGGCGCTCGACCAATGGGTGGGAGTACGTCACCGTCCTTCTCGTACTCTTCAACTTTGCAGTTCCGTTTTTTCTGCTCCTGACGAGGTATGTAAAGCAGCGGTTGCGTCTGCTTGCCTGGATTGCGATTTCCATTCTCGTGATGCGCCTGCTGGATTACTTTTGGATTGTTCTTCCCGCGTTCAACCTTCCAGCCGTGGGTATCCACTGGATGGACGTGCTTGTTCCGGTTGGGATTGGCGGAATCTGGCTGGCGTATTTCTTCTGGCGGCTACAGCGGCGTCCGATGCTTCCACTGGGGGACACGCGTTTTGTCGAGAGGGTTTAGGCTGTGCCCGACGAGTCGTTGATGGATGAACATAGCGGAGCGCATCCGGCCGGCGGATATGAACGAACCGATGCCAGCGTCCGGCTGATCATCTACTCCGTGGTGGCGCTCGCGGCGCTGCTGGTTGTGTCTCAGTTGTTACTGGTCTGGGTATACAACCGCGTCGCTTCCGCCGCAGTTCCGGAGCCGCGGGAGCGAGAGATCGTGATCTCTCCGCAGGATCTGCCGCCGCAACCCCGGCTGCAGGTGTCTCCGGCGCTTGACATGGAAGTGTATCGCCAGAGGCAAAGCCAGGAGTTGACAACCTACGGATGGGCAGATCCGGCAACGGGGGCAGTGCGCATTCCCATCGAAAGGGCAAAGCAACTGTTGCTCGAAAAGGGTCTGCCGGTGCAGCAGAACCGTCCGAACTTGCTGCCTGAGCCCGTTCCTCTCGACTCCGGCGGCTTCAGCCGCACCGTGCCGGAATCCTACATCAGCAATCAGGACATCCCTGGGAGGTATCCTCCGGCGGCTGGAGGTGGCCCAATCTTGGAATCGAGATCGCCGCTAAGCCTGCCGGAAATGAACGTTCCGCCGGGTGTGTCGCCGGGCGAAATAGGAGCTCCTCCGCACCCGCCGATCCCGGAGGACAAGGAAGGACATAGGGGACCACGGCGTGAACCGAACGTTCCTTAGCTGTGCGCTGATCCTGATCGGCGCCGCGCGTGTGTTTGCTCAGGACGGGCTTCCTGAGGCGATTCGGGGAGTCACTATTGAACAGAAGCTGAACTCCTCGATTGATCCAAGTCTCATTTTCCGCAACGAGCTGGGAGAGCGCGCGGCGCTGAAGCAATATCTGGGCCGGCGACCAATTGTGCTGGCATTGGTTTATTACAACTGCCCGAGCCTCTGCAATCTGATCCTGAACGGGGTTCTGCGCGTGAGCCGGACTTTGAAGCTGAGCGCCGGGAAGGACTACGACGTTGTAGCCGTCAGCATAGACCCGCGCGAGACCCCGGAGCTGGCTGCCGCGAAGTGGAAGAGTTATGTGCAGAAGTACGGCCGGCCGACAGGGACGGCAGGCTGGCACTTTCTCACGGGAGATGAGCCGTCCATCCGCGCACTCGCCGACGCAGTCGGTTACCGCTATCGCTTCGACAAAGAATCGGGCACGTACTCGCACGCATCCGGCCTGATTGTCATCACCCCGGAGGGGCGCGTCTCGCGGTATCTGTTTGGCGTCGAGTATTCTGCCAGGGATCTTCGGCTTGCTCTCGTGGAAGCATCGCGCGGCAGGATCGGCACGCCGATCGACCAGATCCTCTTGTACTGCTTTCACTACGACCCTCAAACGGGGAAGTACGGAGTTGTCATCATGAATGTCCTGCGGTTGGGCGGTCTCCTCACGCTGGCCGCGCTCGCGGCATTCTGGCTGGTCATGTACCGGCGCAGGAGAGCGGAGGTGCGTCCGTGAGATTCCTTCCGCCCACAGCTTCAACAGGCGCGGAAAGCGTCGATAGCCTGTACTACTTCCTTGTCGCTCTGACTTTCCTCTTTACCGGCGGAATTTTTCTGAGCGTTACGTATTTCGCGATCCGTTACCGCCGCCGGGATCCGAGGGAGTGCCCCCGTCCTGTACACGGCAGCGCCCTTCTCGAATCTGCCTGGATTGCGATTCCTTTTGTCATCGTCATGTTCATTTTCGGTTGGGGCGCCAAAGTGTACTATGACCTCTCCGTTCCGCCGACGGACGCTCTCCAGCTCTATGTAATCGGCAAGCAGTGGATGTGGAAAGCGCAGCACCCGGACGGTCAGAGGGAAATCAACGAGCTGCATGTTCCGCTGGGTAGACCCGTGAGGATCGTGATGACTTCTCAGGATGTGATCCACAGCTTCTACATCCCCGCGTTCCGCGTCAAGCGCGATGTCGTGCCGGGATCGTACACAACCATGTGGTTTACTCCGACGAAGGTGGGTCGCTTCCATCTTTTCTGCGCCGAATATTGCGGGACCGAGCATTCGGGAATGATTGGGTGGGTGACCGTAATGGAGCCAACCGACTTTGAGCGCTGGCTAAGCGGCGCCGGCGCGGAAGGCTCGATGGCGGCAACCGGAGAGAAGCTGTTCCAGCGCCTGGGCTGCGCGGGTTGTCACCGGAGCGACGCGCCGGGGCGTTGCCCGCCGATGACGGGCGTTTTCGGCAGTAGCGTCGTGCTAGCGAACGGGCAGACTGTGATTGCGGACGAGCAGTACGTTCGGGAGTCAATCCTCAATCCCAAGGCGAAAATTGTCGCGGGCTATCAGCCGGTTATGCCGAGTTATCAGGGACAGGTGAGCGAGGATCAGTTGCTCTCCCTGATCGCCTATATCCGATCCTTGGCGGCTCCCGGCACAACGGAGGCAGGTACCGCCGTCCAGCCTCAGGCTGCTCCCCCGGCGCCGCAGCCTCGGCGCAGCCGGGTTTCCGAAGGGCCGACTACAATCACACAACCGGAGCGGAGGCAACGCAAGTGAGCCCGATTGTAACCGAATTGCCGAAAATCCATTACCTTAATGCTGCATATGGCTTGAAGAGCTGGCTGCTGACTACCGACCACAAGCGCATCGCAATTCTCTACCTGATCACCGTCACGTTGTACTTCTTTCTCGGCGGCTTCTTCGCGCTGCTGGTCCGGCTGGAGCTGATGACTCCCGCGTCTGACCTTCTCCGCCCGGAAACCTACAACCGCATGTTCACGATGCACGGGATCGTGATGATCTTTTTCTTCCTCATCCCTGCCATCCCAGCAATCATCGGAAACTTCGTAATTCCCATGATGCTGGGCGCGAGGGACCTCGCTTTTCCACGGCTCAATCTGCTGAGCTGGTACCTGTTCATGGCGGGCGGTCTCTTTACGCTCTACGTCGTCGTCATCGGTGGCGTGGACACGGGCTGGACGTTTTATGTGCCGTACAGCAGCGTCTACTCGAACTCTTACGTTGTGGCTACCGGGCTCGGCGTGTTCATTACCGGGTTTTCGTCCATCCTGACGGGGTTGAATTTCGTCGTCACCACGCACACCATGCGCGCTCCTGGGCTCACCTGGGGGCGGTTGCCTCTGTTCATGTGGTCCTTGTATGCAACCAGCCTGGTTCAGATACTCGGCACGCCTGTGCTCGCCATTGCGGTGGCTCTTGTAGGGATTGAGCGGATCTGGAGGGTGGGAATTTTCGATCCGTCGCTTGGCGGCGACCCTATTTTGTACCAGCACTTATTCTGGTTCTACTCGCATCCGGCCGTTTACATCATGGTCCTGCCAGCATTCGGAGTGGTCAGCGAACTCGTGCAGACCTTCTCTCGAAAGAGGATTTTTGGCTACAAGTTCGTAGCTGGAGCTAGCATCGGCATTGCGGTTTACGGGTTCCTGGTCTGGGGGCACCACATGTTCACCACCCGCCAGTCCGTTTATGCGGGTCTAATCTTTTCGTTTCTTAGCTACTTCATCGCGGTCCCCTCCGGGATTAAGGTCTTCAACTGGACAGCCACGCTTTACAAGGGTTCGGTTTCTTACCAAACCCCGATGTTGTACACGTTCGGTTTCATTGGCCTGTTCACCATTGGAGGCCTCACCGGACTGTTTCTGGCGGCAATGGGCCTTGACCTCCACGTCCACGACACTTACTTCGTGGTAGCTCATTTTCACTACATCATGGTCGGCGGTACGGTAATGGCGTACCTGGGAGCGATTCACTACTACTGGCCGAAGATGACAGGGCGTCTTTATCCGGACGCCTGGGGCAGGTTTGCCGCGTTGCTCGTTTTTGTCGGATTCAACCTCACGTTCTTCCCGCAGTTCCTGGCAGGCTACCTCGGAATGCCGCGGCGCTACGCGGCTTACCCGGAGGAGTTCCACCTTCTCAACGTCATGTCGACCGCCGGAGCCTCTGTCCTTGCCGTTGGATACCTGGTGCCGCTGATTTATCTCCTCTGGTCGCTCCGGCACGCTCCTCTCGCCGGTCCCAACCCCTGGGGAGCTCGAGGATTGGAGTGGCAGACGCCATCTCCGCCGCCCACTTTCAACTTCGAGAAAACACCCATCGTTACCGACGAGACCTATGAGTACTCGCTGGAGGAGGAGGAAGTTGTCTGAGTCAACGAATGCTCTGGCCCACCAGTTCGACGATCTCGAACAGCAGGCGCGATCCAACACCCTCGGGATGTGGGCTTTTCTCGCGACCGAGGTGCTGTTTTTTGGCGGCCTGTTTACCGCCTACGTCGTTTACCGGCACGCGTTTCCTGAGGCGTTTGCCGTCGGCAGCAAGCATATGGATGTTGTGGCGGGAACGGTCAACACGGCCGTTCTGATCGCGAGTAGCCTGATGATGGCGCTCGCTGTTCAATCGGCGCAGCTCGGGTTACGGCGTCCCCTGATCATGTTTCTGCTGCTGACCATGACATTGGGAGCGGTTTTCCTGGGAATCAAGGCCTGGGAATACCACCATAAATACGTGGAGAATCTGGTCCCTGGAGTGAACTTCGTCTGGGAGGGGCCTCTGAGGAACCAGGTGCAGATGTTGTTCCTGCTGTACTTCATCATGACAGGAACCCACGCCCTCCACATGGTCATCGGCATTTGCCTGTTGACGTACCTGGTGCTGGGCGCAAGGCGTGGCAGGTTTTCGCGGGAATACTTTTTCCCGGTTGAGATCATAGGTCTGTACTGGCACTTTGTCGATCTGGTATGGATCTTTCTCTTTCCGCTGCTCTATCTCATAGGACTACACTTATGACAGTTCACATCACGCCCCGCCGCACGTACTATCTGGTCTTCGCTGTCCTCATGATTCTGACGGCCACAACCACTGGCGTTGCGTTCATCGATATGGGACCGTTCAACGTCGTGGTGGCGCTATTTATTGCTTCCATCAAAGCAGTTCTCGTCGTTCTGTTCTTCATGCACGTCCTGCATGTGACGAACCTGACGAAGGTTTTTGTGGCCGCCGGCATCGTCTGGCTGGCGATTCTGATCGCTTTGACGCTAAACGATTACTTGACCAGAGGATGGGACCCTATATCACGGCCTTTCTAGGAAGTTGGAAAGGGAGCCTTCTACAGGAAGTGTGGGGGGAAGGGGGATTGGGAAACGGTGGAAGAGGCCATAAGACGGCAGAGCATCTTGGCCTCTTCCTGAGGACGAAGGCCTTGTCAAGGAAAGACAACCGTTGTCTCGCGATTGACGGCTTCGTGCTCTTCGGTCTCCTGACTCGCAAGTGACAGAACGTGGACGCGTTGCCCTTCGCGGAGCGCCTGTAGCAGAATCTGCCTGCCGTTCTTGAAGCGCACCGCATCGCGATAGCTGTGCGCGTTCGCGCTGATCTGCGTAAATGTTACTTCCTCAACGGCCTGTATGCCCAGTTCGTGCTGAAGATCCTGAGGGATATCGCTCAGTATCAGCTTGGCCCCGGGCGGAATGCAGACGGCGGGAATCGGTTCGGCGCCGCTCTTTTGTTCTTCGAACCAGTTCCGGATGGTTTCCCATGACCAGAACCGGGACTTCGGCTTTTCGGCGGTGATCTTTGGCTTTAAGTCATTCGGCGATGCGAGTCCGATCGAGCCCGTCGGGAAGCGATGGGCCACCAGATCCTCCCCTTCCTGAGCCAGGCGGTTCGGATTGGTGTGGAGTGAATAATCACACATTCGAGTTAACCTCCCAAGCGTTTTGGTTGTCGTTGCGCGCCCTCTTGCCTTGTTGACGCGAACACTCGGACGTTGGTGACGAACTTAATCGCACCAGTACAGCCTCACATACGAAACCTCGCCGCCGCGAAGCGGGGCGGCGGCGAGTCCGTAAACAAGTTGTTTCAGACGCTTCAGCGCTAGAACAGGATCCGGAGCGAGACCTGGAGCAAGCGAGGATTGGAGCTGAAGCTCTGCTGGAAGTTCTGCACGGCTCCCGTACCCGCCGTTTGGAAGGCCGGGTTCTGCAGCGTAGTCCGGAAGTCGATCGTGTTAATCGGTCCGCCGACAAACTGCGATGTATTCAGTATGTTGTAGGCGGTTCCGCGCACCTCGACGTTGAACAGATCGCGGAAGGCGAAGCCTTTGGAGACTGATACGTCAAGATTGTTCATCACGTCCAGTGGAATCAGGAAGCCGCGCGAGCCGGTTGAGAGGACACCCGGGCCCGTGGTGATGAACCGAGCCGTGGGATCGGCCAGGTAGCCAACAAGACCGCCCGCGGTGTTGAAGAGCGGAGTGCTTAGAGAGGCGCCCACAGCCGAGGCCGGGTTCACGATGCTCGTTTGATTCCAAAGGCTTCCGGCGAGACCGCCGACGAGGGGCAGGTACTGCGCCGATTCATAGGTGTAGGTGGCCGCAATAACAAAGTTTGCGAGGATGTTGCGCAACAGCGAGGGCTGGTCGCCGAAGGCTCCGGCAACGTCCCAGAGAACCGTGGCAGTACCGCGGTGGCGGCGGTCGAAAATCGAACTGGAGCTGCTGCGGTCGGGATTTGCCAGATCAAAGGTGGTCCCGTTGCTGTCGTCGATCAGGTGGCTATAGGTGTAGTGGCCGGCGAACTGTACACCCTTGATAAAGCGCTGCGTCAGGTTCACAGCGAGTGCGTGGTACGTGGAGTTTCCGGTGAAGCTCGGCACGACCAGCGGAGAACCGTTGAGGAACGAGCCTGCCTGCAACTGAGCGAAGGTGGGCAGAGTGTCGAGCGTTGCCTGGCTCGGCGCAGTGAAGAACACCGGAAGGCTCGAGGTCGAAGTGGCGATTGGATTCACATTGGTAATCCACGGGAGATTCGTGCCCTTGGTGCCAAGGTATCGAACCTCGCCGAGGAATCCGCGCCAGAAGGAGTGCTGCAGCCCTGCGTTCCAGGTCATGTAATAGGGCAGGCGCTGATCCCCCAGAATCGTGCTGTTGAACACGCCGGCGTTGAACGGAGCTGTGATATCGGGCGTTCCGACAAACGGATTCTGCACACCGCCAGTGGCAAGGAAGCCGCCGGCAGGCGTTGTTCCGGAGCTCACTGCAGTGACTCCGAACGGGAACAGGAGCGGATTGAGCGCGTTCAACGTGATTGTGTCCCACTGCATGCCGAAGCCGGCCCGGAACACGGTATTGCGATTGCCTGGCGCCCAGGCGAATCCGACGCGCGGAGCAAACGCGGTCTTTTGCGTGCTGGGGCTATCCAGCCCGGAGAACGGACCGTTACTGCCGAACAGGCGTTCGATCGAATTTGGAATCGTCGAATACTGCCAGCTCACGCCGAGGTCGACGCTAAGGGTCGGCGCAACCCGCCACATGTCCTGGGCAAACAGGAAGTAGGACCACTGGTCATCGCCGAATTGGTCCGCACCGAACGTGCGCTGGGCCAGGATGCCGGGAGTGAGGTCCAATGCGAACTCCTGCAGGTTGGAGTAGACGTAGTTGCCGCTCAAGCCGAAGGGCTGGCGCCACGTGGTCATAAACCTGCGGCCATCAAAGCCAAATCGCAGGTTGTGCCGGCCCACTTGCCAAGCGAGGGTATCGGCCAGATCGTACCCGTTCTGAATGTTGTTCCGTGCTGCGGCGAATCCGGCGAGGGTCACGAAGCCGAAACCCGCGTTCGGAAGGTTGGTTCCGCCGATGTTGAGGAAGGGCGTCGAGAAGAAGTCGTTTAGAACGTTCTGATCCCAGCGGTTGTATCCAACACGCAGCTCGTTGGTGATGTTCGGGTTGACCGTATAGTAGTGAGCGATGGTGCCCAGCATCGAGCGAGCCTTGGTTGGGACGAACTGATTGGGCAGTCCGACGTTCCGCTGCTGTTCGTTTACGTAGTTGTACACGTAGCGTCCCTGCAAGCGCTGCCTGTCCGAGGGAAGCCACTCAATGCTGCCGGTGCCCATGTAGCTGTCGCGGGACCCGGCGAAGAGATTAGAGACCGGCGCAAGCGGAATGCTGACGCCGTTGACGATCGTGGACGACGTGGGTGCCTGAGTCGTCGCGAACGGCTGCAACAGACTGATGTTCTGCTGCGAGACGCCGGGAACCGTGCTCAGGGTAGCGAGTCCCTCGGTGGTAGGAGCGAGGAACTCGCTCACGCCCGGACGTGTGAAGCCCAGCGGAATCCACTCGAAGTTACCGTAAAAGAAGAGGTGGTTGCGAAGAATCGGGAATCCAACGGCGCCGCCCAACCGGTTTTGGTCATAGCGCGGCTGATCGGTGATGCCCTGACGGATCCAGGCTGGCTCCAAGGCATTCATAATGCGGTTCTGCAGATAGTTGTAAAGAGCGCCGTGAATTCCGTTTGTGCCGCTGTGGACCGTGCTGTTCAATTTGCCGCCGGGCTCGTGTCCGAAGCGCGGCGCGCTTTGATCCTCCAGCAGCACGAAGTCTTTTGTGGCCATATTCGACATGTAGACAACCGGAGCATTATTAATCCGGTTCTTATTGTCGATGCCGTCAATGTGGAATATGTTAAAGGACGGACGGTGTCCCGTAACTGCCGGACCAGTGGCTTCACCAACGCCGCCCGATGTAACACCTTCACTAAGTAACGAAAGATTGTAGGCGCCGAAAGCATTGCCGGTCCGCTCTACAAAGTTCGGCCGCGGCAGATTTTGAATAGACTCAGCCTCGTAATAAGTAATGATCTGAGCCGTTTCAAGGACGCGAGCGGGCTCTTCAAGCACAGTAATTACGTCGGTAGCCGGGCCAGGTGTGATTGTTACATTCATTATGTTGGTCCGGTTCATCGCAACGTCAAATTCAGGAGAGGGCACTGCCGCCACTTTCCCGTGCGTCGTGATAATCCGGTACCGTCCTGCGGGAACGTTTTCAAAGCGATAAGCACCCTGCGCATCCGTAGCAACAGTTACTCGTGTCCCTGTGGCGACGTTTTCCAGTTCGATTTTTACGTCAGCCATTGGAGCACCGGTGGTGTTACGCACCGTTCCAGTTACTGTGCCATAGGATGCTTGTGCCTTTAAGTGTGGAGCTAGCATGCCCGCGAACAGCATCAGGCACGCGGTAATTGCGACAAGTTGTTTCATGGTTGTCTGCACAAACTCCTCGCCGCGTGACAATGCAAGCCCCGAACCAAAGGACAAAGGGCTTTAGCTTTCAATGAATTTATAAGTGGGAATTTCTAACAATAATAGATTGGATCTCGACTAAATCCGAGATATGGAAGACGTGAAAATATTGCAAAAAGAATTGAAATTAAAGTGACTTGCGCAGCGTCTTACGAGACACTCACCGGCGGCTGGTTCCATACTTCGGAGAGTACTCGGAGGAAATTTCCGCCGAGGATCAGCTCCAGATGCCGGTTCGTGTATCCACGCTTGAGCAGGCCCTCGGTAATGTCGTAAATACGGGTGCCGGTGTCGAGACCATGGATGTCGAATTGGAGGCGCTTCTTCCCGGTCTTGCCGTTATGGTCCTCGACGTCGCTGTCGCTGCCTATTCCAACGTGCTCGACGCCGACGAGCCGGGCCACATGCTCGTAGTGGTCAAGAAGATGATTCAGAGTCACGGGACGTCCATCCCAGACGAAATTGCGAATGCCGGTCAGGCCGAGGACGCCGCCTGTCGCAGCCAGACCGCGAATGACGGTATCGGAGACGCAGCGGGGTGAGCGCGGCACCAGCGCCTTGCAGTTGGAGTGGGAGATGATAACCGGCTTGCGCGAGATTCGGAACGCGTCCAGAGCAGTCCGCTCGCCCGCGTGCGATACATCCACCACCATCCCGATGCGGTTCATTTCGGCGATCACGGATGCGCCGTAAACCGTGATGCCCTGGTCGCGCCGCTCGACGCATCCATCGCCAAGGGAATTGCGCGAGTTGTACGTGAGCTGGGAAACGCGCTGGCCAAGCTCGTGGAACGCCCCGACGTCGTGCACCGACCGGAAATGCTCAGAATTTTGGAAACCGAGTACAACTGCTATGCGTCCGCTATTCTTGGCAACACGGATGTCATCGACAGAGTTGACGCGGACGAAGAATTCCGGATATGCCGAGATGAGCCGGTTCCAGTTGTCGCTCCACCGGAGCGTCGCCCGAAATGGATTTGGCTGATTGGGCTCGACGGCGGGGTGGAAGACCGTAATGCCTGAGCGCTTCAGGCGTTGAAAATCTTCCGGTCGGAATGTCGACGGGTCCTGCTGCCAGCCTGCAAGCTTCTGCCAGTCCAGGGTGAACAGGCTGAGCATGTCGATCACGGTGGATTCCTGAACCAGATCGAGAGTTCGTCTCGAATACTCGGTCCGGCTTCCGGCGTACAACTTGAAACGCCCCTTCTGGATGAAGGGAGCGCCCAGGATCGTCCCGCCGGCGAGTACACTTGCCCGAAGGAAAGATCTTCGCTCCATTGCCACAAACCCGCGTGGTAAAAGGACATTATGCACCCTTTTGGAGACCACTTCCAGGGGGTGGCTACAATTTTTTGCAGGGTAATTCAGTTTTTGGAAACCCGGGTGGGGCGAGCGGCTTAAAAGCCGCTCACTCGAACCTGGAAGCTCTCGCGCCAGGTGGCGCCGGGGGCGATTTGCTGGAGTTCCTTGTACAGACCTGCGTGCGCAAGGTTAAAGGCGTTGGTGAGACCGGTCATCGGCTCGAAGCAGATGAAATTGCGGCCTTTGGGCGCGTAGATGACGGCCACTTGGTACTTGGGGCCGAAGACCACCGAAATCTTTTCCTGCCGTCCCTTCACCCAGAACTCTGCGTTGCCCTGATCATCCCGGATGAGGTTCGTGAAAACGTCGTCGAGCTGGGTGTTGGCAAGGGACAGCGGATTCGGCAAACTCACAGGTTTCCGCTCGCCGGTGGGAATCAGCAGGTTCGAAAGGACCACATGGTCGCGGGCAGAGATGCCCACGGTCCATTCGTCCCGGGGCGCATCGTTGATTTGATAATAGGGATGGAAGCCGATGGCGAGCGGCATGGGCTGGCTCGATTGGTTGTGAATAACCGTTTCCACTTCGAGGGCTCCGCGAGAGAGCCTGTACGTCATTTCAATCGAGTGGGCGAAGGGGAATTGAGCCATGTATTGCGGCACGGCAGTGAAGTCGAGCCTGCTCGTCACCTCAGCGCCGTTGTCGCTCGAACGTAAGTTCGTGACACGCCATTCCGGAGCGAAAACCAGCAGACCGTGAATCGGCTTTCCGTTCCCGTCGCGGCGTAAATTGCCCAGATCCGGGTTTAGGAAATACTTTTGTCCGTTCGCGTAAAAGGCGTCCTGATCGAGACGGTTCGCCCAGGGAGCGAGGAACGGATTCCCTGCGAGCGTGGGCTTCGCCTTGAGCTCGCCTATGGAGTTGTAGGGAGACCAGAATACTCGTTTCCCCTTGACCGTCATCTCGTAGGCATTGTTGCCAAATGACGGAGCCACAAGCACTTCGGTCTGTGCCGCAGCATCTCTCAGGCGAATGACTTCAACGTTGTCGATTGTTACGCGTTCCGCGGTGTAATTGGCAGATTGGAGCATCATCGGCAGAATCAGAGCGAGGCCGGCACGTCGCATCATCAGGGTTTTTCCCGCAAATCCAGATTCGTTTCCTGCTGACAGCAGGCGCACTTGCCAGGAGTATAGGTGCGGATCGCGCAGACCTCGCACCAGTAGCTAATGGTAAACTGCTTGCCGTCCTTCAGGACAAACATCGCGCGCTTGTGAATCGGATCAATTGTGAAATGATCCGGACCGTCGAATTTCCCGAGTACCAGAAAGTCGGAGTTTCTGAGACGCTCGTCTCGCAAGACGCCCATGGTGGATTCGTCACCCTGGAGGAAGATCGCCTTGCTGTCCGAAGTTTGCAGGACCGGGCGCCCGTCGTGAGTGAGGGTGAGCGTTCCGCGAGCGGATTCGCGGCTCGTTTCTGCCGCAAGCGCAGGAGCAGCGGCGACGGCGAGAAGCAGAAAGCGTCGACGTCTCACGTGACCATTCTACGTGTCCTGCAGGTTTTGTGAAACAGCAGTGATACAATCCGTGCTGATGGGGCCGCGCGTAGCGCTGTTTGTTACTTGCATTGTCGATCAACTGTTCCCTCGCGTGGGGCTGGCCATGGCCGACGTCCTGGAACGGATCGGCTGCGAGGTCGATTTTCCCGAAGCGCAAACCTGCTGCGGGCAGCCGGCTTTTAACAGCGGCTACCGAGCCGAAGCCCGGGACGTCGCCCGCCACTTCCTGTCGGTATTTGAGCAGGCCGAGTATATTGTTGTTCCCTCGGGTTCCTGTACATCGATGATTTCTCATCACTACGCAGAGTTGTTCCGAAAGGAGCCTGAGTGGCTTGACCGGGCCAGGGCGGTTGGAAGCCGCGTTGTCGAGTTCTCGACGTTTCTGACGGAGGTAATGAAAGTGGAAGACGTTGGAGCAAGACTGGATGCCGTGGTAACTTACCACGACTCCTGCCACGCGCTCCGCGAGCTGTCGGTCAAGTCAGGCCCCCGGCGATTGCTCGGCCGCGTCCGGGGACTGACGCTAAAGGAAATGGATCGCGCCGAAGAGTGCTGCGGTTTCGGCGGTACGTTCTCCGTGAAGTTTGCGGAAACGTCGGGCGGGATGGTGCGTACGAAAGTGGATTCCATCTTAAGAACCGGCGCTGAAATCGTTGTTTCCATTGATTCGAGCTGCCTGATGCAATTGCAAGGCGCGCTCGCGAGGGCGAACGCCCCCGTGCGGACCATGCACCTTGCCGAAGTGCTCGCCTCCCGCTAATTCGCAATGTCCCGAACCGCCACTACTGAACCCCCGAAATTCCGGCAAACGCTCGAAGACGCCAACCTCCAACTGGCGGTCTACACCGCTACCGGCAGGTTGATGGAGAAGCGGCGGGAGGCCGTCGCCGCCGATGTGCTGCCGGAATACCAGGAGCTGCGCACGCAAGCCCACGAGATCAAGAAGCATACGCTCGACAATCTGGACTACTACCTCGAGCTGTTCGAGGAGCGCGTGAAGGCACACGGCGGCAAGGTGGTCTACTGCAAAGACGGCAGCGAGGTCGCCGATTTCGTATTGCGCCTGGCGAAGGAGCGGGGGGCTCGCCTGATCGTGAAATCAAAGTCGATGACGACAGAAGAGATCGACTTGAACGAGCGGCTTGCCCACCACCAGCTGGAGTCGGTTGAAACGGATCTGGGTGAGTATATCCTGCAACTCGCCCACCAGAGGCCGTACCACATCGTTGCTCCCGCGCTTCACCTGACCCGTTACGATGTCGCCAATATCTTCACTGAGAAGCTCGGAGTAGAAAACGAAACGGTCATCGAGAAGCAGACGATGATCGCGCGCGGCGTTTTGCGCCAGAAATTCCTTCAGGCGGACATCGGGATTTCCGGCGCGAATTTCCTTGTGGCGGACTCCGGAGCCGTCGTGATTGTCGAGAATGAGGGCAATGCGCGGCTGACGACGTCCGCTCCTCGCATCCACATTGCCGTCGCCGGCATGGAGAAAATGATAGCCCGCGCGCAGGATCTGCCGGTCTTTCTGAAACTGCTGGGACGGAGCGCGACCGGGCAGCCTCTGACGGTCTACACATCCTTCCTTTCCGGACCCAGGCGCGAAGGTGAAGTCGATGGTCCGGAGGAGTTCTATGTGGTCCTGCTCGATAATGGACGGACGCGCCTTCTGGCGGACCGCGAAAAGCGGCAGTCGCTGTATTGCATACGCTGCGGCGCTTGCTTGAACCATTGCCCCGTCTACCGGAAAGTCGGCGGCCACAATTATCCGTGGGTTTATTCCGGTCCGATCGGAGCCGTCATTACGCCGCAGTACATGGGTGTCGGCAAGGACCCGTGGCTGCCGTTCGCCTCCAGCCTGTGCGGTGCGTGCTATGAGGTGTGCCCAGTCAAGATCAACATCCCCAAACTGCTTCTGGACCTCCGGTCGGAGGTGACGAAACTCAAGGCGAAGGAGCGGGCCGGCTGGGCGGAACGGACGGCCTTCCGGCTCTGGGCGTGGGTGATGCGCCATCCACGGATTTACGAGTTGATGGGATCGATGACAGCTGCTTTCTTTCCTGAAGGGGAGACCCCAGGCTGGCTTCGGTCCGTGCCTCCGTTCATGAATATCGGCCCTCTCAAGAAATGGCTGAGCCAGCGCGACCTCCCGCGGCCGGCTTCGAAGAGCTTCAGGCAGCATTGGCGGTCGCGGCGGAAGGGAGTGCGCTAGCTATGCCTCGGGAAAAGATCCTTCACAAGGTGCGAACGGCGCTGGGGAGGAGCAGCGGCCAGCTGCCCGCGACGCCGCCCCCGGTTCGTCTCCGCATTCCGGAGGTGCCGCTCGATGCTCGAATCGAATCCTTTACTTGTGCGCTGAATAAGCTCAACGGGAAGACTTGCGTCGCTCATTCCCCCCAGGAGGCTTTGGACTACGCAGCGCAGTTGTGCGAAGGCAAGCGGGTTGTTGCTTCCAACTCCCCGGTGCTTCGCGAATGCGGCATCACCGGACTGCCGAACGTCCGCAGCAACTACACGGACGCGGAAAAGCTGCGCGAAGCCTGCGCTGCCGCGGATGTGGGAATTACCAGCGCCGACTACGCTTTGGGAGATACAGGGAGCCTGGTGATGATTGCCTCGCCGCGAGAGGCGCGGCTTATCTCCTTGCTTCCTCCTGTCCATCTTGCCATTGTGCCTCGCTCCCGAATTCTCACCGGACTTGACGAACTGTTCACGCTACTCCCGAATCCGGCTGAACAAACGAGTTCGATGGTGCTAATCACCGGGCCAAGCCGGACTGCCGATATCGAACAGATTCTGGTCCGGGGAGTTCACGGCCCGCGAGAGATTCACGTCGTTGTACTATGAAAACTTCCGGAACAGGAAACGAAAAGAATCGGACTTGCATCCGATTGAGATATCCCAATGAAACGTATCGCTAAATATTCATTGATCGCCGTGGCCTTCAGTACGCTGTCGGCTGTCGGTTTTGCCCAGGTGGCCGAGATTGGCCTGCACGCGGGCGCGTCCCGTATTAGCAATAGCGAGATCGGAGTCCTGTCGTCGGGAGGCACGGACTTTCCCGTAACGCTGGACGACGGCTGGCGTCTCGGTTTTCGACTCACCATCAACAACTGGCGCTTCTTCGGCAACGAATTCGGGTATGCCTATAACCGGACACAGCTGAAGATCGGCGGAGAAGGGGATGGCATGGCCATCCACCAGGGTTTTTACAACTTCCTTGGCTACGCCCTGCCGGAAGGCTCTGTGATCCGGCCTTTTGCAACGGTGGGAGTTCACTTTTCGAACTATACTCCTCCTGGAAGCTCTGCGGCTTCAGGAGGGGGAGACAATAAGTTCGGGTTTAACTACGGCGGCGGGTTGAAGGTGAGAATTAGTCCGCTCTTCTTGCTGCGGTTCGATGTGCGCCAGTATCAGAACGGCAAACCCTTTGACCTTCCATCCGCGGATGGCTTGCTCCGCCAGACAGAGATTTCCGCAGGTTTCTCCCTCGCGCTTTAGTCTGGCTCCCTGGATTTCCGCCTTTGGAGCGGCGCGGTGAACCTCACTGCGCCGCGATCGGCGGAACTGTCACACTCACCGCCGCTCCCTGATCGAGTTTCACCGTGAGAGCGTTGCCTTCGTAGGGCTTCCGGAATTCGGGGTCGAAATACGAACCCGGCTCGACATCCTCCCAGGCGAATAGTTTGTACTCCCCAGGTGCTAAGCCGCGCACGGTAAATGAACCGTTTTGGTCGGTCGTTGTCGTACGGAGGTTCGCCGTCAGCGCGCCCTTCGTCCCGCCGGGCACGAGCACGACCGTGGCTCCCGAAACTGCTCCATCGGAGCCCTGAATCGTTCCGCTCAATTGCGCCGGCTTCAGGCTGACCACGATTTCAAGACTCGCGGCGGTGCCCGACGAAAGATCGATGGTGCGGTCCGGAGACTCATATCCGCCGACCTTCACCGACTTGATGTAGCTGTCTTGTGGCATGCCGGTAGCGGTTAAGGAGTACTTTCCCGGTGAAATTCCTGCGATGCTGATGCTGCCGTCTTGCTTTACCTCACCGCTGGGCGGGGGCGCGAACAGGATTTGTTCAGCGGGCACCAGGCGAAGCCGTACTCGAGAGTAGTCAAAGTCTTTCGCTTCCCCGTCGACAACCCGGAGGCTGCCCGTAAGGGTGATTCCTGCGCCCAGCGTCAGCACAACCCCGTCGACGTCTCCATCCGTCACCTCGACCTTCTGGCGGTGGGAAAGCGGCATGCCTCCCTGCTGCCTTTCCCGGAGTTGGGCCACGACTGTGTAGGAGCCCGACGGAACACCGTAAATCTCGAACTTGCCATCCGATTCTACCGTTGCAGGCGTGGCGCCGGGTCCCATCATCGGGTCGTTATCGCCGGAGGGTACAGCCAGGACCAATGCGCGAGTGGCAGGTTGTCCCGACGGATCAAGCACCTGGCCTCGAATCCGATAAACGCGCGTCTTTTGCAGCCTCATGTCGAGGCCGGCAACTTCCGCTCCGGGCGCCACCTCGATGAGCGAAGCCTGGCTCGGATCGGTCACGGACGGATAGAAGACACGAGCGTAAGCTGTCTCCGCAGAAACTCCTGAGGACGAGGGCCGAACTCGCCCGGTCCACCTTATCCTGCGTGTGGGGGCCGCCGACAGGAGGTATTGCCCAGGTGAAATGTTGGCAATCCGGAATTCGCCGAGGTCGTTTGTCTGCCCCTGGCCTGCGGGAATCCAGCGAAGCCGGTTTCCAACGTACCTCTTCTGAAGTACCTGTACCGCTGCCCCTTGAACAGGCTCACCCTCCTCGTCTGTCAGCCGCCCGGCTAAAACGGCCTGGGGCATCAGCTTCAGCAACAAGCCTGTCATCTCCCCACCCGCGGAAACGTTGATCACCGTGCCCGGCTGGCCGGCTCTGCGAGCGCCGTAGATCCCGCGAACAAAACCGTTGCGCTCCGCCGAAAGAAAGTAATCCCCGGGTTCAATATCCCGGATTACAAACTTGCCCTCCGCGTCGGTGACTGCGGTCAAGGACTGGTTTTGAGGGAAAGGCGCGGGAAGTGGTCCCATCATTCCACGCAGCTCACCGCGGCGCCTGGTTAGGGAAACTTCCGCTCGTCGAACGGGTTCGCTCGTCAGCGCATGGACCACTTGCCCCTGCAACGTTCCCTTTTTCGGCGCCTCGGCCGGCTGCTGTGCTGTCACGAAGTACGCAGTTTGCAACAGCAACGGGACAACGGCGATTCCTACACGGCAGAGCATTTGCTTCACGTTCCGGCAACTCCCATCGTATGAGACGTTGAAACAAAGCGCGGGAGTTACCCGCGGTGGGCAGGCGAAATGCGAGGCAGAGCCGCTTGCAGCAGCCGGCGAAGATTACGGAAGGCGCTACAAGCGGCCCAGAGCGGAGCTCAAGCAGTTGCCGCCATTTGCGGTGCGGACTGTTGAGGGGGCGGCGGAGACTGAAAGCGTACGCTTACCAGTTTCGAAACGCCCGGCTCCTGCATGGTGACGCCATACATCGCCTGCGCGGCTTCCATCGTCCTCTTGGCGTGTGTAATGACGATGAACTGCGTCTGGGACGACATTTCCTTTAGCAGACGAGTCAGACGCTCGATGTTGGGCTCATCGAGCGGCGCATCCACCTCATCGAGAATGCAGAATGGGCTTGGCTGGTACTTGAAGATCGCCATGAGCAGAGCCACGGCGGTCAATGCCTTTTCTCCGCCGGAGAGCAGCAGAACATTCTGCAGCTTCTTTCCGGGAGGGGAAGCCACGATATCGATGCCCGAATCGCCGCTCTCCGAATCTGTGAGGCGCATCTCGCCAAGCCCTCCGCCAAACAGTGTCCGGAACATCTGGCGGAAGTTCTCGTTAATCGCTGCGAACGCCTCCGAGAACCGCTTGCGGGACTCGGTATCGATCTCCTGAATGGCCTTCTCGGTATCGCGGATCGAATCCAGCAGATCCTGCCGCTGGGCATTTAGGAAGTCGTAGCGCTGCTGCGCTTCCTGGAACTCTTCGAGTGCCTGTGGATTCACCGGACCGAGAGCTTCGATGCGCGACCGCACCTCCTGACAGCGCTTCTCAGCCTCGGCGAGAGCCTCATCGTCGAGAACTGTCTCTTCTCCGGCCGCAAGCTCTTCGAGCGAGGCATTCAGATCCTTGCGGGCAGTCTCATCCAGGAACTTCAACTCGCTCTGCAGGCGCACAAGCGACAGCTCCACCTGCGACCGCTTCTCTTGGGCCTCCTGCGCGGCGGTACGCATCTGCTTCAAAGCTTCGTCGAGCGACATCAAAGCAGACCGCGCGCTTCCTTCCTGCGCCGCCATCCGGTTGACGTTCTGGTCAAGCTGAAGGATCTGTTCAGAAAGCACGTTCGAGCGCTGTTCGAGCTCGACGTTGTCGGTAAGAAGCCTTGCGCGCTCGGCTCCCATCCGCTCCATGGCAGCAGCGATCTCCTGCTTCCGCTTGGCCACTTCGCGCAGTTGCTGCTCAAGGCGGGCACGGGCGTTCTGCTCCGCGCGGCGCCGCTCTTCGAAGCCGGCCAGGTCTACCCGCAGCGCCGAGTGCTCCTCGCTGATCCGCGCCGCTTCGGCCTGCAACTCGCTCACTTCCTTCCGTACCGCTTCAAGCGATTGTTCCTGTTCCGCTCTGGCTCTCTCTTTCTCTTCGACAAGGAGGCTGGTTTCGGTTCGCTTTTGGCGGGACCGTTCCATTTCGCGCTCCAGCCGCTGGAGTTCCAGGCGAGCGACTGAAAGCCGCTGGTTGTTCCGTGCGGCCTCCTCCGAGAGCTTCCGCATCTCATGGTCCAGCGCGACCGCTTCCTTCTCCTGCGATTGCTGCTGTACCCGGAGCACTTCCAGCTCCTCGCTCAAGGCTGCGATTTCACGCTCAAGCTCTTCGAGCAGATCGATCTTCCGGTTCAGCGCATCCGTTTTGTTCTTGAGATGCTGCGTCAGCTCGCGCAATTCACGCTTCAGCGCAAGGGGGCCGGCGCCCGTTTTCTTCCCGCCACTCACGGCCCGGCCGTGATAGCAAACGCCATCGGGCAGAAGAAAGTACAGGTCGGGATATTGGGCGGCCAATTTCCGCGCCGTTTCTCTTTCCTCGACAAGGAAACAGCGCGCGAGACGCGGCAGAATCTGCGCCGGAGCATTGGTGAGGCCGTTCGTCAGCCGGAGGACATCGCTCAACCGCGACACGACACCGGTCTCCGGTCCGATGGCCGGCTCCGCTGTTGCGGCGCTTCCTGCGGACGCCGCTTCGCCCTCCGGTCCGGGTTCCACTAGAAATGTGGCACGGCCATCAAGGTCGCTCCGCAGCAGGTCAATACCGCGCTCAGCCTGAGCCCAGTCCTTCACGACAACGTACTCGAGCTCGTCGTGCAGAAACTCTTCCGTCGCTTTTTCAAACGGGGTATCGCCGGCTTCGACAAAGTCCGCCAGAACACCGACAGGCCGCAGATCCTGGGCGCGCCCCTTCTCGATCGCCGTGAAGAGGCGCTTGACCGACTCCGTAGTATAGGAGCGGTGGGAAATAATCTCTTCGAGCGAATCCTTGCGCGCTTTCAGACGGGAGACTTCGCCGCGCAGCTGCTCGACCTCCCGGCGCGTCTCCACCGCCTTCGTCTTGCGTACCGATAATTCCTCTTCAACGCCCTTGCGGCGCTCCGACAGCGACTCAAGCTGCATCTGACGCGACGTCAGCTTTTCCGAGATCTCCGTGCGAGCCTTTTCTACGCGCTCAAGCTCCGCCTGCGCGGTTTCCTCCTCGCGCTTCACCCGAGCGGTTTCGCGATCCAAGGACGCCAGATACGCATCCACCTGGGTGAGCTGATTCTTCAACGCCGAAGCTTCGCCGAGCAGCCGGAGCACCTGCTGGCGGGCTGCTTCCGTGCCGCGCTCGCGTTCGCGGAGGCGGTTCTGAAGGACTTCGCGCTCTTCGTTCTTCGCTGCAAGCTTGCGCCGTGCCTCCTCGGTCTGTAACTCCAGCTCTTGAAGCCGCTGACCATGAGCTTCGAGCTCGAGGGTCATCTGCTCGCGCCGCCGCTCGAGCTCCTGCGTTTCGCCCGCGCCTTGCTCGAGACGCTGTTCGAGAGATGCTACCTGCCGCGACTGCGACTCCAAACGGCCTTTCGTACGCTCAGCCTCCACGCGCAACTCCGCCAGCTTCCGCCTCTCTTCGGTCAGCTCGGCTTCCGTGCGGTAGGCTTGCTCCTGCAGCTTGGCCTGTTCCTCCTCTTTTGCGGCCACCTCGGCCGAGAGCTTCTGCAGGTTCGAGGTCGCCAGATTGAGTTCAATCGCTGTCTTAGCCGCTTCGCGCTCCAGAATCCGAAACCGGCCGGTCAGCGCGCGCCGGAGCTGCGTGGTGAGTTCCGCCTTCAGCTCTTCGTAGCGTTTGGCCTTTGCAGCCTGCCGCTTCAATGAGTTCACTTGGCGGCTGACTTCTTCGAGGATGTCGAAGACGCGCGTCAGGTTCTGCTTGGCGCCTTCCAGCTTGGCTTCCGCCAGGCGGCGTTTGGTCTTGAACCGGGTGATGCCGGCCGCCTCTTCGATGACAGCCCTGCGATCCTGAGGCTTCGAGCTAAGAATCTGCCCGATGCGGCCTTGCTCGATGATCGCGTAGGATTCCGGGCCGAGCCCGGTGCCCATGAAGATGTCCTGGATATCGCGCAGGCGGGCCTGCTTGCCATCGATGAGGTATTCGCTCTCGCCGGAACGGAACAGCCGACGCGTGATCGTGATTTCACGGGGCTTGGTTTTGCCGTTTCCGTTGCTCTCCCCGTCTGTCGCCTCCTGCGCCTCCGGATCCATCAGCGTCATGGTGACCGAGGCAAGGCTCAGGGGCTTTCGGTCGCGCGTGCCGGCGAAGATCACATCTTCCATCCTGGCTCCGCGCAGGCTCTTGGCAGACTGCTCCCCGAGGACCCAGCTAATTGCGTCACTCAGGTTCGACTTGCCGCAGCCGTTCGGCCCGACAATTGCAGCAATCCCGTGACCGGCAAACCGCATTTCGGTCTTGTCACAGAATGACTTAAACCCCTGAATCTCAACGCGCTTGAGTCTGAGCAATGGCGTTTCCCTTCAAGAACATAAACTTCGGATTTCCGAGAACCGGAAGGGCTCTCGACTCGGGGGATGCCTTCATGGTAAACGCCTCCCGGCGAAAAGTAAAGGAGGTGCTGCACGCAATATTGTGCCCAGTTCTGCGATGCACCTATATATAGTAGCTTGTGGGCTCGGCTCCGCAAAGACGTCTGTTTTGAACGGGAGCGCTTAGGAGGGCGTCACCGCCTCTTCCACTCGATCCGGATCGTGTAACGATTGACGCCTGGCGCCGGATCTTCCACTCGGATTCGGACCGAGTTGTGATTCGCATCTGACGGCTGCTCTACGATCGAGACAGACCCTGGTCCGCCCAGCTTCTCGATCTTGACCTCCAAAGGCCCGAACTCCGGAAGCGGATGCGAGAGAACCAGCGATGCGTCTTGCACTGGTGCTCCGGCGAGCACATCAAAACGCGCTTCCTGGCCGCTAAGCACGATGTCGAGCCGCTCGTCCACCAGGAGCGTCAGAACGCCTTCTCCCTCGGCCGCGTCTGGTTCCGGAGTCAATAGCTGGTCCGCTGCTGGAGAGGCTGCGCTCTCCGAAACAGACCGTTGTGTAAGGGCAGGTGCTGCCTGGTCGGCAGTCTGGACAGGTGTGGCGGTGGTTATGGGACTGGATGGCATTTCCCCGATTCCAAGGTAGGGGTTGAAGACGTAGTCGGTGGAGAAGAGGTTGGGGTTAGGCATCCGAAGCCCGACAGAAATGGCGTAGGCCGGATCGAGCCCCCACTGTCCGACATTGAGGACTTTGCGGCGCAGCGTCAGCGTGTCGTGCCAGCCCCAGAACGGTTTGGCCGAATTGCTCGCGTGCTTCCGTCCAAGAAAGCTACGGCCGATGGCATCGAAGGGAACTCCCGGCCGTCCTCCGAAGGGCCGGTAGACGAAGAATTGATCAAAGGTCCGCTCCTTCCATCCGGCGTTGCGATTGGCCTTGGTCCACCAATGATCGTAGATGGAGAGCAGCTCGTAGCCGACGTTGCGGTCGTTGGGATGCCTCGGTCTTTCTGCACGGCCTTTATAGGTATAGGTGACGCCGGTTCCGCCGGGAAAGGCCATCTGGCCGAGCTGGAAGCGATCCGGCTTGCTCGCGCTGCCGTAGATCCCATGGCCGCCGGATTCAACAAATACCACCGGTCTCCCCTCGTGCAGTTCCACCACTCCGTCAATGTCGTGAATGCCGCCGGCGATTCTGTCATCGGCGACGTAGGTGTAGACGTTGTTGTGGGCGAGAGTCTCCATCACCTGCAGCCGCCCGAACTCTGTGCCATCCTTGGCGACGGTCAGAATCAGTCCTTCGTTGTCGTTTTCGTGGCAGGAGCCCGCGACGCACTTGTCGGAGTAGTCTCTCGGGTGGAAGAGGTTGTAGATGATGAACCAGTGAGACTTTGTCTCCATGACGGCAAAGTAGACATAGGCCTGGGAACTGCCGCTCTCGAGATTGTCCCAATTGTTGTCGCCCTGCCAGTCGCCGTCGTAATCGAAGCGGGCCAGGTAGTCGGCTTTGGGCTCGAACCACGTCTCCTGCGCGATGAACGGTGCGTAGTGCTCGGCGAGCGGCCGGTAGGGATGCCGCGACGAGCCTTCTGTAGGGAAAGCATAGGCCTCGGGCTTCCGGCGTGGCGGAGCGGTGGGATCGACGGTGATGGTAGCCTCGGCGTTGACGCCTTCAAGCAGCGCCCGCACGGTGTACTTCCCGGGCTTCTCCGGCGCGGTGTAGAGGACGGCGTCTTGCAGCACAAAGTCTCCGACGACCGCCTTGAATATGCGGCCCACTGCTGAGTCGGACTCTTCGACAAACGGCTCGGTATCCGTTCCCTGGTATTTAAACGGCTTCGAAATCCACCCCCCGCCCGGCTCTACGACCTCTACTAGCGCGCCAGCCACGCGGAGTCGCCCTGACCGCCGCGTGCCGCCCTCTACGACGTCGCCGTAAACCTTGACCTGCAAGACAATGCTTTCGAGCGGGCGGACGCGGGCCTCCTTGGGATCCGTTTCGATCCTTAGACTCCGGATTGTTTGCGACGGTGCCGGTATGGAAGCCAGCAGGATGGCAAGAGTTGCAGCGAAGAGGGGCACTGCGACCATCGATGCGTTTGCCTGTTCGCCGCGAGATACAGGGCGGAATACAGGGATGATGCGGAACCTCCTTCAGTGTTTTTCATCATAACGTCCGGGGCGGCATCCTCACACCTGGAAAGGGCTTGGAGATAGAATCGAGGGATTCGAAAACCTATGAGAACACTTGTCGCATTCGGCGCCGCGGCAGTCATTTTCGCCGCAGGATACTGGCTCGGATCGGAGCGCACAGCGCAAGCGGCCGCGACCCAGGTCTACGAGCTGAGAACCTACACGACCTACGACGGAAAGCTGGACGCTCTGAACGCCCGTTTCCGTAACCACACGACCCGCCTTTTCGAGAAGCACGGCATGAAGAACGTCGGCTATTGGGTGCCGGTAGAAGGGCCGCAGTCAAAGAAGACGCTAATCTACGTCCTGGCTCATAAGGACATGGAGAGCGCCAAGCGTTCCTGGGAGGCCTTCCGGACAGATCCCGAGTGGGTGAAAGTCAAGGACGAGTCAGAGAAGAACGGCAAGATTGTGGAGAAGGTGGACTCGGTCTACATGAGGCCGACGGACTATTCGAAGCTGCGGTAAAGAGATCGCCGCGCTTCAAGAGCTTGCCGCGGCAGCGGGGCAGCGGCCGATCCGCGCTTTGAGCCAAACTTGCGGCGCGGACATGTCGTCAGCCAAGAATGTCTGGCAGGGACATGTCTTATCTACCGATCGAAGACTACGGCATCATTGGCGACATGCACACGGCCGCCCTCGTGGGGAAGAACGGGTCCATCGACTGGTTCTGCTACCCGCGCTTTGATTCCCCGAGCATTTTCGCGGCCCTGCTCGATGACAAAAAGGGAGGAAGCTTCTGCATCTGTCCGGCTGACACCAGTGGGGTTGTGCTGAAGCAGTTCTACTGGCCGGATACGAACGTGCTGGTCACGCGTTTCCTCTCCGTGGACGGCGTGGGCCAAGTGGTCGATTTCATGCCCATCGTCGGGGCGGTGGAAGGAAACGAAAACCACCGGTTGATCCGCCGGGTCGAGGTGATCAAGGGCGAGATGAAGTTCCGGGTCCGCTGCCGCCCTGCATTCAACTACGCGCGCGATCCCCACACGCTGGAAATTCGCAATCACCGGGCCATCTTCCGCTCTCGCTCCTTGAGCATGGCTTTGGAGTCCTCCGTCGCCCTCCAGCGGGACGGCGACGGGGTGGTGGCGGAGTTTGTCCTGAAGGAAGCCGAGCAGACTCCGTTTGAGCTATACGGCTTGACGAGCGGGGACGGCGACGGTCCGCTGATTGAGTTGGGCGAAATTCAGGAGCTTTTCGAAGAGACCGTGAATTACTGGCGGCGCTGGCTCTCGCAGTCGCAGTATCGGGGCCGGTGGCGTGAAATGGTGAACCGGTCCGCCCTTGTACAAAAGCTCCTGATTTATGCCCCCACGGGCGCCATCATCGCCGCGCCGACTACCAGTCTTCCGGAAAGCATCGGCGGTCCGCGCAACTGGGATTACCGATACACCTGGATCCGCGACTCTGCCTTCACTGTCTACAGCCTGATCCGCCTTGGTTTTACACAAGAGGCTGCGTGCTTCGTGGACTGGGTGGACAAGCGCTGCCGTGAGCTCGAGCCGGACGGCTCTCTCCAGGTGCTCTATGGCATCGACGGGCGCAAGAATCTGGAAGAGGAGATCCTCGATCTTGACGGCTACAAGGGATCGCGGCCGGTAAGAATTGGCAATAACGCCTATAACCAGCTTCAGCTCGACATTTACGGTGAGCTGATGGACGCCGCCTACCTGAGCAATAAGTACGGCAAACAGGTCACCTATGGCGAATGGGTAAACCTGCGGCGCCTAGTTGAGTGGGTCTCGAAGAACTGGGACCGGGAGGATGAAGGCATTTGGGAAGTGCGGAGCGGGCGGCAGCACTTCGTCTACTCGAAGATGATGTGCTGGGTGTGCCTTGATCGGGCGATCCGGCTTGCCGAAAAGCGATCTCTTCCGAGCGACCGGGAACAGTGGCGGGCGACGCGCGACCGCATTTACGAAGAGGTCCAGAAGAGAGGCTGGAGCGACGCCAGAAACGCCTTCGTGCAGGCTTATGGGAGTGATTCTCTGGATGCCTCGCTACTGATGATGCCTCTGGTGTTCTTCATTGCGCCTAGCGATCCCCGCATGCTCGCAACTCTTGATGCGATTAACCAGCCGCGCAGCAAGCGAGGGCTGGTTACGCATGGCTTGGTCTACCGGTACAACCATGAGGAGGCGCCGGACGGATTCACCAGTGGCGAGGGCACCTTTAACTGCTGCAGCTTCTGGCTGGTGGAGGCGCTGACGCGTGCGGGCCTAACCGAACCTGCTCGCTTGCAGCAGGCACGGCTGCTCTTCGAGGAAATGCTCGGCTATGCGAACCACTTAGGCCTGTACGCGGAGCAGATCGGACCGCACGGGGAAGCTCTGGGGAATTTCCCGCAAGCGCTCACGCATATGGCGCTGATCAGCGCCGCCTTTAACCTGGACCGCGCGCTTGACCGGAAGGGTTGGCCGTCCCCACCCGTCTAGTTTCAGCTTCCGGTTGCGACGTTCCTGATATACAGTCTTGAGAGGAGACCAGCATGCGACGTCGATCGTTCATCACTTCATCGGCTGCCGGCGGATTTGCGCTTGCGGCGAATGCGG